>Ga0256829_1002836_pt1 | contig 12535 bp, 14 predicted proteins | sample 131447metaG_FD_185979 | JGI IMG/M metagenome (GOLD analysis project Ga0256829, IMG submission 185979) | Hydrothermal vent microbial communities from Lau Basin, Pacific Ocean - 131-447 | ecosystem: Environmental > Aquatic > Marine > Hydrothermal vents | place: Pacific Ocean: Lau Basin | collected... | reverse complement strand
ATTGAAGGCTAATTTATACTGCAAATATCCAGAATATACTCAGTTGAGTTTAACCTAATATTGTCAAAATAACCTTTTTTTGTATCCAGTGACTGCTCATGATTTTAATGCGATTGCCCTGTACATCAAGCAGCCATAAATTTTCCTCTAAGCATGTATAAAGCCTCAACTTATAGCTTTCTATTGTTACTGCGTTTTTGCTTTTGATAACTGACAGGCAAGAAACTTGCCTCTTGCGGGTATTACAGTGAAAAAATGTAAAAATCAGTTTCTGATGAAACGCTTATAACACAGCGGGCTTTGGGAATATGATGTGGGGCTAGAAAAACAGTTAAAAACTCGTTTTTATATATGATAAACTATATCATTTGGGCTATGACTGCTGACTCTCTTGATTATATTCAATCCTTAAAACCTGATCTTTCGCATTTGAAGGGTGTGCGTGTGGTAGCTGCTATGAGTGGTGGTGTTGATTCCTCTGTGGTGGCAGCACTTTTAAAAGAAGCAGGGGCTGATGTGCTTGGCGTGTTTTTAAATGTTTGGGAGTATCGTCGTGAGGAAGTTTCTGGGCATGGCTCATGCTGCTCTTTGGATGATGCTTATGATGCTCGCCGTGTGTGTGATCAGGTAGGTATTCCATTTTATAATATGGACATGCGCGAGAATTTTCGTCGTGATGTGATTGATCCGTTTATTGCTGACTATGAATCAGGGCGCACACCAAACCCTTGTGAACGCTGTAATCGTTTTGTGAAATTTGGTGCATTACTGGATGCGGCAGATAAGTTGGAAGCTGAATATGTAGCGACAGGTCATTATGTGCAGCGTATGGATGATGAGGCTGGTTTGCATATATATAAAGGTAATGATGATAAAAAAGACCAAAGTTATTTTCTAGCCACAACCAGCAAAGAACAGGCAGAGCGAATTTTATTTCCAGTCGGACACTTGCAAAAAGATGGTACCCGCATTTTAGCCCAGCATTATGATTTAATGACCGCACACAAACATGAAAGCCAAGATATTTGTTTTATTCCAGCCGGTGATCGCATTGCATTTTTAAAGCGTGAAGGGGCAAAAGCAGGCTTTCGGGCTGGTGATATTGTTGATCGGGAAGGAAATATTCTTGGTCGTCATAAAGGTATTGCACATTATACGCTAGGTCAGCGCAAAGGTTTGGGCTTACCTGATGGTCCGTGGCATGTCGTGGAGCTTGATGGTGTGACAGCTCGGGTTGTGGTTGCTCCGCCAGCAGATGCTTTGATTCAAGAGGTGAGCGTTGCGGATGTGGCGTGGCTTAGGGATAAGCAGGACTCGGAAGTAGTGACCGCTAAAGTACGCTATCAGATGAAGCCTGCGGCTTGTCATTTGCAAATAACTGGCGCAGATGTATCTATAGTATTTGAAGAGCCACAAAAGCCGACTGCACCAGGGCAAGTTGCAGCTTTTTATGTGAAAGATGAGTTGCTGGGTGGTGGTATTGTCTCTGGCATTGTGCGATAAGTTTGCCACCTGCAAGGTAGCCTTCTAGGGTGCCGCTGCCGTCATTGCTGACGGTTTTTTCAATGAAGAGTTTTAAGCTGTAAATACAAAGGGGAAAAAATGGCTATTCAACGTACACTTTCAATCATCAAACCGGACGCAGTCGCGAAAAATGTAATTGGTGACATTATCCGTCGCTTCGAAGAAAACGGCTTAACTGTTATTGCAACAGGCATGCGCCACTTGAGCGCAGCAGAAGCAGGTCGTTTTTATGCGGTACATGCAGAGCGTCCATTTTATAAAGATTTATGTGAGTTTATGAGCTCAGGGCCTGTATTACCAATGGTTTTAGAAGGTAAAAATGCTGTAGCTTTGAACCGTCAATTGATGGGTGCTACCAATCCGAAAGAAGCTGAGGCTGGTACGATTCGTGCTGATCATGCTGATTCTATTGATGCGAATGCTGTGCATGGTTCTGATTCGGAAGAAAATGCAGCGACTGAAATCGCTTTTTTCTTCAGTGATTTAGATCTAAATAGCCGTTTGTAAGATAAAGAGCATATGAGCGATTCAAACGTGGTTGATTCTGATTCCAAAATAGAAAACAAGGCACCTGAAGCCGTAACAGCAGAAAAAATATCTGAGCAGATTACTGTTCGTCGTAATAAGTTAGCTCAGCTTCGTGATATGGAGCAAGCTTATCCAAATACGTGGCGTACAGATGCTTCATCTGCGGATATTCATGGCAAGTATGGTGGATATGAGAAAGAAGCTCTGGATGAGCTGGCTGTAGAGGTTTCTGTGGCTGGGCGCATGATGGCTCATCGGGTGATGGGTAAATCGAGCTTTATAAAGTTTCAGGATGCTGATGGACAGCTTCAACTATTTTTGAATCGCGATGTGTTGGGTGGAGCAGAGATTTATAATCCAACTAAAAAGTGGGATTTGGGTGATTTGATTGGAGCTAAGGGTGTATTGTTTATCACCAAGACAGGCGAATTGTCCGTTAAAGTTTCACATATTGAAATGGTGAGTAAGTGTTTGCGCCCATTGCCCGAAAAATGGCATGGTTTAACGGATATTGAAACCCGTTACCGTCAACGTTATGTGGATTTGATGGTGACACCTGAGTCCCGTGATACTTTTCGTACACGTTCCAAAGTAGTTTCTTTATTGCGCCGTGGTTTGGAAGAGCGTGATTTCATGGAAGTGGAAACACCGATGTTGCAAAGCCAAGCAGGTGGTGCTGCGGCACGTCCGTTTGTGACCCATCATAATGCTTTGGATATGGAATTATTTCTACGTATTGCACCAGAGTTGTATTTAAAACGCCTGCTTGTGGGTGGTTTTGAGCGTGTGTTCGAAATTAACCGTAACTTCCGTAATGAAGGCTCGGATGCGACACATAATCCAGAGTTTACTATGGTTGAGTTTTATCAGGCATATGCCGATTTTAATGATGCGATGGATACTACAGAAGGTTTAATTCGTTCGATTGCTAATGATTTGGGCGTTTCTAAGGTGACATGGGAAGGTGTTGATGTTGATTTAACGCAATCCTTTAAACGCATTCGCATGGATGAGGCTGTCTTTGAATATCGTCCTGATCTGCGAGGTCATGCCAATGATAAAGCTTTGCTAGCAACGGTATGTTTGCAAGAGAATCCAAGTGTGAAGCCGTTAATCACTTGGAAAGCAGGGCACTATTTGCTCGAGCTATTTGAAACATTGGTTGAGCCAAAGTTAGAACAGCCAACCTTTATCACCCACTATCCAGTCGATGTCTCACCTTTGGCACGGCGGAATAATGATGATGATACGGTAACGGATCGTTTTGAATTATTTGTGGCAGGGCGTGAAATAGCCAATGGTTTCTCGGAATTAAATGATCCAGATGATCAACGCGAGCGCTTTGTTGCACAGGCTCAAGCCAAGGCGGCGGGTGATGTTGAAGCAACGGGTGTGGATGAAGATTATTTGCGGGCTTTGGAATTTGGCATGCCGCCAGCAGCTGGTGTGGGCATTGGTGTGGATCGTTTGGTAATGATGTTAACGGAGCAACATTCGATTCGTGATGTATTGTTATTCCCACATATGAGACCAGAAACAAGCTGATTGCAGAAGCAACAGATATGCATTGAGGAGCGTCTATGCTGGCTGAAAAAATTATGGTGACTAAAATTACAACAGCACATATCGATGACCGTGTTTGTGATGTGTTGAAATGTATGCGAGATGCTAAGTTACGCATGCTTCCTGTTGTGGATGATGCAGGTGTTGTTGTAGGTGTTGTTTCAACATTTTCAATTATGGAAAATGTTGTGCCGAGTTATATTGTTAGTGGTGATCTTAATCAGATTTCATATGCGCCTGACATGGGTATTTTGCGTAAGCACTACCTTGAAGTGATTGAAAAAGACTTGCTCTCGGTGATGGAGACGAAACCTTTATTGGTTAAACCTGGCGAATCACTGCTATCAACAGCAGCAGCATTAACAGCCTTTGGCAAACATGAGTATGCATTGGTAGTCGATGAGGAAAAGCACTTGATTGGAGTTATTTCGGCGGGGGATATTCTTGATCGTTTGGATAATATTATAGAAGGTGTAGAAAACGATGCATAATACAGAACACTTGGCTTCATCAACGGTGGTGTTTGGCTTTGATCCTGTTTGGGTAGCCGTGTCCATTTTATTGCTTATTTATGGCGTGATTATGGCTGAGAAGTTTAACCGTGCTGTATTGGCTTTGTTGGGTGCTGGCCTGATGATTCTTTGCGGGGTTCTGAATCAACAGCAAGCTGTATCAGGTATTGATTTTAATACCATTGGATTACTGACTGGCATGATGGTTATTGTAGCGATTAGCCAGAAAACGGGCATGTTTCAATATGTCGCTATTAAGGCTGCCAAGGTGGTAAAAGGTGAGCCTTGGGGTATTTTGGTGATGCTGTCGTTGGTAACAGCAGTATTTTCAGCACTTCTAGACAATGTTACAACGGTATTATTGATTGCTCCTGTGACATTATTGATTACTGATGCCCTAGGCGTGCGCCCTTATCCTTATTTGTTTGCGCTTATTTTAGCTTCGAATATTGGCGGTACGGCAACCTTAATTGGTGATCCGCCTAATATTATGATTGGCTCAGCTGCGCATTTAAGCTTCACTGACTTTTTAGTGAATTTAACGCCCATTATTCCTGTAATATTTATTGTGGTGATTGCTGTGATTTGGTTGATGTTTGGGCGTGATTTAAAGGCCTCGGATGAGAAGAAACAATTGATTATGCAGTTTGATGAAAATGCAGCGATTAAAGATGTGCCTTTACTTAAAAAGAGCTTGTTTGTGCTGTTTGCGGTGATTGCCGGTTTTACAGTTGCGCATACATTTCATTTAGAGCCTGCAAGTATTGCTATGTTTGGTGCCGCAGTTTTATTGCTATTACAAAGCTGGGGGCAGCCGTTACACGATAAAGACCATGCTTATGAAGGCATCATGGCAGAAGTTGAATGGACGACCATTTTCTTCTTTGTTGGTTTGTTTATTATTGTAACGGGTGTGGAACATACAGGGGTCATCGCCATGTTAGGGGAGAAGACACTGGCTCTGACTGGGGGAGACTTTACTGCAACAGTAGGGGCAGTTTTGTGGGTTTCTGCGATAGCTTCGGCATTGATTGATAACATTCCTTTTGTCGCGACAATGATTCCTTTGATTCAAAGTATGGCTCCAACATTTGGTGGTGAAGAAGCATTGGTTCCTCTGTGGTGGGCATTGGCTTTGGGAGCATGTTTGGGGGGTAATGGTTCGTTAATTGGCGCATCAGCCAATTTGATCGTGGCGGGTTTTGCACAGCGCGCGGGGCATCCCATTGCCTTTCTAAGCTTTATGAAACACGCATTTCTTCTTATGTTGCTAACAATTGCGATTTCTCATGTGTATTTATATCTGCGTTATTTAAGTTAATGGAAATGAAATTTATGAGTTTTAAGCTGTGATGAAATCCTACGAATGGATGTTGGCACGTCGTTATTTAAAATCTAGCCGAGATGAGCGTTTTGTCTCGTTAATTGGTTGGAGTTCGGCTATTGGCGTGGCTATTGGTGTGGCGGCATTGATTGTTGTTATGTCTGTGATGTATGGATTTGATGCGGAATTAAAAAATAAAATACTTGGATTTTCTTCACATGTGGATATTCAAGGCTCGGATGATACTTTGGGCGACTGGCAAGGTTGGTTGAAAACGGCTGAACATCTCGAAGGGGTTGCCAAAGCAGCACCCTATATGACAGCACAAGTGCTCGCCAATCATGGACGGTATTCAACAGGCGCTATTTTAAAAGGTGTTGATGTTCATCGTGAAGAAAACATTGCCAAGCATGTCATATCAGGGCGGTTTGTTTCAGCTTCACCCGCAACACCTTATGAAGTTGTTATCGGAAAAGATTTAGCACGCAAACTACATGTAGTTGTGGGTGCTTCTATGCGCTTAATCTCTCCAGTAGGCGGCATTTCTCCTGCTGGGATGGCTCCACGCATGCGAGCCTTTCGTGTGGTGGGTATTTTTGACTCTGGTTTCTATGAATATGATGTTGGTCTGATTGTTGCACCTTTATTGGGCGTTCAACGGCTTAATCGTACGGGAGACAGGGTGAGTGGCATTGAGTTGCATTTATACGATCGAAATCAAGCTAGTCAGGTCGCAGAAAGGGCTCGCATGCAGTTGCCTGCTAATGCTTGGGTCACAGATTGGATGCATCGACATCGATCCTTTTTCCAAGCTTTAAAAATGGAGCGTTTGGTTATGGGGATTATTTTATCCCTTATTGTCATTGTTGCGGTCTTCAATATGGTTTCATCACTGGTGATGGTGGTAATGGAACGGCGCAAAGAAATTGCTATTTTGAAGACGGTTGGCGCAACGCATGCGTCAGTTATGCGAATATTTTTAATGATGGGAACCTTGTTATGTGGACTTGGGACGTTGCTAGGCGCAAGCTTTGGTCTGTTGCTGGCTTGGAAGTTAGATGCTTTATTAAGTTGGTTTGAGCAGGTGACTGGTATAACAATTTTATCTGGGGATGTTTATTTTATTGAACATGTGCCTTCGGTGATTGATCCTATATCAGTAACGTGGATAGTGCTTATTAGCTTGTTGATGGGAGTTGTGGCAACATTTTATCCAGCTTGGCGGGCTGCCAATGTGCCGCCAGCTGATGCGTTGAGGTATGAGTGAATGTCTATAGAAAAATTGCGGAGTAAAGCAAAAAGGGCATTGCTGGATGGCAAATACCCTAAAGCATTAGAATTTTTTGAAGGTTTACACAAGGCCGAGCCAAATGATTTACGAACCTATGTTAAATTGGCAGAACTACGTGAGAAAACAGGCGACTCTGTAGGAGCCGTGAAAGATTATATTATGATTGCAAAAGCTTATGCTGAGCAGGGGTTTGTGGTTCAGGCAATTGCGATTAATAAAATTATTTTGCGAATAAGCCCAGAGCAAACAGAAATTCAAGAGCGGTTGAAGGAGCTTTCTTCAGAACGCGGTGATAGCTGGGCTGTTTCTACTATTCACCCCCAAGATCATGTGCGGGCAGATGATGTAAATTTAGGCAAACAAGCCAAATTAAATGTTCAACGGACACCATTGCTGGCAGATTTATCGGGTGATGAGTTTGAATCATTTATGGATTCGTTGACACTAAAAACCTTTGCTGCTGATGAGCATATCTATGAATATGGTGTTGAAAGTGATTGTTTATATTTGATTGGTATGGGCTCTGTACGTTTGAATATACAGCTTTCATCGGGTGGGAAACGTGTTTTTTCTAGGCTTTCCGAAGGCGATTTTTTTGGTGAACATGCCTTTATGTCACATACCGCACATACGGATGTTGCTGTTGCAGAAAGTGAGGTTAGTTTGCTTATCATTGACCGTGAAACATTTGATGTTTGGGTTAAGAAACATGCAAAGATTAAAGATACCGTAGAGAGTTTTTACCGCCAGCGGGTATTGGATCGTGTATTAGCCATGACCCCAGTTTTTGAAAATGTGCCAGAAGATGCTCGGATGGCATTGGCAAGTAAATTTAATATGCGATCTTTTGTTGAGGGTGATATTGTTGTGCAGGAAGGAGAGCTAGGTGAGAGCTTCTTTTTGATACGTTCAGGGCATGTTGAAGTATCAACCCATGATATTAAAAATAATGGTCAGCAGATAGCCCTAAGTGTGATGGGGGAAGGTGCTTTTTTCGGTGAAGTAGCTTTATTAACCGATAAACCTAGAACCGCGACCGTTGTAGCAAAAGATTCCTTGGAGTTGATGGAGTTAACACGTGAAGATTTTAATGCCATTACGATTGAATATCCATCTGTGAGAAGTGTTGTCGAGTTGTATCAAAAAAAACGTGTGCAAGACACTATCAAAACATTGATGCAACGGGGTAATTGATTTGCCTGATTCTGCGCAGGATGTATTGCTTAAGGTTCGAGATGTAAGTAAATCTTATCACAGCGAATCAGGCTCGTTAAATATACTGAAACATGTTGGTTTTGAATTGTCTCGTGGTGAGTTTTTGGCTGTTGTTGGGGAATCAGGTTCAGGAAAAAGTACATTATTACAAATTTTAGGAACCTTGGATGACCCTGATGCGGGTCATGCATGTTTGGCAGGGCAGGAGCTTTTTACTTTAAGCCAAAATGAACGTGCACATTTGCGTAATCGTTCTATTGGTTTTGTTTATCAAGCTCATCATTTAATTCCAGAGTTGAGTGCTTTAGAAAATGTTATGTTACCTTTGCTTGTTGGTGGTGAGAACAAACATCAAGCCGAGAAAATTTCAATAGATTTGTTGGAGCGTTTGGGTCTGAAAGAACGCTTGTTGCATGTGCCTGCAAAATTATCGGGTGGTGAAGCGCAGCGTGTTGCCGTAGCGCGTGCTTTGGTGGGTAAACCCAGTTTGTTATTGGTGGATGAGCCTACTGGAAACCTTGATGAGGCAACTGCACAAAACGTTTTTCAAGCGATGCAGAGCTTATGTCAGCAAGAGGGTACGGCAGTGGTTATGGTAACGCATAGCATGACTCTGGCAGGGCAGGTTGACCGTGTATTATGCTTGAGGCAAGGCCAGCTTGTTGCCGCTTAAGTTAATTTCTTTTTGACGAATCACATAGTTCTGCTAAGCTCGCTAATGTTGTTTCTTGGATATAAGTCCAACTATGTGTTTTTTTTATTTTTTCGGGTTTAAAGAGGGCGATGTGACGAAGGCTGAAATTGCTAATATTATTTATGAACGTATTGGGCTTTCCAAAAAGGAATCAGCTCAAATTGTTGAGACAGTTCTAAATGAAATGAAGCTGGCGCTTGAAGCTGGTGAAGATGTTAAGCTATCTGGCTTTGGGCATTTCATGCTTCGTGAAAAGCATGCGCGTCGCGGTCGTAATCCTAAGACTGGTGAAGATATTACCATTGAACCACGCCGTGTTGTAACTTTTCGTGCTAGCCAATTATTAAAAGAGAAATTGCTTGAAGGTGGTGAGTGAGCGCATCTGCTAAGCAGTTAAAGCATGCTGGGGTTTCTGTCCCTGAGTTGCCTGATAAACTTTTTTTCTCTATTCGTGAAGTAAGTGAATTGTGTGCTATAGAGCCGCATGTTTTGCGTTATTGGGAAACTGAATTTAAACATATTCGGCCCGTTAAAAAGAGCGGTAACCGCCGCTTTTATCGCCATCGTGATGTGTATGCGGTACTACAAATCAAACATCTTTTGTATGATTTAAACTTTACCATTCGTGGTGCCAAAAAACGCCTAATGTCTGGCGATTTAAATGATATTGTCGAGCAGCAAGATGTGCAAACATCGCTGCGTATGATTCGCGAGGAATTACTGTCTGCCTTAGATCTTTTGGCAGATTAACTCATAACATTGAATAAGCGGGACGCAGCGCACTACACTGGGGGGTGTTTAAAAAGCACTACCCAAAATGTACCCATTATTTTCACCATGGAGACCATGTTTCTGTAGATTGTAGGTCTGGGCTACCCGAATTAACAATCAAAACTGAATATTAAATCACTACAATTAATAGTATTTAGTGAGTGAAGTGAGTATTAACTTGGGTTAAAATAAACTGCTCTTTAGTTACCAATTCAGTTTTAGGTGTTATTGGGGGCTATTCAATAGACTTATCCATATTCTCTCAGCTAACCTTAATTTTTATAGTGACTTAGGGTGAGGATTTAATGGCAGCAGAGAGCAACAGTAATAACAATTTTGAAGCAGCTCTTTTCAAAACAGCGGACAAGCTAAGGAAAAACATTGATGCCGCAGAGTATAAGAATGTGCTGCTGGGGCTTATCTTTCTCAAATATATTTCCGATTCATTTTAAGAATTATTTAAACGCTTAGAGCAGGATGAGTATTCCGACCCTGAAGATAGGGATGAATATATTGCTGAGAATTGTTTCTTTGTGCCTGAAATCGCCCGTTGGAAATCCTTGCAAGCCAAAGCCAAGTTGCCAGAGATTGCTATTGCCCTTGATGCTGCGATGGCAGCGATTGAAAAAGAAAATCATGAATTAAAAAATGTACTGCCATTGGTGTATGGTAAACCCAATCTCGATAAGGCATCCCTTGGTCAGCTTATTGATGTGATTTCTGATATTGAATTGAAAGCACAGGATGAAAGCTCCAAAGATTTGCTTGGTCGTGTGTATGAGTATTTCTTGGGTGAGTTTGCCAATCCGAAGGTAAGAAGGGCGGTCAGTTCTATACGCCAAAATCTATCGTGAAACTCATGGTTGAGATGATTGAGCCATACAAAGGCAGAGTCTATGACCCAGCCTGTGGTAGTGGCGGCATGTTTGTGATGAGTGAGAGGTTTGTGCAAGAGCATCAGGGTAACATTCAGGACATCACCATTTATGGGCAGGAGTCCAACCAGACCACTTGGAAGCTATCCAAAATGAATCTGGCGATTCGCAATATCAATTCTCAGTTTGTGCCATGGAATACCGAAGGCACATTCTTGAAGGATATGAATCCAGATTTAAAAGCGGACTACATCCTAGCTAATCCACCATTCAATCAATCTGAATGGGGTCAGGACATTTTGCAGGAGGATGGACGCTGGAAATATGGTGTTCTCCCTGCTGGCAATGCCAACTTCGGTTGGATGCAACACATGCTTTATCACCTTGCTTCTAAGGGGGTGATGGCAACGGTATTTGTAATGGCTCTCTAAGCTCCAATACATCAGGTGAAGGCAAGATTAGAAAGAACATCGTACAAGCAGACCTTGTGGATTGTATCGTAGCTCTTCCCAAGTAACTTTTTTATAACACAGGTATTCCAGCCACCATTTGGATTCTACGGCGAGGGCGCGTAGGGGCAGGTCTTGTGCCTGCTAGAGAACAAGGGCAGCCACAAGGGACTGCCCGTACATTATTATAGCTCGAGAAAAGGGGAGAGCTACGAGGATATTAAAGGCTTCTGCAAATCTTCAACCCTTGCCGATATTGAGAAACACAGCTTTGTACTCACGCCCAGTCGATATGTAGGCATTCCCGATGAAGAGGATGATGGCATACCCTTTGAAGATAAAATGAAGGATTTAAGCACCACGCTTGCAGCTCAAATGCAAAAAGAGAAAGAGCTTGATGAGCAAATAAAAATGCAACTTGCCAAGATTGGGTTTGAGTTATGAGCTATGTAAATCAGCTATCACAAAATGCGATACCTAACGATGATTCTCTAAGGTCGCAATTTACGACCTCAAGTGGCTTGGATGGTGCAAGATGAGTCATGAAGTAAGTATCATCAAAAGCAATGAGATTCAGAGTAGGATTTTCACCATCCGTGTTTTTCAGGTGATGGTGGACAGCGATTTGGCAGAGCTTTATCCAGTTGAAACAAAGGTTATGAATCAAGCTGTGAAAAGAAATATCGAACGTTTCCCTGAACAGTTCAGGTTTCAACTTACCCAGAATGAACTTGAAAACTTGAGGTGCCAAATCGTCACTTCAAGTGGCAGTCAAAGCTTGAAGTCACAAATTGTGACCTCAAGTGCGCATGGTGGGCGAAGAACTCTCCCCTATGTATTCACTGAACAAGGCGTATCCATGCTTTCGGCAGTGCTGCGGAGTGACACCGCTATCAATGTCAGCATTCAAATCATGGATGCCTTTGTGGGGATGCGGAAGTTTATCGCCAACAATGCAGCTATTTTCCAACGCTTGGACAGTATCGAGCAAAAGCAATATCTTACCGACACCAAGTTGGATAAAGTGTTTGAAGCGATTGAAGCCAAAGATATTAAGCCAGAACAGGGCATCTTCTTTGACGGACAAGTGTTTGATGCTTATGTGTTTGAAGTTCTGGGGACATAATATATAATTATGTGCGGGAAAGTTGTCATTCTAGGCTTATGAATAGGTTGAAATGTGTATTGTGTCCCCCGAACTTCCAGTCTGAATTTCTTGGGGTATTATAATTCATAAACTGTGCAAGACAAAGTAGATAGGAGAAAGTAATGCTAGAGATTCTGAAAGAAAATTCATTACAGGGTGTGGGTAATGAAAAATTCACGAACCTTTACCTTGAACCACCAACTGAGTCTGTGATTGAACGTGCTAGGTTCTCTTTGCTTATAATTGGATTGCTGGGTATAGTCGTATTGGCTATTACAGTATGCTTGACTTGGCTTATCCTTCCTCCAGTTATCGGATATGGGTTAATGTTCGCAGAATGTTCATTGATGGGGGTGCTTTACAGGCGCATTTTTCCTAAACAAGAGGATACCCGATGGATGCTCTATGTGCCGATTTTAGCTATCGCATTTATAGGGTGGCAGATGTATGATAAACAGACTATTGAGAGTGGTTTGGTCTATCTTTTTGTTGCCTTGTGCATGTTTGGAATAGGGGGTATTTATTACGCGACATGGTCGAGCCTTAAACCTTATGACGATGATGATACCGTGTTTAGGTCTGTTTATAAAACATCAAAAGATTATCCCGAAATTGCAAATTACATAAAGAAGGTGGCTGCAA
>Ga0256829_1002835_pt1 | contig 12537 bp, 10 predicted proteins | sample 131447metaG_FD_185979 | JGI IMG/M metagenome (GOLD analysis project Ga0256829, IMG submission 185979) | Hydrothermal vent microbial communities from Lau Basin, Pacific Ocean - 131-447 | ecosystem: Environmental > Aquatic > Marine > Hydrothermal vents | place: Pacific Ocean: Lau Basin | collected... | reverse complement strand
GGGGTGGGGGGGGGGGGGGGGGGGGGGGGTGGGGGGGGGTGGGGGGGGGGGGGGGTGGGGGGGGGGGGGGGGGGGGGGGGGGGGGGGGGGGGGGGGGGGGGGGGGGGGGGGGGGTTGGTGAGGTGACGAAGAGGGTGCGCGGGGCGCTGGGGTAAGAAGAGGGAACGCAGAGGACGCAGAGGTCACGCAGAGGGCGCAGAGAAGGCGGGGGGTGGGGTGAGGGCGTGACAGCCCCCCTCCGTCATGCTGCGCGTGACACCTCCCCCGCCCCCCCGAAGCCCGGGGGAGGAGAGAAGGCAAGAAGGCAGAAGACATCGGGCGCGTGTGTCTACCTGCTTTGCCCTTCGGGTCAAAGCAGGGCACCCTGCCTCGGGGTTCACGTGGGGCGGTGGGTGTTGGTGGGGTGATTAGGCGCCGGAGTTCATGAGAGCGATGAGCAGCATGAGCATGACGTTGGCGATGATGGTGGGGATCGAGTAGAGGAAGAGAAGGACGAGGCTGTACTTGGTCTCGGGGTTGTGGTTGCGCTTGTTGGTCTTTCGGCGCATGAGGACGAAGGTGGTGGGGATCCAGATGATCGCGATGAAGGGGATGGTGAAGAGGTAGACGAGCCCGAGGTCGTTCACGCGCGGGGTGTTGATGACGTAGAGGGTGAAGATGGTGAGGGGGAGGAGGAGCCCGGGGGCGAAGAGGGTGAGGAGGTAGTGGGTGTGGAATCTTCTGAAGGATCGGCGCCGCTCGAGGGGGCTCATGGGGATGACGGAGCGGCCGCACTCGGGGCAGGTGGTGTGTGTGTTGGGGGTGCTTGTTGCGCTGAGGTCGTAGCGGCAGTGGGGGCAGAGGAGGGGCGCGGGGTTAGTCATTGGAGCGGTTGATGACACGGACGTTGTCTCGTTCGTCCATGAGGCCTCCGGGTTCGTGGGCTCGTGCGAGAGCGCGTTTGAGGCGGAGGTAGACGTAGAGGATGAAGAAGAGGACGAGGGCGATGGGGATGATGACAATGGAGAGCGCGAGCCCGATGATGAGGACGGCGATGAGGACGCACAGGGCGATGAGCTGCGCGAGCGGGCCTCCGGTTCGGATGGTGCGTTGTTGGGTTTGCACGTTGGATTGTAGGGAGTTTGGGTGTGGGGCTTTCGGCGCGTGAAAAACCCCCGCGGGTGAGCGCGGGGGCTTTTGGTCAGGAAGAATCCTGTTGAGTCGTTGGGTGATTAGCTGCGGCGGCGACGGGAGGCGGTGAGGCCGGCGAAGCCGAGGAAGGCCATGGTGCCCGGGGCGGGGACGATGGTCTTGTTCTTGGAGATGAGGAAGGACTCGCCGGACTGGAGGGTGATGTCCCACTGGAAGGCCCAGGCGACGTTGCCTTCGGCGGCGGCGTTGCCGTTGAGGTCATCGGCGACTCCGTTCCCGAAGAGGGAGAGGATTTCGTCGGCGGTGCCCATCTGGAAGGCGCTGGGGAAGGGGGTGGCGACGGTTTCGGAGAGGATGGAGGAGCCGCTATCGGATTGCATCGCGACGTTGCCGTCCACGATGGAACCGAAGTCGTCGTTGGCGGAAGCGCCGAGGTCGAAGTCAACGACCTGGAAGAAGGAGAAGGAGATGGCGGCGTCGGAGGTGTTGGTGATGGAGATTTGTTCGGCGAGGGAGGATTCGCCGGAGCCCGGGAGTCCGCCTCGGAGGGTGAAGAGGGTTTCGAACTCGAGACGGCCGTCGGACCAGAGCTGGGAGATGGCGTCGGCGCGGTCATCGGTGAAGGGGTTGGTGTCGGTGAGGACGGTGCCGATATTGTCGAGCGAGGCGATGTTGGTTTCGTCGTTGGATCCGCCGACGCGGTACCAGAACTCTTGTGCGAAGAGTTGGTTGGCTCCGTCAACGATCCAGTCGATTTGGCCTGCGGACCCGAAGTCGGCGGATGAGTTGCCGTCTTCGATGATGAGGCCGCTGGCGAAAGCGGAGGTGGCGGTGGTGGCGGCGAGGACGATGGCGGTGGTGTACTTCATGGTTTTTTTCTCCCCCTGGCACGCGGAAGTGCGTGGGTTCTCCGGTGGTATGTGCCCATAAGGTGCGCCGAAAATGGGACCTTGCAAGTGATTGTGCGGAAAGTTTGGGCAGAATTGTGTGTGGGAAGTCGGGAATTCGTGGGCGGTTGCGTGATGTTCGTGGGGTGTCTGTATCGGGGGTGTTGTGGTTGAAAAAAGAAACAACCCCGCGCGGATGCGCGGGGTTGTTTGCAGTTTGAGATGTCGGTCTGATCAGCGGCGACGGCGGGGTGCGACGAGGCCGGCGGAGAGACCGAGGAGGGCGAGCGCGCCGGGAGCGGGGACGATGGACTTGTCCTTGGAGATGATGAAGGATTCGCCGGCGGCGAGGGTGATGTTCCACTGGAAGGCCCAGGCGACGTCGCCTTCGGCGTGGTTGTTGTTGTCGAGGTTGTCGATGTCGTCATCGTTGAGGGCATCGATGAGGTCGGGGTAGTTGCCGACGGACCAGAGGTCAGGGGCGGGGGTGACGACGACTTCGGCGACGGAGAACTGGTCGTCTTCCTGGCGGACGGTGTTGCCGTTGACGATCCAGCCCATGTCGTCGGAGGAGTCTCCGCCGAGGTCGAAGTCAACGTACTGGAAGAAGGAGAGGGAGATGGATTCGAGTCCGGTGTTGCGGATGGTGATGGACTCGGCGAGGTCGGCGCGGCCGGAGCCTTCGTTGCCGCCGCGGAGGGTGAAGATGGTTTCGATTTCGAGGCCTGAGCCGTCGGCGTAGAGGTTGCCGAAGGCGTCGGGTGCTTGGTCACGGAAGGGGTTGGTATCGGTGACGAAGGAGCCGATGTTGTCGAGGCCGCCGTCTCCGAGGACGTACTCGCGGTTATCGCCGCCGCGGCGGAAGTAGAAGGATTGGTCGAAGAGCTGCTCGACGCCGTCCACGATCCAGGAGATCTGGCCGCTGGTGGTGAAGCCGGCGGTCGAGTTCCCGTCGGAGAGGAGGGCGTCGTATTCGCCTTCACCCTCTCCGGCTTGGGCGAAGGACGCGGTGGCGAGGGCGGCGAGGACGGTGGCGGTCATGATCTTTGTACGCATGGCTTTGTTCTCCCCCTGAAGGAATCCCAGGATGGGTGGATCTCTCAAACTGTGTGCCCAAAGGTGCGCCATGAATGAGAAGGTGCAAGTCTGTGGTGGAATTCGAGATGCGAATTTCTGAGAATTGTGGGGGAATCGGCGGAGGGTTCTCGGACGGTGGGGTGATGTCAGGTGTGGTTTGGGGGTGCGAAAAAGAAATCGCCCCTCCGGGGGTGGAGGGGCGACGGGTGTTGGTTGTGATGGAAGGGTGGATTAGCGGCGGCGACGGGTGGCGGCGAGGCCGGCGAGGCCGAGGAAGGCCATGGAGCCCGGTGCGGGGACGATGTTCTTCTCGATGGAGATGAGGAAGGACTGTCCGGCGCCGATGGTGATATCCCACTGGAAGGCCCAACCGATGTCGGTGGGTCCGGCGGAGGCGGTGCCGTCGAGGTTGGTGATGGCGCCGTCGTTGAGGGCGTCGAAGAGATCGGCTTGGTTCCCGACCTGGAAGAGTGTGGGGACGGGGGTGGCGACGGTCTCGGAGACGAAGTTGGAATCGTCCCACTGCTGGACGACGTTGGCGTCCATGACGGCGGCGTAGTCGTCGGAGAAGTCTCCGCCCATGTCCATGTCCACGAACTGGAACATGGAGATGGTCATGGACTGGTTGGTGTTGTTGGAGATGGAGATGAGCTCGGAGATGGAGGAGGTGTTGGAGCCGTTGGTTCCGCCGCGGAGGGTGAAGGTGGTCTCCATTTCGAGGCCGTTGTCTTCGTAGAGGGCGGCGAAGGTGTCGTTGTTGGTGTCGATGAAGGGGTTGGTGTCGGAGGCGAAGTATCCGACGAGGCCGAGGTTGGAGTCATCGACTCGGTATTCCTGGGTGTCGGTGGAGCGACGGAAATAGAAGGATTGGTCGAAGAGGTTTTCGACGCCGTCCACGATCCACGAGACCTGTCCGGAATCGGAGTTGAAGGTGGCGGACGAGTTGGCGTCCTGAAGGAGGATGTCTCCGGAGCCGCTGCCGGCGAGTGCGGTGGCGGATGCGGACGCGATGATCAGCGAGGCGATCGCGGTGTGGGACTTCATCGTGATTCTCTCTTCTCTCTCTCGGCGCTTGTGGGCGCTGTGTCAGCTCGGCGCGTGTGGCGCGGAGCGGGTGGTTCTACTCCGTGCTCATGGTACATCGAGATTGGTGGGTGGCCAAGGGGTATGGGGTGAATTGGTGCGTGATTTTCCGGTTAGAACGGCGGTTCTGGGACGTTATGGGGGTTCTCGGATCTTGGGTGTGGGTGGAACGGTCCGGGTGGATATCTGGAGAAAAGACCCCGCGAGATTGCGGGGTCTTTGAGGAGGAAGATTGGGTTCTGTTTGGAATCAGCGGCGACGGCGGGTCGCGGTGAGTCCGGCGATGGAGAGGAGGGCGAGGGAGCCCGGGGTGGGGACGATGGACTTGTCCTTGGAGATGATGAAGGAGTCGCCAGCGGCGATGGTGATGTCCCACTGGAAGGCCCAGCCGGCGTCGCCGGGGCCGAAGGAGGCGTTTCCGTTGAGGTTGTCGATATCGCCGTCTTCGAGGGCGGAGGAGATATCGAACTGGTTGGAGACCTGGAAGAAGGTGGGGGAGGGGGAGACGACGACTTCGGAGATGAAGAAGTCATCGTCGGACTGCTGGACGGTGTTGCCGTTGATGATTTGGGCGGAGTCGTCCGAGAAGTCTCCTCCGAGGTCGAAGTCAACGAACTGGAAGAAGGAGAGGGAGATGGCGCTGTTGGAGGTGTTTCGGAGGATGATTTGTTCGCCGAGGTCGGAGCGGGCGGAGCCCGGGTTTCCGCCGCGGAGGGTGAAGATGGTTTCGATCTGGAGGCCGTTGCCGTCGGAGTAGAGCTGTCCGAAGGCGTCGTGACCGATGTCACGGAAGGGGTTGGTGTCTTGTGTGAAGACGCCGTCGAGGGTGAGGTTGGAGTCGTTGACCTGGAACTCCTGGGTGTCGCCTGAGCGGCGGAACCAGAAGGACTGGTCGAAGATTTGCTCGACGCCGTCCACCATCCAGGAGATTTGTCCTGAAGAGGTGTCGAACTCCGCGGTGGAGTTGAGATCGCTGAGCGTGAATGACTGGGCTGATGCGATGGAGCCAACGAGGGCGCTGAGCGCCACGGCGGAGCGGATATTTTTCATGGTCTTTCTCTCTCGGTGATGAACAGTGGAACCTGTCCCCTGAACTCAATCTTCTCTCGGAATTAGAGTAATCGATTGGATAGGGGAGTCAACCCCTTGTGCGCTGAATCGTCATTGATCTTTTCGTTGTGGGAGTTTGCGGTCTTTGCGGGGTGTTGGGGTGAGAAAAAGGCCGCGGTTCCCCGCGGCCTTTTGTTTGGATGATGATTGGTGTTTAGGCGCGTTGGCGGCGGTTGGCGGCGAGGAGTCCCAGGGAGAGGAGGGCGAGGGAGCCCGGGGTGGGGAGAGCGCCTTGGTAGGTGTTGAGACGGATTTCGGCGTCGAGATCGGCGGAGTTGACGAAGACGGAGCCGTTGACGCCGCCGCCGTTGAGGTCGAGGTGGGCGTTGGTGGCGAGGATCATGCCGTTGAAGGAGTTGTTGATGATGACTTCGGTGGTGTTGACGAAGTTCCAGACGATGCGGGAGGAGTTGGCTTGGTTGAAGCCGCCGATGATGTTGGGGGGCGCGGTGAGGTTGATGGTTCCGGCGGAGGCGGAGCCATCGATGTTGATGACGACGGTGTCGGCGGCACCGAAGTTGAGGTTGAGTTGGCCGAGCCCGTTGATGGAGGACTGGTTGAGGGTGTAGAAGGCGACGTTTTGGGCGTCGATGGAGGTGTGGGCGGCGGAGGACATGTTTCCGGCGCCGTCGATGGTGCCTGTGGCGGCGAAGGTGGAGAAGAAGGAGGAGAGGTTTTCGGCGGCGGTCATGGCGTTGTTGACCATGGTGGCTGCTGAGGGGTCGTTGAGCTGCGATCCGCCGCCGTTGAGGTTGGCGGTGCCGTTGACGGATCCGGCGATGCGGAGGTTCCCGGCGTTGTTGATCTGGACGTTGGTGCCGGCGGCGATGTTTCCGCCGACGACGAGGCCTTCGCCGGAGGCGGCGGTGACGGCTTGGACGGCGTAGTTGGAGGTGCCGGAGATGTTGCCGCCGACCATGGTGGAGCCGTCGATTTCGGAGGTGATGTTGAGGTCGTTGCGGACGACGAGGTTCCAGTCTTGGAAGACGTCGGCGGTTGCGGTGGTGGCGGCGATGGCGATGGCCGCGCCGATGCAGAGGTTGCGCATCTTGTTTCTCTCTCTCGATTTATGACGTCTTGGGTGTGGTAACAACCACAGGGTTTGGGACGTCGGGTCTCTCTCTTGTTGAACAGTATTGGTGATGGGTGTCGGGATCCAGAAGGATCCGCTCGATTTGGGGATGAAGGGATGAGTTCATGAAGGTTTGATGGTGGGTGGTGGCGGTGTGGATATGGTGTCGGTTGGCTGATTTTCGGGTGGTGGGTCGTGACGGGGAGTGGGGGTTGCTCGTAGGATGGGGGTCCGGCGGAGCCCTTTTGAGATGGATGGAGTTGTTGTGGCGGACCCGATCGATCGGAACTCGTTTGTTCACCTGCACTTGCACTCGGAGTACTCGCTTTTGGATGGCGGGAACCGGGTGGACAAGCTTGTGGCGCGGGTGAAGGAACTGGGGATGGGTGCGGTGGCCGTGACGGACCACGGCAACATGCACGCGGCGGTGAACTTCTACAACGTGGCGCGTCGGGAGGGGATCAAGCCCATCCTGGGGGTGGAGGCGTATGTGGCGCCGGGGGATCGGCGGGATCGGACGTATACGGGGGTGCAGGACGGTGGGTACCACCTGGTGCTGCTCGCGGAGAACAACCGGGGGTGGGAGAACCTTCTTTACCTGTGCTCCGAGGCGTATCTGAACGGGTTCTACTTCAAGCCCCGGATGGACCGTGAGATTCTGGAGTCGCATAGTGAAGGTTTGATCGCGATCAACGGGCACTTGGGGTCCGAGATCGCGACGCACATGGTGAAGTACGAGCAGACGGGGGATGAGGGGCACTTCGAGGCGGCGCGTGATGTTGCGACGTGGCACGCGGAGACGTTCCGGGGGACGGAGAAGGGTCCCGGGTTCTATCTCGAGATCCAGCACCACATCGGGCTTCAGAACTCGATCAATCCTCATGTGATCAAGCTGGCGCGGGAGATGGATCTTCCGTTGGTGTGCGACAACGACTCGCACTTCCTGATGGAGGAGGATCACGATGCGCACGACACGCTGATCTGTATCTCGACGGGGAAGGTGAAGAACGACCCGGATCGGATGCGGTATCCGACGGAGTTGTACGTGAAGTCTCCGGAGGAGATGCGCGAGCTGTTCCTTTCGGATCGGTACAACAACGAGGAGATCGGGGAGGCGGGGAAGGAAGCGCTGGAGAACACGTGCGCGATCGCGGAGCGTTGCGATGTGGAGCTCCCGATCGGTGCGAACCATGCGCCGGTGGTGGTGGTGAAGGCACCGGCGAAGAGCAAGCTCCCGAAGCATTCGGCGAAGCAGTTCGGTGGGGATCTGACGGCTTGGTTCAAGGGGTTCTGTGAGTGCTTCGAGCTTGAACCTGCGAATGATCCGGATCTGGATCAGGGGGCGCTGAAGGAGGAGTGTGACAAGACGCTCCGGTTGCTCAGCGAAGCGGGGATGGTGTGGCGGTATGGGCCGGCGATTCTGGATCATCGGCACGAGCTGATCGAGGGCGCGGAGGGGACGGACGAGGCGCGTGGGGGCGCGGCGGATCCGGATGCGTTTGATAAGTGGGCGCGGCTCAACCGTGAGCTGAAGATCCTTGCGGATAAGTTGATCAGCGCGTACTTCCTGATCGTGTGGGACTTCGTGAACTGGGGTCGTCAGCGCGGGATCCCGAGTAACGCGCGTGGTTCGGGTGTGGGGACGATGGTGGGGTATGTGCTCGGGCTCTCGAACGCGTGCCCGGTGCATTACGGGTTGCTGTTCGAACGGTTCACGGACCCTGATCGGACGGAGTATCCGGATATCGATATCGACCTGTGCCAGGACGGGCGCGGGGAGGTGATCAACTACGTGCGCGAGAAGTACGGGCACGTGGCGCAGATCATCACGTTCGGGACGCTCAAGGCGCGTGCGGCGATCCGTGACGTGGCGCGGGTACTCGAGATGCCGCTCGGGGATGCGGACAAGCTGGCGAAGCTGGTGCCCGAAGAGCTGAAGATGACGCTCGACAAGGCGCTGGAGCAGGAGCCCGATCTGAAGGATTGGTACGACCGTGATCCGATCGTGAAGCGGATCATCGATACGGGGAGGACGTTCGAGGGTCAGGCGCGGCACTCGAGTGTGCACGCGGCGGGGGTGATTGTTGCGACGCGGCCTTTGCACGAGGTTGTGCCGCTGTATAAGCAGTCGGGGAGCGAGGATGTCATCACGCAGTGGGATGGTCCTACGTGCGAGATGATGGGTCTGTTGAAGATGGATTTCCTTGGTCTGCGCACGCTGAGCGTGATCGAGCGGTGCAAGGCGCTGATCCGGGAGACGCTTCCGGAGGAAGAGATCTATCGCGCGATGGGTCGTGAGAAGGGGGACGGGGGGGATCATCCGCTCGATCTGGAACGCTTGACGTTTAACGACCAGCGCGTGTTCGAGATGTTCCGTCGTGGGGATACGACGGGGGTGTTCCAGTTTGAATCGGGGGGGATGCGCCGTCTGCTGACGGAGATGAAGCCCGACCGGCTCGAGGATCTGATTGCGGCGAACGCGTTGTTCCGTCCGGGTCCGATGGACCTGATCCCGGATTACAACCGGCGCAAGCACGGGGAGGACAGGGTTCCGGAGGTGCACCCGATCGTGGACAAGTTCACGGCGGAGACGTACGGGGTGATGGTGTACCAGGAACAGGTCATGCAGATCGTGCATGAGCTCGGTGGGATCCCGCTGCGCAGCGCGTACTCGCTGATTAAAGCGATCAGCAAGAAGAAAGAGAAGATCATCAACGCGGAGCGCCCGAAGTTCATCGAGGGCGCGGGGAAGCAGGGGCTGGAGAAGGCGAAGGCGGAAGAGCTGTTCGATCTGATCCTGAAGTTCGCGGGGTACGGGTTCAACAAGTCGCACTCGACGGGGTACGCGATTGTGGCGTATCAGACGGCGCTCTTGAAGACGTACTTCCCGAACCACTACATGGCGGCGTTTTTGTCGTTTGAATCTCAGGCGCAGAAGGTTGCGGACTGGATCCCGTATCTGGAGGATTGCAAACGGACGCGGTTTATCGATCCGACGACGGGTGAGGTGATCAAGACGGGGGTGGAGGTTCGTCCTGCGGATGTGAACTTGTCCGCGGCGGACTTCTTCGTGGTGTATCCGGACGGGGAGGAGACGAAGGCGAGCAACGGGCATGTCCGGTTCGGGATGCGCGCGATCAAGGGCGCGGGGGCGAAAGCGATCGATGCGATTGTGAACGAGCGTGAACGTCCCGGGGGTGAGGAGGGCGCTGAGCGGAAGCCTTATGCGAGCTTGTTTGATTTCTGTGAGCGGGTTCCTGCGGGGACGGTGAACAAGGCGACGATCGAGGCGCTGATCAAGGCGGGGGCGTTTGATTCGCTTCATGGGCGCGAGGAACGCGCGTCGATGGTGGCGAGTATCGATGCGGCGGTGGGCGCGGGGCAGACGATGGCGGCGGATCGGGCGGCGGGTCAGGGGGCGTTGTTTGGCGGTGGGGGTGGGGACGATGCGCCCGAGGTCGAGGTGGAGGAGATGCCCTTGGTGCGCGCGGACGCGTGGACGGAGGCGGAGACGCTGCGCCTGGAGAAGGAGACGCTCGGGTTTTATGTGTCGAGCCACCCGATGGAGGAGTGGGGGGATTGGGCGCGGGTGTTTACGCCGACGACGATCAAGGATCTGAAGGGGATGGGTCAGGACAAGCGGGTGATTGTGGCGGCGATGGTGCAGGGGGCGCGGATCATCGTGACGAAGAACGGGCGGAGCGCGGGTCAGAAGATGGCGATCCTGACGATCGAGGACTCGGGTGGGACGGCGGACGCGGTGATGTTCTCGAACGTGTACGCGCAGTTCGGTCACTTGACGGACACGGACATGCCCAAGTTCTTCATGGGGCGGTTGGATCACTCGCGCGGGGATGCGCAGATCATTCTGGATCGGGTGGTCCCGATCGATGGGCACCCTTTGGAGCAGGGGACGATCCAGGTGATGGTTCGGTCGTCGAGATTGAACGGGAATGCTGGGGAGGTTTTGAGGGATGTGCGTGGGGTGCTCGAGACGGCTCCGGATCCGAGCGATCTGAGTGTGGCGCCGAGTGCGCGGCCGGTGCATGTGATTGTGGAGACGGACGGGGCTTGGGTGTTGGTGGAGCCCAAGAAGGAGGCTGGGGTGAAGGCGCAGCTGCGGCCGGCGCTGGTGGGGCGGTTGACGGAGCTGCTCGGGGGGGATTCGGTGCGTTTGGGTGGTGGGGTGAGTGTGGAGCTGAATAAGGATGATCGGCGGCGGCAGTACGCGAAGTCGTCGTGAGTTGGATTATGCGCGGCCCGGGGACCAGCGGGTGTCGAGGGTGTGGGGGAGGTGGAGGAGGTCGAGGATCTTGGCGACGATGAAGTCGGTGAGGTCGTCGATGGACTTGGGGATGAGGTAGAGCCCGGGGTTGGTGGGGGCGATGATCGCGCCGGCGAGGGTGGCGGTGCGCATGTTCTCGATGTCGATGAGGGAGAGGGGGGATTCTCGGTGGGCGATGATGAGGGGTCGTCGTTCTTTGAGGGTGACCTGGGCGGCGCGGGTGAGGAGGTTGGAGCCCGCGCCGGTGGCGATGGATGCGAGGGAGTTGGAGGAGCAGGGGAGGACGACCATGCCGTGGTGGATGAAGGATCCGGAGGCGATGACGGCGCCGACGTCTTTGTTGGGGTGACGGATGATGCGCGCGTCGTACTGGTCGGCGTGTTCGGAGGCGGCGAGGCTCGGGAGGAGGGAGGTGAGGTGGAGGTCGGTGATGTCCATTTCGTCGGCGAGGAGTCGGCGGCCGAAGTCGGAGACGACGAGGTGGACGGTGTGGCCGCTGGTGAGGAGGAGGTCGAGGAGTCGGATGGCGTAGGGGGCGCCGGAGGCGCCGGAGATGGCGAGGACGATGACTTTGCCCGAATCGTCGGGGAAGTGGGGTGGTGGAGGGGTTTGTCGGGTGGTGAGGGGCATGGGTGTGGAATGGTCCGGATGGTTCGTGGATGATAGAGCGGATCGTGTCGGGGTTCGGGTGATCGGCTAGAGTCGATGCGTTGGAGGTGCATGATGCGCGGAATCGGAAGCAAGTTTGGTGTTGTTCTCGGGCTCACGATGGTGGGGGCGCTGGGGTTGTTTGGGTGCGCGAGCTATACGAATGTGCCGGAGGCGGGACGGGTTGGGGAGGCGGAGAACGTGAATGCGTGGGGGACGCGCGCGGTGCTTGCTTCGGCGATCACGGAGGTGGTGGAGACGCACCCGGCGCGTGATGCGCAGGGTCGGTACGTGGTGAACTTCCCGGTGGGGACGTATCGGGAGCAGGCGCTTCGGGTGATCCAGGATCTCCCGAGCGGTGCGATGCTCCCGGGTGAGGGTGGGGCTGAGGGTGCTCCGGTGTATCACGTGGCGCGGTTGTGGCTCAGGGCTTCGTCGGCGAAGGTTGATGTGGTGTTTCCATCGACGGTGGAGGGGAAGACGCTCGAGCGTGCGGTGACGGTGTGGCTCAGGGGTGGGCCGATGCTTTGGGATGTGCAGCGGATGCAGTACTGGGCGCCGGGGGTGATCACGACGCCGGGGCTGTATGTCCCGGTGTGGGAGGACGAGCTGCGGGCGCAGCGCGAGGCGGAGAAGGCGGCGATGGCGATGGAGTCGTCGTCGGTGGATGGGGACAATGAGCACGCGAGTGGACGGACGGCGGAGCCCGTGTCGGGTGGCGAGTCGGAGGGGGATGGGTCGAGCGGTGGTCCTGGGTTGTATCGCGAAGTGGACGACTGAGGGTTCTGAACGATGTGGACGGGACGGAGTTTGCTGGGGACGCTCGGGGCTGATGTCTCGGAGGCGCGGGCGTTGTTGTCGTCGGCGGATGGGGATGGTTGGGGGGGCGATGAGCTCTCGGGGAAAGCGGTCGCGAATCTGTTCTTCGAGGACTCGACCCGGACCCGGGTGAGTTTCACGATCGCGGCGCAGACGCTGGGCGCGGGGGTGGTGGATCTGTCGAGCAAGGGGTCGTCGGTGTCGAAGGGTGAGACGCTGCTCGATACGGCGTGGACGATCGAGGCGATGGGGGTGGACGCGATCGTGGTGCGGAGCGAGCTGTCGGGCGCGGCGGAGCTGATCGATGCGCACACCCGGTGCGCGGTGGTGAATGCGGGGGACGGGACGCACGAGCACCCGACCCAGGCGCTGACGGATGCGCTGAACATCGGTCGGAGTCAGGGGCGCGCGGGGGGGTGGGACTT
>Ga0256829_1002834_pt1 | contig 12537 bp, 13 predicted proteins | sample 131447metaG_FD_185979 | JGI IMG/M metagenome (GOLD analysis project Ga0256829, IMG submission 185979) | Hydrothermal vent microbial communities from Lau Basin, Pacific Ocean - 131-447 | ecosystem: Environmental > Aquatic > Marine > Hydrothermal vents | place: Pacific Ocean: Lau Basin | collected... | reverse complement strand
CCACTGCCGACAGCATCGGGTGGGGACCGCAGGCATAGACACTGACTTCCTCGCGTTGCGCGGCATCGAGGCTATCCAGCCAGCGGCGCGCAAGGTCGGTGATGTAACCTTCATAACACCCCGCGTAGCCCTGCAGGCTGGCCAGGCGGCTGGGTACGCCCCAGTCGTCGAGCAGTGGCATGGCGGCGATCACGCCATCCGGCATACCCGGTAACATGATTTGCGAGGGGCGTTCGCTGAACGGGAAAGGGACTTCGGAACCCATCAGCACCAGAGGCTGGCTGTCACCGGTGGTTTTCATCCGCTCGGCAAGAAACACCATCGGTGGCATGCCCACGCCACCGCCCAGCAGCAGGGCGCGGGGACGCTGCGGGTCCGGTGTGAAGGGTTTCCCGATGGGCCCGAGCAGGCTGAGTGTTTCACCGGCTTGCCGCCTGGCCAGCAGGCGCGTACCCCGTCCGACAGCCTTGTAGAGGAAGTCTACCCAACCCTTTTCTGCATCGACGCGCATGATGGACAGGGGGCGGCGCATGGCCAGCATGGGGTCGCAAACCAGGTGGGCAAACTGGCCCGGTTGGGCGAGCGCCGCGCAGTCGGGCGCGTGCAGGCGCAGGATGTACTGGTCGCCCTCGAAGGCCTGGTGTGACAGGACTTCGGCCGTTTCCAGCGCAATGGTTTCACGGTGTGCGGGGTGTTTCATTTGGCTTCGCGGCGAAAGATGGGCTGGCCGTCACGCAGGGTAAAGCGCACCCGCCCTGGCATTTCCCAGCCGGTGAAGGGCGTGTTTTTCCCCTGGCTGAGCAGGTTTTCACGTTTCACCTGCCAGTGCGCACTCGCGTCGAAGAGGCACAGGTCTGCGACCCGGCCAACACCGAGTTCGCCACAGGGCAGGTTGAGGATGGCTGCCGGCCCACAGGTGACGCGGGCAATGGCCTCGCTCAGGGTGAGGTGTTTGTCCTGTACCAGCTTGAGGGTCAGGGATAACAGGGTATCGAGGCCGGATGCGCCGGGTTCGGTGGCCGGGAAGGGCGCCAGTTTTGCGTCGGCCTCGTGCGGCTGGTGATCCGAACAGAGTGCGCCCAGCGTGCCGTCGCGCAGGCCGGTCAGCAGCCCGTCACGGTCATTCTGGGTACGCAGTGGCGGTATGAAGTGGAACTCGGGGTTGAATTCCGATGCGTCCATTTCAGTCAGGTACAGGTAGGGGATGGCGACATCGGCGCTGACGGGCAGGCCGTCGAACTGCGCGCGCGCCACCATGCGTACCGCGCGTTCCGTGGTGAGTCGGCAGAAGTGGGCGCGCACGCCAGTCTGTTGTATCAGGGCAAGGTCGCGCGCCACGGCCACGGTTTCCGCGGCTTCGGGGATGCCAGGCAGGCCCAGTCGTGTCGACAGCTGGCCTTCGTGCAGGCAGCCATTGGCCGACAGTGCCGGGTCGTCGGCATACAGGAAGACGGTCAGGTCGAAGGTGGCGGCATATTCAAAGGCGCGTCGTTCGATCTGTGTCGAGGCCAGCGGGCGCAGCGCGTTACTTACTCCCACGCAGCCGGCCTGTTTCAGCGCCGCCATCTCGCTCAGGTGTTCCCCGTCGAGGTTACGCGTCAGTGCACCCAGGCTGACGACACGCGCGGCGCGGGCCTGGCCGGTGCGGTGACGAATCAGTTCAACGACAGCGGGGGTGTCGATGACGGGTGTTGTATCCGGCGGGCAGCACAGGGTGGTAATACCACCGGCTGCCGCAGCGCGACACTCGCTGTCGATGGTGGCCTTGTGTTCCTGTCCGGGTTCGCGCACCCGCGCGCACAGGTCGACCAGCCCCGGGATGATGTGCAGGCCGCCGGCGTCCAGGGTGTGATCTGCACGGAAGCCGTCAGGCGCCTTGCCGATGGCCGCAATGCGTCCGTCGGCAATATACAGGTCGGTTGGCGCATCGATACCATTGGCCGGGTCGACCAGGTGACCGCCGTGGATATGGAGTGTGCCTTCAGCCATCGTTTTCCTGCCGGGGTGTCGAGTGCATGGCCATGGACATCACCGCCATGCGTGTGGCAATGCCATAGGTGACCTGTTCCAGGATGACCGAGCGTGGCCCGTCGGCAACCTGCGAGTCCATTTCCACGCCACGGTTTATCGGGCCTGGGTGCATCACGGTAACGTCGGGTTTGGCCACGGACAGCCGGTCTTCGGTCAGGCCGTAGAGGCGGAAATACTCGTGCTCACTGGGGAGCATGGCGCCCTGCATGCGTTCGCGCTGCAGGCGCAGCATGATGACCACATCGACATCGCGCAGCCCCGCGTGCAGGTCGTTGAATACGCGTACGCCGAGTGATTCCACGTGCGCCGGGATCAGGGTGCGTGGCGCCACGATGCGCAGCTCGCCCACATTCAGCAGGTTGAGGGCGTGTATCTGCGAACGTGCGACGCGCGAATGTGCCACGTCACCGACGATGGCGACGCTCAAACGGCCAAAGTCGGGACCCTTTTCGCGGCGTATGGTGAACATGTCCAGCATGGCCTGGGTCGGGTGCGCATGACGGCCGTCGCCGGCGTTGATGACGCTGACATGCGGTTGTACATGACGGGCGATGAAGTGTGCAGTACCGCTGTCGGCGTGACGTACCACGAACATGTCGACGTGCATCGCCTGCAGGTTGCGAAGCGTGTCGAGCAGGGTTTCGCCCTTGACGGCGCTGGAGGCGTTGAGGTTGATGTTGAGTACGTCGGCCGAGAGCCGCTTGGCCGCCAGTTCAAACGTGGTGCGGGTGCGGGTGCTGGCCTCGAAGAACAGGTTGACGATGGTTCTGCCGCGCAGCAGGGGAACCTTCTTGACCGATTGTTCGGTGACGCCGGCAAAGGACTCCGCGGTATCGAGTATTTCTGTCAGCAGCGTGCGGTTGAGTCCCTCGATCGCGAGAAAGTGGCGCAGCCGGCCGTCTTCACCTATTTGCAGGTTGACGCTCATGGTGCGCGGTTGATCTCCAGTTTCAGCGGCTCCGGGCCGGCCAGTTTGACGTGTTCATGCTCGCCGAGTTCCATGTGTTGCCCGGTAACAGCGGCTTCGATGGGCAGTTCGCGGCCGTCGCGTTCTACCAGCACGGCCAGCGTAATGGACGCCGGGCGGCCGTAGTCGAATAATTCATTCATGGCGGCGCGGATGGTGCGCCCGGTGTGCAGGACATCGTCGACCAGGATGATGTGCCGGTCATCGACCGAAAACGGCAGTTGCGAGGGACGCACCTGCGGGTTCATACCGATACGGGTGAAGTCGTCACGGTAGAAGGAAATGTCCAGCTCGCCGAGCGGGGCTTCGATACCCAGCCGTGTGTGCAGTTGCCGGGCCACCCAGACGCCCCCGGTATGGATGCCGACCATGGCGGTGTGCGCGTCGAGAGGCACGCGCTCACGAAGGTCCCCGGCCATCGTGTCGATCAGGGCTGTGATGGTTGTTGTTTCGTTCAATCGTTTGGCTCTTGCTGTAACCAGTCCTGGAGGATGACCTGTGCTGACATGGCGTCAATGTCGGTACTGGCCTGCTCGCGTGCGCTGAGCCGGCTTTCCACCACCCATGAGCTGAGGCGTTCTTCCGCCTGGTGAACCGGCAGGCGGTAACGGCCTTCAAGCTGGCGGCAGAACCTTCTTGCCGCGTGGGTCATATCCTGCTCGGTGCCATCCATATGATACGGGATTCCGACCACCAGTGCGCCCGGTTTCCATTCCTCGATCAGTTGACTGACCGCCGGCCAGTCCGGCTTGCCGTCACGCGCCCGCACGGTACCCAGGGGCGTGGCCGAGCGGGTCAGCCGCTGACCCACGGCGACGCCGATGCGCCGACGCCCGTAGTCAAAGCCGAGCAGGGTTTGATTATCCGGCCCTGGCATCAGGCGTGGCCGGTGTCTCCGGACAGCAGGTCGAGATCCACGCCCAGTGAGGCCGCAGCCGCCTTCCAGCGCTCCTCGTTCGGTTTGTTGAACAGGATGTCCGGGTCGGCCGGTCCGCTGAGCCAGGCGTTGTCGGCCAGCTCCTGCTCCAGCTGGCCGGCGCCCCAGCCGGCGTAACCCAGCGTGATCAGTTTCTGTTCCGGCCCCTCGTCACGGGCAATGGCATGCAGAATATCCAGTGATGAGGTGACGCCGATACGGTCGGTGACTTTCAGGGTGGCCTCCCACTCGCCGATCGGGCTGTGCAGCACGAAGCCGCGCTCCTGCTGCACCGGGCCGCCCAGGTAGATGGGAACCTGCCTCGCCTCGGGGGAGGCTTCCTTGACCTGGATGTGTTCGAAAACCTCGCCCAGTTGCATGTTCATGGGCCGGTTGATGATCAGCCCCATGGCGCCTTCTTCGTTGTGTTCGCAGATATAGGTAACGGAACGGAAAAAGTTCGGGTCTTCGAGCCCGGGCATGGCGATCAGAAACTGGTTGGTGAGAAACGATCCAGTCATGGCGCCAGTATCCTGTAGCGCACGGCAGAGTACAAGTGTCAGTCTGTTCCGGGGTCAGGGTCGGGTGGAGAGTTTGTTGCTGCTGGAGAAGATCCAGGTGCGGGTGATGTAGAGAATATCATTATCCTTGCGGATGTTTTCCGGGAAGGGGGCAAAGGGCGAGGCCAGTTTGACGATGCGTATCGCGGCGTCATCGAGGATCTTGTGCCCGGAGGGCTCCAGGATGGTGATATTGCGTACGCTGCCGTCCGGGTACACCGCGACTTCCACCACCAGTTTGCCGGACAGGCCCTGCCGGCGTGCGGCGTCGGGGTAGTTGAGTTCGCCGACGCGTTCGACCTTGTGTACCCAGTCGCGCATGTAGCTGGCGTAGCGCGCTTCCCGGGTGCTGGCAGTGATGTAGGCGCCGTTCAGGTGTTTTGAATAGATCAGCGCATTCTGCTGGATACTTTCGTTCAGCGAGAGGATTTCCCGGCTGCGGTTGATGATGTCGGCAGCACTGGGCTTGTCGGGTTTTTCCTGCGGGTCTTCGGCCTTGCTGATCTTGCGCTGGCTTTGTTCGCGGCTGAGCAAACGGGTCTGATCCGGTTTCTGTTCGGCGCTGGCGGCGGCCCTGGCCTGCGCCTGCATCTGCTGGCGGGCCCTGACCTTTTCCGTGGTGTTGCCGGCGCCCTGCTGGCTGGATTCGGCCAGGTAATCGTAATCTTCCGGCGGCAAGGCCTTGCTCGGGTTGACGACGGTGATATCCAGCGTTGGCATGCGCGGGTTGGGCGGGTTGCTGTCGAAAGGATCGAAGCTGATACCAAGGATGACCAGGGCGTGGAATGCGGTGGCGATGAATAATGTCAGCGCCAGCCGGTCGGTCGTCGGTGCTTCCAGCGGTGTCTGGTCGAAGGGCGTCACAGTGTCGTTCCGTCGTCGCTCATGCATTGCACTATGCAGATATTATACCGGAGCTCATCCGTTCATGGTTCAAGTGGCACAATCCGTATGGATTTCCAGGCCGGGTCGAAGGTGATGCGCCTGGCCAGCCGGGGTGTCACCCAGGCCGTATCCTGGTCATCGATGCGCAGCACGTCCCGGATACCCATCCTGACCGCTATCGCCTGCCAGCGTTCCGCGCCGGCGACAAACAATGCTGTCGCGGCCGCATCGGCCAGCGCCGGATCATCGGCAATGACTGTCACCGAGCGGGTTCCTGTGGCGGGGTAGCCTGTGCGTGGGTCGAGGATGTGGTGATAGCGTCGGCCTTCAAAGGTGAAATAGCGCTCGTAATCGCCGGAGGTGAAGACGCAGGTCGCGCCCTTCAAGGCCAGCGTGGCGAGTACCCCGTTCGCACGGGGGTTGCGGATACCGATACGCCAGGCTTTGCCGCCACGGCTGCCGCGCAGGCAGAGGTCGCCGCCGGCGTTGACAATAAGGTTGTGTATCCCGCGCTGTTCCAGCAACTCGACCGCCTTGCCCACCGAGTAGCCTTTGGCGAAACCGCCAAAATCCAGCCGAACATGCGGGTTGCTGCTGGTCACAGTCATATTCTCGATCTTGAGTTGCAGGCTGGAAGGTTTGTGTGACAGCCAGTCAGCGATCTGCGCAGGGGGCGGTGGCGGGCCATCGGGCCGCTCGTCCTGCTGGAAACCCCAGAGCGCCAGTAACTCGCCAATGGCCGGGTTGAACAGGCCGTCGCTCAGACGTTCAAATTTTTGCCCCAGGCGAATCAGCTGCACGATCGAGGGGTCGGTTTTCCAGGGTTTCCCCACCGCAATGGCGCGGTTGAGGTCATCGAGGGCGCCGCGTTGCCAGGCATGCCAGTCGCGGTGTTCCTGCTGGTACAGGGCATCCACGGCCTGCACGGCGCGGCGTGCCTCGGCCGTGTCTGTGCCCTGGGTGGTGATATCGATGATTGTGCCAAAGGCAAACAGCTCTTGCCGGTAGACCGGTTCCGGCTGTGGCTGGCAGGCGCTCGTCAGCAGTCCGAGGAGCAGTAAAAATACGATGCGCGTTTTCAAGTGCGGGTATTGAGTCTGGCTTCGATGGCGTCCATCAGATCCGAGGCGATATCCAGCCCGTAGATCGCGTCCAGTTCGCGGATACAGGTCGGGCTGGTGACGTTGATTTCCGTCAGGTAGTCGCCGATGACATCCAGGCCCACGAACAGCAGACCGCGCTGGCGCAGCTCCGGGCCGACCTGGGCGCAGATCCAGCGGTCCCGTTCACTGAGTTCCAGGCCCTCGCCACGGCCGCCGGCAGCGAGGTTGCCCCGGGTTTCCCCCTTTGCCGGGATGCGCGCCAGCGCGTAGGGCGCCGGTTCGCCGTCGATCATCAGGATGCGTTTGTCGCCGGCGCTGATCTCGGGGATAAATTTCTGCGCCATGGCCGTGCGGTGGCCGAGCGCGGTAAGGGTTTCGAGGATGACGCTGATATTGGGGTCGTCGCGCGTGACCCGGAAAACCGAGGCGCCGCCCATGGCGTCCAGCGGTTTGAGGATGATGTCGCCGTGTTCGTCCAGGAAAGCGCGTAGCCGGGCGGGATCGCGGCTCACCAGGCTGGGGGCGCAGCACTGGGGGAACCAGCCGGTAAACAGCTTTTCGTTGCAATTTCGCAGCGAGTCAGCGCGGTTTACTACCAGTACGCCCTGTGCGGAGGCGCGCTCAAGCAGATAGGTGCTGTACAGAAACTCCATGTCCAGCGGGGGGTCCTTACGCATCAGCACCACATCGAGTTGCCCCAGTGGCTGATCCCGGGCCGCGGAAAGCTCAAACCAGTCGTGGTCGCGGTCGAAAACCTGCAGTGAACGCAGGCTGGCGAAAACTTCGCCATCGCGCTGGAACAGGTCGGATTGCTCCATGTAGGACAGTTGCCAACCGCGGCGCTGAGCGGCCAGCAGCATGGCGAAGCTGCTGTCTTTATGGACTTTGATGGACTGGATCGGGTCCATCACGATGCCCAGGTGAATCGTCATCGGGGGTTCCTGCTGCGATCAGATGGATCGCTCAGATTGTGAACGAATTCATGATTGTAAAGTTTACTTGGCAACGGACGATAGATGCCAGTAGCCGCGATTATATCGTAATTTCGCCGGCAAAACGGGCGCTTGGAGTCTGCTGCACGCCACGAAGGGAAGCGCAGGCCATAGCCGGGCGGAGAGACAGAACGCAAGGTGGGAGTCGTATGGAAACCGTTGTGGATCCGATGGAAGCAGAAAATATGGAAACTGTAAGCGAATCAGAAGAAACCACTGCAAGCGAACTGGCGGAAGGCGATTTTGCCGGTCTTAAAGTGATGGTCATCGACGATTCAAAGACCATACGCCGAACGGCTGAAACCCTGCTCAAGAAAGCCGGCTGTGAGGTTGTGACCGCGACAGACGGTTTCGAGGCGCTGGCGAAAATTGCCGACGAGAAACCGAGCATTATTTTTGTCGACATCATGATGCCGCGGCTGGACGGTTACCAGACCTGCGCGCTGATCAAGAACAACCAGGTATTCCGGGATACCCCGGTCATCATGTTGTCGAGCAAGGACGGCCTGTTTGATCGCGCCCGGGGCCGCATTGTCGGTTCGGACCAGTACCTGACCAAACCGTTTACCAAAGATGAACTACTGGGAGCGATTCGTGAACACGTTTCTGTGTGACGTACGCTGCCCGGGGATAACGCCGTACTGCGGCGCGCCCATTGTTGCGCAGTAACCAACCCTAGGGGAAGTAAGAAATGGCACAAATTCTGATAGTAGATGATTCACCCACCGAGGCTCACATTCTCAAGGGAATGCTGGAGAAAAACGGTTTTGAAATTGAAACCGCGGAAAACGGTACCGAGGGTATTGAACGTGCGAAGGAACTGAAACCGGATCTCATCCTCATGGATGTCGTCATGCCGGGGCTTAACGGGTTCCAGGCCACGCGCCAGCTGACCAAAAACCCAGAGACGGCCGATATCCCGGTCATTATCGTAACGACCAAGGACCAGGAGACCGACCGCGTGTGGGGTCTGCGCCAGGGTGCAAAGGATTTCCTCACCAAGCCGGTGGCGGAAAAGACCCTGATGGAAAAAATCAACACGATTCTGGCTGCCGCCTGAGGAACAGGGACATGTCCGCACAAGATCTGGAAACACCGTTGCAATGGCTGGCGCACCTGGAAAAAAGCTGTCTGGCCAACGCGCAGGCTTTGCCCCAGCAGGAAGAGGGTGACGATGAATGGATCGGCATCGGGTTCCGCCTTGGTGGCCTCAATCTTGTTGCACCACTGGGCGAGGTGGCGGAAATTCTTACGCCGCCATCGCTCTCCAGGGTGCCGCGCACCAAGGCGTGGGTGTGCGGCATTGCCAATGTGCGCGGCAACCTGATGCCGATTATGGACCTGCAGGGCTACCTGCACGACAGGCCCGCGGCACTGAACCGTCGCAGTCGTATTCTCGTGGTTAACCACAACGGTGTGTATTCAGGACTTGTCGTCGATGCAGTGCTTGGGCTCAGGCACTTCCGGGAAGAACAGCGTTGCGATGAATTGCCCGGCGACGATGAAAAGATTCATCAATACCTCAAGTTCGGTTTCCGGGCGGGGAATGAACACTGGGGTGTATTCGGTATGTATGAACTGGCGGAAACGCCACAGTTTTTGCAGGCTGCCGTCTAGCGGCCTGTGCGGTTTGTTTTAGTAGTAATCCAATTGGGGAAGACGATCAGCTGATTAGGTCAGGAGACGAAACATGAGTACAGCAACACATTCCCACGTCAAGGTGGGCTCACACAAAAGGACGATGTATCTGATTGCAGCATTGCTGCTGTCACTGGGCGCGATGGTCAGTGTCTTCTGGTATGTTGGCATACAGGCCAACTACGACAAGGAGTACATTGGTTATACCAGTGAGCAACAGGTGCTTTCCCAGCAGATCGCGAAGTATGCGCTGGAGGCATCTTCGGGTGTTGATACCGCATTTGACCAGTTGACCAAGTACCGTGACCGCTTCGAGCAGATTCTCGAGAACGAGAAAAACGGTAATGTGGCTACCGGGCTCCCACCCAGCGGCGATTCGGTCAAGGAAGACCTTGCTACGATGCAGGAATCCTGGGCGAAGTTCCGTAAAAGTATCGATTTCGTCCTGGCGGGCAAGGACAGCGTCGCGGTCGTGGCAGAAGCCAGTAAGGTGATCAACGAGACCATGCCGAAATTGCAGGCCTATGACCAGGAGATCGTGGATATCCTGCTGGACAGCAAGGCAAGCCGGAAGACCATCAACCTGGCGACCCGCCAGCTGATGCTCAGCCAGCGTATCGCCAATAACATTAACCACGCCCTTAGTGGTGAAGGTGTGGAAACGGCGATCGAACGCTTCTCCGAAGATGTTGAAGCCTATGGAACGGTGCTTGACGGTATGGTGCGGGGTAATGACACCATCAAGAAAATAAACAACAAGGATATACAGAAAAAGCTGTTTGAAACATCGATGCTGTTTACCGTGGTATCGGACTATGTTGAAGAGTTGCTGGACATGTCCGATGACCTGATCGAGATCCAGAAGGCAGCGCGCAGTATTTCCTCCCAGTCCGATGACCTGTTCGCCACGGCCCTGCGTTTGCAGAACGCCTATTCGCTGGCGGCGGATCTTCGCCCGGTTCAGCCCGAAATGGCCTATATCTTTGGCGCGGTCGGGTTGCTGATCCTGTTCCTCCTGGGCATGCAGGTGTACCGCGATCAGGAGAATCGCCGTAAACATGCGGAGAAGGAGAATACGGACAACCAGAACGCTATCCTCCGGCTGCTCGATGAAATGGGTAACCTCGCGGATGGTGACCTGACGACCTATGCAACGGTGACCGAGGACTTCACAGGCGCCATTGCGGACTCTGTTAACTATACCATCGACGCGTTGCGTGACATGGTAACGACCATCAACGAAACATCCGGGCAGGTATCGGCCGCTGCCAGGCAGACGCAGGAAACGGCGCAGCACCTGACCGAGGCCAGTAGTCACCAGGCGGAAGAAATCACCAGTGCCACGACGGCGATTAACGAGATGGCCGTGTCGATCGATGAAGTGTCGCGAAATGCCGAGGATACTGAGCAGAAAGCTGTGAAATCGGTTGAATTTGCCCGTAAGGGTGGCGATACGGTTCGCCGCAACATCGAAGGCATGGATCGTATCCGTGAAAACATCCAGGAGACGTCGAAACGTATCAAGCGACTGGGTGAAAGCTCGCAGGAAATCGGAGATATCGTTGAGCTGATTAACGACATCGCCGAGCAGACCAACATCCTGGCACTGAACGCAGCTATCCAGGCGGCAATGGCCGGTGAAGCCGGTCGCGGTTTCGCGGTGGTTGCGGATGAAGTCCAGCGACTTGCTGAACGTTCCGGTAATGCGACCAAGCAGATCGAGGCGCTGGTGAAGACGATCCAGACGGATACCAACGAGGCTGTTATCTCCATGGAACAGAGTACGGCGGGTGTGGTCAACGGTGCCCGACTGGCCGAGGAATCCGGGGAAGCGCTGGACCAGATTATGAATGTGTCCGACGATCTGTCCTCACTGGTCCAGAACATTGCTGCATCGGCCCGCCAGCAGTCCAAGGCTGCGGCGAATATTTCCGAGACCATGCACGTTATCCAGGAAATCACGACACAGACCTCTGCGGGTACGAATGAGACAGCCGCTTCTATCGGTAACCTCGCAAGTCTTGCCGAAGAGATGGGTAGCTCTGTGGCCGGCTTCAAGTTGCCGGAATAACAGGGAGATCGGGAGCGCCCGTGTCTCAACCGGCCGAACAATCCGGTGCAGCATACGAAGCCCGGCGCTCAGCCGGGCGTTCGCTGCATATCGATGACAGGCAGTTTGCACGCTGGACGCGGTTGCTCGAGGGGCATATGGGTTTGTTTATCGCTCCCGAGAGGAAGTCGTTTCTCGCCAGTGGTCTCAGGGCGCGAATGCGCGAGACAGGTTGTGAGGACCTTGGGGAATACTACCGGCTTCTGTCATCTCCTGCGTTGCAGGCCAGGGAATGGTCGTTACTGGTTGACCAGCTTACGGTCCATGAAACCTGTTTTTTTCGCCATGCCTCATCGATGCGACTGGTCGAGGAAGTGGTTTTGCCGGAAGCCATGCGCCGTGGAAACAATTTCCAGGCCTGGAGTGTCGCCTGCTCGACCGGCGAGGAAGCCTACAGCCTGGCAATGCTGATGGACAGGTTCTGTGCTACACGGGATGGCAAAGTGAAGTTCAGTGTGACGGGAACCGATATCAGTCTCCCCGCGCTGCGCCAGGCCAGGGCCGCGCGCTATCCTCGGCGCCGCCTGAAGGACATCCCGGAAGTGCTCAGGGAAAGGTATTGCACATCGATAAGGCAAGGCCAGTTTGGTATGACGGATCTGCTACGCAAGCGTGTCTGTATTGCACAGCTGAATTTGCGTGATGTGGCGACCGCGCCGATGGGCCGCATGGATCTTGTGTTCTGTCAGAATTTGTTAATCTATTACGACCGTGACCGAAGGCTGGATATCGTTAACAGCTTGTCGGAATGCCTCAGGCCGGGGGGGATACTGGTACTGGGGCCGGGGGAATTGCTGAACTGGCAACATCCACATATGGAGAAAGTGCGTTACCAGGATACGCTTGCGTACCGCCGCACGGACTAGAAGCACTTGGTGCAGGATGGAAGGAACTAAAATGAATCAGGTAATCGACTTCAGTACACTGACGTGGGTTAAGAACGAACTGGACGAAACGCTTAAGGAAGCGCGCCAGTCCCTTGAGGCGTATGTCGAGGATACTTCAGACGCCGCACAGCTCGGGTTTCTCGCGGCCCACCTGCACCAGGTATACGGTACCCTGCAGATGGTTGAACTCTACGGCGCCTCACTGCTTGCCGAGGAAATGGAACAGGTTGCGAAAGCACTGGCGGAAGACGGTGTCGCGCAACGGGACGAGGCCTGCGATGTACTCATGCGGGCCATCCTGCAGTTGCCCGATTACCTGGACCGCCTGATTGCAGGCAGCCAGGATATCCCCCTGGTGCTGTTGCCTGTCCTCAATGATTTGCGCGCTGTTCGGGGTGAAAACCTTCTTTCCGAAAATGCCATGTTCTCCCCGGACCTGGGCACGGAC
>Ga0256829_1002833_pt1 | contig 12537 bp, 16 predicted proteins | sample 131447metaG_FD_185979 | JGI IMG/M metagenome (GOLD analysis project Ga0256829, IMG submission 185979) | Hydrothermal vent microbial communities from Lau Basin, Pacific Ocean - 131-447 | ecosystem: Environmental > Aquatic > Marine > Hydrothermal vents | place: Pacific Ocean: Lau Basin | collected... | reverse complement strand
TAATTATCTATTTATAAAGCTTACTGTAGTTTCATTATCAAAACGCCATATTTGTTTTTACTACATAAGAGAGTGTTCTCTTTTATAAAAATTAACTATGCAAAAAACATTAAATGATAAACTGATAAAAAACTCAGCAGTAGTCGCTATATCCAATACAATCTCACTCTTACAAAGAAAGATTTTAAACTTTTTGATTGCATTTGCATATATTGATCTCAAAGAGCAAGAAAGTTTTACAATAGAGTTAAAATATCTCAAAGTGATAGTTGGCTTTAACTCTAAAAATCTCTCCTACTTAAAAGAAGCCCTCAAATGACTTTTAGCAACTGTAGTTGAGTTTAATCTTTTATGAAAAGATAGAGATGCCTGGAGTGCAACAACGCTTCTTGCCTCTGTTGAATTTAAAAAAGGAGAGTGTACCTATTCATTCTCTCCCGTGCTTAGAAAAAAACTCCATGAACCAAACATCTATGCAAAAATTAAACTCTCCACTATGAAGCTCTTTTCCTCCAAATATTCACTCTGTCTCTATGAGATATTTGTCGATTATCAAAACATTTGACAAACTCCCATCATTCCTCTTGATGACTTTAAAAAACTCATGTGAGTAGATAAAGAGAAATATAAAGAGTTTAAAAGATTTTCATCTCGCGTCATAAAGCCTGCTATTAAGGAGTTAAGCTCCATAGGTGGTTATGATGTGCAAGTTGTTTATACAAAAGAAAATAAAAAAGTTACTGCTCTGAAATTCCACTTTAAAGAACTAACGTGCGAGAAAAAACCTATGCAGGATATGAAACTTTTTTACAATATTAATCTACAACAGAAGCTTATCCAGGAGTTTTGACTCTCAATCAGACAGGCTACTAAGACGATAAAAACTTATCCAATCCCTTATATTAATGAGAGTTTGGAAATTATTAAACAAAAAATTCAACAAAAATATATTAAAAATATACCTGCTTATACTCTAACCGTACTAAAAAATGACTTTCATCCCACTCTCTGAAATAAGCAAAAAGAGCCCATACTATCAAATACTCAAAGAAGCTGAGCAAAAACAAGAAAGACTAAACAAAATTGATTGGAAAATTCTAAAAGTACAGTTTTTGGGTGTATATCTTATAGTACAGACGATAGTCCTGTATTACAAACTCAAAAAAAAGCTCTTAAGCATTTTTATGCGCTCTGAAAAAAAGAGCAAGAAAAATGTATCAAAGAGTTTAAGAAAGAAAAAATAACAAGTGATATCTTACAGACGATTTTTAAAAAAGAGGGGATTAAAGGGATACTTATACAGGCTATGTTTATAGCATGGCTTGAAAAAAAAGAGGACAAAGCCTCTTTATGTTAGTAGTTCATAATATAGAGTTCATTGACGACTTTTCTTCTTTCCTTTGATGAACCTCCAAGTGTATAGGCAATCTCCTTAGAAGATATAATTTTAAAATCTTTGTATAACTCTCTAATTTCTGGACAATCATTGTATGAAAGTAGGAATTTTCATTTAATACTTTTGAGTGTATCTCTTAGAAGTGTATGTTTGGATTTTTGAAATCATCCAGCGTAATAATTCTCATAGGAGTAATAGGGTGGATCAAGATAGAAAAATGCATCTGTGTTGTCATATTTTTGGATGAGCTTCTCAAAACTTATATTCTCAATAGTTACAAATCTAAATCTTTGTGCCCATTTAGTAAAACTTTTCCATAAATTTTTTGGTTTTCTTCAAGATTTGGAACTCATCGCAAAATGCTTACCTTTGCTTCAAAAGCTTTGTGAAATGAGATAGTAAAAATATGCGGCTTTTTCTATATCATTTCTTGGGGTAAATTTTTGCAACTTTATGTTGTTAAAGAGAACACGGCTGACAAATAATTGGTTGAGATAATAAGAGAGCGTTTGTGGATGCTCTTTTATGACTCTGTAGAGATTAATGAGATCGTTATTAATATCATTGACAGTCTCAAGTTTTGATGGTTCTTTGGCGAAAAAAACAGAGAGTCATCATCCAAAGACTTCTATATAATGTTTATGCTCAGGAAAAAGAGAAATAATCTCATATTTGAGCTTGCTTTTACCACCAACCCAGCCTATTGGGCTTTTTAAGTGTGTGGAGTTTTTTGCAGGTACTTTATTCATATTTTTTATTATGGTTAAGAGATAAAGTAACTACATTATAATGAGAAATTTTTATTTGTCAAATAAAAATTCACTTTTTATTTGGAGGGCAGTATATTATATTGAAATGTTATATTATACTTGTGCTAATTGAAAGTTATAATCAATGAGATTCAAAAATCTCATATCTTGTATTAATGTATGTGCAATATCTGCATATACACTCACTAAATCTAACATTGTCTTCTCCGTTAAGGTTTTTTCATTCGTTTCTTCTCGGTGTTGATTTAATTTGTGAGCAATAGTCTTATGATTAATTCCCTCAAGTATACAATCGTATGTAAACATTATGTCACCAAAAGTTTTACGAATTTCTCTTTTTGATCTGATATTTTTGTGGTAAATCGTAAACATTTTATCTGCTGCTGTATCAGGCATTATGTTGTCCACTAGAGATCCATCAGCTCTACGAGTTGTGATTACTGCTAATGTTTTTTTAACATGCTTAATATATTCTACCAGTTGATCTGTTGGTAGTGCAAGATTTAATCTAATATCAGCTTCCCATTTCTTACTGTTTACTAATCGAGGAGAGCGAAAAGTATGTAAAACTCTTGTAATTTTATCATCATAAAATTCAGGGTTATTTCCATAATAAGGTTCAAAGTCTTTGACATGAGCATCAAATTCATCTTCGTTTAACTTTGTATACTCAGTTTCGTAGTATCTATCAAATAGGTTAAAAAAAGATTTACCTTCTTTAATAGTATCAAACAGTTTATCTAAAACTTCTTTATAGCAATGAGCTGTAATGATACCGGCATCAAAATGTTCTCTTTCATTAATACACTCTTTTATAAAAGAAGCACCCACATGTGTAAAAAAATTTTCTGCTATACGGCTACAATAATTGAGTTCAACAAGATATAAAACTGGAAACTTTCGTTTGGCACATTCAAATGCAAAATTGTTATTTAACTCAAAGTATTTATAATCCATAATTTTATTGTATTCGAAAGAATTTCTATTCATGTTTTTTAGACGTTTGTATTTCGTATTTTTTTGTTGAAATTCATCAAGCTCTTTGATTAAATTATCATGTTTGTCTTGTATATCTTGAATGGAAAGAGTTGGAGTAAATAATTCTGCAAAACTCATTTTATCTTCAAAGTGTTTCTTCATTAAATACTTTAATGTTTGTTTCATGGAACCAGATTGTATATTGAAAACTTCAAGTGATAATATATAAGCCAAAATCTTGTTAAGATGCACGATTGTGAAATCTTCTTGAAAATCAAAAAAATCATCACTAGCCGTTCCAAGTTCTTTTTTAATAAGTTCAGCTTTTATTCTAGATTCTTTACTTTCTGGATATTTTAAAATAAATTCGATGAAAGAAATAAGTTGTTTTCGATTTAAATTATGCAACATCATATGATTTTTTACTTTTTTACATCTGTAAAGAACCGTAAAATAGGGGTTCGTAAAAATACAGTTATGTTTTTACGAAATTATACCCATTTTTAATCAATACAATTTCAGCATCTCAACTTAAGGAGTTATGATGAAAAATGCATTGGCAGAGGTGCAAGATAGAGAGATTCTCACAAGAATGATTTATGAGGAGTATAAAACTCTTGCACTTACGAAAAAGCAGTATTCAAGGTTGATCAATAGATCTATTGCAAGTATAGATAGGGATCGGGCTATGAGTAGGGGAGCTGCTTGTATTCAAGATGAAAACAATAGAGTCTATTTCCCTATTCAAGCAGTTGTGTCTTATTTGCTTAAGGTACAAAAAACAATCGATTCAGAATAGGCTTTCTATTCTTATAAAAATAGCAAGGAGTTAGAACATGAAAAGAGTAATAAGTATCGTAGTTGCACTATTGATAAGTGCCAGTTTGCAAGCTCAGGAGCCATTAAGCCATCAAAAAAATCTTGGAAGTAAGACAGCTCTTTTGGTGTTTTTTGATGTTTCTGGGCTGAATAATTATAACAGCAATACTGCCTTAGCAAAGCAGAATCTTGCAAAGTACAATCAAATTGTTACGAAGAAAAATCTTCAAAAAGCAAGAATTTCATCTATTGCGTACTATACATTTGATGAACAGATAAAGCCTATTGGAAAAATAGAGTCCACAAAGGCTGGAAGACTCTACCGTGAATCAAAAAAGATTATGCAAGATGTTGTATTAGAACTTAAAGAGGATAAAAGCAATAAGGGCAAAGATGTGATTAGCACTTTTTATTTTATCAACAGTGTTGTACAACAATCTTATCAAAACGAAGATGTGACTATACTGCTTTTTTCCAATCTGAGAGACAGTATGTCAACAAAGCAACAAAGACAAATGATGCAACCCATAGTTTTAGATGAACATATACATCTTGATATCTATGCAGCATCAGGGCTAAACGCTATAGATGGTGTAACAACTTTACAACAGATGCGAGCTGAAGCGAGTATTGTGAAGTTTTATAACCACCTTCTATCTACTTCAAAAGTAGCGATAAAAACAATTTATTAGGGGGAATATCATGAATGAAAATATAAATATCCAAGCCATTCAAAGCATGTACAGTGTCGCTATTTATGCAAAAGATGTGACGCTTAGACGCATAGAACGAATAGTCGCCGGGGTGCAACAAGAGAATTCGATGCTCGTAGAGCTTTTTTCAGAGAAGTTTTTCCAAGAGCTCCAAAGACAATATAACTTAAAAAAGAGGATGTACAGTATCTACGTTACAGACCTTCATAAAGTCAAAGAGGAGTTTGATTCAAAATTGGTAGCAAATGATGGGAGGATGAGTGCAAAAGAGCAGGAGTATAAAGATATCTTGGATGCAACGAATACAGCTTTTTCTCTTTTATTGGCAACACTTAATATAAAAATAGAGGAGATTGGCATAAGACTTCAAGGAGAGAGTAATGAGAAGAGTTATTAAATGTACAGTTCTTGTATTGAGTGTATTCATGCAATTACAAGCTAAAGATATGTTGCTTGTAGATACAAGCGGTAGTGTGGAGCCAAGCGCTCAAGAAGTAAAAAATATGGTGCACAAATACCTACGAACCAATAAAAATGTTTTGGCATTTGCATCGAAACCATATTTTGTAAAAGATGAAGGTGATTTGGTTTTTGGTGGAGGTACTGCATTGAGTTTGGCTTTTGAAAAGGTTAAAAGCATGGGAGTGGATTTTCTCATAGTTGTCACTGATGGTATGGCTGATAGTCCAGCAAAAGCGATAGCCATGGCTAAGAAGCTGAAAAACAATGGTGTTACGATATGTGGAGTTTATGTTAGTAAGAATTTGGAAGTTCCTGAAGAGTTTACAAAGATTGCTGATAAAACTTTTGCTGTCAATCAATTTAATCAAGCTGTAAAACATTGTACAGATATTAGAGATGATTTGATGGGCAAGGAAGCTACACACAAAACAGTGGATGCTGACAAGTATCTTTTTTAAAGGAGAGTGTTATGAAAGTTTATACTTTATGGATTGTAGGAGTTGTTTTTGTTTTGGTTGTGATACTGGCTATTTCAACTAAAGCATTTAATGTATTGTCAGATCTCTCATCGGTGATGTTTTTTATGTTTGCTCTTGTAAATATCATCATTATTGGGACAATTATAGCAGTTGAGATTGCAAAAAATCTCAAGCTCGAGATTGTACAAAAAGAGCTGGACGCTCTTGATCAAGAGAGATATTCTATCGAGAATCATGATGAGTTGAGTATTCTCTTTAGTAAAGAGGCAATAGAACTGCAACAAACTTTACATGCAGTACAAAAAAAGATAGCTACACTGCAGGAGTCACGTTATGAGTACTTATAATAAAATAAAACTGCTTACAAACGGTTTGTTTAAGGAGGAGTCTCAACTTAAACAGGAACAAAGAGAACATCATGCAAACACTCGCCAAAATGATTTGGAGTATGAAAAAAAGTCTTTGAGTTTACAAAAACAAGAGCAGGAGCTTGCACATAAAAAAATTGAAATATTTAAAGAGGAAGAAAAACTTTTGCTTGATGATATTGCACAGTTGCATACTCCTGTTCAAATCAATTTTGAGAGTAACGAAGAGTTGGTTGCAAATCGCTATATCTATCTTAAAAACACTATTCCAAAGATGGAAGAAGAGCGAGATGCTTTACGAGCAAAAACGCTTACAAAAACACAAATCATACTTGCGGAGTTTGCGGCGATGATCTTTTTTATATTTATATTGACAAGATTGGCCGCTGAGAATATGAGCTTGCTTGAGAGTTTTGTGATGCTTTCTGTTTTTCGAGAGATCTATGGTATATCGAAAATGTCTTTATTTGCGGATATGGTACTGCAGGATTACCTTATTGTCTTGGCTATAAGTTTTATTATAGCGGTAAGTTTTAAAAATAGCGAAGCCTTTTTTGATGCAAAATTAAAAACAAGACTGTTATATGGATTTGGCATCGGGATTATAGGGCTTTTTATCTCAAGTATGCTTTTCTCATATTAAAGCAGGAGTCTGATATGTTGAGTATGCACCACATCGTATCGATTGTGTCTGACGAGATGAAAACATATGGTGTCGGTGCATTTCTGCCAACCATCATCTATGTATGGCTGGCGTATTATATTACAGGTTCAATTGAGAGATTGGGGTTTAAAATATTTTGGTCACTTTATGCCTTACTGCATCTTTACTGGATATTTCAATCCAATATTATTTTGTATGACCCCTTTTTCTATTTTGCATGGACGGTTTTATTATTGCAACTTAACTTTCAAAAACAATTTAAACGATGGCTCTCTTTTTTACAAGAGAGAGCTAGAGAAAAAGTGGAGCAGTGTAAGGCACGCAATATGTACTATGACAGTGTTGAGGAGAAAGTAAAAAGAGAAGAAGCGATTGCTCGTGAGCAAGAGATTCAAAATAGGCAGGAGAAACTCTTCTTGGAAAGACTTGATCAAAAGCTCAACGGTACAATGGATTTTTTAGGAGAATAGGATGCAGCTACAACTTGGTCCTGTATATGATCCACTCATCAACAATATCATTATTGGAAACTATAATCTATTAGATGATATATCGATGGTGATAAAAATCACAGATGCCTATTATGAATGGGTAGTGGATCTTTTACAAACAACACAAAAAGAGTTAAACCATCGAGATGAATTGGTAAGCTTATCTTTTAAAATAAAAGTGATAGATCGAATTAAAGCACAGTTTTTTCCACGATATAGAGATTTTGAGAAAATATTTCAAAAGGGATACTTGTATGAGAATAAAAACTTGTCTCATCTCTCCTACTGGCCGACAAATGATGAGCAACAAAAACGTTTGCAGCAAAACTATAAGTTTTCGGATGAGTTTTATATAAATTTTGTTCAAAGTAGTGTAGCACCTCCAAAACTAAAAAGAGCACTCAATAAAAAAATCCCTGTGGTATTGACACAGCAAGATATGAGAAACCATACTTTTATCGTCTCACGAACCGATACAGGTAAATCAACTCTTATTTTGGAATTGGCAAAAAACATTGTCGATACCAAAAGAGGTAATTTAATACTCATGGAACCTCATGGTGACCTCTCCATAGATCTGGCAAGACTTTGCAAAAACTCAGATGACTTGATCTTTATTGACCCGTTTTTAAGTCAGAATCACTCTGTAACAGTGAATATCTTTGATATGCAAAACATCTCACAAGAGAGTATTAGTAAATACAGCGCTTTGGTACTTAATACTTTTAAACAGATTATAGGTGCTGAGTTTTCTGTTACGATGCATTCGCTCTTAAATCCAGTGATAGCAGTACTGCTTCAGATTCCAAATACAAGCTTTTTTGATTTATTGCGTTTTCTTAATGATGATGAAAACCACGATCTCTTGGAGTATGCAAAAAAACATGCACTTATCCCAAGTCATCGACTCTTTTTTCAAAAACAGTTCTCGCAATCAAGATACTCAATTACAAAGTTCTCAATTATCAGTAAACTCAATGTCCTCTTGCAAGATAGTATTTTTAGCAATATGCTCACCGGTAGAAGCACCATAAATTTGCAAGAGGCTATGAACACACCTGGAAAAATAATTATTATACGTCTCAATACTATTAAGATGATTGAAACTATTGAGCCAATAGGGCGTTTTTTGGTAGCACTCTTTGTCTCATATGCTTTTCAAAGAGAGAGTATCCCTATTCATAAAAGGGTTGATACGCACCTGATGATTGATGAGGCATCTATGTTTTTAGGTGATAGTATTGAATTGATTCTTGCACAGGCCAGAAAATTCCATCTGTACTTACTTATGGCAGTCCAAAACAATGCTCAGCTTCCAACATCTATAGAAGCTTCAATTCTTAGTAATACAGCAATGAAATTTGTAGGGATGAATTCACACAAGAACCATTCCATTATGTCAAAAGAGATAGGTGTATCAATGGATCAACTTTTCTCTTTGCAAAAAAAAGGTGAGTTTTTTATCAAAGTAGGCAATCAACAAGCAAGAAAGTTTCGTGTCTCAGATAGATTGCTACATAAAAAGCATTATGTATCTCAAGCAATATTTACTCAAATGATGCAAAATCAACTCAAAAAATATTATAGGTCTATTAATACAGTGGATATTGAATATGCAGATGTGCCATATATAGATATAGAAAAAGAAAAACCCTACTCAAAAGATGCAACAAGTCACCTTTTAGAAGATGTGTCAAATAGTGATGACGAACTTTTAGATTATTAGGAGATATTATGGCAACAATTACTACAGCACAGATGAAAATACTTGAGGCTATTAATAGATATACTTTTCTTACCGTTCCGCTCATAGATATTTTAAAAATTCATAAAAACAAGGTGTCGATTTATCGTAGCCTTCAGGGGCTGAAAAATCGGTCTAAACCTCTTGTTTATACTCAAAACTATGGTGTACATCCAACGAAAGGGCAATTACCATCATTACTGTATCTTTCTTCCTATGCAAAAGAGCTATTGCTTGAAGGTGGATATATGGAGAACCAGATTCATATTCCAACCAATAGAACTTTTGTGAGTAGTGACTATTTTCATCGTATTACAAATATACAGATGCATCTCTATATGGATATATATTTGCAATCGATGGAAAATGCAGAGTTGCTTTTTTTGGATTACTATTTCTCTAAATCCCAAACATCCCAAAAACTCTATGCAAGAGCTAAAAATAGAATTGATTTGCAAAATGACAGATATATCATTCCCGACATCATTACCAAGTTTATTGTAGGAGAAAAAGAGTACCTTTATTTAGTTGAGATACATAATGGTACCAATTCCAACAAGGCTTTTTATCAGTGTTTACAACATATAAAAGCAATTGATCTTGGTAGCCCAAAAAAGAAGTATAATCACCCTACAAACAATAGGGTCATATTTATATTTGAGCATAAGAGTTGTATGGATGCTGTGATGCGTAAAATGAACGAAAACAAAGATTTGCAAAAGTATCGTAATCTCTTCTTGTTCAACACAAAAGAGAATATCCAAAGGGATTTTTCAAAACATTGGATGAAGTGTAATGGCGAAGAGACACTATTTTACTAAATAGACTGATACTCTTTTCAATAATAAGAGCTAGATGATTTGTAAGTTTTTATATTTTACTTGCAATTCGTTTAGATTCTTATTGCTTATTTGATACTTTTCAACCACTTCAAAAGGGATAGTCAACTCTTTCCCCATATAATAAAGAGATTCTCTTTTATGCTTGCCAGCCTCACGAATATTGCGAACCAACTCATAATATTTTCATTTTTTCTTTACAATAAAAACCATGTGGACTATGTTAGGTAATAAAATCTTTTAGTTAATTTACTCAAAATAATATAAATTGCAAATTTATTAAATCACTAAATAGACTGATATGCTATAATAAAAAATGCAATGTCCGAGGTGTGATTCTAAAAATATAGTTAAAAATGGCTTCAAGCAGTTAAAAGAACATAGGGTGCAAAAATATAAATGCTGTGAGTGTAATAAATATTTTACGGCGCAAGAAAAATTTCATCATCTTAGCGACGCACAAAAAATAAAAGCTTTTACACTTTTAAGCAAGGGATATAAAAAACACCAGATAGCAAAAAAGCTTGGTGTATATCTTAGGACTATCCAGTATTTGGCAGAAAAAAAGAAGGACTAAAATCCTTCATCTTCCAATTGGTTATATAGTTCATATGCTCTATGCTCAAAAGCAAGCCATGCAAAATAGTTTTTTAAATCTTGATCTTTCAAGTTGATCTCAATCCCTTCTGATTCTAACTCGTACCTTATATCTTCGATTTCGTTATAGTACTTGTCATAAAAAGCATGGGTGTCTTTATAGTATATTAGGGAACTAACGATTCCTGATTCGCATCAATAATGGACAGTTTCATATAAAAACCTTTTTGGATCTTCGCTGTCAAGTGCTTCTTCTATCACTGTGTTAGTGATGGAATCTATATTGGAATTTAGATTGTCTTCTAAAATCTCTTCAAGTCTTTTTCTCATAATTTTTAAAATTAAAAAATAAATGTTTTAAGTAAGTACATTATATTTATGTGGTGGGGAATGTCAAAACTTTTTTATACTTTTTCTTTGATAAGAAAGGAAAAAGAGAGTGAATCGTTTTTGAAAAAAAAGACTTAAATATTTAAAAAAAATCATGGGGTAGGGGGGTGCAATTTGGTTTGGTTTTTTGCTATTTTTGAAAAATCGTTTTATTGTTTGTATGCTGATGAATGGTATCATAGGATAGATGGTAATGTGCCAATATGGTTTTTCATAGGGAGATGCTGAAAATTTGAGAATATATACTTCTAATGTATATATTAGAAAAGCATTTTCTTATCTTCAAACCACCGTGTACAGAGCAGGGTAGTGATACACTGTGTAACACCATATTATATATTATGTTATACCTCATAATATACTCTATTTTATACATGAAATTTTTAAGAGAGGATGTTTAAAGGAGGTTTGTAGTTTACTTGTTTTTCTATTTGTAGAGTTTTACAACTTGAGCATATCCAGCATCAGGAGCAAGATGTGCATATCTCATTGTCATATCTAAACTTGAGTGATTCATAAGTGTTTTTATTGCTAAAATTGGAGTGCCATTGATGGCTAGATGTGAAGCAAAAGTGTGTCGCAATGAGTGGATGACAATTCTGTTTTTTCTATCATCTGTATCTAGCTCTTTATTAAAAAGCTCATCTAAAATTGGTCGAAGTTGTGTTTCTATCCAATGACGTCTTTTTAATATGATATAGTCATTCGCTTTGAGATTTTTCATTTTTTCTTGTAAAAAGTTTTTCAACTCATCATCAGAAATATATCCTTTGTAGGTTCTTGTGTTTTTGAAGTCTTTGAGTGTAATGGTATTGGTATTGAGATTGATGTCTTTTTTCTTCAGTTCAGTAATCGTACCAATTCTACCACCGGTTGAGAGACTCAATTTTACAAATAACCATAACTCCGTGGAAACCTCTTTGGTAACTTGAAGCAACTCTCTAATCTCTGAAAGTTCCAAATAATTTTCCCGTTTATTATCAACCTTAAGACCATCAAGTGCAACTGTAGGTGAAGTGCCTTTGTAGAGTTCTTTTTTATTGGCGTACTTAAAAATAGTCCCAATCAAAAATATGAGATGATTAGTGGTTCTTGGTGAGAACTTTTTTCTAAAAGTTGTTTGCATTTTTAAAAGCATGTCTGAAGTAATGTTTTCAGGAAGACAGTGACCAATATCTTTTTGAATATGATTGATATATCTTGCTTGCTCTTTTTTAGCTTCTTTGGTGGTATGTGATTTATCTTCAAAGTACTTGTTTGCTAGATCATCAAAAGTGAGTTTAGACTTTCGTTTAGCAATATGTGGTAAATCTTCACCAAGTTTAATACGAGTTGTAATTTCACTTAGTTTTGCTTTACAATAAGCTTCTGTGATGCCATCTGATCTTTTTCCAATTGTTTTTAGTCTTTGTTTGTTGTTTGCATCTGTATACCTGATTAGAAAAACTTTATCAACAACTTTATTATTTTTGGATATAATCTCTTTATAAAAGACACCTGCCGTGTTGGTAGGAATGCGTTTTAAAAGCGTTTTCATAGGTGGCTCCTTGATTGATTTGAGTCCCAAAAAAGTCCAAATGAAATGAGTAAATTGGACTTTTTTTGAATAAGTATGATAACATAGAAAACCCTTGAAGTTCCCTAAAATAGGGAAATTTAGGAGGTTTGAAGAAATTTGATAAAATATGAAAAAGGATGAAAATGGAGTGCGAATTTCCAACTGTCAATTCTAATAAAGATGAAATTAAATCGATTTTTAAGACTGTTAAAACAATTGCAGTTGTTGGACTATCCCCAAACAATACAAAAGATAGCCACAAGGTAGCG
>Ga0256829_1002832_pt1 | contig 12537 bp, 7 predicted proteins | sample 131447metaG_FD_185979 | JGI IMG/M metagenome (GOLD analysis project Ga0256829, IMG submission 185979) | Hydrothermal vent microbial communities from Lau Basin, Pacific Ocean - 131-447 | ecosystem: Environmental > Aquatic > Marine > Hydrothermal vents | place: Pacific Ocean: Lau Basin | collected... | reverse complement strand
GCAAGGATTGTCAAATTTGTTATAGCCTTACATAAAACAAAAGAGGAAGATCTTATTGCAAAAGAACACTTTCAAACACGGATCTGGGAAAGTATAGAGTTAAAAAATGCAACCACTCAGGAATTGAAGATATATATCCAAAAAAAGATATTAAAAGTTAATTGCTTTGAAGTGGCAAACATGTTCCATGATAAAACAGCAAAAAGAATATATAAATATACAGATGGCAATTATCGCCAAACAAATAAATTGCTTTACATATTGTTTGACATATATACATGGTATGAAACCAATCAACCACATAAAATTAGAAAAACATATATTGAGTCAAAATACATTGATATGGCTGCAATACATGCAGGACTGCTAAATGCTTAACGTACCGGAACTAGAACAACAATATAAAAAACGAATATACAGAAGATATGCCATCTTAATCATAATTTTTATAACCATTTGTATAATCACAATAGGTATCGCGTATTTTAAACATTATGCAACAAATAATAAACATACCACTATGACAACCAAACCAGCGGTTTCGATAATTAATACAAAACTACCATTAACCAACACTAAGCTGATAGTCAAGAAAATAACTAAACAGAAAAAACCGTCGATTACGCCAATAAAATCATATTCAACTAACAAACAGCTAACAGTCGGCAAAACGGCTAAAGAGCAAAATATAACAGTACCATCGGTTGTATCAAAAATACAAACTAACCCACAGAATCTTCAAATACTTCAACCTTCAATGCAGTTTATAGACAATATACATTCAAATGCCAACAATGACCAATATACAAAAGTTAGCCATGTTAAAAAACGCATTGTAAGTAAAGCTACCACTGTAAAACATCCCCTTAGTAACAAAACAACCGCTACGAGGCATACATCCCAAATAAAAACAGTTACAATACCGATGATTGAGCAAAGCTCTGTTATAATCAAATCAGTACCCATATCAAGCAATATGCAAGATATCATCAAGCGCTTCAAACGCACAAATGATCCAATATTAGGTTTATTTTTAGCAAGAAGATATTATCACTTAAAAAAATATAATCTAGCATATAACTATGCACTGCTAACAAATCAGCTAGACAGCAAAAATGAGCAAAGTTGGATTATATTTGCTAAATCATTAGTCAAATTAGGGCAAACAAACATGGCAATACAAACATTAAAATCATATATTAAAATTTCACATTCTAAAAATGCTAAAGTGTTATTAGAAAATATACAATCAGGTCATTTCAAATGAAACATTTAATATGGATATTTTTATCTTCATGCTATATCTATGCAGGTACATCATTACAGATGTACAATCTGTACAATAGCCATAAATACTCGCAAGCCTGTAACCTTGGTCTATCAAAGCTGTATGAGCATAGAAATGATGAGAACTACATATCTATATATGCTTTTTCTTGTCTTAATGCAGGCCGACTTGATAGACTGTCATATCCCATAGCAAGACTTAAAGATACAGCTAGCTCCAGAGCCAATGCCGTATATCTATCGGTCATTGTAATGCAAGAAAAGTTACTTCTGCACTCTATGCTAGATGGATATAAAATAAATCATTTAAAACTGCCTACGACAAATTATATTTTATCAAAAATATTTAATTGGTACAGTAGTTTAAAACACTATCATAAAGTACCCCTATATCTTTTTACCGACCCACACAATAAACACACGATATACAAGGTCTATGTTACAACATCAAAACAGCTGATAGTTGAAGTATTGCATAATTTAACTATTAAACATAAATATATATTTGACTAAAGGTGTAACTATGGATAGAATCACAAGCGATTTATTAACACAAAACCATATCACACAAACACAGATAGATAGACTGCTCTCGCGTGGTGTTAAAGAAGATACAGTCTTATATACTCTCACAAAAGTCGGTGCAGTATCAATCAATTTTATTAAAAGATTTATAGTAGAGCAAATTCGTGCCGGCAAATATGATTTATCTATCTTAAAAAACTATACTTTTTTGGATGAAGCCGATGTTTTAAAATATTTAGCTCAAATGCTTTCTCTTGAGTTTTTAGATTTGGACTCAATTGATATGGACTACAAGTTAGCAGAACGAGTACCACTTAGCCAGCTGAAAAAATATAATATTTTACCGATTTCCCAAGATGACCTACATATACAAATTGCTTTTGCGGACCCTTTAAATATAGAGGCACAAGAAGCGACCGGACGATTATTTCCAAGAAAAATTATTACAAAAATAGTTGCTACAAAAAAACAGATTCAAGAGTATCTCTCTAAAATAGCTCTCAAAGATAGCATTAAAGAGCTAGTTATCAATATAAGAAATGAATTAAATACTCTAAACACGATAGAAGACCAGCAGGAGGCTTCATCTATTTTAAAACTCATAGAAGTCGTTTTAAATACATGTATAAAGCGTAGAGCAAGCGATATACATATTGAACCCACTGAAAAAAACTGTGTTGTGCGCACACGTATTGACGGTAAGCTTAGCGAAGTATTTATTTTTGATAAGGACATCTATCCGCCGTTTGCTTCTAGGTTGAAATTGCTTGCCAACCTTGATATTGCAGAAAAACGAAAACCTCAAGATGGTCGTTTTTCTACAATAGTCGGTAATTTAGAGTTTGATTATCGTATCTCAACTTTGCCGATCCTTTACGGTGAATCGATAGTTATAAGAATTTTAGACAAGACCAAAGCTCTGGTTAAACTTGAAGATGCGGGTATGGATAACGCCAGTTATCAAAAATTTACAAAATCCCTTCACTCTCCTTTTGGTATTATTTTAGTAACCGGACCGACGGGATCTGGTAAAACAACTACGCTTTACGGAGCACTAAATGAACTTCGAAATATAGAAGATAAAGTTATAACGGTTGAAGACCCTGTTGAATATAGAATGAACCTCATACAGCAGGTGCAGGTAAATGCTCACGTAGGACTTAGTTTTGCTGACGCCCTAAGATCGATCTTGCGTCAGGACCCGGATAAGATAATGATAGGTGAAATAAGAGATCAAGAAACGTTAGAAATTGCTATCAAAGCAGCACTAACCGGACACTTGGTAATTTCAACCCTTCACACAAATGATTCTATCAGTGCAATTCCACGTATGATTGATATGGGTATTGAATCATATCTTATAAGTGGAGCATTAGTTGCCGTACAGGCACAAAGATTAGTTAGAAAAATATGTAAAAATTGTAAAATAGAAGAACACATACCCGAGTCTTCATTAGAGCCGTATAAACATCTTATACCAAAAGATACTATATTTTATAAAGGTGAAGGTTGTCATGAATGTAACGGTACGGGTTTTATCGGCAGAGAAATGATATGTGAGGTTCTACCGATATCTGAAACAATCTCCAGTATGATTGCGCAAGGTGCTTCAAAAAGTGATCTAACCAAACAAGCGCAACAAGAGGGTTTTACAGATATGTTTCAAAATGGAATACAAAAAGCATGTGATGGAATCACAACATTTGAAGAGATTTTAAGGGTGGCTAAGATATGAAATATTTTATCGCAACGGTACTTAACAAAGGGGTAAAAGATGAACATGGATTCTATGCCGACAATAAAAAAGAGGCTCATTATTTAGCTAAAATTAAATTTACCGGCATAATCATTAAAATTGTAGAAGCAACGCCTCCGCTAGAAGACAGACTAAAGCAATTTAAAAATAATTTTACAAAAAACCTTAGTAAAAAAAGGTTAAAACCAGATGCTTTAATTGCATCTATCAGGCAATTAGCGGTTATGTCAAATGCCGGAATATCCATCCATGACTCTATCAAAGAGATAGCCAATTCAACAAACGATAAGCGTTTAAAAAAGATATTTTATTCACTAGCAGATGATATTAACTCAGGAAGCAGTTTATCTAAGGCTATGGAAAATTATAGATTCGAGCTTGGAAACTTAACGCTGGCTATGATAGAACTTGGTGAAAAAACAGGTAATCTAGCAGAAGCACTATACTCTCTTGCCAATATGCTTGAAGAGATAAGAGCAAATGTGGTAAAATTTAAAAAAGCTATGGCATATCCGAGAAATGTTATGATTGCTATGGCTATTGCCTTTACAATCTTAATATCGTATGTCGTACCTAAATTTAAATCTATTTTTGATCAATTAGGCGCACACCTTCCTCTGCCTACGCTGATACTTTTAAAATTAGAATACATCTTTAATAACTTCGGTCCATATGTGTTAGCTGGGCTCATTTTAACTTTTTTTGTGCTAAGGTATCTTATATCAAACTACACCAATATCAGATTTGGATTTCATCAGCTTTTATTAAAAATCTATTTAATAAAAAATATTATTAAATTTGCAACACTTAGCCGCTTTACTCTTGTATTTGCTGCGCTAATTAAAGCCGGTATTCCCATTGCCGAGGCTTTAGATACATCAATTTCAATGATAGATAATCTTGTGCTAAAAACAAAACTCTTACATGTAAAAGCAACAGTTGAAAAAGGCGGAACGCTTAATGAAGGCTTAAAAGAAACAAGGCTTTTAGAAAATATGATCATACAAATGGTAGCGGCCGGCGAATCAAGCGGACAGCTTGATGATATGATGGGTAAAGTTGCCGATTATTATAAAATGAGATTTGACGCTATTATAGATGGATTGGCTGAAGCTATTGAACCTATTATGTTAATCTTGATAGCGTCTATGGTCTTATTACTAGCCCTTGGAATCTTTTTACCTATGTGGAATATGGGTCAAGCCGTGCAAGGTTCAGGAGGCTGATAAATATTAAAATCATTCCTCTGAAATATTTATCAATTTTTTATACTCCTCATCCATAGCAATCAAACCGGCTTCATATAAAAATTGTGAGGCTATAAAGGTTGCTTTTTTCATTTTATCATATTTTGCAAAACTAAGATATAAAATATCTTTTGCTCTGGTTATCGCAACATAAAAAAGCCGTCTTTCTTCTTCTATGCTGCCGCCTTTTAACATTAGTTTTCTATTTGGAAACCTCCCATCCATCAAATCAACTATATAAACCTCTTTATACTCCAACCCTTTGGATGCATGTACGCTTAAAAGATGAACACCATCTCCCTTAGTTAGATCTGAGGAGCCTAAAATCATAGCATTTAAAAAGCGTTCATGCTCTTGGTATGGTTTGGCTAACTCTTGCAATAACAAAATCTTTCTAGCAATCTTTTCTTCTGCACTACTCTTTAGCTTACTGTCAATCGAGCCATCTTTTAGCTGTGCACGTTTTGTGCTAAGCGTATCAATCATAATGCTGTACAATTCCGACTTTGCTATCTTTAAAACAATAGTTTTTGGCTGCTTAATCTTTTTTAAAACTTTTTGTAGATTGTAAAAATAATATAAAAATTTTGCACCATCTTTTGTCAGTTTAGGGTGCTTTAAAATCGGGTTTTTTAAAAATTTATCACTAAAACCGAGTGTAGCAAAACGACCTGCGACTCCAAGCTCTAAAAAATCATCAAAGAGTCCTAATTGATGATTTGTTTGTCTATTTTGAAAAGGATTTATAATGCTTAAATCCGGTGCATCAAGACCCAAAAATACAGATCCGCCTCCCAAGGTCTTTAGAGCAATATACAGCTCTTTTGACATGGCACTCCCTATGCCTCTTGCATACTCAAAGATGTGCATAAAAGCCATCATATCAGACCCATTTGTTAAAAACATATAGATATCTAAAATGGCTTTAATCTCTTTAGAATCAAAAAAACTGATACCTCCTCTGCGCCTGCAGGCGATATTTAACTCTTTTAATGATACTTCAATACCATCTGCTGATGCATTATTTCTAAAGATCACCGCTATATCATCATGATTTGTAGTGGAGTTTTGTATATTTACCGCTACTGCGCGGTATTGTTCAAAGAGCTCATCATATATTGTTAAAACAGGCGCTTTGGCATCAACGTCCGTTCTGGTAAACTCCAACTTTTTCTCATAAATGCGCTTGTTATAAGATATTGCTTTATTTGCAAGAGACAAGATGGCAACAGTTGAACGATAATTTTTATTTAACGTAAAGATGGTTGCATCTTTAAATTTATCTGCAAAACCGCCTATAATTGAAATATCAGCTCCATTAAATGCATAAATACTCTGATCATAATCTCCCACGCAAAATAAAGACGGAGTATTCATAGCATCTATTAGCGCGCCTTGCAAGGCATTGGTATCTTGATATTCGTCAATTAGCACCTCTTTGTATCCCAGATCTTTTGATTGACACAACTGCCGCATCTTAATTAAAAGATCATTAAAATTTAAAAAACCGTATTGCTGTTTGAGCGCTTCAAATTCGTCAACAATATCTGCATAAATCATGGCAAACGGACAATGAGCTTCTTGTGTTTTACATATCCAGCTCTCAAAATCCGCGTCTAGTTGCGTATTTTGAAAAAAAAGATACAAATCATATAGATAGTTGCCTCCAAAAGGCACAACCTCAGCATCTATATGAGAAAAATTACGTCTGTCATGAACACTTCTAAAAAGCGTTTTAAGTTCTCTTGGCTGTTTAAGCGCAACTTTAGTATCGTTTTTTTTAAGCCATCTATAGCTAACGGCATGAAATGTTCCGGCATCAATGTTACTTGCGACCCCATCTCCGAAAAAACCAGCCACTCTTTGAATCATCTGCGCGGCTGCTTTATTGGTAAATGTCAGTAGTAGTATTTCATGTGGCTGCACGCCTTTTTTTAACAAATATGCTATTCTGCCCACTATCGTTGAAGTTTTACCGGTCCCGGCAGAGGCGATAATCAAGTTATGTCCAAAATTAGCGGTTGCGGCAGTTAGTTGCTGTTTATTAAGGTTTGTAAGGGGCAATAAATTTCCATTTATGATAATTAATATTTGCAATTATAACATAAGAGGAGTCTGCATAAAGTTTAGGTATAATTCCGAAAAAAGAGTCAAGGTATATAAATGTCAAAAGACGGCTATAATGCAAAAACGATAGAAGAATTATACTACAACACCTGGGAACAAAACGGTCATTTTGAGATTGACGGCAACAAAGCAATACAACAAGATAATAAAAAATTTTCAATCATGATGCCTCCTCCTAATGTAACTGGTACACTTCATATAGGGCATGCCCTCACCTTTACCCTGCAAGATATTATAGTTAGATATAAACGCATGGATGGCTATAAAACACTCTGGCAACCCGGGACTGACCACGCAGGTATTGCAACACAAAATGTTGTTGAAAAACAACTACTGCAAGAAGGAAGCACTAAAGAAGAGATAGGTCGCAAAGAGTTTTTAAAACGAGCATGGGCATGGAAAGAAAAAAGTGGCAATATCATGGTCTCACAATTAAGACGCCTTGGTGTCAGCCCTGCATGGAGGCGCGAAAGATTTACTATGGATGAAGGCTTACAAAAAGCTGTCAGAGAAGCCTTTGTGCATCTTTACAATCAAGATCTCATTGTGCGCGGAAACTATATGGTAAACTGGTGTACGCATGACGGAGCGCTAAGCGATATTGAAGTAGAGTATAAAGAGGAGCAAGGACATTTTTATAATTTAAAATACCCATTTGCCGATGGAAGCGGATTTATCACAGTAGCTACCACAAGACCTGAGACATATTTTGGCGATACTGCCGTTATGGTTCATCCTGATGATGCAAGATACCAATATCTAATAGGCAAAAAAGTGAAGCTTCCCCTAATAGACAGAGAGATTCCTATTATTGCGGACGATTATGTTGATATGGAGTTTGGAACCGGAATGGTTAAAGTAACTCCCGCACATGATCAAAATGACTATGAAGTCGGTAAACGCCATGATTTGGATTTTATTACGGTATTTGACGAGAAAGGGATATTAAATGATTTTGCCGGCGAATTTAAAGGAATGGAGCGTTTAGCCGCGCGGGAAGAGATAGTTAAAAAACTTGACAGCAAAGGATTTGTTCAAAGCATCACAGAACATTCTCACCAAGTCGGACACTGTTATCGCTGTCACAATATCGTAGAGCCTTACATTTCAAAGCAATGGTTCATAAGAAAAGAGATAGCTAAAGGCTCTATTGAAAAAACTAATAATCAGGATGTAAAATTTTTTCCATCCCACTGGATAAACAGTTATAATTCATGGATGTCAAATCTTCGTGACTGGTGTATATCCAGACAACTTTGGTGGGGTCATCAAATACCGGTATTTTATTGTGCTACATGTAAGCATGAATGGGCAAGTGTTGAGGAGAAGCCGACAAAATGTCCAAAATGCTCTTCAGAAAATTTTACACAAGATCCCGATGTACTTGACACATGGTTTTCTTCTGCTCTTTGGCCATTTTCAACTCTTGGATGGGGACATGGCGATGTGCAGATGGATAGACTGTTTCAAGGTGATGATTTAAAAGAATTTTATCCAAACACTTTGCTAATCACAGGATTTGATATTTTGTTTTTTTGGGTTGCGCGCATGATGATGATGGGTGATACTTTTATGCAAAAACTGCCGTTTGAGCATATCTATCTACATGCTCTAGTTAGAGATGAAAACGGCGACAAGATGAGTAAATCTAAAGGCAACGTCGTAGATCCTCTGGATATTATTGGAGACTATAGTGCCGATATACTTCGTTTTACTCTTGCCATCAGTGCTGCTCAAGGACGCGATATAAGAATGAGCGGTGAAAAACTTCAGCAGATACGAAATTTTACCAACAAACTATACAATGCAGCTAAATATCTACAGTTAAATATGCAAAGCTTTCCGGATTTAGACAAATTTTGCCTCAGTACAAACCTCGGACGCTATATGGTCTCAAGACTAAACAATGCCACAAAAGAGGTTCGTCAATATCTTGATGAATACAGATTTAATGATGCCGCTACGACAATATACAGATTTTTATGGAATGAATTTTGTGACTGGGGGATAGAGTTAAGCAAGGCCGATAAAGAATCCATCGTAGAGCTTGGTGCGGTGTTTAAAGAAGCTTTAAAGCTTCTGCATCCGTTTATGCCTTTTATTACCGAGCATCTATATCAGCAATTATCAGGCACCACGTTAAACAGTGAAAACTCAATCATGATATCGAAATTTCCTACTAAAACAAAAAAGCGTAAAGAGGAGCGGTTGTTTAATACTATCATGGATGCAATCATCTCAATAAGACGAGCCAAAGTACTAATAGATATGGCAAACCAAACTATAGATAAAGCATATATTAAAATTGAAGATATAAAAAAGAGTGATCAACAGATTATGCTGCCATACATACTAAAACTTGCCAAAGTCAAAGAGATTGAATTTTGCAGCGAAAAACTTGATAACGCAGTTAGCGATATCTCAGAATTTTGTGAAGTATTTATACCGATGAGTTCTATTGATCTGCAGCCTCTTATATCACGTCTTACAAAACAGTATGAAAAGCTTGATAAAGAAGCTATGAAGCTACAATCAATGTTAAATAATGAACGATTTGTTAAAAATGCACCGCAAGAAGTTTTAGCAAAAAATAAAGAAGCCCTTGCCGTAGCCAAGGACAAACAGCAAAAAATACGGGAGCAATTAAGCTCTTTAAAGAAGTAGAAAAATATTGTTTAATATAAGAACCTACAGTAAGGCAAACCTTAAAAACGACATTTTATCCGGACTTGTCGTAGCAGTCGCCTTAGTGCCGGAAGCTATAGCGTTTTCATTTATAGTAGGCGTTAGTCCTATAGTGGGATTATATACAGCGTTTATTTTAGGCATAGTAACATCTGTCTTAGGCGGAAGACCGGGTATGATAAGCGGGGCTACAGGATCAGTAGCCGTGGTGCTTGTATCATTGGCTATCGCGGTAAAACATCTACTAATCATTCATGGTATCAGTGGAGATGCTTTGAGTGTAGGGATACTGCAATATATCACTTTAACTGCAATCTTAGCCGGCGCGTTGCAGATACTAGCCGGCGTATTTAAGCTTGGTAAGTTTATACGCCTTGTACCCCTGCCCGCTATTTATGGGTTTGTAAATGGCTTAGCGATAGTAATTGCCATGTCTCAACTTAAATTTTTTCATCATCAAAATCTTTACATGTACATCCTGGTTTTTTGCACCATGTTGATTATGTTTTATTTACCAAAGATTACTAAAAGTATTCCGGCAGGACTAATTGCCATAGTATCTCTTACTTTAATTGTCTATATTTTTCATATCCACACGACCCTGATAGGCAATATCGCAAATCTCTCTGCATTTGAAGGTAAATTACCGTCATTTTCAATCCCAACTACGGTATTAAGTGTCCATGCGCTCAAACTTGTTTTTCCATACGCACTCATAGTCGCACTAGTGGGATTGATAGAATCACTCTTAACTTTAACAGTTTTAGATGAGATGAGCCAGACAAGGGGGAGTGCTAACAAAGAATGTATAGCCTTAGGTACCGGAAATGTAACATGTGGGCTGTTTGGCGGTATGCCCGGATGTGCCATGATAGGACAATCGATTATCAATTTTACATCAGGCGGACTGGGACGATTATCCAGCAGTGTTGCTGCAATTGGACTGCTCCTGCTTGTCACTTCGCTCACACCGCTATTAAATATCATTCCCATAGCCGTTTTAGTCGGCATTATGTTTATGGTGAGTGTCGGAACATTTGAGTGGAGCAGTATCTCACATCTAAAGCACATGCCTAAAGAAGATGCTTTTATAGTAGTTTCCGTTACTGTTATAACTATATTTGCGGATTTAGGCATTGCCGTACTAGCAGGAGTGATTATCTCGGCACTTGTATTTGCATGGAAAAATGCAAAAATATATGCACATACACACACCAATAAAGATGGCAGTAAAATATATAAACTAAGCGGTCCGCTCTTTTTTGCTTCAAGTAAATTTTTTCTGGATATATTTGATACAAAAGACGATCCATTATCTGTTATTATCGATTTTAAAAATGCCAGAGTTATGGACGCGAGCGGTGTAGAGGCTATAGATACAATTACAAAACAGTACAATAAATTAGGTAAAGATGTAATATTAAGACATCTCAGTCAAGACTGCAAAGCTATTTTAACAAATGCGGGTAAACACTGTAAGTTTACTCAAGAAGAAGATGATCCAAATTATAAAGTCGCATATAACTATTGAGCTGATGACTACGGTTAAAAGCTATTTCATCTAATTCTCTCAAACAAATATGTTAACCCGCTAATAGATAAATTTAACCGGTGCTACATCTTGGTACAGGGGTCTGCATTGTCCCAAATTACCATTAACAAATGATGGATCTGCGATAACAAAATGTCTGCCGTGTATAAAAAAACCATAACCCTTCATAGGAATATCAAGAGCAACCGCTGCATAATGCTTATAAATAGCAATTCTCACAGCAATATCAAATAACTTATGCATGACATTAGCATATAAAATGCTACGGTTAAAACTATTTAAACTCCCATAATACAGTGTTTGTTCACTAAACATAAACTTGCTAGCATCAACAGACTTCTTGTGTAAAGTTAAGCTATGTTGCATAAATAACAACACAAAATTCATAGCATGACTTGCGCTTTTTCCGTCAATATATTGAGCTAGTTGAGTGGATATCTGACGATACAAAGCTTTTGATATAGGCGCATGCAGATATACCGATAGGCCTACTTGTGGATATGTATTTAAAAAATCTAGGATATTTTTATTGTAAGTAAATAAAAAATTATATTTCTTACCTTCATAATTAAATACCGTCTCCTGCTTTACTGCTTTAAAAGGTAAAACAGGCAATCTCTTTAACATAAAATTAAAAGGATGATTAGCATGAGGGTAACCAAATGTATATGTAAGAAGCTTGGCATCTTTTTTAGGCTGTTGCGAAAATAGATAATATCTTTTATGCTTTATATCATAAAAAGCACGATTATACAATTTATTATTACTGTATATCAACAATGCAACCTTGCCCTCTACCAAAGCTACTTTAACATTAAAGTCCAATTTATTTAAGATAAAGCAAGTAAAAACATTAGCGGCATTTGTCAAAAATAACTTATTGGCCAATTTGCGTATCAGCAAAAATGTACCCCAATCATTAAGCTTCATTTGTCTGCGCAGCATCACAATGCGCGTTATGATTTTATTATAATTTGAACTAGCTACTAAATCAAAAAACTTAATAATATCTTTTTTATTTCCTACATGTAATGAACTATTTTGCAACTTTGATGGAATATTAAAAGCGATAATTGAGCCAAAAAATTTTACCGTCACATTACCGAGATACTCATTGTTGCTCTTTAGAGTACGCCTTACATGTAAAGGATTAACCGGCAGAAGAATTCTAGGACCAAGACTGCTAATAGTTGAGTATCGTGTTTTGCCTATCTTTACATTAAAAATAAGCTTATATCTGCCTGCTGCCGCATAATTATTCCATTTGCCATTTAAGGCTTTTAGAAACAGACGATCATTATCATTATGCAAGTTACTTGATATTGCAATGGGCGCAGTTTCAAACTTTGCAAATGCTG
>Ga0256829_1002831_pt1 | contig 12538 bp, 6 predicted proteins | sample 131447metaG_FD_185979 | JGI IMG/M metagenome (GOLD analysis project Ga0256829, IMG submission 185979) | Hydrothermal vent microbial communities from Lau Basin, Pacific Ocean - 131-447 | ecosystem: Environmental > Aquatic > Marine > Hydrothermal vents | place: Pacific Ocean: Lau Basin | collected... | reverse complement strand
CTTGTTAATCTAACTTTTGCTACTTTTCTAAGTGCTGAGTTAGGCTTTTTAGGAGTTGTTGTATAAACTCTTGTACATACACCTCTTCTTTGAGGACAGCTTACTAATGCTGGTGATTTTGATTTTTTAATCACTTTCTTACGCTCTTTGCGTATAAGTTGGTTAATAGTTGGCAACTTATTTCCTTTCGAATTTTATGTTTTTCTCTTTACGAGAGTTGAATCTGGTGGGTTACACCACAAAATATTTTTTGCGTACTTTATGCTATAACCTAGAAATAGGCGATATTATACTTAAATTTGCTTAAAATGATGTTAAATAAAGTGAAGAATTTAGAAGTAAATTAAAGCAGTGCATTTTTGCACTACTTTTTAATGGTATTAAGATAGAATCTCTTCGATTGTAATATAGTCACCAACGCGACCTGTCATTTTTTCTGCATCAGTATTTACTGGTAGTGTTTTTTTTCCTGGTTTCCAGTTTGCTGGGCATACTTCGCCTGTAGCTTCTGCATGTTTCCAAGCTTTTACTTGTCTTAAGAACTCATTTACATTTCTACCAACTGATGGTGCTTGCACCTCTTGTGCTACACATACACCGTTTGGATCTATTAAGAATCTACCTCTAAGTGCGATTCCCTCCTCTTCTATCATTACACCAAATGCTTTACTTACTCTGCCTGTAGGGTCTGCACCAATAGTTAATTTCAAATCTTTTAATAGTGGCTCAGTCTCTACAAATCTTTTATGTGAAAATTTAGTATCTGTAGATACTGCTAAAATCTCTACACCTAACTCTTGGAACTCATCATATTTTGCATTCATTGCTGCAATCTCTGTTGGGCATACAAATGTAAAGTCTGCTGGGTAGAAACAAACAACAAACCATTTACCCTCATAATCTTTACTCTCTACTGTTGTGTAGTGCCCACTCTTTGCATCATATGCATCCATTTTAAACTCTGGTACCTTTTGTAAAACTATTGAACTACTACTCATCTTTTTCTCCTCTGTTTTAATATTTTCTTCAACAACCTCTGTTGTTTCTCGTGCTTCAACTGTTTTGCTATCGCAAGCCATTTCGCATCCTTTTCGTTTTGGATAGCAGAATTATACAGCTTTAAGCTTAAAATAAAATTAATTAGATAATAATTTTTATTATTTATCTATCTTCAAGATAAGATTTTGAAACCTTGAAACTTTTAGTAAATATAAAGTATAATTCATCAATATAAGATATATAAGAGGAGATAATATGAAATATGCAGCACCCTTAAAAATGAATAAACTTGATAGTGCAATTACAAAAGTTTTTGGAAAAGCAAAATATTTTGGTATATATGATGATTCGACAAATGAGATAAAGATAATTATAAATTAAGAGACAGGCGGACCTGCTATTTTTAATCAATTAAAAGCTGAAAATGTAGATGTTATATTAACACCACATGCGGGACCTGGTGCGGTAAATGCATCTATGAAGTTTGGAATAGGACTATATTACTGTGGAGATGATAGAAAACTGCTTTTAGAAGCAGTTAAAGAGTTTCAAGAGGGCAAATACCCAGAAATTACTGCCCAAAATTTTGAACAGTACCATTAAGTTAAAGGAGAACAATTAGTTAGATTTTATCTACACTGATTGTATCAAATAATTTTTGTTATATATAAAATTTCTCTGTTGCTTATAATAGAGAATTATTTTTTTGTAAATATCCGCAGTTTTACTTTATAATTTGATTTAAAGTAACTAAATTACTGATGTTACACACTACATATAATATTTAACAAATTAAAAAATGTAACAATTTTTCGTTATACTATACACATAGGTATTTGAAAGAATGGAATAATTTAGAAGTAAATATCAATAGATATTGCATTCTGTTGAATTCAGATTATAAAGAGGACTGTTAATGTTATGAACCAAGTTACTTTGGAATATATTAAAAGAGTAATTATTTTAATTTTGTTGGTTCTATTTACTTGGAGCTATTTTTATACACCACCAGATGTTTATGAGTCAAAATATATTAATAATGCAATTAAGTATCCATTGCAAAAATACTCTTATATTTTACCTATTTTCTCTATTTTAATCTATATCTATTTCCCAAAAATTAAAGTGCCAAATGGTTCTGCTTTTTATGTACAGTTTAATACAGTATATCTTCCTGATATTTTAGGTATGTTTTTTTGGATTGTTGCTTGGTTTCTCTTTTTTCTTCCCGACCATTCAGCTCCTACTTTCATTCGATATTTTATTTTACTGTTTTTGGGCAGTTTTGCTTTAATTTATGTTATGTCAGCAATAAAGTACGCAGTTAGTTGGTATATGTTTAAGAAAAACAGCTTTATTTGGTCTGATAAAAATGGAGTAGATAAAGTATCTTTAAATGATATTATATCTATTGCTCCATATAAAAAAGAGTTGCCTAAATGGGTTGCTCCATTAATAATACTCCTTGGTAAAGGAAAACCTGTTGCAACAGGAGCAGGATTAATCTCTATGAGCTCATCTCCGGAATTGGGAATGCAAATTACAACAAAGAGTGGTAAAAAAATTAGAATAATGGAAAATTTTTTAAAGAAAGACAAAAAGTTTACTAAGAACTTTCAAGAACTTGTAAAAAGGAGTAAGTCATGAGGTTTTGTTCAAATTGTGGAAAAGAGTTGCCTAATGGAGTAAGGTTTTGCCCTAAATGTGGTGCAAAAATACTTACTGTTCAAAAGGAAGAGCCAAGTCAAAGTCAAAAAAGAGTAGAAAATCAATTAGATATGAATATTAATAAAATTAATCAAAAGATTGAATTAGGAAATAATCAAGATTCAATTGTAAAAAAATCTTTAATTGTTGCAACTTTTTTCGCACTGCTTACTATTATGACTTTTGTTGATATAAGCCCAATAGCAGGGCTTTGGTATATAACTATAATCTCTTTTTTCTTAACGATAGCATCTTTGATTGTTGCTTGGATGTTCCGTGGTCGTGCTGAAAAGTTGCAAGCATTAATATCGGGAGACAACCTTTTAGCATCATGGCACTTAACACAGGAGCAAAAAAAGCAGTATGTAAATTACCTTTTTGAAGAAAGAAAGGGACAGAATACTGTAATACTATTCTCAATATCTATAATAATAGTGATAGTTTTTGTTACCTTTATTCTTTTTATAGATGAAGGAAAACTTGCAATGCTTGGGGTTATGTTTGGTCTAATTCTATTTTTGGCACTTTTTGCCTTTGGTATGCCACTTTACTATCGTTACCAAAACAATAAAGGAGATGGACAAGTTCTTATAGGGGCAAAATATGCTTATATTAATGGTTTTTTTCATAACTGGGATTATCCTCTTTCAGGATTATCAAAAATAAAAATTATAAAAAAACCATTTTATGGAATTGATTTAGTTTATTACTACACTGATAGAACCCTACAACACAAAGAAGAGATATTAATTCCTGCAAACAAAGAGGTGGAGCTTCATTCTCTGGTGGACTCTATGAGAGCAGCTAATTCTAAGTAATTAAAAGGAGGTTAATGATGTCCAAATGGACAAATATTTTAAAAGTGGGTTTCTTTTCTATATTTATGGTTGGAGTACTAAATTCAAGATCTTTAGGTGGAGAAGTTGATGAAAAAAGTCAAGATAAATATCGAATAGTCTTGGGGATAGAAGAGAGAAACCTATTACAATTTTTTATTATCATACAAGCCGTGGAATTGAGATCCTATTTAGATAATAAAAATATCTTATATAAAGAATTTCACATTGAAACCAATAGAGGCATATATTTTAAATTACTAGACCAAAACAATATAAGCAAAGTCAAGAAAATGCTAAATGATGTTTACAGCCATTATCCTGGATACTTGTTGTTCAATAACCAGCTATCCTTTTCTTTATCATTTAGTGATAAATCAATTTCTTTTATTAAAAGTAATACAATCAGGAATGAGATTAAAATAATAGAAAATAGACTGGATGAATTTGGATTCTCTGGAGAGACAGTGAAAAGGGGAGATAAAGCAACGATTACAGTGAAAATAAATCTACAGGGGAACAATACAGAAGCAGAAAAAGAACGTATTGAAAAACTGATAACCAATCAAGGTGATTTAATGTTGATGGAAGTCGTCGATAGAGTAGTAAAAAAAGAGAGAGAAAGTACTGAATATATCATGCTGACAGGAGCAAATAAAAATAAAAAGTATTCGCTTCGTGCTATTCCTGTAGTGATTATTTCGAAAGTCAAGGATGCCAGAGTGGGCTTCACATCCAATAATGAAGCCATTGTTACTTTTTTATTGAATAAATATGATATGAAAATTGTATCTGATTTTACGAGTAAAAATATAGGCAAGAAACTTGCTATTGTACTTAATGATAAGGTTTATGAAATTATATCTATCAATAAAGGATTTAGTTCCAGATGGAAAGGTCATCTCTCTAACAATTTCAAGTTTCAGGATGCACATGATTTGGCAATTATATTGCGTTCAGGAGCTATGCTTGCACCACTTTTTGATATAAGAAAAAGAAACGGAGATACAGGTATTGAAACAGGTACGGATAAAAAAGAACCAAATCCTTGCAAAAGTAAAGTATTTATAGATTCTAAACTGGCTGCCTCAGAAGCTTTTCAAAATAATGATTATTCAAAATCACTAAAGCTGTTTAAAAAAGCCCATCAACTCTGCCCTTCAGATATGGAAGTTGAAAGCATTATAGGAGATCTAAAAAATGTCCTTAAAGGAAAACAATAATCTGGGCTAAAGTATTAAGCTTGATTAGCTCATAAAAAATAATTATAGGAGATATATTATGAACACTTTATTTAAGAAATTTTTGTTGGTTTTTGGTCTGACACTAATTTTGTTTGTAAATGCAGAGAGTATTGATAGTGGGGCAAAAATTGCTAAAGCTATACAAAATTTTGAGATGTACCAAAAAGGACTTCGGCTTTCAGAAAATGCCGAGAAAGAGATGTTTCAGATCCTTCGCAGGAACAATGACACCATCAACAAGATGGCACATACAGGAAAGCTACCTGACAATGTTTATCAGGCAATACAACATGATTTTTCAAAGTTTAACAAGTCGGTTGCCGATGAAGCCGCTGAACTTGTGGGGTGCACCAATCAAACGCAGATTTCTCTCAAAGGTGCCAGTCCACGAACCGATTCCGATTATATTTTCAGCAATATAGAAAAAGGAAAGCCGGTTACATCGGAGCAGATCGAACAAGCCATCAAACATTACAACGAAAAGATGAATGAGCGTTTAGGCACACATGGAATCAACTATGCCAAAAAACTTGATACGGATCTTATGGCCAACCCCAAGAATGTATCTGCTGAAGAGTTTTCCAAAATTGCCCGACTGAATAATGATGCCTATGCCCGTCCCGGAGCGGCTGAAGCAGAAGCGAAAAAGCGAATCTACGAAACAGAGTTGCAAAAGTGGAAAGATGGAGGAAAAGTAGGTGAACCTCCGCGTTTGGAATTGACACCCGAAGAGATGAGAGCCTATCAGGATGAGATGAATGACTTTATTTTGAAAAAAAAGAAAAAGATCACTAAATTAAAAGAACGCCTGAAAAAAGGAAATCTCTCACCTTCTGAGTTGTCTGACATGAATACGGACTTGACACTTGCTGAGCAACAGCAGGCAAAATACCGCAGCCGGCTGAATGAAATGACCCACATCGAAGATAATGACGGTATTTTGAAAAATGGAGAAGAGACTTTTACAAAGTGGACTAAGGAGAGGGCATCTGATAGAAGTGTTTCTCGTGAGGGGATGACGAAGCGACAAGCAGCTCGTGCCAATAAGGTTCGGGCAGATGTCAGCTCAAAGATGGATGATCTTCTAACAGCCGAAACAAATAGCCGTTCGCTACTCAATAAAGCTCGACGACTTCCAAAAGGAGATATGTCTGCCAGAAAGCGATTTATTGACAAGGCTGCAGAGATGGCAGAACGGTTTCCTCCACAACAGAAGATGATATTTATCGATGAACTTAGGAGAGTGTCAGGTGATGATTTAGCCAAATCAGTCGCTAAAAAGATGAAAAAACTATCTAAAAGCTCTCCTAAACTCAGTGTAAAATCTTTTGTTCAGATGCTTAAAAAGACAGAGAGTCAAACAGCTCGTAAGCAACTGATCAAGGCGAGAGAGGCAACACTTAAAGCTGGCAATTCAGAATTGAAAACACTCAAAGAACTTGAAAAGATCGTTTCAAAAGAGGATGGAAACAGATTTGTAACACTACTATTGAGAAACCCAAATGGCAGTAAACTCGCTTTGGGGATTATCGGTGCCGTGGGTGGCTCATATCTTTTGAAAGAGATGCACAATGCCTGGTATGAAGGCGGAAAACAGATGAATCTCAGCGATGCTGCTTTTTCGATCATAGATTTTGTTCCAGGAGGTATGAGTCTCAAGAGAGCAGCTTCCGAAGGCATTGATGCAAAAACTGTTTTTTCTTTTGCAAAAGAAGCCCTCTATTTTACGCCTACTTGGCCCTTTGTACTGGTAGGGGATATGGCTGTACTGAGCGTGGATATTTCTGAAGCCGTCCGTGTAAGTAGTAATCAGAACGGTCTAATAGATCTTCTGGTTTACGCGGGAGAGTATTCGGAGGATGGTCGTTTCGTTCGCTTGAATCTTCCCAAGAAGAATGCAAATATTAAGCGTCTTATTCCCCAAAACGATTTGCTCGATTTCTTCTTTCATACCAAAATTGTTGTGGTTCCTGTCTCGGGACTTAATTTGACCTATCGGATTTCCGACCTCACGAAGGTTTCCAACGAAGTGCTGGACAAAAACTTTTTGGAAAACGATCCAGTGACGCAACAGCTCCGTATGGCGGCTAAACAACAGTTGAAAGCGATCAGTAACAATGAATCATTGACACTAATTGAACAAGGTTACAGCGACTCTGCCGTATTTGAATATGTTATATGGATGACCGGATACAGTACCATCTGCGAAAAAAGTCCTGAAAAGTGGTGTAAGGTTTTCAATCTCTTAAAAACCAAGATCGTGAAACGACGCGAATTTATCAAAAAAAATCTCATGATACCTTACCTCATTCGACAGGCAGAGAGAAAACATGCCGTTTGGGTCATGGGATATCATCCACCCAAAGACAAACTCGCACAGGTTCAGAAGCAAATCGAAGCTCTGCGACACAAAAGCTTAAATGTTAACCTTGTGAAGGAGGTAGGTAAACGAGCACAAAAAGTAGCTAGAGAGGTAGCTAAAAATAGAGAAACCAGAGAGAAGCAAAATCTTGCCAAAGGAAAATATTGGCAGAGTGCCTTAAGAACATATCAGAATATTTATCAAGATATGAAAAAGAGCACAGAAAATATTGCACTAAAATTAAACATGCCCATTGGGAAGATAGAGAAAAGAATCCTACGTTTTCCTTGGACAGGTGATTATGTAAAGGATGCTAAAAGTGCCAAGGAGTCTCGAAAGAGATTTTACCATGATGCTTGGACTGTATGGGTGGATACGACGAAGATTAAAGGTGCAACTCCCACTCCCAACAAACTGGCTTTAGATCGAAAAGCACTGTCTATCCTTGCAAAAGTCCAATTCAAATGGCGAATGGTTCTGGATCATTTGGGCTATACCGAAGATTCGACAAATTCTTCTTCTGAATTTAGAAAGAAATACAAAATCGCACTTCAAGAGGTGGAAGCTCTTTATAGAAAAGCAGATAACTTCCAAACCTTAGTAGAAAAAGGGTCAAAAATCGTTCATAACCCGCTTCATTTGGGCAAGCAGACTGCATTTGCCGTGAAGATTATCGGGAAAAAGCTAAAAAGAATGCAAAAAGAAGGAGTCTTGAAGGTCATATGGTACTCACCCCATGGGGATTTTGGCTCCGGTGGAAGGGGATTCAGTGTCAATTACGCCACAACACATCTTTTGCCCGTGAGAGTTGAGGCTGTTGTTCAAGATCGTCGCAATCCAGTGATGGAGGGGGTTCTCTCTATTAAGATTCCAGTCATTATACCCAAAGGGGTATTCCGGTTAACCTTGAACCATGCTCAACCTCAATCAGGGGAATCAGTTCGTGCAAAGGTCGAAATACCGGATCGATATATAAATGTGTATCAGTTCCATTATAAGTGGCAGGGAAAAGGCTGTCTGGTGGAAGAGGATGACCGTTCCCATGTGGTAGTGACCGCACCGAAGTCAGGTACGGGCACTGTCTCCGTTGTAATCTATGCTGAGAATAAAAAAGGAGAGTGGGTTATGCTTGGGACGGATGCTGTATCATTTGCTGTCTCTGTCAAGAAGAACTCTGAAAAGAAGAATAAAACGGTGCAAAAAGATAAGAACAAGACATCAACTCCTAAAAGTCCCATAATCAGCATACAGAAAGGACTTGAATCAACAAACGAAAATGGCAGTGAGCCAGGAACAGATACTTTGTCAAAAGAAAATCAACAGCATAAGAAATCAAAAAAGATCGTAAAGCATGGTGCAGGGGGAAGTGCCAGCGGTATGTTTCCAGCCAAAACCTTCAATGGAATGCAGATTTCTTATAGTGTTTCAGGTGCGAGTATGCCGAAAATGAAAGATAGCCCAGGATTTACAGCTTCGCGTCACTACGAGGGGCGCCTGGGAAGTGGTACATTGTCGGTATCAGGGACTGCACGGATGACTTGGGGAGGTCATATCAATTTATCTATTTCCCTTTCTGCCGGTTCAAAACAAGCAGAAAAGACTTACGAGTTTGAAGGGCATAGCAGCCGATCCTTTAATCTCAAAATTCCTATCCCTGATGATGCAGAAGAGGGTGGATTTGACATTAATATGGATGCGTCTTATGGGAATGGACAGAGCCGTGGGGTAGAGGTCTCAGGGAGTTTTACTGAGAATGGTCCAGAGGGAAAAGCACCCAAAGGAACGGAGGATTTATCTGTCAAGTTGATGGGACCTAAAAATCCGATTCTAGCAGGAAAGAAGGCTGAAATTACTGCTGACATTCAAGGTGGGCGTTTCCCATATAAATATAGTTGGTTCGGGGCCATTGGTGCCAAAGAAAAAAGCAGCTTCCAGAGCTCGTTAGCCGGTTCGCATACTGTAACATTGAAGGTTGCTGATGCGGATGGGCATACCGCCATTGGTAGCACAAGGGTAATAGTTCAATCACCGGAATTTGAGGTAACAGGGCTTCCCGAAGAAGTATTTTATGGCAATACTACACAGCTCCATGTACAGGTTAAAAAAGGAGGCAAAGGTTCCTATAAACCAATTTGGCAGTCTGATGAACAAGGAGTTGAATTCAACCCACCAGATGGAATGAAAACGATGGTAACTTTCAGACATAAAGGCAAAATAGGTATATGGGTTTACCTAACCGATGAAAAAGGAAAGTTAATTGTAGAGAGTAAACGGGTTCATACGAAGATTAAATTGCCTGTGTTCAGCTTAAAAGCAGACAAAAAGCATCCATATGTAGGAGAAAAAGTTCTGGTCAAAGTGCTGGCGACCCCAAAAATAGATGATGATGCAGTCTCATTTTGGTGGGAGATCAAAGGAAGCAAAACTATCAATCCCGGTCCGGAGATCAATGTGCCAAATCAGAGAGCCTATTCGTTCACAACAAAGGACGAAGAGAGTGTAACAGTTACGGTTCACGCCAAAGCCAAAGATGATGGAAGTGAACTGGGGAAAAAGTCACTGACAATCAAGCCACAACAATACTCTGTCAGTGTTAGCAAACCAAGACGACTCGATAAAGCTCCTTGGAAATGGGATCCCATACAGGGAAAAGCTGTGGAAATGCCGTTAGCCATAGCAGTATTTCAGAATGCCGAAGTACATGCTACCATCAAGCCAAAACCAAAAGGCAAGTTGAGTTACATGTGGACAGTGACACCGGAAGGATGCTCTGTATCTTCCCCGTTTAGTCAAAGTACCAATCTTAATGCACATGAAACAGGAACATATAAAGTGAGTGTAAAGGTATCGGATAAAAATGGTGCAGAATTTGGCAAGGGCAGTACTTCGTTTAACGTTACAGTTTCCCAGCGTGACTTGGAAATTGCCAAACAAAAAGCTAAAGACCAGAAAAAAGCACAAAAGTTACTCCAAGAAGCTCGTAAACTCTGGGAAGAAGGGAAGCTTCAACAGGCTATTGCGAAAGTAGCCCATGCTCAAAAACTTGCAGGAAAAGATAAGCCAATTTCAGAGACATTAAAAACAATGTTGCAACAGAAAAAAGATGAGGATAGCAAATTAAAAGAAGCTGTTGGATTGATAAAAAAAGAGAAGCTAAAAGAAGCTGAAAAAGTACTCTTGGATAGTAGTAAGATAAATGATAAATATCCTATATATATAAAAGTTTTAATTCAGCTATCAGATGCGAAGAAAAAAGCTAAAGAAAAGAAAAAACAACTGATAAAGCTTTTAAAAAATGCCGAAACTCTCAAAAGTTCAGGTAAATTGAGTGAGGCTAGCACAGCCTTGAAAATAGGAAGCAAGCAGTTTCCTGCCAACAAAGATATAGCAAAACTACTCAAAGAAGTGCAAAAACAACAAAATGATGCACTTGGAAAAGTGGCAGAGGGGCAGACAGAATGGAAAAGCGGAATGCTTGAGCAGGCAGTATCCACACTCAAGAAAGCAACAAAAATTGATCCGTCAAATAGACAGATAACAGAAATCCTAAAAGGAATGCAGGAGAAAAAGAAAAACCTTGATGATACTCTACTAAAGACTGGTACTCTAATAAAAATCAAAAAATTTATAGATGCTGCAAATATGTTGAAGAGAGTTGAGCGAATAGGCAATGGATATCCACATTATGAAGAGATGAAGAAAAGTTTGATTTCTGCAAAAAAAGAGGATGATAAACATCAAAAAGAGCTTACTGAAAAAATTCTAAAACTAAAAGAGAAGGCTAAAAAGGAAGCCTTGAAAGAAAAGATCAAAAAAATAAAAGAAGAAGCAGAAAAGAAAGCTTTGGTTGAAAAAATTAGAAACTTAAAGGAGAAGGCGAAAAAAGAGGCTTTAGCTGAAAAGATCAAAAAATTAAGAGAAGAAGCGAAAAGAGATAGCAAGTCAGTATCATTACCTACTACAACAAATAGTTCTTCTCCTATGTCAAAAAACTTTATCAAAATAATATCGGCTACTTATGGAGCTAATTGTGGTGTTGCCAAAGGTAATGTAACTCAGTATATAGCCAAGCAGTGCAATGGAAAATCTAGATGTAAATATGTAGTTGATTATAAAAAAATAGGAGATCCCGCTTATGGATGTAAAAAAATTTATTCAGTTATATACCAATGTGGAAATGATTCGCATATATATAAAAAATCTCTAGGTGCAGAAGCCGGGTGGGGAGATAAAAGTGTATTGCTAGATTGTCAGAAAAATCCAGAGACAATCTCTTCCCAGAATAGTGGTTCAGAAATAGGTCAGCCTATAGCCAAAGAGAAGAATAATGATACGGTCACAATTCATAATCCAAAAGTTAATGGTATGGCTCTTGATTATTGTATGAAGTGGGCACAAAACTGTGGAAAGCCTGCAGCAGATGCCTGGTGTCAAATGAATGGATATAGTGAGTCTATAAATTATATTCTGAAAAGGGGTGCTCCCCCAACACGTAATATTTCTACAGGAAAAATATGTAATAAATCTTATTGTGGTCGTATTGTAGAAATAAAGTGTAAATATAAAATAAGTAACTCTATGAAAGAGGGGCAACATTCGATAATAGATCCATCAGGAAAGTGGAGCACATCAGAAGGAAGCATGGTGTTGAAAAAAGATGGTAGTAAGATTTATGGAACATATTCCCAAGATCAAGGAAGAATTTCTGGGATCATAAGTGACAATATTTTGAATGGTTATTGGAGTGAAACAGATGCAAGCAGACGATGTGATAAATCTTTTCAAGGGAGAGTTTACTGGGGAAGAATAATATTCAGATTCACTAAAGACACTTTTGATGGAGAGTGGGGATATTGTAATGATAAACCGAATCACAATTGGCATGGAAAATTTCAAGGAAATGGAACATGGAGCGTAAAAAGCTATAAAGGAACTTGGCAGAGAAGAGGTCGCTCTGTACAGAAAAATCGACAATCTGTCGGTACTTTTGTTTGCCCTAGACATGGCAATAGAGCGATTTATAAATATTCTTTTAACAGGCACACATCAGAAAAACAACCATTAGCAGCCTGTTCATACCATGATGACGGCACTTTATATTTTGCTCACTATTTCAAAAATGGTCAACCATATATTGAGGAAGAATGGTATAGGAATGGGAAATTAAAGGACAGAACAAATGAAGAGACTCATACTTATGTACACTATAATTGGGAAGGGAAGATAGACAGAAGTGGAAAAATTTAAGAATAAAAATCGATTTTATATTCAGAATATATAAAAGCAATCCTATAAAGAATAGCTTAAATGGAGACATAAATTTAAAAAAAACAATAGTCTATTAACAGTAAAATGTAAAAGAACACTTTCAAGAGTTTTTAACTCTTGAT
>Ga0256829_1002830_pt1 | contig 12539 bp, 13 predicted proteins | sample 131447metaG_FD_185979 | JGI IMG/M metagenome (GOLD analysis project Ga0256829, IMG submission 185979) | Hydrothermal vent microbial communities from Lau Basin, Pacific Ocean - 131-447 | ecosystem: Environmental > Aquatic > Marine > Hydrothermal vents | place: Pacific Ocean: Lau Basin | collected... | reverse complement strand
GAATTTGGTGCTTTTTGCAAAGCATATGAAAAAGCTGTGAGTAGATTTGCAGCTTTGAAAGTGCTATTTATCACAAGGCCAAATCTCTTGTTGCAAAATATTGATATTATTGATCCCTTGTTGGATGTAGTTGATTTCTTTCATACCCATTCTCATCCAAATATTTACATAAGAGAACTCTCAATCTGTGGAGTTGATACCAAGTTTATACAAAAAAACAGAGCTGTAGTTGATACTTTATTGATGCATGTTTTGGATGAAAAAAGTTACGATACTAGCATTACAAGACTCTCTGATAATGGATTTGAAAAAAAATATGGGCTTAAATATGAACTGCCGCTTGTACGGTTTAGAATTTTAGATGAAGCACTTTACATCAATGGACTGAGTGATATTTCACTCACCACAGAGGAATTTGCACAGCTTGATATCGCGTGTGAAACTGTTTTTATTGTAGAAAATAAAATTACGATGCTCTCTTTTGCTCTACTTACAAAATCAATTGTTATCTTTGGTAATGGCTATGGAGTTGGACGAGTGAAAGAGGCACAGTGGATGGATACGAAAAAGATTTTTTACTGGGGCGATATTGATATGGATGGATTTGCAATACTTTCACAGGCACGAGGATATTTTCCACACATAGAATCTCTTTTTATGGATGTCAAAACATTAGAAAGATTTTTAGATTTAGCGGTTACAAGCCAAGATAAGAGTTACAAAGTGTTACAGCATCTCACGCGAGAAGAACTTTTAGTGTATGAGCGGCTCTTTCAGGATTACTATGGTAAAAATGTCCGTTTAGAACAAGAGCGAATCCCATTTTCGTACATTACAAAGGAATATAATGCGTTTAGATAATTACCTTGTTGCCAAAGGCTCTGTAGAGAGTCGCAATAAAGCACAGCAGATTATTAAAGAGGGGCTTGTTTGTGTGAATGAGAAGCTTATGAAAAAGCCTGCACATAAAATAGAAGCAGATGACTTGGTGACAATAGAAAAGCACAAATCGTATGTTTCCCGTGCGGCTTATAAGCTGCTTTACTTTTTAGAAGAAATAGATTTGGATGTGAGTGGCAAATGTGCTCTTGATATTGGCTCTTCAACGGGTGGTTTTACACAGGTACTTTTAGAGCAGGGTGTCTCAGCAGTCAGTTGTGTGGATGTTGGACATGATCAGCTGCATAGCTCCTTGCGTGAGGATGCAAGGGTGAAGGTTTTTGAAGGGTGTGATATTCGGAAATTTAGCTCTGAAAAAGAGTTTGATCTGGTCGCGAGCGATGTTGCTTTTATTTCACTGCTTTATATTTTGGATGATGTGGAGAGATTAGCTTCTTGTGAAATTATTTTACTTTTTAAGCCACAGTTTGAAGTTGGACGGGAAGCCAAGCGGGATAAAAATGGAGTAGTGTTAGACAAAAAGGCCATTGCAAATGCAATGAGACGTTTTGAAGATGCCTGTCGTCTCAAAAATTGGCAGTTAGTGCAAAAATCTCCCTCTCAGTTGAGCGGTAAAGAGGGAAATGTTGAGTGGTGTTATTACTTCAAAAAGTTTTGAATTAGAGTAGTATTACACTTGCCAAGCCTAAAAAGACGAAAAATCCCATGGCATCGGTAGCAGTTGTGAGCAGCAACGGTGAGGCGATGGCCGGGTCAATATTGAAGCGTTTGAAGAGAATTGGCAGGAGTGAGCCTATGAGTCCTGCAAGCGAGAGATTTATAATTATTGCGAGTCCTACAACAACACCAAGCATGGGTTGATGAAACCAAAAGTAAGCGATAAGACCGACAACTACACCGACGATAATACCATTGACTATACCGATGAGAAACTCTTTAGAGATGATGCTAGAGGTGTTGTAATTTATGTTGCCAAAAGCGAGACGCCTGACTGTTACCGTAACAGCCTGATTACCTACATCTCCTCCAAGCGCAGCGACTATTGGCATTAGTACTGCTAAGGTGACAATTTGTTCTATTGTGCCTTTGAAGTGATTTACAACTAAAGCAGAAAGTAAAACGGCAAAGAGATTGATGAAAATCCATTCGAGTCTTGTTCGCTGCGCTGTGCCAAAGCTTTTTTCGGCCTGATGGTGTGTTCCCAACATTTTGAGTGCCTGCTTCTCTTCTTGAACACGAATGAAAGTATAGACATCATCAAAAAGGATTCTTCCGAGGAGTTTGCCTCCTTTGTTAACAACGGCAAGCGTGGAAAGATTCAGCTCCTCAAACATCTTAACTGCTTTACTTATGGAAGCGTGTTCGTTTATCATTAAAGCTTTTTGCAGATGCATGTTTTTGATGATATCTGCTATGTGCTCATCATCTTTATGACACATCAATGTTGTAATATCGAGTGTTGTAAGCAGATGCTTTCTTTTGTTTACAATGAAAAGTTGAATAAAAGGGGCATGTTGGGTTGAAGCTTCATACTCTTTTATTTTGTTTTTAACATCAGCTACAGTTTCATCAATTGTTATGCTAAGTATTTCTAGATGCATATAGGCACCGACTTCACTGTCTGGGTACTTTAAAAGTTGTTTGATTCTATGTTTTTGCTCTGACTCTAAAAGAGTGTAAATCTCTTTTTGAAGCTTCGAATCTACACTGTCAATTCTGTTGATGAGATGTTTGGCTTTGTTGCTCTCTATATAAGAAATTGCTTGAGCGAGTTTGTCGTAAGAGAGGCTTTTAAGCGTTTTTACAAAAACTTCATGGGGGAGTTTAAGTAGCGTCACAGCTAAATGTTCAATTGGAACCTGCTCTATTGCAACGGTATTTTTTTGGTTTTTTAATAAAAACTGTTTGTAATTTTTTTGAGCACTGAATCTTTGTGACATAAAAGTATTCCTCAACTTATAGTAGTGTAATTATAGCAGTTTAGTTTTGGATGACTATAAATAAGCAGATATATACTATAATTACATAATTTTAACGAAGAGGTCTGGATGAAGAGTACGACATCAATAGCAATTGGCGGATTTGACGGCATGCATATTGGACATCAGGCACTTTTTAGTGAGTTGGGTGAGCAGGGTACTGTTGTTGTTATAGAGACAGGGTATGCAAATCTCACACCTCAGAGTTACAGAGAAGAGTATATACACCATAAGGTGAATTATTTGCAACTGGATGATATTCGCCACCTTGATGGAGAGGGTTTTATGAAGCTCTTAAAAGTGAATTTTCCAAAACTACAGAAGATAGTTGTCGGGTATGATTTTCATTTTGGCAAAGATAGACGCTACTCGTTTGATGATTTGAAGCATATTTTTGAAGGAGAAGTCGTCGTGGTTGATGAGGTAAAACATAATAATGATTCGGTACACTCACATAAGATCCGTGCCAAATTACAAATCGGTGACATTCATGGTGCCAATGAATTTCTAGGGCATAATTACACAATAGCCGGTGAAAGAGTTGACGGGCAGGGGATTGGGTCACGTGAACTTGTTCCTACTATCAATCTTCGAGTAAAAGATTTTTTACTCCCAAAAGAGGGTGTTTACGCAACACTTACCCGCATTGATGATGAAGAACATTTTCACCCTTCCGTAAGCTTTATAGGGCATCGCGTGAGTACGGATGGTAGTTTTGCGATTGAAACGCACATATTAGATACTGACATCGAATGTAAAGAAAAAGCGGAAATTAGTTTTGTAGATTTTATACGAAACAATGAAAAATTTGAAAATATAGATGCACTTAAGAGTGCCATTAAAAAAGATATTGCAAAAGCGAGTAAGAAATTAAAGTTTTTAGCGTTATAAAAGGAAGAAATTGAAAAGAGAATATTTAGAAGATAAAGAGAAGATAAACTTTAAGTTCGAACAGACAAAAGAGGATTTTATCGTTGATGAGAATCCACGCAGTTTTACAGAAAAAGGTAACTTCTTAATCTTACGTGTACAAAAAATAGAGATGACAACATGGGACATGGTGGCTGCTTTTGCAAAGTTTTTAAACATCCCTGCTGAAAAAATCGGTTATGCAGGTTTAAAAGACAAACACGCAACGACAACACAGTTTATAAGCATAGAAGCGAAGTATGAAAAAGCACTTAAAAAGTTTAAACACCCCGGTATAAAAATACTCAAATTGACACGAGATAAATACTCAATTCGTATGGGAGATTTGCAAGGGAATCACTTCAGCATTAATCTTTTTGGTGTAAGCCCCATAGAAGCCGGACAAATCGAAAAAAGAGCGCTAAAAATTGCTAAAAACGGATTGCCGAACTACTTTGGCTACCAGCGTTTTGGCCGTGATGAGAACTCTATAGAGCAGGCACGTGAGATGATATCTGGTGAACTGCACATTGAAGATGCCAAGCTCAAAAAATTTCTTATCTCTATTTATCAATCTTACTATTTCAACGAGTGGCTGCGTGAGCGTGTCATCCTCTCACGGGAAGAGAACGGTGGAAAATTTATGCTATTAGAAGGTGATATTTACCTTTCTGATGAGGGGAAACTTTTTACTCCAAAAAATATGCCTCAAAAAGATTTTGAAGCACATAAAGTTGTACCGACAGGGCTTCTGTGTGGACGTGATGTTTATAGAGCACGGGCTAAAGCAGGGGAGATAGAGGAAAAATATGATGATGCATTTTTATATGACAAAGGTCTGCGACGTGAGGCTCTCATCTTCCCAACAGATATAAAACTAGACTATAAAAATAATTTTGACATTTTAAACATCAGTTTCACACTCCCAAAAGGCTCATATGCAACGGTCTTTCTAGAAGCCATAGCAAACAAAAACTTTACGGCGCAAATGTTAAAACCGCATAATAAGAAGAAGTAGTTTTTACCACTCTTCCTCTTCTGTATTGATATCCGCATCATCATAAGGATCCATGTGGACTAAGATGTGGAGTTTTTTATCTTCATTAAACAGTTTTTTTATCTTTAACTCAACTCTGTCTGCAATCGTATGGGCATCATACAAAGAGATAGAAACGTTAAATACTGCGTGAAATGAGATGAAGATATGAGAACCTGAAACTCTCGTTTGTAGATAGTGGTAGTTTGTGATTTGAGGCTCTTTTTGTATTATCTCTATGATTTTATCAACATCCTCTTGCGGCAGGGCAGCATCAAGAAGCATAAGTGTTCCCTCTTTTATGATAGGAACTGCTGAGTAAATCATATAAAAAGCGATGGCGATACCTAAAATCGGGTCAATGAGCTGCTCACCTGTGTAGTGAATGGCAACAAGCGCAAAAAGTACAGCACCGTTTGAGAAGAGGTCTGTTTTGTAATGCAGTGCATCTGCTTTTATGACCATATTCTTTGTTTTGTTGGCGACATAGTTTAAAAAGAGTACAAGCAGCCCTGTAATGACAAAAGAGGCAATCATTACTACAATGCCTTCAGACATATGACGCATATCTTCGGGGTGAATGATCTTTGCAATCGCTTCATAGAGAATAAAAAGAGCGGAGAGCGAGATGATAGTTCCCTCTATGACAGCAGCAAGCGGTTCGAGTTTGCTTCTTCCAAAGTGGAACTGTTCATCAGGGCTTTTTTCTGAATTGTGCAGGGCAAAGTAGTTAAAAAGAGAGACAGTAAGGTCAAGCAGACTGTCAATTGCCGATGCAAGAATGGCAATGGAGCCACTCAGTATGCCTACTGCTAATTTTAAAAAAACAAGGAGTGCTGCAACACTGCTTGAGGCAAGAGTTGCTTTTTTCTCTAAACGCATGAATAATCCTCTCTATATTTAGATACAATTATAGTAAAAATTATATATAACAGTGATTAAAATGGATATAGTAAAGATAAAAGAAGAGAGAACAAAGTGGCTGACTTGGAAAAACATTGCTCCGTTGCGCGCAGCGTTAGAGAGTTTAGAAGATGTTTCTTGTGAAGTAGAACTGGGTGATGTTGTAAAAATATCAGGTAAATTTGATGAAGAAAAAATCTATGAAGTAGCTAAAAAGTTGATGCCTTGGAGAAAAGGACCGTTTCAAATAGGGGAGACTTTTATAGACAGCGAGTGGAAGAGTTATGTCAAATATAATCTTCTTCGCCCGCATTTTAATTTAAAAGATAAAAGAGTTGCCGATATAGGATGTAACAATGGTTACTATATGTTTCGTATGCTCGAGGATAATCCAAAACTGCTTGTCGGTTTTGACCCTTCGCCGCTCTATATGACACAATTTGATTTTATTAACCATTTTATAAAAAGTGAGATTGTCTATGAACTTTTGGGCGTGGAGCATCTAGAGTTTTATGAAGAGAAATTTGACACGATTTTTTGTCTAGGTGTCCTTTACCATAGGAGTGACCCTGTTGCGATGTTGAAGTCACTCTACAGAGGGCTTGACAAACAAGGCGAAGTGATACTTGACACATTTTATATAGATGGTGAAGAGGAGACGGCACTCTGTCCAGAGTCTTCTTACTCAAAGATACCAAACATCTACTTTGTTCCCACAATTAAGGCACTTAAAAACTGGTGCATCAGAGCGGGATTTAGTAGTTTTGAGGTCTTGGAGACTTCATTGACGGATGAGAGTGAGCAGAGAAAGACAGAGTGGATAGAAGGACAGTCCTTAGAAGACTTTTTAGACCCAAATGACAGTTTAAAGACCGTTGAGGGATACCCAGCGCCGCAGAGAGTTTATGTGCGACTGATTAAGGATAAAAAATAATGGCAAATAATGAACAGAATGAAGAAGAATTAGAACTCGAAGATTATCGTGAAGATGAAGAGCAGGTATTTATTCAAACACATGAGCGGATAAATCAAGACCTTTGTGGAGAAGTAATTAAGCTAGAGCAAGGTTATGTAGAGCTTCGCCTGACTACAACATCTGAAATGGTGGCAGATGATATGGGACTTATTCACGGCGGGTTTATCTTTTCTTCTGCAGATTATGCAGCGATGCTTGCTGTCAATGAACGTAATGTCGTTCTTGTTGCAAGTGACTGTCAGTTCCTTTCACCTGCCAAGTTTCATGACGAGATCAATTTTGTAGCTCGTGTCAGACATAAAGAGGGACGCAAACGCAATGTGCATGTAGAAGCGTTTGTGCTTGATATTAAAGTTTTTGAGGGGGAGTTTAAAACGGTCATTACAGAGCGTCATGTCCTCAAGCTCAAACTCCTTGATGAAGAAGAAAAAGCAAGCGGCACGCATCCTGAGGAGGAAGCGTAAGGTTTTATTTTTTCGCTGTAAGAAGAAAAACTCCGAAATCATGATCTGGTTTACTGATGGTATTGATATTTTCAATGTTTACATCTTTAAAACCACTTTTTTCCACTATTTTACGCAGGGTATTTATGTCAAAACCAAAGTGATGCACACCTGTGTTGTCTGAATGGAATGTTCCGTCTTCGCTCTCTAAGTCTGCGATGGCTAAAAAACCGCCCTTAGTGATATTTTTAAATATCGTCTCAAAAAAAGCTTCTATATCTTTGACATGATGGAGTGTCATAGAGCTTACAAGACCGTTAAAACTCTGCGTGAGCGGTTCTTGGATGATGTCTTGATTGAATGGAATAATGTTAAGTTCGGGAGTGTTTTTTTCTTCCAGTTTTTTTAGCATAGTTTTTGAAGTATCTACACCGTAAACCTGTTTGACTTTTTTGGCTATTTCAAACCCTAAAAGCCCTGTGCCTACACCAAAATCCAAAATATCCATATCTTGCGTGAGCGTTATTCTTTTCTCAATAGCCTCTGCAATTTTTTTTGCGCCACTAACGCGGATGTCGCCACTATCCCAGTTTTGTGCTTTGTCTTTAAAATGGTCTTGCATTTTTTTTCCTTTAAAGTTGTTGTATCCAGTAAGGTGTGTACTGCTGCTCTTCTTTTATGCTTGTTGTGCCGCCGTGACCGGGGTAGATGATTTTGTCAAAATCAAGCTTTTGAAATTTCTCAAGAGATTTTTTCATATCTTGTGGATTTGAGTAGGGAAAATCAGTACGCCCGATGCTCTTTTCAAAGATAAAATCTCCACTGAACATCGCGTCACCTATCTCAATGGTAGAACATCCTGGTGTATGACCCGGAAAATGACGAAATTGTACTTTGATGCCGTCAATATCAAGCTCTTCATCACCGTCAATAGTGACATCAGGAGTAGAAGGTGGTAGCTCAGGCATCCAAGAACTTTCATTTAAAAGCATGACATCATCTTTTGGAGTGTAGAGCTTTACGCCAAGCTCTTTTTGCAACTCGGCATTGCTCCATACATGGTCAAAGTGTCCGTGTGTGTTTAAAATGGCTATGGGATTGGTCACATTTTCTTTCACCCAAGAGGTAGCACCAACACCGGGGTCTATAATGATATCTTTACCGTCTTTAGTGACAATGTAACAGTTTGTCTGGTACATTCCCATCGGTTGAACTTTAATCGTCATTTTCATCTCTTTTTTAGACGGATTATAGCATTATTAGCGTATGGAATTTTTTAAAGAATTAGAGTTAATCATTGAGTCAAAATTACCGCAAGAAAAGATAGAACGCTTTGGTTGTTTTTATGAGCAATTTCAAAAGGATGCGCTGGAATTTGAGGATGATTTTCAAGCAAAAGAGTTTACAGAGTCCTCTTACAATGAAGTTTGCACAACAGTCGCTCCTCAAGATGTCCCAAAACGCTCCAACCTTACCACAAAAGAGGGGCAGATAAATCTGCTGCATGCAGTGGCACATATAGAGTACTCTGCCATTGATCTGGCACTTGATGGAGCCTACAGGTTTCAGGGCTTGCCGCGTGCATATTATGCTGATTGGCTGGAAGTGGCAGAGGATGAGATTCGCCACTTTTTGATGCTAGAGAAGCTTTTGCATGAGCTTGGTGCAGAGTATGGAGATGTAGCAGTGCATGATGCACTCTTTGAGGCCTCTTGTAAAACGCAGACACTTTTAGAACGTATGGCGGTAGTTCCACGCTACCTTGAAGCGAATGGACTTGATGCAACGCCGATGATACTTAAAAAGCTCAAAAAACTGCCCAAAAGTGAAATGATAGAAAAAATTATTCAAAATTTAGAAATCATCTTGCGTGAGGAGGTCAGTCATGTCAAAAAAGGCGATGTCTGGTTTAAGTATGCGTGCGAGAGAGAAGATGTTGATGAGAGCATCTATTTTGACATAATCAAAAAATATTATCCACGTGGTTTCTTACGCCCGAATGATTTAAATATAGAAGCAAGAAAAGAGGCAGGTTTTTCCTGTTCTGAACTCAAAGTGATGGCGAAAAAAGAGATGTGTTGAGATTATTTAAACCTTAAAAATAGTTTATTAACAAAAATTAGTTATAATCTAAAACGTTAAATTTTTTTAAAGGTTTATAATTGCAGTATGAATAAGTATGAACAGATAGCTGAGTATTTACAGCTTTTTTTAGATGATGAAGTACGCAAGACGGGAATCTCTAAAGTAGTTGTTGGACTGAGCGGAGGACTTGATTCTGCTGTTGTTGCGGTGCTCGCGCATAAAGTGTTTGGCAATGATTTGCTTTGTGTGAAGATGCCTTCACAATATTCATCGCAGAGTTCGCTTGATGATGCAGATGAGCTGTGTCGAGATTTTGGATTGCGAAATATCAGCTGCTCAATTGAGCCGATGCTGCGTGAGTATGAAGCAATGAATCCGGATATGGATAATCTTCGCAAAGGGAACTTTTCGGCTCGTATGCGAATGGCGACGCTCTTTGACATTTCAGCACGTGAAAATGCTTTAGTGCTCGGAACAAGCAACAAAAGTGAGCTGATGCTTGGATATGGAACACTTTATGGTGACTTAGCTTCAGCGGTCAATCCTATTGGTGATTTGTATAAGAGTGAAGTTTTCGAGCTTGCAGAGTATTTGGATGTGAGTGAATGCATCATCAAAAAACCGCCTTCAGCTGACTTGTGGGACGGGCAGAGTGATGAGGCTGATTTGGGTTATACCTATGCACAGCTTGATACTGCGATGAAACTCTATGTCGATGAACGACTTTCGCGTGAGGCGGTCATTGCCAGAGGCATAGATGAAAAGATGCTTGAGATGATTATCAGTCGTATCTTTAGAAACCATTTCAAGCGTAAAATGCCTGTCATCGCAAAGTTGACATCCCGTACGCTTGGGCATGATTTTAATTATCCAAGAGATATAACGCTATAAAAGGAAGAAAAATGAAAAAAGAATTAAAGATACCATTTAGTAAGTATGAAAGCTCCCGTGAGGCACACTCAAATGTAAGTGATGCCCTTGATGGTGAAGATGTTCATCAGGTTGCAGAGCTAGAAGAGGAGTTTGTCTCTTATGTGGGTGCTTCGTATGCCTTAGCGACATCGCATGGAACATCTGCACTGCATTTGGCGATGCTGGCACTTGACCTAAAACGCGGTGACAAAGTAGTTTGTTCTGTAAATGCTCACCCAAGCATCCCTGAAGTGGTACGCCACTTTGATGCTGAGCCTGTTTTTATAGACATCGAAGAAACGACTTACAACATCAACCTTGACAAACTTGAAGCCTATCTTGAAGAACACAGTTCTAAAAAGCTCAAAGCGGTCATTATCTCGCATCTTGGCGGTGTTACAGTTGATCTTGAACGTGTTTATAGTATGGGTAAAAGCTACAGTGTAAAAATTGTAGAAGATGCAAGTGATGCGCTCGGTACAACATATAAAGGGCAGAAAATCGGTGCAACTGGTGCAGACATCGTCTGTTTTAACTTCTCTCCGCATCTCAAAAAGAACATCTGTAACGGCGGCATGCTTGTAACAGATGATGATGAAATCATGGAACGTGCACGCCTGCTTGCAAATCACGCGATGGTAAAAGATGAGGATGCATTAGAGTACATTTATGATGTCGTAGATATTGGAAATGACTACTCATTGAGTCAGCTCAATGCTGCTTATATTCGTGCGCAGGTTGAAGAGCAGGATGACAATATTAAAAGACAGCAAGCAATAGCAAAAATGTACTCTGATGCACTTGATGGTGTTGAGCATGTTACTATTCCGGACATGAGTAATGATGAAAATCCTTTTTCACTCTACATCATTAAGATAGATAAAAACCGTGACTCTTTTGCGGTTGCCTTGCGTGAGGAAGGTGTGGGAACCGGACTGCACTATATTCCGTTGCATCTGCTCTCTTACTACAAAACAAAGTATGCACTCAGAGTCAATGATTTTCCAGTAGCACTGCGTTCGTTTCAGCAGGTACTTTCCCTGCCAATCTATGCAAGCATGAGTGATGAAGATGTGGCAACTGTCATATCTAGCATCAAAAAAATAGCAAAAACAAGAGTATAAAAAGGCATTGAAATCCTCTCTTGTTTTTTGGGTTGAGAAGTATTTCTACAACCCTTCGCTGCTGCAAAAACTGCTTTCCTACATGCTTTTACCACTTTCTTGGCTTTACTGTTTTGTGATGTATGTGCGCTTTAAGAGTCAAACACCGCAAGATTTCGGCATTAAAATAGTCAGCGTCGGTAATCTGACCGTTGGCGGCAGTGGCAAAACTCCTTTGGTGACAGCTTTTGCTCAAAAAGAGAAACATCCTGCAATCATTTTACGCGGGTACGGACGGGCATCAAAAGGGATAGTCGTTGTCAAAGATAAAAATAAAATTCTCTGTGATGCGAATGTAAGCGGAGATGAAGCGATGATCTATGCTAAAAAGCTCCCTCACGCAACAGTCATAGTGAGTGAAGAGAGAAAGATAGCCATAGAGAAAGCAAAAGAGCTCGGCTGTGAGATAATTTTTCTTGATGATGCCTACTCGAAGCATGACATTAAAAAAGAGGACATCCTCATAGAAGTGCCTACAACAAACAATTTTTGCCTGCCAAGCGGTCCTTACAGAGAACGGCTGTGGAGCCAAAAAGATGCAAAAGTGCTGCGTGAGGATGTGGACTTCTTTCGTGAAGTAACACTCATAGATGCAACGCCAAAGATGGCACTTGTCACAGCTATTGCCAGACCAGAGCGTCTCGATAAATATCTTCCAAATGGAATTGTTGCAAAGCACTATTTTGAAGATCATCACAGCTACAGCAAAGAAGAACTGCAGAAGATTTTACAAGAGGATGCAGCAACATCACTGCTTGTGACTTATAAAGACTATGTTAAAATTGAAGGCTTTGGCCTGCCACTTTCCCTTCTTGATCTGGAAGTGAAGATATTAGACATCTAAAGATATGATATAAAAATTCAGATTGATAAAATTATTGAGACTATCTAAGTTTTGCTCGGGAATTCATATGTTTTTGTGTTGTGATTGCTGTGTGCGTTCCCATGCACAGCATGGGAACGAGCCATAATATTTATATATCAAAGCCAAACAATTGTTTAGCGACTTCTGAAGTATTGTCAAGTCCTCTAATTTCAAATGGACTACCAGCAGCACTCATCCACCAAACAAGATATTTAGTTCTAAATTTATCTTTTGCATCCTGTACAGGAAAAGTTACTTTGAGAGCTTTACTCATAAGTACATTATTCTTTTTATCCCAGAACTCAGTAACAGTTTCTTCATAAAAGTGATGCTTCTTAGTTTTTGCTAACACTTGGTATCTAGCTTTA
>Ga0256829_1002829_pt1 | contig 12542 bp, 11 predicted proteins | sample 131447metaG_FD_185979 | JGI IMG/M metagenome (GOLD analysis project Ga0256829, IMG submission 185979) | Hydrothermal vent microbial communities from Lau Basin, Pacific Ocean - 131-447 | ecosystem: Environmental > Aquatic > Marine > Hydrothermal vents | place: Pacific Ocean: Lau Basin | collected... | reverse complement strand
GAAAGCGCTGGTCAATTTCCGCTGTCGCAGAGAGAAGGGGAAACGGGTGCCTCCAAGTCTCAGTGTTATTCGTAATGTTCTGATTGCTGTAGACCCTGAGCATCTGGAAACTGCACTTCAGTACTGGCATGAGACAGCATGGCTCCCCGTGTACATATATCGTGTACATGGTCGGATCAATCTAACATATTGATTCTTTTTTAGATTTCATCAAAAGACGCCCCGTTATTCATGCTTAAACACCCCTTTTCAGCCCCAAAATACGTTTGATAAGCAGTTTCCAGCTCCCTCAGCCTTCAACCGCCTTTCTCAATAGCCAAGACAATATCCCCCCTGTCAGGAACATAACGCCTAGTCGTCAAAGCATCTCCCGCCCCTGAGGTTCACCAAAATCCATTTCATCATGAATATTGGCCGGGGTAATACCGGTCAACAGTTCCTCAAGCCGGTATGCCTTCCTGATACAAGGAAGCAAAACCACCTTACCCGTATCTTCAACATCAACATCGACCTCATCTTCAAGGCCAAGTCCTGCCTTCTCGGTAATGGCCTTTGGCAGCCTTACCGCAAGGCTGTTTCCCCATTTTTGAACCTTTGCTCTCATAGTATTCACCTCTGATGGGTTCCATCATAGTTGATAACACCACTATGTCTCAAAGAACCAGCGTACGTCGGCCAGATCATCGCGGATCGGCGCGGCCGGCAGGTTGCGCGCTACTTCGCGGCCATAGCCTTTGTGGTAGAGGCGCGAATCCAGCAAGGCCATGACACCGCGATCCTGCATGGATCGAATCAGCCGACCTGTCCCCTGCCTTAACACTGCAATCGCTTCGGGCAACTGAATATCCCGAAAGCCATTGCCGCCGTCCGCCTCGCACTTGTCGATGCGCGCCTTGAGCAACGGATCATTGGGCGGCCTAAACGGCATTTTATCGATAATCACCAGACTCAATGCCTCGCCCGGCACGTCCACCCCCTCCCAGAAGCTGCGCGTACCGCACAGGATCGAATGGGTATCGCTGCGGAATGTCTCAAGAATCGCATCGCGGCTGCCGCTCTCGCCCTGAATCAATACCTGCCACGGCAAACGCTGCGCCAGTTCGGGGCCGGCCCGGTGCAGCATGGCCCATGAGGTAAACAGCACAAAGGCGCGACCATGTGAGGCGCGAATCAGCGTCTCCATCTCATCAATCATGGCTTGGGCACCGACATCGGAAAACGTGCCCTGCAGGTGACGCGGCAGATAGATCATGGCCTGCTGACCGTAATCGAACGGCGAGGCATGAAACACCTCATCCGCCGACTGTAAACCCAGCCGGGCACGAGCATAATCAAAACGACCGGATACCCTGAGAGTAGCTGACATCAGCACAAATGCAGCCTGCCGATCCCACAGATGCGTGCTCAACACCGGCCCGGTCTCCACCGGTGCGACGGTATATTTGAGATGCTCGCCGTCACCTTCCTGCCAGCCGACATAGCCCTGTGCCGGCGCACGCACCATCTCAATATCATCGGCGATCTGCGCAGCACGATCGGCCAACCGCGCCATCTCCTCGCTGCGCTCGCGACGCGATTGCGCCAGTTTTAGCATATCGTTCCATGCCTGCTGCAACGCTGCCACGCTGCTTTCTTCGCTTTTGCTGTGTTCGCCATTTCCATCGTTCACACCATTAACACCATAGGCACCGAGCACAATCTTGCCCTGCGCCGTTATATCGCTTTTCAGCGCCGGTTCATCGCCCATCTCTTCGAGTTGCGCCTGCATATCATTGAGCCACTGGATCAATTTCATACGCGTCAGATGCACGCCGAAATGCTGGCAGGCCAGCTCCGGCAAGGCATGCGCCTCATCAATCACATAGGCATCGAAATCCGGTAGCAGTTCACCGAACTCGCCAGCCTTCAACACCGCATCAGACAACAACAGACTGTGATTGGTCACCACGATATCGGCGGCTTGCGCACGTTGGCGCGCTTTCATCAGCGGACAGCGTTCAAAATCAGCGCATTTCGAGCCCAGACACTGATCCGCCGTCGCCGTCACCATGTAGCCGATGCCTTTGGCGAACACGTCAAACGGCAGTCCGGAGAGATCGCCATCTCTGGTTTTGTGCGACCAGTCCAGCACCTTCAGCATCGTTTTCTGCGCCCACATCTCCAGTTGCGGGCTGGCGGCAAACAGCTTCAGGCGTTGCGGGCAAAGATAGTTGGAGCGCCCCTTGAGCAAGGCCACCCGCCGTTTCGCGCCCAGAATACGCTGCACTGCCGGCATGTCCCGGTGCACCAGCTGATCCTGCAATGCCTTGGTATGGGTGGAAATTAACACCTTACCTTCCCCCCTCAGCGCCGGAACCAGATAGGCCAATGTTTTACCCGTGCCCGTTTCAGCTTCGGCCAGCAAAATCGAACCGGCCTCAAACGCGCCGGCAATCTCCGCCGCCAACTGAATCTGCTCATCCCGCCGCGCATAACCGGGCAGCGTGGACGGCAACGGCGCATCATCCGCAAAATCCCGCTGAACCATATCCATTAAATTCGTCATCTGCGGCTAACCACTTAACCCAGCATAGCCAGAATCAAACAAGCTCGCACCACAGAGGACACAGAGAGCACAGAGGAAGTCAAAGTCAGGAACCAGAAAAGGATTGGTGACCGAAGAAAAGCCTGTGGTACGCAGCCAGAGAAGCCACCTTGGGGGACAGTGAAAATCCGGAAATTCTCATTGATGCTGTTTTTCCTCTGCCTTTCTCTGTGCTCTCTGTGTGCTCTGTGGTGAATGTTTTTGTAAAAATTCAACCGGGTGCAGGCAGGCATAGCCTTCGTCGACCAGTTGCCCATCGAAGGCGGCGCAATCGGTTGCTGCATTGGGGCAGCGAGGTTGATAGGCGCAGCCCTGTTCCGCTTCGCCCTCCCCTTCACTGTCATATTCACAGGATTCGCTACTGCGTTCATTCGGGTGCGTGACAGGCCGGGCGGCGAGCAATGCGCGGGTGTAGGGATGCCGGGCATGTTCAAAGAGATCCGCCGCACTGGCCTGCTCCACGATTCGACCGGAAAACATCACCACCACACGATCGGCAACATGACGGATCACTGACAGATCATGCGAAATAAACAGATATGCCAGCCCGCGCTGGCGCTGAATATCCTGCAGTAGATTCAAAATCTGAGCCTGCACGGATACATCCAGCGCCGATACAGGCTCATCCAGCACTAGCACTGCCGGTTCCACAATCAGGGCGCGGGCAATGCCGATACGCTGACGCTGGCCACCGGAAAACTGGTGCGGATAACGATCCATGCCCGAATCATCCATGCCGCACAGATGCAATGATTCAGCCACCCGATCCCGCTGCTGCTGTCTGGACAGGCCGGGGCGATGCACGCGCAGCCCCTCCGCCACGCTCTGCCAGATTTTCATGCGCGGATTCAAACTGGCAAACGGATCCTGAAACACCATCTGGATATGATGCCTGCGCTGACGCAGGGCGCGACCGGCCATGGCACTGACATCTTCATCAGCCCAGCAGATTTGCCCGGTATCGGGCTGTAGCAGGCGCATAGCCAGCCGCGCCGTGGTCGATTTACCACTGCCGGATTCGCCAACAATGGCCAGCGTCTCGCCGGTATCCAGCCTGAAAGATACGTCATCTACCGCACGCTTGGCCTTGCCATTGGCCCGGAACATACCGCCGGCAGCAAATGTTTTGCTCAGCCCCTCTACGCTCAGTACACTCATGATTGCATCACATGCAGACAACGGGCGCTATGTTCTCCCTGTTGCCATGCAGTTGCCGCCACAGGCTGTTCACAATCTTTTTTACGCAGCGGGCAACGGGCGGCAAAATGACAACCCTGAGGCCAGCGACCGGGCGGCGGTACCTGGCCTTCAATCACCTGCAAGGCTTGTCCGGCTTCGAACACTTCCGGCCTGCATGCCATCAGGGCGCGCGTATAGGGGTGGGCGGGATGATCAAATATCTCCATCACAGGGCCGGACTCGACAATCTGGCCGGCATACATCACCACCACATCGTCACACAACTCCGCCACCAGGCCGAAATCGTGCGTCACCAGCAGCAATCCGAGGTTTCGCTGCTTCTGCAGATTCAACAGCAATGCAATGATGCGCTTCTGCACCGACACATCGAGCGCCGTGGTTGGCTCATCTGCAATGATATAATCAGGATCAGCCGCCATGGCCATGGCAATCAGCACGCGCTGGCGCATACCGCCGGAGAGCGCATCGGGGTACTGTTTTAACAGTTGGGCCACATCCTGCATCCCGACATCTTGCAACAGTTGCATGGCGCGCTGTTCGGTCTGTTTTTTATTCAACTCCAGATGCAGACGAATCACCTCAATAATCTGACTGCCAATGGAGAATACCGGATTCAGCGCTGTCATCGGCTCCTGAAAAATCATGGCGATGTGACCGCCACGAATCTTGCGCAGCGCAGCCTGGTCGATATCGAACAGACTGCTGCCGTCGAGCAGAATATCGCCGCCTGTTTTGCTCACGCCCTGATGTTCGCCGAGCCGCAGGATGGCCTGAGCGGTTAGCGATTTACCGCAACCGGATTCGCCCACCAAGCCAAGCACGCGACCCGGCTCAAGCTGCAACGAAACCGCTGAAACCGCTTCAACCCGCCGCCCTTCAATGGATACGGACAGCGATAAATTTTGTATCTCCAGCATGTGTCTGTCCACCTAGGAGTCCGTCTGACTTAGGGTGATCGTAGCGAGTAGACAGGGGGACGAGTCAAAAACAGCATGATTTTGAGGCGCATAGTGGTAACTATGCAACGATAAATCAGGATATTTTGGGCCGTTATCCCTGCCGCGCAGTAGATTTCTCATAAGTCCGACAGTCTCCTAAATGCGCTCATCCATCGGAATATAAGCGTCGCCGTGCAGGCCGGTATAGATCTGCTGTGGCCGGTAGATACGTCCATGCCCAAGCTGTTCTTTCCAGTGCGCCAGCCAGCCGGCCACACGGGCTACGGCGAAGATCGGTGTAAACAGATCGGTCGGGATACCCAGTTTGCGATAAACAATGCCAGAGTAAAAATCGACATTGGGGCAGATGCCCTTTTTACCCAGCGTCTGCCTGGATAGCTCCTCAATGCGGCTGGCAATCTCATAGGTGGGATCAGCGCCCATCTTTTCCGTCAGCTCCACATACAACTGCTGCAACAGCGTGGCGCGCGGATCCTTGGTTTTGTACACCCGATGCCCCAGCCCCGGAATCTTCTCCTTGCGATCCAGCTTGCCATGCAGATATGCCTCGGCGGCATCCACCGAACCGATCTCATCGAGCATTTTCAACACATCCTCATTGGCACCGCCATGCAAGGGGCCGGAGAGCGAGCCAATCGCCGCACTGATCGAGGTGTAAGGATCGGCATGACTGGAGGCCACCACCAGCGTCGAAAATGTGCTGGCATTCATGGTATGCTCGGCATGCACAATCAATGCCACATCCATAATACGCTCAGTCAATTCATCCGGTTCATTGCCGGTCAGCATATAATAGAAATTGGCGGCATGAGAGAGGTCGTCACGCGGCGTGATCGGATCATCGCCGTGACGCATGCGCGCATGCGCCGCCACCAGCGTCGGCATTTTGGAGATCAGATGAACGCAAACCTGATGCACGGCCTGCGGGTCAATCTCTCCCTGCAGCGATTTAGGGAATGGATAAAACATGCCGATCGCCGCTTCTGTGGCTTGTAGCGCATCCATCGGGTGAGCCGATTCAGGGAAACATTTCATCATATCCCGAATACGGAACTTGATACGGCGGTGATGGCAAAGTTCCTCGTTAAAACCGGTCAATTCGACTGCGGTCGGCAGTTTGCCATACAGCAGTAGCCAGGCTGTTTCCTCAAATGACGAGTGTTCCGCCAGTTTCTCGATATCAATACCACGATATTCCAGATGCCCGCGCTGGCCATCGACAAACGAGACAGCCGACTCCGCCACCGGAATACCGGCCAGACCGGGCGAATAACAGGGTATTTGTGCGGTTTCTTCTTTTGGTTGCGCCATATTGACTGACTCCTATAGTCTCTTACAAAAAAAGCATTCACCGCAGAGTACGCAAAGGCGCGCAAAGGAAAATCAAAAGTGAAATATGGTGATAATCCCATACCTGTTTGAGCCTTCATATCGGGATAACCCCATTCATTCCGACTCTCTTTGCGTTCCTTTGCGTACTTTGCGGTTCAAGCCTTTCTGTGCATATGCTGACTTAATCGCAAAGCTAGCAAATCCGCCATGAAAAATCCTAGTCCTTTGTCCCCAGCGGGTGTGAACGGTTGACCAGATCATGTAGCCGCGCCCGTGATACATGCGTATAAATTTCTGTGGTAGTGATATTGGCATGACCCAGCAACATCTGCACGGCTCGCAAATCCGCTCCGTGATTGAGCAGATGGGTGGCAAAGGCGTGGCGCAAGGTATGCGGCGATGGCAACGGTGAAATATTGGCCAGCACGGCATACTGTTTCAGCCGCAGCCAGAAATTCTGTCGGCTCATGGTTTTACCGCCGCGACCCGGAAACAGAAACGGCGAGGCCGGTTGATCAGGCCGACGGTGCAACCAGTCTTGCAACCAGCGCGCCGCCTCCTCACCGAATGGCACCAGCCGCTCTTTGTCGCCCTTGCCGATGACGCGCAACAGCCCCGCCGCCCTGTCCACATGCGCCTGTTGCAATGTCACCAGCTCGCTCACCCGCAGCCCGGTGGCATAAAGCAATTCCAGCATGGTTCGATCCCGCAGACCGGTCGTGGTGGCGGTATCGGGTGCCTCCAGCAAGGCTTCGACATCCTGTTCGCTCATCAGTTTCGGCAAGGGCCGGCTCTTGTGAATACGCGGCAAATGGCGAGCCGGATGATCTTCACGCATACCCTGATCCTGCAGATAGGTGAACCAGGTGGATAGCGCACTGCGTTTGCGCTGAATACTGCTCCTTCTCAATCCATCCTGGCCCAATGAGGCCAGATAGGCCAGCACACCGGCCTGATCAGCCTGCATCAGGCTGCTGTGCGCGATGCGAAAAAAGGCCTCGGCATGCAGCAGATCGGAACGGTAAGATTGCGTGGTTTTGGGCGACCAGCCGCGCAGCATGGCCAACCGCTGCAACAGCCCTGTGATGGTTTCTTCCGCTGTTTGATTGTAGGCTGGATTATTGGCGCTCATCGGCAGCACTATAATCATTGATGCGATAGAAGACTATTGGCTGCAAACATCGATGCACAGTTTATAATCTGTGTTCATTCGTGAAATCAGTGGCTAGGTTTGCTTTCTCGTTCCGGTTACGCCGGGACACATCAACAAGAAAAGCGCATGGAGTCGATACATGAGCCTGGCCAATAATCGTCATCAACTGGTGAAAACAGCAGTACAGGGAGGCGTGTCTCCGGCCAATCAGTGGGCGCCGTTTGAGGTCGGTTCGGCGGGCGAGATCTTCGCCTGGCCCTCCACTGGCGGCATTACTTACAACGTCAAGATTGGCGATTCGGTATTCGGCTGGGCTGGTGAACATATCGAACCGAGCGTATCATCCACCATGACGCATAAAAACCGCAAGGCCGAAGCCGGCTACCAGTTTCTGGCCTGTTGCGGCAATAAAGCTGTAGTCATTTCCGGTGCGGCCAAGGGGGCGAAAGGCACGGTGCTCGGTCATCATGGCGGTGTCGAACACCTGATGCTCGATTTTCCCGATGCTGCGCTCGATCAGCTCACCTGTGACGATAAATTTCTGATTCGCGGCTTCGGGCAGGGCTTGAAGTTGGTTGATCATCCCGATGTCTATATTTACAACCTCGATCCGGATGTGTTGGAGGCGTGGGGATTGAAAGAGCGCGCCGATGGCCGCATCGAGGTGCCGGTTCATGTGATCGTACCGGGTCATGCCATGGGTTCCGGCATCGGTTCGCTGTCGGTCACCACCGGCGATTACGATATCCTCTGCCATGACCCGGGCGTGGTGGAAGAATACGGTATGGATCGTCTGCGCTTTGGCGATTTTGTGGCGGTACTGGATCATGACAACCGATATGGGCGCACCTATCGCAAGCATGCCATCACTATCGGTGTGGTGATTCACTCCGATTCGCCGCTGGCCGGACACGGGCCGGGCATGATGACACTAATGAGCGCCTGTGATGGCAAACTGGTTCCGGTTATCAGCGAGGATGCCAACCTCGGGGTCTTGAAGCAGATTGGTCGCTTTATATAACTGCTGTTTTGCAACATAGTATGCGCGTCGCCTGTATCCAACTGTGCTCTGGCACAGACAAGGCGGCCAACCTCGCCACAGCGGCACGACTGTTGGGCGAAGGTCCAATTATCACTGATCTTTCAACAGCGAGACTGCGGCACATACGTGCTGCGCTACCGGCCCTGCAACACCGCAGTCTATAAACTTCGAACAGTATCTGTGCGCATGTTATTCGTCTAAATGCTTATCCTGTAAGGGTTTACAGCCTATCCACAGCATCTGTGGATAACTTGGTGGATAACATTCGGGTTTGCCCTGATTTGCATGTTCGAACCGCACCTGCATTCACTATGCTTATATTTTAAGCATTCAGAAAAATATCAAATAAAACAATAAATTAGAGCATCATCATAAGCACCGTTTGGATGCAGAGTATAAAATATTAAAATTTCATGATGTTCACAACTGGTCGGTGGATAAATCCTGTTATTTCAACGCATTTTGCTGCCTGAGCGCTTCAAAGGTCACAATTGCACATGCCGATGACAGATTCAGGGATCGCACCGGAGCATCATCGCGCATGGGGATGGTCAGCGCCTGCAGATCGGCCAGAACCGCTGCACTCAATCCTCGCGTTTCCGGCCCGAAAACCAGCACATCGCCACCGGCAAAGCGCGCATTCCAATAACGCGTTGTTACTTTAGAACTCAAACCGTACCAGTTTCGATCCACACCGATATCCTGCCGCGCCTGCTGCCAGTGATCATGATGCTGCACGTCCAGATATTGCCAGTAATCCAGACCGGCGCGCTTCAGCTGTTTGTCCGTAACCTCAAAGCCCAGCGGATGCACCAGATGCAACTGGCAGCCGGTGCAGGCGCACAGCCGGGCAATGTTCCCCGTATTCGGGGGAATCTCCGGTTCAACCAGAACAATATGTAGCGGGCAGGTCATAGCAACTCCGGTAAAATACTCTTCTGTACACCTGTAGTGTTTTGCAAAAGAACGTAGAAAAGCGATCTACCACGAAGGGCACGAAGAGCGCAAAGATTAAAACAGAGAATCATCGGGCAGACTAAAGTTTTTGGCTTTTGATTGTAACAAGCGCGTTGTTGATTTACGCGCCCACCCATGGGCGCTCTGATAACTTCGCAAGAAATCATCAAGGTTGACGCCAGCATCTACACTCGCACACTTGCTCACTACTTTAACTTGGGGAGAGTTTATCATGACGTATAATGTTTACGGTGTTGGCAACGCAATTATGGATATGCAGGTGCAGTGCGACGATGCATTTCTCGACAAGGCAGGCATAGAAAAAGGGATTATGACGCTGGTTGATGATGCGCGTCAGCAGCAGGTGCTCGATGCACTGTCCGAACACGATATCAACTATTGCTCCGGCGGTTCCGCTGCCAATACTATCGTCGGCATCGCCGATATGGGTGGCAGCGCCGCCTATGCCTGCAAAACCGGCCCGGACGGCTTCGGCCAGCAATATCTGAACGAGATGATGGAACTGGGCATTACCATTGCAGTCGATCCCGGCGCAGGCCAGACCGGCACTTGCGTGGTGCTGATTACACCCGATGCGCAGCGCACCATGCTGACCAGCCTTGGCACCTCATCATCACTGCATGCGGACGACATCAGTGCAGCGGAAATCGCCAAAGCTGAATATGTCTATGTCGAAGGCTATCTGTTCGCCGGCGACTCCACCCGCGCCGCAGCACTCAAAGCCATCGAACTGGCCAAAGCCAACAACGTCAAGGTGGCGCTGACCATTTCCGATCCGTTCCTGATCGACATCTGCCGCGACCAGTTCCAGAGTCTGATCGAAGGTCAGGTAGATCTACTCTTCTGCAACGAGGAAGAAGCACGCGCCTTAACCGGCAAGCAGGATCCGATCGATTGCGCCCATGCCATCCACAAACACTGCGAAAACGTCGCCCTGACACTGGGGAAAAACGGCTCCATCATCATGCATCAAGGCGAGGCGCTTCCCATTGAAGGCGTTGCGGTGGAAGCGATTGACACCACCGGCGCCGGCGATATGTATGCCGCCGGCGTGCTTTACGGCATCACCAACGGTTTAAGCTGGCAGCAGGCCGGCCATCTCGGATCGCATGCGGCTGGCCGGGTGGTTTCCCAACTCGGCGCGCGTCTGCCAAAGCCCATCAGCCGCGATGAAATCGAGGCGCTGCTGGCATGAGCATGCACACCACGCACGTCCTGGATGTGAGATGTTGTCATTCCCGCGCCGGCGGGAATCCATAGTCGTTATGCGCGCATTTAGTTTCGCCGCCACGCCGCATATCCATTTCGGGGCCGGCAAACGCTGCGAACTCAGCGCCATTGCCGAGAGCTTCGGCAGACGACTGCTGCTGGTCACCGGGGGCGCATCCTTTGATGCCTCGCCACTCTGTGCGCAACTGTATGAACAGTTAAAGCGTGATTTCGATGTGCATCGCATCCGGGCCAGCGGCGAACCATCGCCGCAACTGGTGGATGAAACCGTCGCTTCACTGGCAGAAATGAAGCCGGATTGCGTGGTCGCCATTGGCGGCGGCAGTCCGGTCGATGCCGCCAAAGCCATGGCCGGACTGCTGCCGAGCGGCGATTCAGTGATGGAATATCTGGAGGGCGTCGGTCGCGGCAAAACCTACACCGGGCCATCCACCCCGTTTATCGCCCTGCCAACCACCGCCGGCACCGGCGGCGAAACCAGTAAAAATGCCGTCCTCTCTGCGATTGGCAAGCATGGCTTCAAAAAATCATTCCGCCACGAGTTGCTGGTGCCAAGGCACATCATTCTCGATCCGGAGCTCACCCTTAGCTGCCCCGCCAACGTCACCGCCGCCTGCGGCATGGATGCCTTCACCCAGTTACTGGAATCCTATGTATCCAAAAACGCCAACCCGATGAGCGATGCGCTGGCCATCAGCGGTATCACAAAAGCCACCCGTTCACTGCCGATCGCCGTTGAGCAGGGAGACAATCTTGCCGCCCGCGCCGATATGCTCTACGCCTCTTCCGTTTCCGGCCTGACGCTGGCCAATGCGGGACTGGGCAGCGTGCACGGGCTGGCATCGCCGATTGGCGCTTATTTTCCCATGCCGCATGGCGAAGTGTGCGGCAGCCTGTTATTTGCGGCCACGCGCCTGAATATTGAAACCATGCGAAGCAGAGCACCTGACAATATCGGCCTACGAAAATACGCCGAAGTCGGCCGTATCATGGCAAACAATCCCGGCCTGGATGCGCAGGCCGCCAGAAACCACCTGTTGTGCACGCTGGAAGCATGGACAATCCGATTTGAGATGCCACTGCTATCCGCCTACGGCGTGGCTGAAAGCGATGTCCCCCAACTCATTGCCCATGCCAGCCCCGGCAGCATGAAAACCAATCCGGTGACGTTGACAGATCACGAAGTCGGCACGTTGATTAAAACAAGGTTGTAGCCCGTCACTGTTTTGGACAGACTGCACAATACAGATTCGATTCACTCGAGGGATTTCCATGAAAAAACTTATGACCGCTCTGTTCGCACTGCTGATTGCACTCTCTTTTGCAGGTTGTTCTGCCGAGCCCGGCACCAAATCGTGGTGTGATAACATGAAACAGAAAGAGAAGGGTAAATGGACTGCTGATGAAGCTACCACATTCACCAAATACTGCCTGATGGGCAACTACAAAAAATAAGCTGAGTGACAGCCAATCGCACAACACCCAAGCTGCGATTGGCTTTTAACGCTCCAGTCATGGTCGGCTGGCGAATTCGGCCAGTTTGGGTATTCATTGATCCTTCAATAAATGCTTTGCATAAAGGATGCACATATCCAGATATGAATATCACGCCATATCGAAGGATATACAGTTAGATGAAACAAAAATCATGCGGGCTTCTTTGCCTACCCTTGCTTAGAAGGTATTGATATCGCTATGATATGCAGAAACTAGAGAATAAATAGTTAGATTTCCCCAAGCGTAAAGGACGGCAATATTGGCGAAGAAAAGAAAGAAAATTAAACCAGCGGTCAAAAGACAAATAATCGAAGAAGCTGGTAATAAGTGTGCCAATCCAGGTTGCTCCAACTGGCGCGTACATATTCATCACATTAAACATTGGGCAATATACCAATCAGATGATCCGAGCATACTAATTGCTGTGTGCCCTTCGTGTCACGATGCTATACATCATGGATCCTTGGAGTTTAGTGATGAGCTCCTCTATGAATGGAAAGGTATAGAGAGAACTGAAAAACCTAATGCATCCCATGTATATATCGAGCCTGCAGACAGTATAAAGCT
>Ga0256829_1002827_pt1 | contig 12545 bp, 11 predicted proteins | sample 131447metaG_FD_185979 | JGI IMG/M metagenome (GOLD analysis project Ga0256829, IMG submission 185979) | Hydrothermal vent microbial communities from Lau Basin, Pacific Ocean - 131-447 | ecosystem: Environmental > Aquatic > Marine > Hydrothermal vents | place: Pacific Ocean: Lau Basin | collected... | reverse complement strand
TAGCGATTGGTGCTGCGATTCAAGGTGCGATTTTGACTGGTGATGTGAAAGATGTGTTGTTGCTTGATGTAACACCATTATCACTTGGTATTGAAGTGGAAGGTGGTTTGTTCAATAAAATTATTGAAAAAAATACAACCATCCCAACTAAAAAATCGCAAACTTATACCACTGCAGCGGATAACCAAACTGCGGTAACGATTAAAGTAGCACAAGGTGAGCGTGAAATTTTCTCGGCGAACAAAGAACTTGGCTTGTTTAACCTTGAAGGTATTGCACCAGCACCACGTGGTACACCGCAAGTGGAAGTTACTTTTGATATTGATGCTAACGGTATCATCCATGTGCATGCCAAAGATAAAGGTACAGGTAAAGAAACTTCAATTCGCATTGAATCTGGTTCGGGCTTGAGCGAAGAAGAAATTGAAAAAATGAAACAAGATGCTGAAGCGCATGCGGAAGAAGATGCGAAATTGAAAGAAAATATCGAAGCGAAAAACCGTGCTGATCAGCTTGTGTTTGCCACTGAAAAATCTTTGGAAGAGCATGCCGATGCAGTGGATGAAGCAACAGTGACTGCGATTAAAGAAGCTTTGGAAGTGTTAAAAGAAGCACTTAAAGGTGACGACTTTGATGCTATCAAAGCTGCCGAAGAAGACTTGGGCAAAAAATCGCAAAAACTTGGCGAAGCTGTGTACCAAAAAATGCAAGCTGAACAAGGCGAGCAAGATGCAGGTACAGCCGAAGCACCAGAAGCTTCAGCAAAAGATGATGTTCAGGATGCTGAAATTGTTGATGCTGAAGTGGTGGATGATAGCAATAGTAAAAAATAAGCCCCTGTTATTGGGTGCGTAAGCATAAGGAGCGGGGCTGAGAAGCTCTGCTCCTTTTGTGTTTTATGTGTTTTTATGATGAATTGTGCCATGATGGGTTAGAATAAGTTTTAGGAGTGTAGGGTGAGTAAAAGAGATTATTACGATGTATTAGGTGTTGATAAGGGCGCAGATAAGAATGATATTAAACGTGCATACCGTAAGCTTGCGATGAAATACCACCCTGATCGTAACCCTGATGATGAAAAAGCAGCGGAAGCTTTTCGCGAAGTTACTGAAGCATATGAAATATTAGCTGATGAAGAAAAACGTGCGCGTTATGATCAATATGGACATGCTGGTGTAGATGATCAAATGGGTGGTTTTGGTGCTGGTGGTTTCCAAAGCTCACATGCTTACCAAGATTTCGGTGACTTGTTTGGTAGTGTGTTTGGTGATGCTTTTGGTGGTGGTGGCGGTGGTCAACAGCACAACCAAGGGTCTGACTTGCGTTATAATTTAACCATTACCTTAGAAGAGGCTGCTAAAGGTAAGGAAGTAGAGCTTGAAATTCCTAAACATGAATCATGTGATACATGTAGTGGTTCTGGCGCACGCCCTGGTACCAACCCTGTACCGTGTTCCACTTGTGGTGGGCATGGACAAGTGCAAATGCAACAAGGGTTCTTTGCGGTGCGTAGAACATGCCCAAGTTGTCAAGGCATGGGCAAAAAAATTGAGTCTCCATGTGTTTCTTGTGGCGGCACAGGCCGCAAGAAAGTGAAGAAAAATTTGAAAGTAAAAATCCCTGCTGGCGTGTATGATGGTGCGCAGGTTCGGGTGAGTGGCGAAGGCGAGGCTGGTACACAAGGTGGTGCGCCTGGTGACTTGTTTATCGTGGTTCGCATCAAAGAACATGCAATGTTTGAGCGTGATGGTGCAGACCTACATTGTGAAATGCCTATTACTTTCCCCCAAGCAACACTGGGTGCAGAAGTAGATGCGCCAACATTGGATGGCAAAGTAAAAATCCGAATTCCAGCAGGCACGGAGAGCGGTCGAGTATTTCGTTTGCGTGGGCATGGGGTGAAAGATGTGCGTGTGCATCAAAAAGGCGACTTGTTTGTGCGTGTGCAGATTGCTGTACCTAAGAAGCTGACAGTAAAACAAGAAGAATTGCTTAAAGCTTTTGCTAAAGAAACAGGTGATGAAGTCTATCCAGAACGCTCTTCATTTTTGGGCAAAGCAAAAAAATTATGGGATGACTTAGCAGGTGAGAACTAAGTCAAGGGAGTTGGGTTATGCGGGTAATCATTTCAGGAGCATCGGGACGCATGGGAACTATGTTGGTGCGCGCGGTAGCACAGGCAGAAGGTGCAACTTTAGTGGGTGCAACAGAGCGTGAGGGTTCATCTGTAGTGGGTCAAGATGTAGGTTTACTTGCAGGTGTTCATGCTTTGGATGTTGAAGTGCGTGATAATTTGGTTGCTTGTGATGAAGCGGATGTGTTGATTGATTTTACAGCACCTAAAGCATGTTTGGCTCATGCCAAAGTAGTGGCTGAGAAGTCTATGGCAATGGTGATTGGCACAACAGGGTTTGATGCAAACCAACAAGCCGAGTTGGATGCGATATTAAAAAATACACCAACTATAGTGGCAGCCAATTACTCTGTGGGTGTAAATCTTGCATTAAACCTTATCCAGCAAGCCGCTGCCGTACTTAATGCTGATTATGATGCTGAAATTTATGAAGCGCACCATAAACATAAAGTAGATGCTCCATCCGGTACTGCCTTGGCTATGGGTGTAGCCTTGGCAGCAGGGCGCGATGTGAACCTTGATGATGTGGCTGTGTATAGCAGGGAAGGCATTACGGGCGCGCGTGAATCGGGCACGATTGGCTTCTCTGTAGCACGCGGTGGTAATATTGTCGGCGACCATAAAGCGATGTTTATTGCTGATGAAGAGCGCATTGAAATTAATCACTTTGCTTCAGACCGCATGGTGTTTGCTAAAGGCGCTGTGCGTGCAGCTTCGTGGTTGATTGATAAACCAGCGGGGCGTTATGATATGCAGGATGTTTTGGGTCTTAAATAAATCATGAAAACACGGGCGACTGAGCAAGGTTTCACTTTGATTGAGACCTTGGTGGCTCTTGGGATTGCTGCGATGGCTTTGACGGTTTTAGCTGGGCGACTGGGGTTATCTGCGGATACACAGCGTAGCTTGCTAGCTCATTCGACTATGCTTGAAGTAGCAACCAATGTTTTAGAGCAACAGCGTGTTGGCGCTACGACTAACCTTGCCGAAAGAGAAGGTGAAGTGGAAGCACGCGGTATGAAAATGACATGGAAACTTTCACTTGAAAAAACAGACTTGGATAAGTTTGTGCGCCAAAATGTAGTGGTTTCATACTATGACGAACCTGATGTCTCATTGTTTTTGTATCACGTAAAACCATGATGAAAGGTTTTACATTGATTGAAGTTTTGCTGGCAATCGTGGTGTTTTCTTTGATTGCAGCAGTGACCTTTTCGGCACTTGGTCCTGCGGGTGAAGGCTTTATGATGATTAAAGAGCATCGAACACAGTTGGAAGAGCAGCAGTGGTTGGGTAAACAATTGCGTAGAGATGTCAGTTATTTAAGTACATCAGAAGATAAAAATAAGCCGATTGTTATGCTGAAGAATGATAGCCGTGGCGAAAATGCTTTTGATGAACTACAGCTATTGATTCGAGACCCTATGTATCCAGGTTTGACCTTAGTTCGATACCTGATTGATGAGGATACACATAAGTTAAAGCGCGAAGCATTGAGCCCATGGGCAAGGACGCATGCTGAACCTATTCGCTGGGAGTTGGTAAAGCTGGATTCCTTTAATGTGGAAGTCTTGGATGCGAAGTCCAGCTGGAAAACTGTGTGGAATCAAGTAACTCCCCCTTATGTTAAACCCTTGGCTATACGCGTTACTGTTCGTGATGATTTGGGTGAAATGTCTTGGGACTTACCGGTGTTGCAATGAAGTGGAATATTTTTTTTGTTTGACATGAGAAGGGGTGACTTATAGCAATCGCTTGTAGTTATAATACATGGTTGTGCGCTTGAATATACAGCAGCCGTATCTGAACAAATCTTTTATTTTCCTTGGTCATATAAAAAGTAGCATATTGTAATGTGCGCTGCTATCGGGAATACAATAATCCTTTGGAGTTTTAATATTTATGTCTTCTGATGAAACCACTGAACCATTATCGAATCAGGCAGAAAGTGCTGAAGCTAAACCTGTGAAAAAAGCGGTGCGCAAACCACGTGCAACCAAAAAGAAAGCGGTAGATAGCACTGCGGAAGGAACTGATACTGAAGCTGTGGAAACACCGAAAAAAAGAGTACGCAGGAAAAAGGTTGAGGAAACTGCTTCGGTAAATGATACAGAAGATAAAGTTGCAGAGAAACCCAAACCTAAACGTGCGCGGCGTGTTAAGAAAGATGTTGAACCGAAGGCATCTAAGCCTGAAGAAAAATCATTAGAAAAAACTCCAGTAAAAACAGTTAAGGGTGCAGCTGAGAAAAAAGCTGTAGCAAAAGCTACGGAAGAAAAAACAGGCACTACAGCCGATGCAACAGCTTCTGTAGAGAAGAAACAAGCCGACGCAGGTGAAACAAAACCAGAAGAAACAAAGGCAGAGCAGCAACAACGACCACAACGTAATGCTCATAAAAACAATCGTAATACTCACAAAAACAATCGTAATGGTCATAAAAATAACCGTCGTAAAGACCAGCAAGAAGAAGCACCAATTTCCAATGAATTTGAAGGCATTACGTTGCACTTGCGAGAAGTGTCGGCTATGTCGCAAACAGAGCTTTTAGAAAAAGCAGATGAGTTGGGTATTGAGAATGCGGCGGGCAAACGTAGGCAAGCGCAGGTTTTTTCTATCCTCAAAGAGCATAGCTTAAGAGGCGGAACAGTGATTTCAGAAGGTGTTTTAGAGCTATTGCCAGATGGTTATGGTTTTTTACGTACTGCTGATGATAACTATGTTTCAGGTACGGATGATATTTATGTGTCCAACCAGTTGATTCGCCGTGGCTATTTGCGTAAAGGTGATTTGATTGCAGGTGAAGTGCGCGCGCCTCGAAGCCGTGAAAAATACTTTGCTTTAAAAAGTGTGATTTCCATTAATGATGAAGCACCAGAGGTGGCAAGAAATAAGGTGTTGTTTGAGAACCTAACACCTGTTTACCCTGATGAACGCCTCAAAATGGAAATTGAAGACCCTACACGCAGAGATATGACAGGGCGTGTGATTGATTTGGTATCACCGATTGGCAAGGGGCAGCGTGGCATTCTTGTTGCACCGCCGCGCACAGGTAAAACAGTGATGATGCAAGCCATTGCGCATGCCATTGAAACCAATCACCCAGAAGCTCATTTAATGGTGTTGCTGATTGATGAGCGACCAGAAGAAGTAACCGATATGAAGCGCTCTGTAAAAGGTGAAGTGGTATCATCTACATTTGATGAGCCGCCACAGCGTCATGTGCAAGTTGCGGAAATGTTGATTGAACGCGCCAAACGTTTGGTGGAGCATGGTAAAGATGTGGTGGTTCTTTTGGATTCGATTACACGTCTAGCACGTGCTTATAACATTGTGTCCCCTTCTTCAGGCAAGGTATTGTCGGGTGGTGTGGATGCCAATGCATTGCACAGACCTAAACGTTTCTTCGGCGCAGCGCGTAATATTGAAGGTGGCGGTAGTTTAACCATTATAGCTACAGCTTTGGTGGATACGGGCAGTCGTATGGATGAAGTTATTTTTGAAGAGTTTAAAGGTACGGGTAATATGGAGATTCACTTGAATCGTCAGCTTGTTGCTAAGCGTACCTTCCCTGCGATTGATGTGGCATCCAGTGGTACACGCAAAGAAGAATTACTGATTGAGCCTGCTGAATTGTCTAAAATGTGGGTATTGCGCCGTATTATTTCACCTATGGATACAGTGGGAGCTATGGAGTTCTTGTTGGATAAACTCAAGTCGACCAAAAATAATGCAGAGTTTTTTGAATCGATGAATAAATAGTATGCACAGCAAGCTAAGCATAGGGCTATGCTTGCTATCATGGGTTATGAAGTTATCATGCCCACGTTTTATATTGGGATAAGGAGATTGGCATGGGTGATTCAACACAGTTTATTATTGCAGGCAACTGGAAAATGAATGGTTTGCTTCAGGAAAGCTTGGCTTTTGTTGATGCGTTAACAGGCAACCCCAATGCTGATGCTGTTGAAATGGTTATTTGCCCTCCTTATACCTTGCTTCATCCATTGGCAAAACCCTTTGCTGAAAAGGGCGTTACATTGGGTGCTGAGAATATGTACTTTGAAGAAAGCGGCGCTTTTACAGGTTCGATTTCACCGATGATGTTGAAGGATGCAGGATGTAAATATGTGATTCTAGGGCATTCTGAGCGTAGAGATATTATGCATGAAGGTAATACATTGCTACGTAAAAAGCTTGATGCAGCTTGGGATGCAGAGTTGACACCAATGTTTTGTATTGGTGAGCACTTGGAAGAGCGTGAAGCTGGTACGACCAATGATGTTTTAAAACAGCAGTTGTCGGTATTGGCAGATACGGATGCAAATATGCCTTTAGTGGTTGCTTATGAGCCTGTGTGGGCGATTGGTACGGGTAAAACTGCATCACCAGAACAAGTCGCCGAAACACATGCTTTTGTGCACGAAGAATTAGCACGTTTAGGTCGCAAATGTAAAGTATTATACGGTGGCAGCGTAAACTCGGGTAATGCAGAAAGCTTAATGGCTTGCAAAGGTGTTGACGGTGCTTTGGTTGGCGGAGCTAGCTTAAAAGCTGACTCATTTATGGAAATTGTTGCAGCTGCGGCTCGCGTGGCAGCATAGGAGAAAAAATGACAACGGTATTATTAACTATACACATTATTGTCGCTATTTTGTTGATTGTTGTTGTGTTGATGCAACGCGGACAAGAAGGCGGTATGGGCGGTATGGGTGGCGGCAGCTCACAAACTTTGTTTGGTGCATCAGGTTCAGGTGGATTTCTTGTGAAAGCCACAGGTGTATTGGCGACCATCTTTATGACGACAAGTTTAACGCTAGCTTTCTTTTCACAACAACAGGCTGGTTCAGTGATGAATAAAGGGTTGTCTACGGATATATTGCAAGAGCAATCTGTACCTGCTACTGGTTCTTCTGCAGATAACGCAGTGTTTGATAGCAAACAACTTAAGAAAAAGACAGAGGAAACCTTACCCTCCGCTGAATAACTTTTTACATTGCCGGGGTGGTGAAATTGGTAGACACGCTACCTTGAGGGGGTAGTGGAGCAATCCGTGCTGGTTCGAGTCCAGTCCCCGGTACCAGCAAACAAAAAAGAGTGACTCAATGTCACTCTTTTTTGTGCGATAGTTCAAAGTCAAATAAAGTGACTCAATGTCACTCTTTTTTGTGCGATAGTTCAAAGTCAAATAAAGTGACTCAATGTCACTCTTTTTTGTGCGATAGTTTAAAGTCAAACCAAGTGACCCAATGTCATATTTCTATACCTATGTATAAACAAAAAGTAGTGCTTTAAACTATTCTTTTGTAGTTAACCTACTGTTTAATCATGGGTACTTTTATCCTGTATCTGATTTAGTCTTGAAAACATAAGTATATTGCTTCAAGCTCCGTTTAGCCTTTGCAGGTGATTTGTGTCACAATGACACTAAATCGTTAGGGAGTGCAAATAAGTAACACATGAATATTCCAGTGACATTACGCCAAGCGAGAAAAGCTGTTGCGCAGGAGAACTTTATTGAAGCAGAGCGGTTGTATGCGCTTGTACTGCAAGATGAAGCGATGCAAGACATGGTTGATATTAAGATTCGTTACGCCTTTTGCCTTGAGAAAACAGAAAAGTTAACTGATGCCATAGAGATTTATCAAGATGTGGTGTGTATATATCAAGCGCAAGAAGAAGTTGGCGCTGCCAAAGCACTGGTATTGAAAATTTCAATTCTTGAAAACTTCTTGCAGCAGGCATCTAAACTAACAGGTGATATACATATTAACCTAGAAACGGTGCAGCATGAGCTGAATGTTATTAAGTATGAAGGTGGTGATACAACAAACTTTGGAGATGCAGGCCTGTTTGGCTTGGGTACGCATGAAATTGTACCCACATCAGAACAGGAGAATTTGATAGAGTTCGATGACCATGTGGTATTAGATTTGACTCCGATTGAAGAGGAAAATGATGTTATGGAGGACAAACATATTTCAACAGTTGAGCTTATCATTGAACATGAGAAGGCTGTCGCAAAGCAAGAATTGAGTAAGCAGAAGCCCTGTGATACAGCCTCTTTTGTAGTGATTCAGGATATGATTAAACAAGGTATACATCAGAATGTCGCGCATAAGTTGGATATTGAGGATGTGGATATTGAGTTTACTGATATTGGTGATTTTACACCAAGTTTGTCCATGGATGATGTGCCAGAGAAAGTGAGCAGTCCTGCTGTTGAATTGAACTTAAAGCATAAGGCTGGAAAGTTATTTGGGGAGTAAAAGGCTGTTATCATGTCTTTGCTCAATTAGCTACTTACCCCTTTTAAGTTTAAAAAAATAGAATGAACTTGTGCTGAGTAATGGTATTGCTTATGCTGTGGAATGTAACTGATTTGTAAGCTTTAAAAGCGTTATTGCTTTTGTGTTGTTTGTTGTGTTTTTAATATCATATTTAAGGTGTTTTTATGTCATTCAATTTAGAGTCCATGCATATTTCTGGTAAAGAGGTTTTGCCACTGATTGAAGGTGGTAAGGGTGTGGGTGTTTCCACAGGTTTAACCTCTGGTGAGTGGGCTAAAGCTGGTGGAATTGGTACGGTATCTGCAGTTAATGCTAGCCGCCTTGATGAACAAGGTAAGATTATTCCAGTTGATTATAAGGGAAGAAACCGTAAAGAGCGGTTTAAAGAGCTGGTGCAGTTTGGTATTGAAGGTGGTCTGACTCAGCTGCGCCAAGCACATGATATTGCTGGTGGAAATGGTCGCTTGCATGTGAATGTTCTTTGGGAAATGGGTGGTGCACAACAAATTTTACATGGTATTTTGCAAGAAGCTAAAGGCATCGTGCACGGGGTAACTTGTGGTGCGGGTATGCCGTTTAAATTAGCAGAAATAGCAGCCCAATATGGTGTGCATTATTATCCGATTGTTTCTTCAGGGCGTGCATTCCGCGCGTTATGGCTACGCTCTTACCGTAAAGCACCAGACTTATTGGGCGGCGTGGTTTACGAAGACCCTTGGCTTGCTGGTGGGCATAATGGCTTGTCGAATACAGAGCGTTTTGACCAACCAGAAGACCCGTATCCGCGCGTGAAAGAGTTGCGAGCAACCATGAATAAGTTTGGCTTGGAAAACACACCAATTATTATGGCAGGTGGTGTGTGGTATTTACGTGATTGGACAGATTGGATGAATAACCCTGAGATTGGCCCGATTGTTTTCCAGTTTGGTACGCGTCCATTGCTAACCCAAGAAAGCCCAGTTCGTGACTCATGGGGATCAACACTGTTGAGTTTAAAAGAAGGGGATGTTGCATTAAACCCATTTTCACCAACAGGTTTTTATTCATCAGCAGTACGCAATACATTCCTTGATGAACTTTATGCGCGTACAGAGCGTCAAGTGGCATTTACGAACCACCCTGAAGAAGCTGACGGTCATGTTGTTCCATTTACTTACGGTCCAAGAAACCGTGAAGTATATCTAACGGCACATGGTAAAGAGAGTTCGGATAAGTGGATTGCGCAAGGTTTTACCAAACCTTTGGTGACACCTGATTCAACTTTTGTTTTTGTGACTGAAGAAAAAGCTGCTGAAATTCGTAAAGACCAATTGGACTGCATGGGTTGTTTGTCACAATGTAAATTTAGTAATTGGGCAGATAATGAGAAGGGAACCACTGGGCATAAAGCAGACCCAAGAAGTTATTGTATTCAGAAAACGCTGCTAAATTCAGCTTATGGTGATGCGCCTGAGCATAACCTCATGTTCTCAGGACATGCTGCCTATAAGTTTGCTCAAGACCCTTTCTATAAAGATGGATTTATTCCTACCGTGAAGCAATTGGTTGATCGCATTGCTACGGGTGATTAAGCGCTTTTAAATCGATGAAACAAAATCGTATGCCAGAAGCTGTTGCACCACTGTATGATGTGGTGTCACGGTTAAAGCGAATGTTTTTTGATAAGGCATACCCTTTGGCTGCGCCACTCTCGCAAAGCCCCTTTTTTATTATTGGTTCGGGGCGCTGTGGTTCTACACTGCTGCGTCGTATGTTACAGGTAAACCCTGATGTTCATATTCCTCCAGAGTCTTATGTGCTGGGTGAAGTTGGGCGTTTATTTATGCGAAACCGTCAGATGGACTGGCACCATTTGGTTAACCTTGTGTTGTCCACATTTGAGTATCAGCGTGAATTTGATAAGTTTGAAATGGATATGCGCGGGTTGGTGCATCAATTGTGGGACTTGCCAGAACAAGAACGCAGTTTGGCAGTGATGTTAGACTCATTGTACCGTTTTCATGGGCAACAAACAGGACAAAAATTTACGATTTGGGGTGATAAAACCCCTGAAAATACGTTTGAGTTGGATATGTTGATTCGTATTTTTCCACAGGCAAAGTTTGTACATTTGTTGCGTGATGGGGTGGATGTGGCAGCATCATTTGTATCGCGTGGTTTAATTGATGATATGCTGACTGCCGCAAAACACTGGCAAACATCAGTATTGCTGAGTAGAGATTTTATTCAGCAATACCCCAAACAATGTATAGAAGTGCGTTATGAAGATTTGGTTGCAGCACCAGAACAAAACTTGCAGGGCTTATGTGATTTTCTCAATATACCTTTTCAACCTGCTATGATTGAATCCTTGCAGCATGTTCAAGACATGGGGGATTTAAATGCTTATACCCATTATGAAAAAGTTTTAGAGCCAGTCTCGACCAGCAATATTGGTTTGGGTAGGTCAAGTTTGTCTGAGCAGGATAAGCAGATTATCCAAGAGCATATTGGTGCAACACTATCGCAAATGGGTTATTCGCTGTAATGCAACAGAAACATAGGTTCTTTTAAGTGTCTATCGCAAAAAAAGTCTTAAAAAATACAATGTTTGGTGCGTTGGGGCGTGTCTGGCTTATTTTGGTTGGTTTTTTATTAACCCCGCTTATTTTATCTTATTTGGGTAATGAACGTTTTGCTTTATGGGCTATTTTTTGGTCTGTGACAGCATATATCATGCTGATGGATTTGGGCATGGGTGTTTCCTTGGTTCGCCAAGTCGCCCAATCTTTGGAAAAACAAGAATATACACGCATTAATCAAGCTGTGGTGAGTGTATTGCTGCTGATGCTGTGTATTGCTACAGTCGTTTGGGCTTTTGTTTGGGCTTTAAGTGTGTGGTTTTTGCCAGTGGCGGGGGTGAGCAGCGTAGTCCAGCAGGATATTTTACATCTTGTCACTTGGGGGCCATTGGTCTTTTTATTGATTGCATTGTTGCGTGTATTTGATGCGGTATTGCGTGGTTTGCAACGCTTTGATTTGATTCTTGGGGTGACGCTTGCAACATCTGTAGTGAATGTCTTAGGTATTTATTTCACTTTAAGTTGGGGTTTGGGTGTTTTGGGCTTGATGTGGGCAACAGTGGCAAGTTATGCCTTTCAAATGTTAGCCCTATATGCATGGACCAAAAAGACATTGCCGCAATTCTCAACCTGCCATCATCATTTTAATTACCCTTTATTAAAATCCATGCTGCCATTGGGTGCGCGTATTCAGGTGGCAAAAGTTGCTGAGCTTGCCAGCTATCAAACAGATAAATTGTTATTGGCATTTTTTATGCCTTTATCATTTGTTACGTTTTATGACCTAGGCTCCAAGATTGCAGCCATGATGCGTGATGCTGTTTATACATTTACCACGGCAATTTTCCCTGTGGCATCCCAAATTCAAGCCAGTGGTGACCATGGGCGGTTATGGCTGCTTTATGAGCGTGGAAGCAAGTATTTATTGATGTTTTCTTTGCCTGCTTTGGCAATGTTGCTGCTCACTGCACCCATGCTAATTGGTGCATGGTTGGGTCATGTGTCAGACTTTGTACTGCAAGCAGTATGGGTGTTGGGCGTGGCATATTGGGTGATTGTAAGTATGGCAATGGCATTTAATGTAGGCACTGCTTTGAATTGGTCCAAGCCCATTATGCGTGGCTCTGTCTTGCAGGCAGTGCTCAATGTTAGCCTGTCTGCGGTATTGATTAGTCAAATCGGTTTTATGGGTGCGCTTTGGGGGACTTTGCTTGCGGTGGCTGTTTCAAAAATCTATGTGATGCGCTGCTTTTATCGTGATTTCGAGCGGAGCATCTGGGATGATACCCGTTTGTTTTTACATGTATTGTTGAGCAACCTGCCTTCGGTGTTCTTAAGTTTGCCTTTGGTGATGTGGTTGGGTGAGCAGTTGGACTTTAACCAGCGTGGAGATGCAGCTCTTGCATGGCTTGTTTCAGTTGTTGTATATACGCTTGTTTACTTTGCATCGATTCGGGTCTTTAGATTATTAGATACTAAGGATGTGGATATGTTGGGTAGTCATATTCCAGGTCTGCGCTATTTGGTGAAAAAAGCATGAGTGCTGCTTTGGTGTCGATT
>Ga0256829_1002826_pt1 | contig 12549 bp, 11 predicted proteins | sample 131447metaG_FD_185979 | JGI IMG/M metagenome (GOLD analysis project Ga0256829, IMG submission 185979) | Hydrothermal vent microbial communities from Lau Basin, Pacific Ocean - 131-447 | ecosystem: Environmental > Aquatic > Marine > Hydrothermal vents | place: Pacific Ocean: Lau Basin | collected... | reverse complement strand
TAAAAGTAGCAAGATTACAAGCTAAAATAAGTGATTCTCGTTCTGATTACATTAACAAATTAACTTCTACATTGGTTAAGAAAAACCAACTTATCAGTATGGAAGATTTAAATGTAAAAGGAATGGTTAAGAATCATTGTTTAGCCAAGAGTATTTCAGATGCATCATGGGGTGAGATTGTACGACAGATAATGTATAAAGCTGAATGGTATGGAAGAGAGTTTATTCAAATAGATAGATTCTTTCCATCATCTAAGCTGTGTCACACATGTGGTTATATGAATAATACTCTAAAGCTGTCAGATAGACAATGGTTCTGTCCTGGATGCAACAGCATCCATGACAGAGACATTAATGCAGCAAAGAATATACTGCGGCAGGGCATGTCGTTGTTTAAAGCTTGTGGACTAAGTGAATCGGGGATTGTAGCTTAAATAATTAAGCTACAATCTAGTGAAGCCTGTATGAAACAAGAATCTTCGCCTCTTTAGGGCGGAGAGTAGTCAAAATTTCTGCTATTGCTGTACCCAAAGAATATAAGTTGTACATATATTTCACTCTGTGTATCGTCAGCATTCGCTGTATCGAATATATCTTGGTTAATAATACGTTTTCCGTAAGCCCATATCTATGGATGGGTATCAGCGGGGTTTCTGCTGTTGGGCTTGGTATGTTCTTTGTTCAACGAGCACATGTTTTCAATATATGGGTCTTGTTTGCAATCATACTTGGACTTCTCTATGAATATGTTGCGTTAACAATATCACCTACGCTTGCCTCTCTTTGCACATTGGTTGGATATAGTCTTTCTCATATTGTACAAAAGCTAAAGATACATGGTATTAATTATAATCAACCTTAGATAATCGCAGTTACAGTTTTCCTTCCGTCAGCATCGGTATGCGTTACATGGACTGATGGCCCGCTTGTATCATGCGGATGGTTATCATTCGCCCCAATTAGTTTTCCAATCTCCGGATATTCACCATTGCCGCCTATTGTATATGGATGACTATAATCTTCATATTCATCAGGCGTCATTCCATCTGGAAAGATTCGCTTTGCCATCTTTAACCAGAAATAGTTTAATCGATGGAAAGCGTTATTTTCATGGCGAACGAGGGAGCCATCGGGATGGCGCATTAGAATCATATCAGAGCCATACGCTCCAGCTTTCTTCCTAACCTGGACGACATAGCCGATGTAGATATATACACCATGTTCTTTTTCTGGATAGCCCATCATTAGTGCAGGAATTAAATACTCACCGGCAACAGGAGCACTGGTAATACCAGTCATATTATCGAAGTTCCGAGCCGCAACAATGCCTTTGATTAGTTCTCTGGCGAATTCATAGTTCATGCCTGCTGTTCCTCTACTACGTCATCCAGCATCTTCATAACCAGCTCTTTCACATCATCACAAGGCTGGACATCAACAAATGCTTGTTGAATATATCCTCGAACAAGGCTTCCATCCTGTGTCTTATGAGCATCAATACTAACATCTGATTTCAGGGCTTCAACAAAGATTGACCGAGATTCTTCCATAGAAAATGGGTCAACAGTATCATCAACAACGATGCCATCCTTTTCCTCAATGAATACATCTTTGTTATGAGGAATGATGACCTGCTCAAGTGTATTGACATCAGATGGATGCCAAATCCATATGGATGGTGTATGTTCTTTTTCAGCACGGGACATCCGAAGAATATTGCCGGGGTTGTGCCATAATGTATTTCCAACACGGATTGGCTCAAATGTTTTGTGTAGATGTCCATTGACAACAGTCCGGCAACCCTTAATATTTTTACACGCGATATGCGCAAATCTTGGGTCGAAATTGACATCATGATGTGTAAACCAGACAACTTCATTATTGCTCTTTACTTCATCAGGAATATCATGCCCATAAGGTGATGCACCAAGCGTAACCTTCTGCCCATCAATATTAAACTCACCAAATACACCTGGACTGTTAATAAGATGAATAACATCAGCCTTATCAATGATATTAATCATATCACTTTCATTGAACGTCTCATGTTCACTTTTATCATGATTACCAACAAGGCAAATCATATTAGGATGTGAGGCAAGGACTCCCATTAACATTCCGAAAAACACAATATTATTATCATCGTGCTTCGTTAACAAATCGCCAAGACATACAGGCAACAGATTATGTTTATCTGCATACTCAAGTGAGAATTTCAGTTTATTCACGCTCAGTGTTGCAAAATCAGATTCCATTCGCGTGCCCGGTGTAATTGAACAGGTATGCGGATCTCCAATACAGAGGATGCCACTATATTCAGTAGCGTCGTCTATCATAATTCAATAGCCTCAAGCTTTGCATTGGCTTCACGTAATAGTTCAGCTTGTGCAGCAATGTCTGCCTCAAGTTTGTCCAGAGCAGTCAAATTACTACCATGTCGCTTTTCAATCATTCCATTGAGTGCGTCAACATCGCTTACCCCAAAGTTTTCCTCAGCATAGGACTTGGCTTCATCACGTTTACTTTGATGAATTGAAATTCGTGTATTAACTTTCTGGCGCTCATCTTCCTGCGCCTTCAGTTTTTCCTGCGCAGCCTTAAAGCGGCGCAAAGTATCTTCAATGTCACTCTTCTCAATGGTCATAAGTGTCTCCTTTATATTTTTCTATTGTGCATATTATACTTATACTTATATCATATGTCAATAGGCTATTTCAACGAGACGTATAAAAATGCTTGCATTTATTACTAAATTAATTTACTATGGTTTAATAATCTAAAAATAAGGACGGTCTTCTTATGGGCACACAGCAAAATACTGAAACTTTTAGTTTAAGGGATATCTTGGCGCTAACTACAGGTCGTCCATTAAGTGCTGATGAAAGTGAACAACCATCACATGATATAGTTGACTATATGACAAGCGCTGCACCTATAGAACCTAATTTTAGAAAGATGTCTAGGCGTGTCGGTGCTGGACTATTAAAGGTGTTTCCAGAACTTAATAATGCCAATTCGCATATTGATGAGCTTGATGCGATACTTGAACAGGAAGAACATGTTGACCGACATTCTGCAATAGACGCATGGCTAGAAAAATGTACCCATGATTGGGGTATGGATACAGACTATAAGATTAGTCCCATAATGGCAGGAGACACAACGCTATTGGTGCATGGCAGAGAATTTAACACGGCAAAGAATGTCCATCTATTTACAAAAAAATCAGTAACAGGGAGAACAATGTCTTATGATTTGTCTGGAGGGTTGCCCGATGACTTGTCTATAGAAGGCGGATTAGATATTAGTGATACTAACATACCAAAGCTACCTAATGGGCTAAAGATTGGGCAATCACTTGATATAAGTGGGACACCCATTGAATCATTACCTGAAGGCATGGATATTGGGGATACAGTTCGATTGAAAGATACTACAATAAGCGAATTACCAAATAATTTGAGCATTGGATATCTTAATTGTTTTGATTATGAGTGCCCTTTTAAAAAACTACCGAATAATTTACATGTTGGGGCTATTAGCATTGAAGGCACCGAAATTGACTCATTGCCTGATGATATACAGGTAGAGTCTATTGACCTCATAAGAAGTAAGATTAAGAGGCTACCTGATGGACTAAGTTTAAAATTTCTCCATATTTCTGAAACTGATATTGATAGTCTACCTGCAAATCTACACGTTAGCGGTAATCTTGGTCTTCGTAGAAGTAGCATAGAAGCCTTACCTGATGATATACAAATAGGAGGGCTTAGCCTAAGCAACAGTAGTATCAGATCTCTACCTAGTGGATTAAATTTAGACACCCTCTCGGTGGTTGGTGAAAATGAGATAGAAGAATTACCTACTAATTTAACTGTTAATGAGTCATTGACATTGCTTAACAACGATAAAATAAAAGCTTTGCCATATGGATTATCTGTGGAAACACTAAATCTTGAGAATGTTCAAATTTCTGCCCTTCCTCCTGATTTGATTGTCAAGGGGAAAATATATGGAACATCTCCAGATGGAATGAGGTATGAGGATATGTATAAAATAATACAGGAGAACAGAGCCAGACCTAACATCAATCAAGAACAAACTGATTTAGGCAGTTTAGGGATGTGAAACCTTATCTTAATCTGCTGTATTGTACTTTTGCATATCAGATTGAAAACGTCATTGATTGATGCCGTTTTCAATATCAATATGGACGCCCACATACAACACAGCAGTTATCCTTCACGGTAGCTTCATGTATTTCTTCTTCCGTTTCTTTAATCCTGTCATTAATTGTGTTGATAGCATCTTGTTCATGATGAATGGACTGCTCGGATGTTGTTATTTTGGATATAACTGTAAAAATGTCTGTCACTTTCTGCATTGCAGGCAGCTTAACAAGCTTAATATCCGGGACGTTAATATCAACATCCAGAGTGTCAACAATATGTTGCAATTCAGGAACATCTTCAAACTCAATAGTATCTACTGAATCAATAAGTTTCATTTCAACACTGGCACGTTGGCATGCCAATATAGCGTTATGTAATGGTGTGACATCATCAAATTCAAATATATGTAGTCCATCAATGTGATTGACGTTATCAATCTTACTGCTATTGATAACTCTGAACATCGTATCGTTCAAATGTTTTTCTGCAGCAACAGATTCTTTGTACAGCTTAAAATCAGAATCAAGGTCTTCTTGATTTGCATTTAAGTTAAACAGCACCTTTGAAAGTGTCGTTAATGCAAAGTCAAGTTTACCAACTTCAGTTTCCAGGCGCTTCATTTCTCTTTTATGCTCGCTACATAGTTTTGCATAATTGGCGCACATCGCCTGGATATATTGGGTGTCTTTCCCAATAGCCAAAATCTCAGCACGTTTTGATGGTGTTTCGTTAATAAGAAACAATGGTTGCTTTTGGTGTCCAATATGCACATCAAAACCGCATACCGTGTCGATTTTAAGGATATTCATAACCCAATCAGGGACATCTTTTCCCTCAACAGTATGACGGATCTGACTACCATCTTTATCAAAAAGAAAATATGCAGTTTTTGCGGAGCCTTTACTTTTGCGTGTCCAGCGTAGTATCTGCCCGCCCTCAACGGTCAGGTCGACAGTCGCTTCTTTTTGTCCATGTCTGACCATATCGTCAGAGCCGGCATTATAAGATACGGCACGCAATGCCCTTACGATGGCGCTCTTGCCAACATCATTAGGTCCGGTAATAATATTACTATATGGGGACAGATTTATTTCAGTATCTTGGTGACTCATAAAGTTTTTAAGGTGAATCTTACGAATACCAGGTTGATCATCCCATTCAAAATCAGGTTGTTCATCAACAAATACTCTGCCCATCATATCATCATAATCAAGGTCAATAACATGTGCTGATGGAAATGTATCTTTAGAATGATGGCTAATCGACAAAGATTGAACATTCATGTCCTCAGACATTTGACGGACAACTGAATTAAACTTTCCGACAGACTTTGGCGAAATCCAGCAGTCCGCTTCATCAAGAACAATGAACTGCCGTAATTCCTGCATGCGGGTCAATACAATATAACGTAAGCCTGTCGATACAATATTGGTGAGTGAACCACCTCGTCCATCAAAGATATCCTCAACTTCATCGCCGCCGTTGTTCGCTTTAATATCCAGAGACGGGCGACCCCGTGAAACACCAAGCACAAACTTGATGCCGATATTACTACGCAATACATCACGGCATAAAGCGGTCAACATAGACTCATAACGACCAACAGCGTCTTTTTGAGCAACACTTAATACACGAGACAGAACTTCAGATGTTTCATCTTTTAAGGATAGCAAATGCTCAATTTCAGCATAACGCATCTTCATCTTTCCGGACATCGTTTTAATTGTTTCAGATTGACCTTCCAACTTGCGAATGTCACCCCGAATATCTGATAGTCTGTTATTGAGTGTTTCTGTATTCTGCATATTCACCTCGAAAGCATAATATGGTGAAACTATACATATAAGAATTGCTATTGTCAATGTTTTTTGTTTGACTTGGCACATGAGGAACTGTATACTTTCGTGATGCAAAATAATACACGTACAAAAGGGGATGATCCTATGGACTGTATCATTGACGATTCTTTTGAGAGGAATTTATGTCTTTCATTTTTTTACCTGTTGATAGGTATCGCTTCTTTAGCGACATCCCTTTACGTATGTTACTTAATAGTTGACGGAAAGCTTTCATATATGGCTATCTCTGTTCTTATGATATATGCAGCTTCCCATAATAAGCACATTGGCGTCATGCTTCCTGTTTTGTTTTTAGCGATTGTCATATTCGGACATTCAATATATCCTGTTTTGTTAATGTCTGCGTTGGCGATAGCTCCTGCTTATGCCGCTGTAATTCTCTTTAGACATTTTAAAAAATATTCTGATAGAATCGCTTAATTTTCTGGAAGGTGTATAGTTATTAAAATTCAGTTGGTCAGCGACCTTCACCTCTCATTCGCCAAGTTTAAATCCATCAGCGATGACGCCGATGTCATTGTGATTGCCGGAGACAATGGCGAGGGTACTATTGCCAGAAACATGCTTGAGTTTATCTTGTCAAAGGGTAAGCAGATTGTCATGATTGCAGGCAACCATGAATATTATGCTATTGGCAAATCAAAGGGTAAATCAATGACTCAAATTGATGAGTATTGGTCAAACCTTCATCAAGAGATTGGTGACGGGTTTAATTATCTGAATAATTCAACCTGTACTATTGATGGTCAAAGGTTTATGGGAACAACGCTTTGGGGTCACGTACCCCCTGATAAGGAACATATTGTTACAAATCCAGACGCTGGACTGAATGACTTCATGGCAATCATTGTCGATGGGCATAAGATGCGAGTTTCGGACTATAATGAATTGAACAGGAACGCTATATCTTTCCTTAAAGATGAATTACATAAAGACGATGTCCTTATTACTCATAATGCTATATCGAACCTTAGCGTTGATGAGCAGTATAGAGGAAATCAACTCAATTGCTGTTATGTTTGCGATATAAGTGAATTGCTGATTGACAGAAAACCTAAACTGGCAGTACATGGACATGTTCATAACAGTTCAGCCTATATGCTTGGGGATACGCCTGTATTGTGTAATCCAAGAGGATATTTTGGATGTATAAATGGATGGAATCTTTCATTTGATAGCCAGATGGTTTTTGATGTTGACAGCATATCATCTGATATTGAACTTGATTATAGTTTTGCATCTGAGAAAGAGTCCTTGACAATCTAATTAAGTGCGCCTATACTTGCCCCATGTCGCACGAATAAACGTGCAGAAAATAACAAGGGGTAATGAATTATGGCATTTACACATATTATTGTATTGAACACTGGCGAAAATGTTCCTGGGACAGTAAACGATGGGGAATTCCGTTCTGAAAATGGGGCAATCATCTTCGAAGCTGATGTTCAGGAATTTCATTCTGTTGAAGAACTGATTGATGCAGTGACGAATCCTGTTGAACCAGCAGCAGCACCAGCGGCAAAACCTGTTGCAGCAAATCCAAATGATTTTTCTGATGGATTCCAGGCGGGTGTTGAAAAGGCTCGTGAAGTTGTTAACGGACTCGCATTTACAGCATTTATGGAGCGCGATGACTCGAAAGCTGAAATGCTGCGTAATATCGTTGAGTCTCTCTGCGGCAAGCATATCAAGATGCCTCGCCGGAAGAAGTCTTGAGGTAAAACTCATTACTTTCTGGTGAATATAGAACAACAACTTGAAGTCGCAAAGGAAGCACTGGCAAAGATTTATGCCAGTGCTAATCCTATCTATCATCGACGAATTGCGAAAGAGGCGCTTGAGAAAATAGGTACTCTAAAGGTAAGTGTTAAGAATGTTAAAGGAGACAAGTAGCCATGCTATTTATTATTGATTTTGAGTTCACAGGACTTGATTCTGAGTACATCAGAGAACATGAAATAATGGAAACAAAAATTGGCATTTGTAATGATAAGTTTGAACTAATATCGAGACACTGTTGGACACATAAGACTAACAGAGAAAATTCAATTGGATCCTTTCTTGTTAATGGTATCACTAAAGACATGCAAACTTCAGATGTTTTTTCAAATAAATGGTTTAATGAAACACTTACAGAATTAGGTGTAATTAAACAAAATAATAGTGATAGAAAAACCAAAATTAAGCTATTCGGATTTGGCATTAAGCAAGACAAGGTAATGCTTAAAAAATACAATGTAGATGTCAGCGAGATTGTATATACAGATATCCAGGAACTTCTTGGACTGTCGGAAGAACACGAACAAGATATGGTCGAGAATGGACGCTCACTTGAGACTTGCCATGCCATCGTGACGGGCAATCCAAGCCAATGCGACCATCACGGTACAGATGAACTGGACTGGATATCTGATATTGGACAAGAGATATTGCGGGTTAAGCCGTTAAAGGAGCACTACAAATTCATGCCATGGGGACGCTTCCGAGGCATGCCTTTGTCTGACTATGTATCAAAAAACAGAAGGGCTGCTGATGGTTATAGGTATAACAATAACGACGTGTTGGCAAATTCCATGAACCATGAGATAGCTTCTATGTTTGAGTATTAATATTCATCTGATATTCTCAGCGTGTTTACATTCAGGATATCCTGAACATCCATAGAACGGACCTTTCTTACCTTGTCTTTTGATAAGCTTCTTTCCGCATTTTGGGCAGTCACCACCATATTCAACAGTTTTGGGCACAGATTTCGATACTTTGCCATTCTTGTCAATATTCAGAATTACCTTACATCCTGATGAGTAATCCTGGCACATATAAAATGGTGCGCCATCTCTCTTTCTTTTTCGTCTAACCGTTTTCTTTCCGCAGTCCGGACATGCAGGTCCATCTGCAATATCAATGACTCCTTTGCATTTCGGATAAGATGCACAGCTCCAGAATTTTATATCTTTGCCGCTCTTAATCATTTCTCCGCCGCATTCAGGGCATACAGGGCTATCCGGGGCAACACCCTTTGCATGGTCAATCATTTTCAAGATAAACTTTTCTTGCTCTCCGTTAAACGCAATATCTGATATTTCGCCCCGCTCAATTTTATTTAAAGCGTTTTCCCATATAGCTGTTGTAACAGGGTCAATACTTTTTGCTGCGCCGGCAGCCTCAATTTGCCTAATTAATGTGCGCCCCTTATCTGTACTGATAATGACGCTCTTGCCTTTTTCTTTCTTACGTTCAATAAGTTTGTGATGCAACAATCTTTCGATGATTGAGTCTCTTGTTGCGGCTGTTCCTATGCCTGATACAGAGCGTAGTATTTTTGCTTGTTTCGGGTCAGTCACAAGTTTATGAATGTTTGTCATAATACTGATGATACTGCCATCATTAAAGCGAGCTGGCGGCTTTGTTTCTCTTTCTTTGACCTCCACGTCAATATCTACGGGGTCATCTTTTATCATTCGCGGAAGAACAGGCGCTTTTGCTTTGCCAAACAGGTCACGCCATCCCTCTTGTTGAGGAATGCGTCCAGTCGCCTTATATTTATGGGCTCCATCGCCAACTTCTACGCGAACCCTGATATATTTACATTCAGGCATCCATTGTAAAAGGAACCGCTCGCATAACAATCTGTATATTCTCATTTCATCAGGTGTTAGGTTTGCGCTATTTTCAGTTGGTGATATTGCATGGTGAGATGCGGCATCAACTTCTTTCTGATTCCAGATTGGAGATCTTATAGATAAATCAGCTTTGTCACACCATTCAGCAAGGTCAGGTATCATTTTCCTTATAGCATCAAGGACAGATGGTGCCATATCAATATGGTCATCAGGAAGATATTGGCATGACGAACGAGGATATGTTGCGACCTTCTTGATATCATATAAGGATTGGCATATTTCCATTACCTTTTTACTTGAAAGCCCAAATCTTCGGCTTGCTTCAGATTGCATTTTTGGCAAGTCAAAGCCTAATGGTTGTTTTTCAACGGACTCTCTCTCATTGTAAGTGAGAACCCTTCCTGTCCCGGTTGACTTGTTTGCGATAAGCTCAGCGACGGACTTGTCAAGAATACGCCCATCGCCATCCATAGATGGTGTACCTTCTACGGACACCCATTCAGCATCAAATCTACCATTTTCATGAGATACATGAGCAAGCGGGTTGTAAAACATAAGTTTACCGAATTTCTCAATAATCTCATCACGGTCTACAACTATTTTCAGCACAGGGGTTTGCACCCGTCCGACGCCGGTTGACATACCAAGCGCAACAGAGAATGCCGGTGATAAATTCATACCGAATTTCCAGTCTGCTATCTGTCTGGATACACCCGATCTTGATTGATTGTAAAACTCACTATTGGGTTTGATGTTTTCCAAAGCCCTTTGAATAGATGGTGTATTCATATCATTAACAAGAAGCCTGTCTACTCGTCCTTTGTATTTGATATACTCTAACACTTCATCAACGATGACCTGCCCTTCTCTGTCCGGGTCTCCTGCATGGATAACATATTCAGCTTCTTTTACTTTGTCCGCAATAGCCTTGACTGACTGTTCTTTTCCATCAACAGGTACTTTCTCTATCTTGTCGGGAAACAATGGAAGCATGCTGAATGACCATCGTGTAATATCTTTGAATTGTGCATATTCTTTTGGTGACTTCATCCTCATGATATGTCCGGAGCACCACATAATATGATAATCGCCAGCTTCATAATAATTACCGTGGTGTTTGCAACCCCCAATGGCTACACCAATGGCTTCGGCAAGGTTTTTCTTCTCAGCAAGAATCAGAATCATTCATTTTCCACCAGACAGAAGCCATTCATGAATGATACCGGCTTCCTGAATATATTTAAGCGTCCTGCCTGTTATAACAGATTGCTTGTCTGCAACTATATGCGTAAACATCCTTGATGCAAGAATATTTCTTATCTTGACATCAATATCTGACATAGATACAACAATACGCTTATCATAAATAACAATATCAAAAACATTACCAAGAGGCAATCCCCTTACTGCAGTGTCTAATTTGATGTTATCAATACCGATAAGCCTTAATTGTTTTATAAGCGCATTTCGCATGGCGCAATTATATCATTTTTCATTGACTGGATGAAACAGGTGTGATACTTTAGATATATAGCACAAGTAAGGAGAGTTGATTTGGAACATGTCAGACGGTTAAATGTTTTTGTTTACGACAGAAAAGTAGGCACGCTTCGTGTTGCAAGGAACTCAAAAGAAGGGAAAGAGATACATGTCCTTGAATATATTAAGGGAACCCCTGAACAATATTCAACTAGCCTTACCCTACCTGTTTCCATCGAGGGTAAAGAACATTTAAGGTATGTATTTGAAGATGGTCTACCGCCAGCATTAACGCAAAACTTACCCCAGGGTTCGGTGCGTTCTGAAATGAATTCGGCGTTTAGCAAGATACCTGGATTTACAGGGTTAACAGACATGGATTTTCTGATGTTAACCGGGTTAAATCAGATTGGAAGGGTCTCTTTTTCACAGGAGGAGTTTCTTACTGAGGTACGTCCGTTTAATGTTGAGAAGAGTGACATTATAAATACAAGAAATGGTGCTAAATTATTTCATTCATTATCTACAAGAGTAAACAGAAAGCAGGGCGAATATGATGGTGTCGCTGGTAATGTTCCAAAATTGTTAACGGACACTATATCAAGGGGTCCTGACGTACAGGTAAAATCAAGCAGAACGCTTGTTTCAAGTAAGGATATTCTCAAAGCATCAAAGGTCCTGTTGCCAGATTTATGTATTAATGAGCACACATGCATTGATATTGCAAGGGCTTCTGGATTACGTAGCGCAGATACACTTATATCAAGGGACGGTTCCCTCCTTCTTGTCAAGAGGTTTGACAGATTTAATGGAAAAAAGATTGGCTTTGATGATTTTTCATCCCTTATAGGACATACTGATGTTAATCGGGGAACATATTCAGATATGTTCAGAATTATAAAAACGATGAGTATCCCTAAAGGGATGGAAATGGACAGAAGCAAGATTATGCTTGACCTGTTTAAGCGGATCACCATTTCAAATATTGTGCATGATAATGACTTGCATTTAAAAAATGCGGCATTGATTTATTCAAGGAACAAGATAAAAATGGCACCGGCATATGACATTGTATGTACAGATATTATCACTTTACCCGGAGGTATCAGAATGCCGGCATCAACCAGCAGAATGGCGATGCGCTGGAGCGAACGGGATAGTGCTGACTGGAAGCGTAAAGATGCACTGATTGAATTTGGGGTTGAACAAGGTATACCAGAGCATCTTTGCAATAAGATTCTTGATGACATGGTTACAGGTATCCGTAAATGGTTAAATATTCCAAAACAGGGTGCGCATCCAACCGTTCAGGATATATCAACAACGATAAAAGAATCACTTCATGATTTTATGAAGCCATCCCCTGTTCTGGAATCCCTTGATTTAGGTTGACAACTGCTTGTACGGAAAATAGTA
>Ga0256829_1002825_pt1 | contig 12549 bp, 12 predicted proteins | sample 131447metaG_FD_185979 | JGI IMG/M metagenome (GOLD analysis project Ga0256829, IMG submission 185979) | Hydrothermal vent microbial communities from Lau Basin, Pacific Ocean - 131-447 | ecosystem: Environmental > Aquatic > Marine > Hydrothermal vents | place: Pacific Ocean: Lau Basin | collected... | reverse complement strand
AGATGTTTCGGTTATTCCTCTTGCTATTCCTATACTTTTTGGACCGGGAGTTATTACTACTATAATTATTTTAAGTGAAAAAGATAAAACTTTAGTGGAAAAAGGAATTTTATTCGGTGCTGTTGTTTTATCCAGTTTGATTGTTTATTTAACTCTTAGAAATGCAGCTTATATTTCAAAGTTTTTAGGAGTAAACGGTCTTAAAATCACTACCAGGATTATGGGGCTTGTAATAGGGGCTATTGCGTTTTTGTTTTTAGTTGGAGGTGTAAAAGCTCTGTGGATGGGAGTTTAAAAAAACTGAAAATTTATTGTAATTAAAGAATTTCTTTTATATCTGAAGCCAGTTCATCTGCTTTTGTTTTTTTTCTGCTTTTTGAATGTATAAATGTTGCTATGATTGCACTTATTACACTAAGAATTACAAATAACAAAGGATTAATTATATCGTATGCATAATAATCTATCATAGCAAACAATACTCCAAACAATATTAAATATACTAAAAAAAGAGCAATAATGTTTTTTATATGAATTGGTTTTTGTTTTTTTCTTTTCATTGTTTAAGCCTTAAATTATAATGTTATAATTATACCCAATATTTTAGATATAGAGACTAAACTTTGTTTTATTAGCTGGGAGTTTAAATGAAAAAAATTTTATTATTAATAAGTTTTGTTTTTTTGTTTGCCAATACAAATATAAATCAAATTTTAAAACAGATTCCTAAAAATTCCCCTGATTATACCCTGGCAACTGCAATAGTCCAAAAAATAGATACTTTAAAACCAAAAAATATTGTTTTTAATGCAAATATAATAGATGAATGGGATTATGAAAAGAAATTTTTGCAATTACTCGGATATAAAAAAGAATTAATTATCATTCCTAAAAAAATAGATGATTTGGAAAAAAGAATTAATTATTTGCAAGAAAACAATACTCCTATTGCTAAATTACAGATAATTTTTTATAACACTCAATTAAATCTTTTGGAAAATAGATTAAATTTTTTGGATTTAAATCTTAAAAAATATGAACAAACTTTATTTAAAAAATTAGATAATATTAAATTTGATACAAATTTTGCAAAAAAACAGATTGATTATTGGAATAAACTTTTAAAAAACAAAAAAAAAGAGTATGAAAGATTAAATATTGATTTGCAAAAATGGGAAATTTTAAATAATAAATCCAATATTGCTATTATGAAAAATTATATAAAAATAAATTTGAATAAACAAAAACAGATTTATCAAAATTTAATAAACAATAATTTAATTATCTGGTTTAATGAACTCAAAAATAAAAACAGAGCCGTTTTTGATTTAACAAAAAAAATTGTGAGTTATGAAAAATTTATAGATAACTCAACCTCAAAAGCCCTGAATTCTTTGACATATGATTTTGAGAAATTCAAATTTGGTAAAGAGATGATTTTATATCAGTCAAAAGATGAGTTTAAGATATTTCTTTCAAAGATTGGCTCTTTTTTGAATTACCCTTTATTTAGTGTTGGAAAAAGGACGATTACACCTGTTAACTTTTTTTTGTTTATTTTAGTTTTATTTATAGGGTGGTTTATTGGTAAGTATTATAAAAAATTAATTTATGAAATTAGAATAAGATATGAACTCTCACACGCAACTTCTACACTTTTAGCTAATATGGGATATTATACTATTTTAACTCTTGCATTTTTAATAGCTCTAAAGGCTGTCGGACTTGATTTGAGTTCTCTTGCAATGATTGCAGGAGCTTTGTCTGTTGGTATTGGTTTTGGGCTTCAAAATGTGGTAAGTAATTTTGTAAGCGGTATAATTATGATGTTTGAAAGAACAATAAAAGTAGGGGATTATATTCAAATAGATGCAAATACAAGAGGTGAAATTATTGATATTTCTATGCGCGCAACCGTTATTAGAACAAATGATAATATTAATCTTATTATTCCAAATCAGTCTTTTATTCAAAATAACGTGATAAATTGGACACTTGGAGATGATATTGTAAGATTTAGAGTTCCGTTTGGGGTTGCTTATGGAAGTGATATTGATCAAGTTGAAAAAGTAGTACTCGAAGCTCTTAAAAATTCAAATTTACCTTATGTGAAAAAAAGTAATAAATATGATGTAGAGCCAAGAGTTATATTTTTGGAGATGGGGGATAGTTCACTTAATTTTGAGCTTTTTATTTGGGTAAACGGTGATTATGCAAAAAGACCAAGAAGAACAAAAAGTAAATTTTTAAAAATAATTTATAATGCCTTAAATAAAGCCGGGATTGAAATTCCTTTTTCTCAACAGGATTTACATATAAGAGATTCTATTCCTTTTGAAATTAATATAAAAAAGACTTGATTTAATGAAATTTATGATATAATTCCAATGCCCCAGCCCTGTGCAAGGGTGGTAAAAGGCAACGCTTCAGGCCCGGAAGGGAGCAGAGCACCTTTTATCGCCTTGTGCCGCAGGTCTCTGGGGTGCTTTAAATATTTCTAAAAAACTCTCTGGCGCTAAATAAATTATCTTTTATATTACTTATGAATTTCTTTTATTTTCCATTTTTAATAAGAATTTATAATTTAATACTTAGAACTATTAACTTATAACATTTTTTTTATTGTATAATCTTTTTAAATTAGACAAAATATATCTTTTTAATAGGAGTTTTAGCTATGGCAAATCATTTAATTAATTCAGACAGCCCTTATTTACTTCAACATAAAAATAATCCTGTAGATTGGTATCCTTGGAATAAAGAGGCTTTTGAAAAGGCAAAAAAAGAGAATAAGCTTATATTTTTATCTATTGGATATTCTACGTGTCATTGGTGTCACGTTATGGAGAGAGAATCTTTTGAAAATGAAGAAATTGCAAAAATTTTAAATAACTATTATATTTCAATTAAAGTCGATAGAGAAGAAATGCCAGATATTGATAAATATTATCAAAAAGTTTATCAATTAATGAATAGACGCGGGGGAGGATGGCCTCTTACTATTATTATGACGCCCGAGAAAAAAGCTTTTTATTCAGCTACTTATATTCCCCCTCATTATTCGCAATATGGACCAGGACTTAAAGAGTTGCTTTTATCTATTGCAAAAGATTGGGAAGAAAATCCTAATAAAATAAAAAAGATAGCCAATAATTTTGAAGAATATTTTAAAGAAAATGAAAATAAACCTTTTATAAAAGAAAAAATAGATAAAAGTGTAATTAAAAATATTATAAAGCAGGTTAATGAAGAGTTTGATTTTATAAACGGAGGTGTAAAAGGAGCTCCAAAATTTCCTATGGAATCTACGCTTGATTTGTTAATTGATGTTTATGGGCTAAGTAAAAATGAAAGAGTAAAAGAAGCTATTGAAATTACCCTAAAAAAAATGGCAAAAGGTGGGATTTTTGACCAGATAGAAGGCGGCTTTTACCGATATTCAACTGATAGCAAATGGCAAGTGCCTCATTTTGAAAAGATGCTTTATAATAATGCAAATTTGCCTTTAATTTATCTTAGATGGTATAAAATTACAGGAAATAAGCTCTATTTTGAAGTTGCAAAAAGAAGTATTGATGAAATGATTAACAGATACCAAGATAAAAATGGTCTATTTTTTTCGGCTTCTAATGCAGATAGCGAAGGGGTTGAGGGAAAATATTTTGTTTATGAATTTGATGAGGTAAATGAGGCTTTTAATCAATTTATCAATAAAGAGGAATTATTAAATTATTTCGGTATTAAAAAATATGGGAATTTTAATGGAAGAAATAATCCTGTAATTTACGGAGAAAAACCAAAAAATTATGAAAAAGCCTTAGAAGTTTTAAAAGAGATAAGAAGTAAAAAAGAGTTTCCTTTTATTGATACTAAAAAAATAACCGCTTGGAATGCAATGATGATAAAGGCTTTGTTTAAAATAAGTGAATTTGATGAAAAATATAAAGTAGAGGCTATTAATACCCTTGATGTTTTAATTAATGAAATGTATAAAGATAAACTTTATCATTCATACAATAAAAATAAAAATGCAAAAAAAGATGGATTGCTTGAAGATTATGCTTATTTAATTTCTGCTTTGGTTATGGCATATGAATATATTTATGATGAAAAATATCTAAATTTAGCTAATAAACTTATAAAAGAAGTGCAAAAATTTAAAAAAGATAGTTGGTATATGAATGAAGAAAAGAGTATAAAAGCAGATTTTAGTGATAGTGCATATTCATCATCTCTTAGTATTTTAGCAAATGATTTTTTGGATTTAGCAGTACTTGAATTTGATTTAGATTATTTTAATGAAGCTAAAAATATTATAGATAAAGGAAGTTATTATATTAAAAGTTATCCTCTTTTTTATTCTACTATTACGAAAGCTTTTTTAAAAGTTGAATTTGGTGAATATGCAATAAAATCTAAAAAGCCGCTTTTTAAAGAAAGTTTTAATTACCCTTATATTTTATGGAAAGAAGGGGAAAATTTTGAGATTTGTACTGTTAATAGATGTATTAAAAAATCTAAGAATTTGAAGGTTCTTTTAGAGGAAATTCAATAATAAACTCAACTCCTCTTTCACTTTTTACTTTTATTTTTGCCTTGTGGGCTTTTAGAATGTTTTTGACAATACTAAGTCCAAGGCCAAAACCTTTGATGTTTTTATTGTGAGATTCATCAACTCTGTAAAATTCATCAAAAATAAAAGGAAGTTTATCTTTTGGAATTCCAATTCCGTTATCTTTTATATTTAAAATAATTTTGTTTTTTGTTTTTTTAAGGGTTATATCTATTTTTAGGGCTTTATATTTAATTGAATTTTCTATCAAATTACTAATTGCCATTTTTAAAAGGGTTTTATCTCCTTTTATAAGATATTCGTCATTTTCATCTATATGAAGGGATATATGGATTTTATTTGAATATTTTTCAAATAGTTCAAAAATAATATTTTCTAAATCAATTTTTTTTAAGTTTAGATTATTCAAATCATTTTTTGTTAAAAATAGAAGTTTTTCAGTTATATCATTTAAATAATTGATTTCTTGTAAAAGAGAATGAAGTGTTTTGTCGCACTCTTTATTTTCACTCATAAGCTCTACTTCTATTTCACTTTTCATAATTGCAAGCGGAGTTTTTAGTTCGTGTGATACATTGGAATTAAAGTTTTTTAATTTTTTAAAGGATATTTCTATTTGGGCAACAACCGTGTCTATAAATTTATATCCTAACATTAGAACTATTAAATAAATAATAAACGATATCAAAAGTGAAATTGTTTTTATTATCTCTATTTTGTCATCGTTTGAAGAATAGATAGTTGAAATTTTAATAATATAGCCGTTTTTTTGAGTTATATAAGAGATTACTTTTTCTCTTTTATAAGAATTATAAATATAACTTGCTTTGTATGTTGGTTTAATAGGTTTGTTGTTTATTATGATTTCCTGTTTTGTTTTAATTATATTTACGAAAAGAGGAAAAATTTTATCTTTTTTTTGAATTTCAAGAAGCTTTTGGGATGAAAAATGCTCAGGTTGTATTTGGCTTGCCACAAGTGCTAATTTATCTTTTAGATGTATGTCAAATGATTTTTTAAGGGCAATCATTAAAGCACCTTCAAAAAGAAGAATAAGAATAAAAACAACTAAGGCAAATTTATAAAAAAGCTGGTTTTTTAAATTATTCATCGCTTATTTTAAAGCCCATTCCCCTTATTGTTTTTATAAGTTTTTTTTCTTTGTCTTTATCTATTTTTTTTCTTATATGAGAGATATAAACATTAATTACATTTGAATTAATCTCATCATCCATCTCCCATAAATTGTTTGCAATCATTTCAGGTGTTACTATTTTATTTTTATTTACCATTAAGTATTTGAGTAATTCAAACTGTTTTGCGGTTAAGTCAATATATTTGCCGCCTCTTTTTACTTCTTTTGTTTCTGGGTTTAGCTCTAAATCGGCTATTTTTAGCACATTCTCATCAATATTTTGGCTTCTTCTGTAAAGTGCTTTTAGTCTTGCTACAAGCTCTTCAAAATCGAACGGTTTTGTAAGATAATCATCTGCTACCTGAAGACCTTCTACTTTATCGTCAATTCCACTTTTTGCAGTTAATATTAAAACAGGTGTTTTTATCCCTTCTTTTCTTAACTGTTTTACTAAATCAATTCCTGATAGTTTAGGAAGCATCCAGTCAACTATCATTACATCATATTTGTTGTTTTGAGCAAGATACAATCCTTCTTCCCCGTCTTTTGCCATATCTATTCTAAATCCGTATGTTTTAAGCCCTTTTTTTATGTTTTCAAGAAGTTTAGTATCATCTTCAATTAATAAAATTTTCATATTCTCTCCTTTTTTTTATAATAATAAAACATTAATGTTAAAATACGCTTAAAAAAAGGGGAATTTTATGATTTTGGCAATTGAGAGTAGTTGTGATGATTCAAGTATAGCAATAACAGATATAAAAACAAAAAAACTTATTTTTCATAAAAAAATTTCCCAAGAGCTAGAACACTCAAAATATGGAGGAGTTGTGCCTGAACTTGCCAGCCGTCTTCACGCTGAGGCTTTGCCTAAAATTTTAGAAGATACAAAAGAGTTTTTTCCTAAACTAAAAGCCGTATCCGTTACAAATGCTCCCGGACTTTCAGTTACGCTGCAAGAGGGTGTGATGATGGCTAAGGCTTTAAGTATTTCTTTAGATATTCCAATAATTAATGTCAATCATTTAATAGGGCATATTTATTCACTTTTTATCGATAAAGAGGAGATTAAACCTATGATGGTTTTACTTGTAAGTGGTGGTCATACAAAAATTTTGCAATTTAAGGGAATTGATGATATTTGTGAAATCGGTTCAACGCTTGATGACAGTTTTGGAGAGAGTTTTGATAAATGTGCAAAGATGCTTGGGTTAAATTACCCGGGGGGTCCTGAGATTGAGAATCTGGCTAAAAGAGGAGAAAATATTATTCCTTTGCCTTTGCCTCTTAGAAATTCATCTGATATAAAATTTAGCTACTCAGGGCTTAAAAATGCCATTAGACTTGTTATTGAAGAAAATAGATATAAAAATGAAGATATTGCAGCTTCTTTTCAGTCAAAAGCAATAGAACATTTGATTTTTATGAGTAAAAGGGCAATAAAAAAATATCATCCAAAAAATTTTGCAATAGTAGGAGGTGCTAGTGCGAATAAAAAATTAAGAAGTGAATTTGAAAAACTCTCTAAAAATTTTAATTTTAAATTGTATTACCCTGAATTTAAATATACAAGCGATAATGCCGCAATGATAGCTAGAGCTTCGATTGAGCTTTATAATAAAAAAAGATTTATAGATTATAAAGATTTAGATGTTAAACCAAGAGTGGAATTTAAAAAATGCGATTAAGTTATTTAAAAAGACATCTTAGTAAAGCTAAAATATGTAAAAATTGCGCTACATTAAATTATTATAAAAATTATAAATGTATAGTTTGTAAAAGTAGAGTTTTTTATAGAGATAAAAATTTAGTATTAAAAGAGATTAATTCTAGATATGAATTTTATAGGACATTAGATATGAAGGATAGAAAAATAGATTCTTTAAAAGAAGAGATAAAAAGCAGAAAATTATAATCTGCTTTCGTATCTTCTAAGCATCCAAAGTTTTCTAAGGATTTTTTTACGAGTTGCGATTTTTTCTTTTTTACGAATCTCTGTTTTTGGTTCGTAAAATCTTCTTTTTCTAAGTTCTACTACGATTAAGTTTCTGTCAACTTGTCTTTTGAACTTTCTGTAAGCAGATTCGAAATCTTCACCTGGATATAATACGATTCCTGGCACTGCTCTCACCACCTTTCGTTTTAATTTAGGTTGGAATTATAACATAAAATGATATAATTTCAATAAAAAAGGCGTTTTATGGCTAAATATATTTTTGTAACGGGAGGAGTGTTAAGTTCACTTGGTAAAGGAATTACATCTTCATCAATATCTGCTTTGCTTCAACATAGCGGTTTTAAAGTCTCAATGGTAAAAATTGACCCTTATTTGAATGTTGACCCAGGGACTATGAGTCCCTTTGAACACGGGGAAGTTTTTGTAACAGAAGACGGGGCGGAAACAGACCTTGATGTGGGGAATTATGAGAGATTTTTAAACAGAAATTTAGGTAAAAAAAATAATTTCACAACAGGTCAAATATATCTTAGTGTAATTGAAAAAGAAAGAAAAGGGGATTATCTTGGAAAAACTGTTCAAATAATCCCGCATATAACAGATGAAATTAAAAAAAGAATAAAAGAAGTTGGAGATGAAAATGATATTGTAGTAGTTGAACTTGGCGGGACTATAGGAGATATTGAAGGGCTTCCGTTTTTAGAAGCTGTGAGACAATTAAAACATGAAGTTGGAAGAAATAATGCAATGTTTATTCATGTAACGCTTATTCCATACATTAAAGCAGCAGGAGAGCTTAAAACAAAACCAACACAACACAGCGTCCAGGAGCTTAGAAGAATAGGTATTACGCCTACAATGATTGTAGCAAGAACAGAAAAACCACTTCCAAAATCACTTAAAGAAAAACTGGCAGTTTCTTGTGATGTGGAAAAAGACAGCGTAATAGAAGCAGTTGATGCTCCGACTGTTTATCAAGTGCCGCTTAATTTTTTAAATCAGGATATTTTGGAACCTATTGCAAGACAGCTTGATTTGGGTGATTTACATCCGGATATGAGTGAATGGAACTATTTGGTTAAAAAAATAATTTCTCCTCAAAAAGAGGTAAAAATTGCATTTGTAGGAAAATACCTTAAACTAAAAGAGTCTTATAAATCATTAATAGAAGCTCTTATCCATAGCGGTGCTCACTTGGATATGAAAGTAAATATTGAATGGATTGATTCTGAAGAGCTTGAAAAAAGTGATAATCTTGATGAATTTTTTAATGAAGTTAGTGGAATTTTGGTTGCAGGCGGATTTGGTGAGAGAGGAGTTGAAGGTAAATTAAAAGCAATTAAGTATGCAAGAGAGAATAAAATTCCTTATCTTGGAATATGTCTTGGAATGCAGCTTGCTGTAATTGAGTTTGCAAGAAATGTTTTAGGCTTAAAATATGCTAATTCACAAGAATTTGACCCGGATACTAGCGAGCCTGTTGTATATTTAATAGATGAATTTATAGATGCAAGCGGCCAGAAACAGCTAAGAACTCATAAATCTCCGCTTGGTGGGACTATGAGACTTGGAGGGTATGAATGTCTTGTGAAGCCTGATACAAAACTTTTTGAAGCTTATAAGGCTGATAAAGTAATAGAAAGACATAGACACAGATATGAAGTAAACGGAAATTATGAAAAATCATTGGAAGAAAACGGAATGATTATAAGCGGAAAAAGTAAAGAAGGCCTTATTGAAGCGGTTGAAATTAAAAATCATCCTTGGTTTGTAGCGGTTCAGTTTCACCCGGAATTTACAAACAAACTAAAATCTCCAAATAAAGTTATTATGGCATTTGTTGAAAATGCTTATAAATGTCAAAGAAGCTGCTAAATTAAATGCTTAATAAAGAAAAAATAAAACAGATTCTTTCATCCAGGATAGAAGAAATTTCTTCTATGCAAATTCCTCATTTTTCTTTGCTAAGAGACATTGAAAAAGCATCTAAAAGAATTATAAAAGCTATTAAAAGAAAAGAAAAAATAGTAATCTTAGGGGATTATGATGTTGACGGGGTTAGTAGCTCTGCAATAATGTATCTTTTTTTTAAAAATATTTATACAAATTTTGAAATTGTAATTCCAAATAGATTCATTCACGGATATGGACTTAATGCTAAAATTTTGGATGAAATAGAAGCTGATTTAATAATAACGGTTGATAACGGAATTACAGCTTTTGAAGCGGCTTGGATTTGCAAAAAAAGAGGAATTGATTTGATTATCACAGACCACCATACACCTAACTTAACACTTAACACTCAGCACTTTCATTTGCCGGAGGCTTACGCCGTGGTTAATCCAAAAACATCACCTGATTTTCCTTTTAAAGAAATATGCGGGGCTGAAGTTGCTTGGTATTTATGTGCGGCTATTAAAAGTGAAATGAAATTAAATATAGATTTAAGAGAATTTTTAGATATTTTAGTCTTGGCAATAATTGCTGATGTAATGCCACTTAATCATTTAAACAGAACGCTTGTAAATATGGGACTAAAAAAATTAAATGCTTCTAAAAGAGCTTTTAGCAGAGTTTTAAAAAGATATTTTAATAATATAAAATCAACTAATGTTGCCTTTGGAATTGCGCCAAGGCTTAATGCCGCCGGTAGAATGGATAATGCAAAAGTAGCATTTGAATTTTTAATCAGTGAAGATGAAAATGAGGCGTTAGAATTATATTTAGAACTTGATAGACTTAATAATTTAAGAAAAGAGACCGAATCTGATATTTTGGATAATTTAGAAATAAATAATGATGATTTTATTTTGATAAAAGGCAATTTTCACGAAGGTGTAATAGGAATTATTGCCAGTAGATTAGTGCATAAATATAATAAACCAGCTATTGTTTTTAGTGAAAAAGAAAATCTTAAAGGAAGCGGTAGGAGTCTTGGAAATATTGATATATTTGATTTAATTAGTGGTTGTGGGGAACTTTTGGAAGGATTTGGCGGGCATAAAATGGCGTGCGGTCTTAGTATAAAAAAAGAAAATTTTGATAAACTTCAAAAAAAGCTTAACGAAAAAATAAAAAAATATAATAAAGATGATTTTTTTATAGAAGATTTTGTTTTAGGAGAGCTTAGTTTTAGTGAAATTGATTTTGAGCTTTTAGATATTTTAAATTCTTATGAACCTTACGGGGAAGGAAATCCGAAACCTAAATTTATAACAAGTGCAAAAATAGAAAATGTCAGAAATTTAAAAGATAATCATTATAAACTGATTCTTTCTCAAAATGATATCTTTTTGCCTGCCGTTATTTTTAGGTATGACGGGGAATTTGAGGAAGAAATAAAATTTAAATTCAGTGTAGAAGAAAATAATTTTAGAGGTAGAGAAGTTCAACTTATAATAGAGGAAATAATATGAGAGAACATCCTATATTTAAGACATTAAATAACGAAGAATATGAAAAAACTTTAGAATTTTTTGAAGTTAAAAAATATAAAAAAGATGAATTTATTTTAAAAGAAGGAGAATTTTCTTCAAAAGCATTTATTTTGCTTGAAGGTGTTGTAGAAATTTATAAAACATCTATTTATAATGATGATTATGTTGTAACAAATGTAAAAGGTGGTGGAGATGAATTTTTTGGTGAAATAAATCTTATCGATAGAGGTCTTGTAACTTCAACAATAAGAGCTCTTAGTGATGTAAAAACGCTTGAAATTGAACATAATGCTTTTATTACACTAATGGATAATTTTCCTGAAATAGGTACCAAGATGCTTTGGATGATAAGTCTTAATCTTTCAAAACATTTAAGAAAAGCGGATAATGAAATTTTGACGCTGTTTAATGCCTTGGTTGAGGTTGTTGAAAATGATTAATGATAAAAGTGTAGATGAGAGGCAGGATGAAAGTGTTAATGGAAAATGGAAGAAAGTAAAAACAGATGATGATACTTTTACCCTAAAAAGTTTAGAATATAATGAGTGCTATCATTCAAATGAGGGGGCTTTAAGAGAAACTTTTTATAAACACGTAGGAGTAGCAGTTGATTTAATGAAAAACATTGAAGATGAAGAAATTAGAATTTTAGATATCTGTTTTGGGCTTGGGTATAACACTTTTTTATCAATCCTAAACAGACCCGAAAACAAAAAACTAAAAATTTTCTCCCCGGAGCTTGATTTGGAGCTTATAAAATCGCTTAAAAATTTTAAATATCCAAAAGAGTTTGATAAAATAAAAAATATTATTGATAAAATAAGTGAAAATCTTTATTATAAAGATGATTTTATAGAAATTGAAGTGGCAAATGAAGATGCAAGAGAATATATAAAAAAACTTGAAAATATCCATATTGTATATCAGGATGCCTTTTCTCCGAAGGTAAATCGTGAGCTTTGGACGATTGAATATTTTAGGGATATTAAAAATATTTTAAATAATAACGGAATTATTACAACATACAGTGTCGCTACACCAGTAAGGTGTGCTTTATATAGTCTTGGATTTAAACTTTTTACTCATAAATGTGATATAATTAGAAAAGGGACTCTTGCCTCTTTAAAAGAAATAGATTATCCAAAAGTCGATTTTGAAGAGAAATTAAAAAGAGTTAAATGTAGGGTTTATGAAGATATAGCTCCTTGATTTTATAGGGGGGGTGATATAATATTAAATCTTAACTTTCGCACCTAATTTCACCGAAAAAATCCTTCAAGATTCCCATCTGTAAGAGATAATATGCAACAGATATGATTATCTAAGCCCGTTCGAGAAAGGGATAAAAGAAGGTAGAAGTAAAGGGAATTTTTGGAACAGAAATTGTTTGCAAAATTAAAAAGATTTAAAGGCTTGAAATGAAAGGCGAGAAATATCAAATAAATCT
>Ga0256829_1002824_pt1 | contig 12551 bp, 7 predicted proteins | sample 131447metaG_FD_185979 | JGI IMG/M metagenome (GOLD analysis project Ga0256829, IMG submission 185979) | Hydrothermal vent microbial communities from Lau Basin, Pacific Ocean - 131-447 | ecosystem: Environmental > Aquatic > Marine > Hydrothermal vents | place: Pacific Ocean: Lau Basin | collected... | reverse complement strand
AGTTACATTTGCAGTCGCCTGCGGGCGCATTAGCAACCAGTTGTCGATCAGTTGCTGGCAATAAAACTCTACGGCTTGTGGGCTCTGAGTATCCTGGTTCCAGTGGCTGGCTTGAGTGCGCAAATGATCCAGCGCGTCAGTGCATTGATTGACCTGGCTCTGGAGCAGCAAGAGATCGGGCTTCAAGGCGCTGTCTTCGGATTGTTCATCCAGCATTTCGTGGAGCAGGGCTTTGATGGTGGTCAGGGGAGTGCTGAGCTCGTGAGATGTTCCAGCGGCGAGAGTGGCAACCGCCAGCAGTTGTTCGTCGCGTAGACGATCTTCCCTGAGTTGTGTGAGTGTTTCATTCTGTTGGCGTAGAGATTCCGCCATGCGCACTACAAAAAAGGTAATGAGCCCAGCACTGACCAAAAAGTTAAACCACATGCCGATGGTGTGTGCACTAAAGCCACTGCCGGGCATGTGTGCGCTGTGGCCCGCATGAGTTGCGTGAGGCGCTATGTCGGGCAGCGGCACTCGATAGAAAAATAGCAGTGTATAGCAGGCCAGAGAAAACAGCATCAATGGCCAGGCTGCACGCCAGTTTAGTGTGGCGGCAGCGATACACAGGGGAACCAGGTAGTAGGATACAAACGGATTGTCTGCCCCGCCGCTGAAATAAAGCAGCAAGGTAATGCCAACAATATCGATCAGCAGTTGCCCGATGAAAGTTGCATCGGCGGTGTGAGGGTGCAGACGCAGCTGCAGCAGCGTGACCACATTGATTAAGGTGAGCCCGGAGATTACCCATAGCATTGGCCGGTAGGCGAGCATCATATTCAGCTGCCAGTAACTGACCGCCAGAGCAAAGCAGACGATAAATAGAAACAGGCACCGAACCATCAACAGGCGTCTCAGGTTTTGCGCGGGAGCGGCGGTACTTAAATTAAACGATGACATGAACTCATTATAGAAGGGGTCGGAGTAGCGAAGCTACTCCGACCCCGGAGTGTTAACGGGCGGTTGGTTTTGAATTTTAGTCCCTAGAAGTGGTAAGTGGCACCCAGATTCAAACTGCGACCCGTGCCGTAGAGGCGCTCACCCACTGCGATGTCGGCGTTGCCCATCGCTCGGTTGTAGCCGGCCAGGTGATCCTGATAGCGCTTGTCGGTCAGGTTGTCGACGGCGGCGCGCAATTGTAGTTGATCGTTAACATTGTAGGACGCCTTAATGTGCCACAGGCTGTAGCCACTGGTTTCCTCTTCGCCGTTGTACTCCGATACCTTGTCCTGCTTGTCGAAGATCTGGTTGATCAGGCTCAGCTGCCAATCTGCTTCGCGGTAGTTGAGAGCCAAAGTGTTGTTCATGGGAGCAATACGATAGAGGTTGTCGCTTTCCCCATCATCGCGTTCGCCACGCACGTAACTGAGATGGCCGTTGATGCTGATATTGTCGTTGAGCGCCATGCCATACCCCAGCTCACCGCCGTAGAGCTTGGCGTCGATGTTGTTGAACTTCAGATTGGCCATACCCGCGCCTTCCGGAGTGCCCTGAATGTAATCTTTTACCTTGCGATAGAAACTGTGCAGGTTCAGGTACATGTCGCCGTTCTGATAGTCAAAGCCGAGATTGATTTCGTTGGCGGTTTCACTATCCAGATCGCGATTGCCAATGTAGGTTCGGCCGTCTGCAAGACCGCCGGTGGATTGCATCGGCATCCAGAGATAGCGCTCCTGATAGGATGGCGCACGTTGTTTGCTGGCGATGTGGGCGTTCAGCGTTATTTGATCATTGATGCGGTAGGCACTTTTAAGGACCAGATCGCGGTTGTTGTAGGTTTTCGAGAGATCCTCGTTATTGAAGGCGGCTGCCATCATACCCATCATGGTGCTGCTGACTTCGTCGGAGTCCATTTTCACTTGATTGGCGCGCAGACCCAGCTCCCAGAACCAGCTGCCGGATTGCTGTTGCCACTCGGCAAACACGCCGGTAATGTCGCGGGTCGCACGATTGAAGTTTTCTACCAGGAACATGGGCATGTCGGGGTTGTAGACATCGGCGTCGTGGCGGCTTTCAGAGTAATCACCACCGACTCGTACTTCACCGCCATCCAGAGGCACGGTGGCCATCAGCTTGTGGCTGACTTTTTGACCGCTGGCGAGAGTCTCTCGCTTACCCATACCTGGCACGGGACGTTGACGAAAGTTATCCATGGCGTGGAATACATGGGAATAGTCGCTGGACCAGCTGAGGCCGATATCGCCTACTTTGGTGCTGGCACTGAACCCCGCCAGGTCGCTGTCGATGGCGGTAATATCCATTGGCAGCGCAGCGGTACCCGCATCACCGGTGTTGTTTTTGCTGAGCTTGATACTAATTTCAGTGTCGCCGTTGCTGTAGCCATAGTTGATATCGTGGCGACGGCGCTCGTAGTCGGTGTTATTGAGATCTCCGCCGTCGAATTCGCCATCATTTGCGGTGTCAAAGCTGGTGCTCAAGCCCAGGCGATGACTGTCGTTGGCAATAACGCTGAGAAGGCTGGTGTTGAGCCCTTCGTTATGGCTGCTGTAATTGCTGTGTACGCGATTGCTCCACTGCCATTCAGAACTGCTGGTAAACTCGCCTTGCTCACTGCGTGCCTCAATCAGGCCGCCCAATGACTCCTGGGCTTTGCTAACCGAACTGACGCCACGTTCTATGCGCAGTTCCTTGAGCAGAGTTGCGGGGATGTACGACAGTGGAGCGTCCATGGCATTGGGCCCGCCGGTAACCAGTTCGGCAGAGTCGATGGCTACAGCCACTCGATCGCCGTAAAAACCGCGGTATTGAGCGATGCCGGTAATGCCGCCGTTACGATTTACGGCAGCACCAGGAATGGACTTCAGGGCTTCGGCGGTATCGACGTGTTGAACCGCAGTGCCTTCGATGCGGTGCTCCATTCTCTGAGGTGCAAATTCTTCGACAATCACTTCTGGCATGGCGTTGACGTTGTGGTCGGCGTAGAGGCTCATAGGTTGAGCCAGGAGCAGGCATGTGACCAGTCGACGTTTCTTGAACATAGCTTTTCCTCAGTACTTTTCAGGCTTTTGATCTAATTGCCAATGATAGTTGCTCGCTGCTATTTGAGGGATGCGACAAAGTGTCGCAGCCGCCGTATTCACTGGGGTTGGGGGGATTTAATAGCGCGGCGTTGGACCTGGATCAAATTCTCTGACTTGCGTTGGCTGTGTAAGGTTTTGTTTTTCCGAACTGAGTACTCGTCGAATGTGATTTAATGACGCGTGTTTTGCCAGTAGGTGTTGAGGTTTTTGTGAAGCAGGCTGTGTCATTTACAGAGGGGCCGGTGGGGCGCCAGTTGTATCGCATGTCCATGCCAATGGTTTGGGGGTTGTTGGCTACTATGTCCTTCAACGCTGTAGATACCTATTTCGTCGCGCAGTTGAGTGAGAATGATCTCGCTGCGATGAGCTTCACTTTCCCTGTGGTGATGGTGGTAACCAGTCTGGCGATCGGGCTGGGAGCGGGTACTTCCTCTGTAATGGCGCGCCTGCTGGGGCAGGGGCGAACTGACTATGCCAAGCGTCTAGCGGCGGATAGTCTGGTTCTATCCTCACTGCTATCACTGTTGATTGTGGTTGTTGGGCTTCTCAGCATTGAGCCTCTGTTTCTGTTGTTGGGAGCGTCACCGGAGTTGATTCCGGTAATTGCCGAGTACATGTCTATCTGGTACTTTGGCGTGCCATTTCTGGTGGTGCCCATGACCATGTCGGCGCTGATGCGCGCCACGGGCAACAGTATGGTGTGGGGAATCCTGATGATGGTGGCCGCGCTTATCAACGGCTTACTCGATCCCATACTGATTTTTGGCTGGGGACCGGTGCCGCGTATGGAGATTGCTGGTGCAGCCTGGGCCACAGTGCTGACTCGCTTTATGTTGTTTTCAGTGGCCGCTCACTACCTGGTGCGCAAATTGGATCTGGTGAGTAGCCCTCATAGGCAATGGCAGGATCTGCGTGGCGCCTGGGGCGCCATTATGCACATTGGCATGCCGGCAATGGCTACCAATATGATTATCCCGTTTGCCAGTGGTATCACGGTGGCACTGGTGGCTGGCTACGGTGTGGATGCTGTGGCGGGTTTTGGTGTGGCGATGCGCATTGAACCGGTGGTGTTGATCGGCTTCTATGCATTGTCCGGAGTCATTGGTCCTTTCTTTGGTCAGAATATGGCCGTTGAGTATCAGCACCGTCAAAAGCAGGCACTGTATCTGGTCATGCGCTTCTGTCTGGCGTTTGGTTTGGGGATTGCTGTTCTGCTGTGGTTTATGGCGGAGCCGGTGACTCGGTTGTTCAGTGACAATCCCTCAATTGTCTCTGTTTCCGTGGCCTATCTGATGTTGGTGCCAATCAGTTACGGTATCTATGGCCTTGTAATGTCCATCAACGCCACTTTTAATGGTTTGGGGAAACCCTTTCCAGCTGTTGTGATTTCGGTACTGCGCGTGCTCGGTTTTTATCTGCCGTTGGTTTGGTTGGGGCAGCATTATTGGGGTATTCACGGCCTGTTTGCGGCGACTGCCATATCTAACATTCTGTCTGGATTGTTGGCTTTTTATTGGATTCGCCGAGATCTCAAACGGCAATCCATACTTGAAGAATCCAGTGTCTGAATAGTTGGAGCTCAGAGTAACTGAGCTATTTACAATTCAGCATGCCCTGAACTCTGGCAATCACTGTGATTTCTGGTGAGCTGTCATCCAGGCGTCGCCAAAGCTTCATCCTCCTGACATCGAATCTGCTGGACTATGACACCAGCTACAAGTCTGCCGGTCAACTGGCGCTGGAACAGTCAACCCATTGACGATGGCCCTCTGTATCCGTCCTGTTGATATAGATTCGGCGCGCCGTTTTTTAACGGCGCGCTCAAGGCTTGCTCGAAGTGGTAAATGCCACTATGTTGTGGCCTCTCGTCGCAGCAGTGGTTTTCTTCCGGGTTATGGTTTCAACCTTGTTCTTGCTGGGCGCCGTTCAAGGCGCCTTTTTGGCTCTGGCACTGCTAATGTCAAAAGCGGGCAGTCGCCGGGCCAATATCTATCTCGGTTGTCTAACTGCGGTGTTCGCAATCACACTGTTTGACTACTACCTGGACGCCGAGGGAATTACTGACAATGCTCCCTGGATTACCGCTCTGCTATGGCCCAAGGAGTTTCTCTATGGCCCTCTGGTGTATTTCTATACTCGCGAGCTGACTCGGCCGGCGGTATTTCCCATCAGTGGTACGCAGCTGCTTCATTTTTTGCCGGCTGTTGTGCATCTGTTGTTGAGTTGGTCATTGTTGTCGCTCGACCCAGACCTGCAAGTTGCGATATTGGGAGGGCGCGAAGATCTTTCCGGGGGGCTCTGGCTTTGGTCGTTGGCGCTGGGTGATGTCGAAGTGGCGTTATCGGTGCTGCACGTAGGTGTTTATTTGTGCCTGTGTTTGGGAGTATTACGCGCCCATCGTCGGCTGATTCGCGATAATTTTTCCAGCACGGAACATATCAATCTGAACTGGCTGGCGCGTCTGATACTTGGACTGTTGTTGGTGTACCTTATCTGGGTTGCTGATGAGGCCATCAGCGGCGGCGTAGCGACCTCTGAATTTATATCTATCGCTCTGGGGCTTTCCATGGTTTCGCTGATCTATACCATGGGTTTTCTCGGGTTGCGGCAGCCCAGCATTTTCTCGCGTCCCTTAAAAGAGTATGTTCAAACGGTGCAGACCAACGAGATCGCCGGGGTTGGCACCGCTCATGAGACCAGCGAACTATCCGATGTGGGCGAGGTGATTGAGCGTGATAAGTATCAGAATTCGGCCCTGGATCAATCGGGAAGTACGGCTCTCTGGCAAGTTCTTGAAAATTTGATGATTCGAGATAAGTTGTATTTGGACCCTCAGTTATCGTTGCCACAGCTGGCGGATAAGTTAGGCGTGTCTGTGAACTACGTATCTCAGGCCATTAACCAGAATCGGATGAACTTTTTTGAGTACACCAATCGCTACCGAGTGGAGGAGGTCAAGCGCTTAATGGATTGCGACGGTGAATCCAGCCTGTTGGATTTAGGCTTTCAGGCGGGATTCAATTCCAAATCGGCGTTCTATAACGCCTTTCGAAAATACGCTGAACAGTCTCCCGGACAGTATAGGGCTGGCCTGAAGACCAGATAATCTGAGGGGTCCAGCTTTATAGGGAAAGACGACACTCGCCGCTGTGAAGACCACAGTGGCGCTCCTTCAAATTCTAATACAAGGAGATGTCATGAAATCGAACACCCTGATGTTGCTGATTATGGCGGCTATTCTGAGTGCCTGTGCTTCGACTCAGCCCAATGTGACCTTAAGTCATGCCGACCGGGAGCACGCCAATTTGCTGATCTTTCGTCAGAACAGCGCGCAAGCCACCCTGGCTGACGCCTATATTGCGCGAGGTGATGAGTACTTTGCCAAGCTGGGTGAGAATCAATACACCGTAGTGCAGGTGGATGCCGGTTTGCACGAGTTTCGTGCCAAAGCCCATGCCAGTGTTTCGTTCAAAACTCAATTAAGTTTGCAGCCAGAAGAAACGGTGTGCCTGGAGGCGCGCCCCAATCATGAAAACCTGCATTTGCTGGTGATACCGTTCCTCAACGCTTTGGTGCCGAGTTTTATTCTCGAAGAAACCGGTTGCCCCAGTTCATCTCGTTTGGAAACAATGGTCGCGGTTTAGATTCTGAGCTCCTGGTTTGGCTAGCTGGTCTCGCTGCAGGGAAGCGAGAGCCAGCGCTCCAGAGTTTCTTCGAGAGCTTCCGGCTCTATAGGCTTTGCCAGGTAGTCGCTCATGCCCGCGCCAAGGCATTTCTCGCGATCGCCTTTCATCGCGTTGGCCGTCATTGCGATAATCGGTAACTTCTCGAATTCGGGACGCTTGCGCAGTTCTCGTGTCGCGGTATAACCATCCATCTCAGGCATTTGACAGTCCATCAAGATGATCTGGTAGGGCGACCCGCTGAGAATCTTATCCAGGGCTTCGCGGCCATTTCGGGCAGTGTCTACTTCGAGATCGTAGGGCAGATCTTCCAGCTCACTGCAGGCGACAAAAATATTTACTTCGTTGTCGTCTACCACCAGCACTCGTGGCGCCTGATCTGTTGCGGTTGTTGTTGCAGGCGATGGTTTCGGCTCTGTTTCTGGCGTGGTGGATGGGAATTCACTGATCGGCAATTTCAGCGATACGGTGAAGGTGCTGCCACGTCCTTCTGCGCTATCGACCTTAATATCGCCACCCATTAATTTGATCAGTTGCAATGAGATTGCCAAGCCCAGTCCTGTGCCGCCAAAGCGGCGTGTGGTAGAGGCGTCCGCCTGAGTGAATATACGAAACAGGGTTGCTTGGGCTTCGGGAGAAATGCCGATGCCTGTATCTTGGATCTTGCAGCTCAGATGAGCGGTTTTGTCCTCTATAGAAAGTTCTGTGTGGACGTTGATATGTCCCTGCTCGGTAAATTTGATGGCGTTTCCAATCAAATTAAACAGAACCTGACGAATGCGAGTTGGATCTCCAAGCAGAGAGGCCTGCGTGTTGGTGTTTTCGAATTCAAGTTTGAGCCCCTTGGAATTGGCGCTGGCTTGCATCGCTTGTTGTGTCTCGGATAACAGTTGTTCGAGTTGGAAACTGGTGGCTTCGAGATTGATCTTTCCCGCTTCGATTTTGGATATGTCCAGAATGTCATTGAGTAAGATCAGCAAGCTATTGGAACTGGACAGCGCAGTTTTGACGTAGCTTTCCTGTTTGTCTGTTAATGGCTCGCGATCAAGCAGATGCAAAAGACCGATGATTGCATTCATGGGGGTGCGAATTTCATGACTCATGTTGGCCAGAAATTGGCTCTTTGCCTGATTGGACTTTTCCGCAATGCTCTCCGCTTCCTTGCGTTGCAGGACTTCATTGGACAAATCATCTATCGTCTCGACGAGCTCTGTGTCGATACGAGTCAGTTGTTGCTGGAGTCCCAGTACCCCAACAATAACCACCAACAGTTGGAACAGTTGATTGAGTCGCTCCTGCGCGTAGCGATATTCAATAGGTGTTAAGTCGGGCAGTTCCGCTTGGGTAACTTCTATGTAGAACAGCAGTAAACCTGTGCATAGCGATACGATCGTCGCAAATGCACACACTCGCATACCTCCTGCAATGGCCCCCATCAGGGGAACCAGCAACAGCCAGTGAGCAGCGGGGTTGGATAGACCGCCGCTACTGTAGGCAGCATAACCCGCCGCGATGCACATGGCCGCCAGGCCGACATAGGCGCCCAGTTCTCTCGAGCCTCCGCGGTGAATATAAAACGACGCCAATATGCACACCAGAGAGCAGCTTCCGAGGGTCATTACGCGCGAATATATGTCCCATTGGTAACCGCGCAGGGCGAAGACAAAAGAGATAGCGGCAACTGAGAGCAAGATAATGTGAGTGGAGCGAATTAACCGTTGTTCTTTAACGGCGTGCGGAGAGGGAGAGGATGCCATCATGAGGCGCAGGGTCCGGAGTGCTGATGTTGCACTGAGTATAGCTGTAACTGGTTAGGTCGTTCGATATGCCGATATGGGTTCGGCATATCGAAACGAGTTTGATGTTAATTTTGCAATTTGTTGAGCCAGGTGCGGGCTTCACTGGCACCGTTGAAGTCATCGCTCAGCTGCAGTGCGGTCTTGAATTCGCGTATGGCTTCAGGATTGCGATTCAATCTTGCCAGAGCAACACCTTGGTGATAGCGAATTTCCGGATTGCTGGAGTCCAGTGCCGAGGCCTCGCGTAGGTAGAAGAGGGCGTCGGTAGGCATGTCCTTTTCCAGATAGATCCAGCCGATGGTGTCGAGCAGGGAGGGGTTGCGACCATTGTTGTCCAATGCTTTCTTGGCGGTCGTCAGGGCTTTGTCCAAATCGGATTTTGCGTAGATATTGGCCAGATTGTTGAGTATGGCGCTGTTATTACTCAGGCTTTCGTTAGTCAGCAGTTGCTCGTAACGGGCTTGAGCCAGTTGCAGCTGCCCTTGATTGAGATAGCTGTCGGCCAATAACTTTTGGGCCCAGGATGGAATGGGGCCTTTCTTGCGCTCCTTTTCCAACAGGTTTGTGAATGCGGCCTCCCCAACACCGTCCAGTGTCAGTTGATAGAGCATCAGCAGGGCTTTGCTGTTGTTTTTGTCGAGTGTGAACGCCTGGGTGTAGTGTTTACGGGCCAGTTCCTTTTGGTCTTGTTCGCTGGCCAGATCTGCGGCCAGTAATTCTATGTAGGAGTGGTCACCAAAGTGCGAATTCAGTTGTTGAATGGATTGCTTGGCCGTTTCCAGGTCGCCTTCGCGCAAAGACAAACGCGCCAGTTCGAGCTGTATTGGCAATGAATCGCTACCCAGACTGAGTGCTTTTTCAAGGCTCTTGCGCGCGGCTTTCAGGTTGTTGGCACGTATCTGGAGGTCAGCAAGGCGACGCAATTGTTGCGGTTGATTTTCCCAAAGGCTGTATAGCAGAACCAGTGGTTTATTGGCGGCGTCATATCGCTCCAGAGCGATTTGCAGTTCCGCTTCCTGGGCGAGGTAACGGGTAGAGTTCTTGCCGTTTTTGTAGAGAAACTGAGCGGCTTTTACGGCGCGCTCCAGATCCCCTGATTGGGTTAACACTCTAAGGCGCAGTTCATTAGCACCGATATGCATGCGGTCATAGGCGTTAACCTTGTCCAACCACTCCAGCGCTTCAGTATAGTTTTTCTCGGCGGCACGAATGTTGGCGATCAATACGATGGTGGGAATATGCTCGGGAGAGTCGTTGAGCAGTTCCTTGGCCATGGAAACAGCGTCTTCCAGTTGCCCTTCCATTTTCAAGGTCAAAATATGGTTAAAGCGGGCGGTAAGGTCATTGGGAGTCAAGGCGATGACTTTTTCCAATAGCTGTTTAGCTTCGCTAACCTCATTGTTTTTAAGCTTCGCTGCTGCGGCAAAATTCAGGACAGAGGGGGTACTTGGGTATTTCTTCAGCAGCTTGTCGGAGGTTGCCAGAGCTTGCTCCAGCTGACCGTTGGCTATTTCAATTCGACCCAGTTTTAAGCTGAATGCCAGAGGCGGTTCACCCTGAAATTTCTGCTGGCTAAGAAGTTTGAGTGCTTCTTTAGGTTTCCCCTGAGCGTTCAGAATGTCTGCCTCCAGCATATAGATCAGCGGATGACCGGGGGCCATCTGCTGCAATTTCTGGATTTCCTGAGTGGCTGTAAACAGCTTGCCTTCGCTTATGTAGAGGTTAGCCAATGTATAAGTCAGGCCAAAATCCCTGCTTGCGGCTTTGTTGTAGCTTTCCAATAGCAGAATGGTCTGCTTTGTGTTGCTGTTTTTCAGATGGAGATTGGCCAGCATGCGAATAGCCGCTATGTCACCGGGATTATTGAGCAAATAGTTGCCCAGCAGGGTTCTGGCTTTTTCGTTGTTTCCTTGAATAAATTCTGTTGCTGCTCTGATGAATAATGTTACTTGAACTTGTTCGCTACCAGTGCCTTCCGTATTAGAAAGGCGGGAGCTGAGGTCACCCAGCATTTGCTGGCCCAGTTCTGCTTCACCCTCTCCTAGTGAGATCACAGCGAGCAATAATGAGGCGCTAGGATCATTGGGGCTTTGCTCCAAAATTGCTTCTAAGTATTTCCGGGCATTAGTCGGATCTTTTAGATCTAGGTATGCTTTGGCTAAATTTCTGAGTATAAGGTGATCTTGGGGGGCTAATTCATAGCCGTGGCGATAGAACTCAAGAGCGCTAACTATGTCGCCTTCTCTCGTGGCAATGTCACCTTTCAGTAACCAGGTCTTTTCGTTATCACGGCTTATAACTAATGAGCGGTTTACCAAATCTTGTGCGAGCTGTAATTCGTTGGCATCTACATAGTAACTGGCTAGTGTGTTGAGGGCACGCGTATTGCTCGGCTCTACATGAGTAGCCATGTCCATTGCATGTTTAGCAGACTCTATATTTCCTTTTTGTAAATATGCTTGTCCTCTCAGTAGGTGCCACTCAAACATTGCTGCTTTGCTGAATTGCCCCTTATATTTCTTTAAGGTCAGAACTTCATCAGCTTTTCGCTGGAGAATTAGGGAGGCTCCGTAGAGTGGGAGTGCAAGATTTATATCGGCTCCTTCTTCAATGGCTTCTCTAAAGGTTTGTTCAGCTGAATACAGGTCTCCGTCGTTAAAAAAGATCTCACCCAATAAAAGCTTGGCAGAAAGATTCTCCGGATCGAGCTGTAAGGCGTTCTTGGTGTGGATAAAGGAAGCTGTAAGGTCCCCTTGCGTCATTGATTGAAGCGCTTTTTCATAATGCTTGTAAGATTCTTTGGTGCTTTCTTGATCTGATGCTACGGTCGTAAGTGATATCGTTAGTATCAGGATGGTAAGTGTACGCTTCAAGTGTCCGGTTTCCGTGTTTGAATGTAGTTATCAAGAGTAATTTATTCGCTTGCATTTGCAAGGGGGAGCTTGGGGGAGATTATGCTAGGCTTTTGTTGAGAAAAGTCAGACACAAAAAAGCGGGATGATTATCCCGCTTTTCGAAAAAATTTCTTGCCTGGTGTTAGAAGCTCAAGCGGACAGTCTCGCTGTTTTGGCATTGCGCGAATATCTTATTGCGACTAAGCCGGCCAGTACCAGAAAAATGCTAGCTGGAGATGGAACTTGGCCGCCGCCATTCGTCACGCTGCTGACAACTGATGCAAGCTTAAATCCAGAGTATTCACAGTCGTGGCAGATATTGCCACTGAATGCAAAGTTGCATGCGCCGATAAGCCAGAATTTTGATTTTAAGTTGGTGGTGATACTCTGATAGCTGTTTATTAAGGTGCGGGTTTGACTGGTTTGAAGGGTCAGTGTTTGTGCAAGTTGCCAGTCCTGAAGTGTTGACCAGGTTTCTCCCAATAGGCCGCTTTCAGAAGGGGTGCCTGAGCCCCCGTATGCTGCTACTGAGATATTAGTTGTATAGTCTTCCACCCATCCAACAGTTAGGCCGCTTAGGGATACTTCCTTGGTGAAGGAAAGTAATACCATGTCGGTGTCATTGCCGCCATTATCGATCGTGTGTCCGTCGCGTTCCCTGTTTTTCACGCCAAAGCCGCCACTGTACTTGCGTACGCTGGCAGTTTCAATTTTATACTCAGCGGAATTGTTGGGCCCCGTATAGACCAGGGCTCCAGTATCAGACCATCCGGTTACTCGAACATCGGTATTAGAGTCGGATTGGGCCTTGTATTCATTGCCGTAGCTTGTGCTTGTACCTATAGAAACTTGCGCGCTAGAAAAATCCCAAGTCTCTGTCGCCGCCTGCGCACCCAGAGGCAGTACCGCCGCAATCAAGAGTGCTGCTAATTTTTTGGACATGATCATCAATTCCTTGTGGTGTTCGGCCAAACTAAATGACGCAAAATTTATTGCAGGTAAATAAAGCAAAAACTACACCACTAATATTTTTCATAACAAAAACATAGGGTTAGCATTTTTGTGGTGTGCGCTAAATTTGTGCATGTAAAAAAA
>Ga0256829_1002823_pt1 | contig 12551 bp, 11 predicted proteins | sample 131447metaG_FD_185979 | JGI IMG/M metagenome (GOLD analysis project Ga0256829, IMG submission 185979) | Hydrothermal vent microbial communities from Lau Basin, Pacific Ocean - 131-447 | ecosystem: Environmental > Aquatic > Marine > Hydrothermal vents | place: Pacific Ocean: Lau Basin | collected... | reverse complement strand
TTATTTGAAAATAAATAGTACTTTGAATTTTAATTGAAGAGCTAATATTCTTATATCCTATTTGTCTCGATTCTTGTAGTAGTCTAAAGTGTCACTAAAAGTGCCAACTCTCTTTTCCTAAATGGTTTAGATGTTGTAGCTTCTTAGTTTTTCTGAAGTTAATTTTATCAATAATTGTTAATCCTCCATTCTTAATTAAATCTTGAATCTTTCTTTTGCTAATTGCTAATTTAGATATGGATATAGAGGAAGTAAAAGGTAAACCAAACAAGAGTGCTTATGATTTAAACCCATTTAAGAAAGAAATATTCGATGATAAAGACACTTCGTTACCCAGGAATGGAGATTCAAAGGGAGATCCACAAGTAATTGAAAATTTAGATCTCTATAAGCGTTCTGGAACATATATTGAGTATGGAGATGACATTGAACCAGACTTGGATAAAGCTAAGCTTTTGAGATTTGATGACAGACCTGTATTAGAAGAGACTGATGAAGAGGACAATGTGTATCCTCTCAGTATTAAGTACAATAAGAAGAAGGCTTGGAAGGTTATGTTGATGAGATACTTATATCTCTTTATCTTACTTTTCTTCCTAATTCCACCTGACTTATACACCTTTGGAGCTCAAAGATCATTAGAATTCAGAACAGGCTATTTTGCAGATAGGATATGGGAGAAATCTGTAAACATCAGTGGAGTCACAGAGTTCAAGATCCAAACCAAGAATTGTATTGTTTATTTACTTGAAAATACAAAATCTACTAGTAAGATAGACCTTTATGTTAGTGCTTCTACCTCCACTTCAGTAAGCACACCATTGATAGGAGGAGTCCAAGAGTTTAAAGTTAGTTCTGAAAAAGGGTTTGTTCAGTGATATGTTGAGTTGAGGATTCCTGGTGGGCAGGTTCTAAATAAGCTCAGTCTTAGTTTCAATGGAGACTCAATCCTTGATTTACTCATATACGATTCAAAAGACGGAAGTACTTGGGTTACTCCCATGACTATCACTACTTTGGCAATAACAGTATCAGACTCTTACCCTAATATTATTTTTGAGAATCCCCACACTGTGACAACCTTGACTGTCAGTGGAACTTATTGTGTATGTAATTTCCATAAACTAAAGATTACCACAATGACTTATGACATAACTGTTGGCTCTCTTTCTATCAATCAAAATTCTGCTATTCCTTCGAATAAGGTTATTGTTACAACTCCTGATGGAACTCACTGTGCTGCTGGAGCTGCTATTAATGCTAACAATGGTGCTAGTTGTCCTACTCAAAGTGCCAGAGATATTGGAATTTCTGGAACCTATATTGATACTACAAGCACTTGTGTTGTTGATATGTGGGTTTGTGCAGACTCTACCTCAGGATCTTGTCCTGCAGCAGGAACTGCAGTGGGAGCAGGACAAGGAAGTTTCACAATAGTCCAAGATGATGGACCTATACAATTCTTAGTTGACCAATCTACAACAACAGTCAGTAATACTTTTAATCCTACATTTGATACCTTCGCCATCACTTCCCAGATCCTTCTGGGAGAGAACAAAGTTGACTTTAGCACAAATGTTAATGATCCAAGAATGTACTTATATGAAGTTATGAGCCCAGGGTATAAAAGAATGTGGGCGCATAGTTCTCTCATCCAGTATATTGAAGCTAGACCATGGTTACTCTCTCTTCTGTCATTAAGTATCCTTCAACCAAACTACCTGAGGTCTACTCTGATTCACATCCCTGACAGTACTTGTCCACTTAATAGTGCTACTAATGTCAAACAGAATACATTTATTTCTGCAAAACTTGAAAGCTTGAGTTATACTGAATCTTCCCATTTAATTGCCCAGAAAGCAAACTCAACCTACTATAAATTCCTAAAAACTGCTAAAGGAGACTACATTCAAACAGAAATTCCATTTTTAGGAGGGAACATATTCATTATTCTTTGTCTGGTAGTCAGCGGACTCCTTGCCATCTACTCTGTGTTTGCTATTTTCTTGATCCTCATCAGACTTAAGTGGAAGATTGAGTCAAAGTTACATAAATATCTTGAAAGAAATAGAAGGTTTGCACAAGCTAAGAAGGAAATTCAGTATAAAAATGATGACACAAAGAAGAAATTAGTGACTTCAAAAACAAATAAGAGACTTATAAAAATCCTCCACATTGGCTTGCTGACTACCAATCTTAAAACTAAAGTTATTGACATGAATGAAGAGGCAGAAGAAGAGATTATGATGAAGCAAAATATGAAGAAGAGAATTTCCTTGTCCTTCTTCCAAGCACCCTACCTCTATCTCGAACACTTGAGAAGACTTAGAGCTAATTCCTTCAAAATGTTTCTCAACAGTGTCTATGAAAGTCCCTCTTATTTCCCAAAGTGGAAGCTTGTCTCTGAGAATTTCTTCAATAACGTATCTGTGAGGCTGGACTTATTAGAGGCTAAATACCTCGAATACTGCACGAAAGAAGGACTTAAACCCAGAAGTATTGAAGATGAAGAACAGGTTATTAGAGATTTCAATTTGAGACTTGAGTGGAAAATTGATACTTCTACTGATGCATATACCAATATGAGATGGAAAACTCCTCTTGAGAAGCTTGAAGAGGCAGAACAGAGGAATTCTTCTGGAAGAGGAAAAGATTCTAAAATTGTTATTGGTGAAAATGAAAATATTATTTCTAAATTCTTAGTTTCTGAGTGTTCTAAGAGCTCATTTAGTAGAGATTTTATACTTGTGTCTGAGCTCAAACAAAGATACGATCTCTTCTGCATGGATAATAAGATTGATGACTTGGTCAAGATTAATATTGTTGGATGTCCAGAACTCGAACAATTCGGTGCTAAGCATGACTCAAACCTATATATTCCATATTTAAGTGGAATAGTTTTGCACAAAATTCCTGGCCTCAAACAAAGTAATTACACTCCTGGAATAATTCGTATCCCAAAAGAATCCAAAGCCAGAAAAAGAAATATAGGAATGTGCAGAAAAATAAAGAATAAGATTATGTATTTCCTCTTTAGTTCTGAAGGAGTCCTGACTAACTTCTTTATTGTGGTCGTTCACTTATTACTTCTATTGCTTGTCCCACTTGGAATATTCTTTGCCATAACCTGGAGCTTATTGCAGGTTGATAATATAGAAGAAGACGTCTATAAGTATTCATTTGGCATCACTGACGTGTTCTACGCAAGCTCCTATGATTTCTGGATAAACCATCTTAGTGGAATACTCTTGTGGTATATAATGGGTGGTTTGTGTGGATTATTTTTCATCTCTGGTCTCATTGAGCTTATTTCCTTCTATGCAACTGGAGCAAGAGATACAGGAAAATATATTGTTTTTAAGTCATGGATTAAGTGGGTTGTCACTATTACATTCTGGATCCTCCTCATTTCATTCATTGGGATGTACAGTGCCTATATTAGTGTAATATTGGTTTGGAGCATCCTAGGAGCAGTACTTAACCCTCAAAAATTTCTACCAATGGCTGTTGGTGCAATTGTAATTATCGCATTTTCATTCCTTCTTTATACCAGACTGAAACAAATCAATAAGAGCTTGGAAGGAATGGTTGGATCAACTGTAGATGCAGAACTGAAGAACTCATTAGTTGAAACAGTCAAGAAGGAACTAGATAAGCTTTCTAAGCTTAGACACCCACCTGTAGAAGATAACACAAGGATCCAATTCAACAGAGCCCTCAATAATTACATGTCCAAAAATAACTATCCTCCAGTGACTCAAGATAGTACAGATGAAATTCTTGATGGAAATATGGGAGAACTTATTAAAATGATGAATAAGAATTGAGGAATTGACAATCATATAGCACTTGGACTTGTGGGGTGGCTGAAACAAGATTACATTATTATCCTAGACAGTATTAATAAGCTAGCTGTTGAGCTTGGGCTGGATATTAATCTTAACAATATTCTTGCTGAAATTGCATTGGATTCTTATAATCCTGACTCTGTGGGAATAAATAAAGCTCAAGGAACTATTATTCTCTCTCTAAAGAAACTATTTAGGAAGGCTTTCCCAACTTTCCCACTTGAAACCTTAGATGGTCTATTGCAGGTTGTTTCTGAAGGAGATCCTCGCCCACTCGAATCTATTCTTGATAAACTAAACATTCCAATGCCTCTCTTCAGAATGTGCATAGGATATGTGATGAACAAAGAAACTTTGATCCATAAATCAATCAAACATTTAGCAAAAGAAACTTTACCAAAGCATTACTTGAACTTCTTTGACTCTCTGTACAAGATTTACAAAGGAGATCCGAAAACTGGTTTGAAGTCATGAACTGAGAATTTAAATGTACCTCATGAGTTCCTTCTCCAATTTATTGTAGCTATTAGTAAACAAGACAATAGTCTGATTAGATATGCTCTCAATCACTCAGTTGATCAAATCTTTGAGAATGTAATAAAGGAGGGAGTTTTCATTGAGAAGGACAATTCTCTTCAACTCAAAAATTACTTGTTGTCAATCTATACTATGTCAAGAGGTTCAGAATTTAATATTGAACAGCTAGCCAGAGCAGCTGCTCCTAAAGTAAATCCATATTTGATTAGACTCTTCTACAAAGCATCGAAAGGAATGCTTAAGAAGTTTGATAGAATTCTAGATTCAATTGGAATTATTACACAGAAGAAGGGTATCCTGGAGTTCAGTAGTTTGCTGTATGAAAGAGACACAGATTTACCAGAAATAGGAGGAAGGCTTGGTATTTACTCAGAGAACTCTGAAATATTCCATGCAACCTTAAAATTAATGATTATTACCTCAAAATATTTCATCAAAACTTTTCCACAGTTGGAAAAATTGAAGTCTCTTGAAAAGGGAAAAATATTTGATGAAAGAACACAGATGACAGAGAATTTGATTATGATATCTTCTGAGATGAAGAAATACCTAAATGTTTTGTATATCAACAACGTAATTATCCCAGAGAGGAGTGAAATCTCTAAGAAAATCATGAAAATTGGATCTTTTATAAGAGAGCTATTCTATAATATTACTGGTGATGAAGAACTGAAGAAGCAGCCAAGATATAGAAAGTTCGATCAAACTATACTTAAAGAACAAATTGCAGCTAATAGTAACATAGTTGTCCAGAAAATTCTGAAAGGAGATCAAAAAGCTATTGGAAATATTATTGATCAGGCAATGGAATTTTTAGAATTTAAATCTGAGAAAAAGAATTACTTCAGGTCTCTGTGCTACATCATTACTTCCTTTGTTACAAATATGCCATTCAAAGACGTGGATGATGTTGTCGAGTTTCAAGCATCTTTTAAAATGACTTCACTCCTCCTTGATATTGATGAAGACCACCTAGAATTTGTTCTTGACATTCTCAGTGGAAACCCTTATAGAATCTTCAAATGTATGAGTCCTAGCCCAAGAATTGACCTGAAGACTTTTGAAATAGTAGCTGACTTTTTACCTTCGAGACTTGGAATGATCTCTGATATTTTTAACTGCACAAAGAAGCAAGTGAAGAAACTTTCTGCTGCTTGGATCCATGCCCATGACCTTGTACATAGAGGAGAATCTAATATAAAGTCACTTGGAGCTGATATTCTGCAAGTTGATCCAATGTTCTTCTACTTCTTAATCAAAAAGACTGACTCAACTTACAGAAAAACTCATCAATGGAATAAAATAGAGTTCAATGAATCAATCAAAAAGTTTATAGAAATTCATCTTCAAAGGATGAAGATTGGCATAATTAAGAATATTCCAAAAGAAAAACTTTTTTTTGAGAATCTTAGAATTGAAGAACAACTGGATTATGGAGAAGAAGGAGACCCAGGGATTGATAACTTACCTTCTAACCATACACTTGTTGATACTCCATTTGATCAGATCAATGGGAGGACTAATGAAGACATTCTTGACTATATTCGCCTCTGAGAAGTATTACTCTATGTTAAAGAAGGAGAGGTGAAAACCATCCAGAAACTATTCAATGTGAATGAAGTTGTTGCCAAGAGTATCTCTGTTGTCTACAAATCTGTTCATTTTAAAGAGTTAGATTACCATATTTCATTGTTAATCAACTTTTCCAAAAAGATAGAAATAAGAATGGGAGTGATTAGTTCAGAAGATGAGCCAGATGAGGATCTCTTCCAAGAACTTCAAAATGAGGAAGCTAGAGATATTGAAAAGAAATTGACAAAGAAAGACTTGAACCAATCAATGTTTCTTCAGTTCATCCTCCTCTTCACTGGAACAAAGTTAAACACTCTTCTTACAGGAAGCAGTGTAGAAAAATATAAAATGAAAAAGAAACTCAATAGTCTCTTCCATGCAATCAATAAATTCTTGCCAGAGTCACAGAAATTAGTTACAAATGATATCGAATTCGTTCAGGTATTTCCATCACTCTTTGAGTCAGGCTTCTTCAAGAAAATCTCTAAATATTTCTTCCATGTGGTTATGCCATGTACAAGAAAAATTTCAAGTCCAGAATCTATTTTTGGAGTAATTGTTGGTCTCTCCCTTCAGAATAAGAACTTGATTAGGAATAGTTTGGTTAAACTTATAGGGAGTAAAATTAAAAAGAAGTACCTGAATGGACTATTTGGTTTTATTGTAAATGATCCATCTCTCGAAAAGGATATGAGAGCAGTTATGAAAAAGATGAATTTGAATTCAAACCTTGGTTTGAGTCTTGTTGAGCTTGTAACAGAGGATACTGAAAGAGATAAGTACAATGCTGCCCTTAGTATTTGTAAAGATTACTGCACTGCTTCAAGAAGAGTTTCAGCTCTAGTTGCAATGTTTAAAAAGGATCTATCTAATATTAGAATTATCTCTGAAAGACTCGATGTTGACACAGACATAATGTCTGCAGTTCTCGCTTGTGCTACTAAAAGACTTGATTTATTAAATGAGAATTTCAAGATTCTTTCATTTAAACTGGGAATTAACAATACTTTCGCTTTAAGAAGTATTCTATCAATTGCTTGAGGCCAAAGAAAAGAAATATCAACCTTGAAGGAAAAGAAGAATAAATATTTTCATATTGAAGATGAAGAACTACTAGATTCAATCATGTTCCTGACTAGTGAGGGAGCAAAGATGAGGGATGAACATACTAGATTTGATATTAAAGATTCAAGCTTTGCCTGTCAAACTGTATATGATGCTATTAAGAAGGTATTTGGTATTACGAAGTCAAAACCAACTGATGTTGAGGATGGAGCTATCAGTAAAAGTATGGATAGATCTAAAACAATAAGTAAAGATAATAGCATGAATCTTGGGGATGATTCTTTTGATGGCGATGATAGTTACGAGGGAGCTCAAGAGTTTGATATTAAAGATTTGATGGATGTTGAAGATGCTCTTTTAGCTAATATTAAGTTATTAGTTGACTCCTGTTGGAATGATGGAAAAGCACTCAGTATAGTGTCAGATAGTATTGTGAATAATGAAAAGAGAAATCCTGGAACTGTAAATCCTATTTGGGTCCAATTTCCTGAGAAAGGAAAAGAAATTTTAGCAAAATAAACTCAGAGGAATTTATGATGGAGCAGTTGAACAGATGGCATATATGGAAGATATAATAGAACACAAGATTAAAGACAACATTAAATATATGAAGGCTCTTGAGAATGGAAATAATGTTGTATTTAAGGACATCAAAGAAGAGGAAGAGAAAGTGATGAATGCCTTAAGCAAGATGGATGCTAAGATTGCATACAAAATAGGATGCACCTACAATATTACTGGTTTTAGAGAACTCAATCAACAGTACATGCTTTGAGAAACTTGTGAGAGAATCACTGGAGAAGATGTTATTGTATGTCTTTGCTGTGCAGAATTCTGTCATAAGGGGCATAGATTGATGAAGGGTAATAAAGGAAGGAGGAATAGAATTGTATGTAGCTGTGGATCAAATACATTCCCAGAATGTCCAACCAATGACAAGGGAAACCCACTAGCAGACATCCAAGGGGCTCATACACTTCCCATGACTGAATGTTCCCTTCTAAAACAATACACAGGAAACAAAGAACAAATAGGGAAGAAGATTAGAGATAAATTCGCAAAAATGGCTTTAAATAAAGCTAAAAATAAAAAGAAAAAGCTTGGATCATTGTTTGAAGCTTCGAAAAATGCTTCTGAGAAATTAAGTATGCTTTTATCTCCTAAAAGAACTGAAAATACTAAAAATGCTCTTGCTAGGAGTGCTAAAAATTTGGAAGATGAGGAGGATACAATAGGGAAAATGGAAAGAGAATTAGAAGAACTTAATATAGATAATAGAAATATTTAGACCAAAAGAAGAAATCAAGAACGATCTAGATTTTGAAGGAGGAGATGATGATGACGAAGAAACTAGTGAAGATTCAGACACTGATGATGAAAGCGATGATCAAGACACGAATGAGGCTGAGGAATATGAATTCATGCTGTTAAGTTACACTTCCCAACAATTTATGAGAGATCTCATCACCTGTCTCCAGTTTGACTTAACAGAAGTAAAAGAAAACTGTCCAAAGCTAGCCAAAAGAAACTTTAGACTTTTTGATGAGTCTTTACAAAGAAGAGTCCATCTTTACGAGCATATTATCCATATTGCTCACGGATACTGTCGACCAGGTTTCTTGAAGATTATCTGTAACAGAGGACTACTCAATGATGAAAGTCTTCATCGAGCAAGTAAGCCATATGAGCCAGGTCATAACAGATTCTTTGATACTTGCATATCTTTTATCTCTGCCTTCCAGGGAGATTTGGAGAACTTTAGTAAGTATTGTAAAGGACTTCTCGATGCACTTGGACTAGAAGGAACTACTGACTTTCCAGCAAGGGAAAAGGCTATTAAGACCTTAATGCTGATAACAGGAGATTCAATTGGAGAAGAAGTTGAAGGAATAAGTGCAACTGGTGATCAATATGCAAGTATCTTTGCAAGACTATTTGGGAAACAGAGTAAGAAAGCCATGTACCTTCATAAGTTAGCCACAATGTCTGAAGATGACTTGACAACACTATTTACAGCCAAAGAGAAACAATCCAAGACAACTCACATTCAGAATTTTAAATAAACTAGGATCCCATTTAATTGATGATTTCTTGATCAGACATTTAGAAATGGATACAGATTCTATTGAATGGCTAAGTTCTCTCACAAGAATTGCAATGGGAGACTATGACGGATTTGATTATGTTGCAAAAGAGTATGATATCTCAAATACAAAGTCAGGAATTTATAAAGCAATATGCACACGAGATTATTTAATGATGGGATCACTCTTCCATGCTATTGATGAAGAAGTTCCCTTTGAATTATCTACCAATATGTCTTGGATTATGAATGGAGATATTGACATGCTCAGAGACTTAATCTTATATAGGTAAGCACTGCTCCTTTAATTTAATTTAGACTTCACATTGAAATACAAAATCAAAAATTCAAAGTTACTTATGATAATGTTTATAAAATTGAACTTCCAGAAGATCTTGAATGAGAGAAAAGTAATTTAGGAGACTATCTCAAGATTTTATTCAGTCTTATTGAAGGAGAAAGCTTTGATATTGAAGATCTGAAGAAGATAATAATGTAAGTGATAAGTACCAATATTAATAATAATGTTTTAGAAATTATTTTACTTTTTATTTGCTTTATATGAGTTTTATCTCCGCTAATTCATTGATTATTTGTAAATCACCTTAATGCATTTATACTGCAAACCACTATAAACACATAGTGCTAACATATTTCAAATTTATAATAGCCTGTATTTTATATATGAATCCTACCATCAGCCCTCAATAGAATATATTGACTTATTAGCAGTTTCATTAAGCCTATCTTAAATATTTGGTACCAAAACTTTCTCGAATAGTTATTCATAGCTCTCTGAATATATAATTTTCGGATTCAAACCAATAGTGTGATTTTAGTTTCTAAACTATTCTCAATAGAAATTTCATGAATCCCTTAATATTTATAGGTTGTGTGGAATTGATGAAGGAATAGCCCATATCCTCACTGGATTCAATGCTTTACTCAACAAAGACTTTGTAAGAGTGCATGATATGTTTGATTTCCCCCAGTTCAAGGAAGAAATTGATGATATTGATCTTGTCCATGCTGTTATTAAACTTGGATCTGGAAAATGGAATGATGAATCGATCCAAAAACTTATGAAAGAAATAATTATTTCTCAAAACTTGTACAGTAATCACAATACAGATGATAAAATAACAGAATTATCAAAATCTGTGGAGTTCTCTTTGATTAAGCTGATCATAAAGGCAACTAACGGAGACATGCAAAGTTTGGGACAAGTCTGCGATCATATATTCTTCAATAACAGATCTTGGGTATGTACTCTATTCTCAGTTATGAATGAAGGGAAATTAACAATGACTAATATTTGAAAAGACAAGGACCGAAAATTAGCAAAGAAGAAGTTCCAAAAAGATATAAAAAGACTCTTTGAAAGATTATTCTCAGTTGCTTGTGATCATCCAAAACTTGATGATTTTATTTATAAATTTAATGTTCCTATGCTCCTTTTCTCAATGATGTGTCCAACTTTAGGACTGGTTGATAGATTCTTTAACTATAAAGACTCGATTACTTTTTGAGACAACGATATTATTGGAACAATCACAAATTTCGCTTCAGTGCATGAACTTGTTCCATCTCTCTACTGTGCCTTTAGAAAAGCAAAACCAATTTTAGAACAAAAATTTGATGTTAAAATAGAGCAGGTGGAAGATGATCATTTCCCACTAACAATTCCTAATTTCCCCTTTACTCCCGACCCTATCATGCAGAAAATGGGAAATATATACGAATCCTTGAGCTTTGACCAAGGAATTGGTGGAATAATGAAGCCAGAGAAAGAAGTGATGTATCAAACAGATTATAACTATGAGATCCTTTCTGATGGAATCAGGATTAATGCACCTAAATTATTTAAGCTAATATTCCAGGCAGGATATGGAGATAATTCAGCAATGTTTGCACTTATTGATCTTCTTACTCCACTATTCAGAAACATTACAGGAGGCATAGCTGTCCTCAAAATTGCTCTTGTATTGGCAAAATCACAAAAAGCAAAGATCTTTGACCATATGGCCAACCTTGTTCGGCTGATAATTATTGGAATGATCTCTGAAAAGATAGAAATGAAGTCAAAATATGCAGAGGAAGAAGATGACATTGATTTCTCAGAAGAAGATATTAAGAAATTTTCAGACACTTTTAACTTTACTGATAATCTTGTGAATGGAATAGTACATTGGATAAAGGGAGCCCTTCTTCTCCTCGATAAGAATGCTGCTAATATTAAGGTAGATAAATACAGAGAAGTATTCTTTGGAATGTGTGAGAATTTGTATGAATATGAGAAAGAAATAGGAAGGAATGATGTACTTGTACATGACATTGAAAAACAAACTGACTTAATGATTACTATTGTTGGGCTTTGTAAGGGAAATTACAGAAAGGTAGAAGTTGTTGGCATACAAGTTGGTTGTTTTGAGAATGCTAAGGTGAGAGAACTTATGAATATTTTGAATAAATACAAAAGTATAATGTTCAGGAATAATGTGTTTGGACTACCTGCCTTCACTATTCCAAATCCAATGGCTGGAATGATGGATAGTATCAAAGATGGAGCCTCTCAAGCTTGGGATCAAGCAAAAGCTGGAATGGCTGGAGCAGGAAATTTAGCCATGAATGGCGCAAAAGGAGCTATTGGTGGAATTGGAACAGGAATAGGTGCTGGAATTGGGGCAATGGGAAATGGAATTGGAGCAATGGGCAATGGAATAGGAAATGGAATTGGAGCAATGGGTAATGGAATTGGAGCAATGGGCAATGGAATAGGTAATGGAATTGGAGCAATGGGAAATGCAATTGGAAATATGAGTCTAAACCCTGGGCATATTGGTGGAATAGGGGGAGTTTCAATGCCTGGAATGCCAAATATGCCAGGAATACAGAAAATGAAAATTCCAAGTCTTGGAAAAATACCTAAAATGATGCCAAACCTATCATCCTTAGATCCAAGTAAGTTGATGTTTGGAGATATATTCAAAAAGTTTGATAAGGATAGAAGTGGGTATATTGACTACAATGAATTCTGTGAATTGACTAAATATATGGGACTGTTCCTTGATAAGGAAGAATCACTCAAGCTATTTTCAATGGCTGACAGGAATAACAATAATCAAATTGAACTCAGAGAATTTAAATATGCAATGGCACTTCTCAAACTCAGAATTGCATATGAGACATTGAGGAAGCTTGGACTTACAATTGAGGACCTTATCTGGTACGGTTTCTTCGCTATGATCTTCCTCCTGCTTGTCTTTGTCTTCATTTTCCTCGGAATCAGTGCCTTCAGTAAGTCTGAAGGATTCAATGCTGTTATCAACTCACTACTTCCCCTCACTGCTGGAGCTGCATCTGCCGCAAGGAAAGTAGATATAAAAGGAGCTTTGGAGAAAGTGAAAGGGTTCGTCCAGAATTCTATTTCAAGGCTTAAAAATAAA
>Ga0256829_1002822_pt1 | contig 12552 bp, 19 predicted proteins | sample 131447metaG_FD_185979 | JGI IMG/M metagenome (GOLD analysis project Ga0256829, IMG submission 185979) | Hydrothermal vent microbial communities from Lau Basin, Pacific Ocean - 131-447 | ecosystem: Environmental > Aquatic > Marine > Hydrothermal vents | place: Pacific Ocean: Lau Basin | collected... | reverse complement strand
CCATTTCGCGCGGCAAGTCATACCGCGAGACGGTTGTGGAGGTCATGTCTGGCGGCGTTGACGCCTCTGCCGGTATCACAAAAACGCTCAGCGACGGATCACATTTGTTCATTCAGGCGCCGATCCCTGAAATGCAAAACCCAGGCGACTCCGTGAGCATCACCGTGCCGTCCATCACGTCGCTCATTTCTGTCGAGGGCGTGGTAGAACTGGCTGCGGGGGCGCACGTCGGGATCGGGTCAACATCTGGAATGAGCCAAAGCGTTCATTGGTCGCTCGTCGGCGCAACGCTAAACATCACATCCGACGGTGCCGCGAGCGCGGTTGGCGGGTATGTCGCGGTGCATTATATCCCATGATTTTATGTGTTGCCCACAATGCCAGATTGGCATATCGTTTAGGCAACATGCAATTCAGGAGTTGAGTTATGGCAAACATCGTTACCGACAAAGTGATCCAGACGATCAAGCAGATTGAGGGCTTTAGGCACCGTGCATACCTCGACCTTGCAGGCAAGTGGACGATTGGCTATGGGCATGCTGAAACGCTGGGGCGGGAGCCGATCCCTTACAAGGGCATGCGGATCACACAAGCCGGTGGCGAGCAAATTCTGGTTGATGATCTAAACTATTTCCAGGAAAGCCTGAACAAGCTCATAAAGGTCGATCTTCCTGACGAGGCTTATGGCGGTTTTTTTCTGCTGGCCTACAATATCGGCCTGTCGCGCTTTCGCAAATCAACTGCGCTGCGCCGCCTGAACGCTGGCGACACGCTGGGCGCAGCTCAAGCACTCATGTGGTTCAATAAATATCGCGACCGCCGCACGGGCCGACTCAAAGAGTCTGGCGCCCTGACCAAACGCCGGCGGCTTGAGCATGACATGATCGTTGATGCCGTCACCGCAAAGCAGTCTCCGCCCATCACCCTGCCAAGGGCGGCGTGCGTCGCGGGCGAAGGAGGCGAGGCCAAGCCTGCCGTAAAGTCAAAGACAAACTGGCTCGGAGCGGTGATCGCGGCGCTGGGCGCGGCGGGGACAGCAATCCAGGAAAAAGTAAGCTGGATCATGCCGTATGTGCCTCAAAACCTCATGTCTTGGATTCTTGGAGCAATGGCGCTGGCTGGCGTTCTTGTGATCGCAAATCGCGTCTATGAGTCCTACAAAGGGGTGCATTGATGTGGCTTTGGAGCATCCTTCCATCTCGGGCAAAACTTTTCGCGCTGGGCGCGGCGATTGGCGCGACCTTGCTCTGGTGGTTGCGCATGGATGCGGCTCGGTCGGCAATGGCCAGGGCGAGGACAAGGGGATTCCGGGATGCTGAGAAAATCCGTAATCGCGTTTCCGCTGATCGCCGCCGCCCTGACCGGCTGCACCCTTACGCTGGGCGCGGATACAGGGATGGGGCCGGCGGCAAATGAAATATGCAGGACATGGGGGGAAAGCCTCTCAACGCGGTCGCACAAAGACACCATCACCACGCAGAAAGAAATCGTCACCGGATATGCCGACTTTGCGGCTACCTGCCCTCAATTCAAACACCTAATCCCAAGATAGCAACCATGACCGACCGGATCACAGAAGCAGAAATACAGCGCATCGTGCGCGAAACGGTGAATGAGATTTTCACCCGCACCGGCATGTCTGCCAACGATCCGCTCGACATGCAAAAAGACTTTGCGGCCTTGCGCAAGCTGCGACTAGCCCAAGAGCGCATGACTACACGCGCATTTATGACCGTAATCACCGTGCTAATCACCGGAGGGCTGGCGCTGATATACACGGGGATATTCAAGAATTGAGTTGCCCAGCGCGCCCTATAGGCAGCGCGGCAAGCCCCCGAGGCGGCGTTCTATGCTCGCCTCTCTGCCCGCCTCGGGGGCACCTACAGACGCAAAATCGCGAGCCAACTGTGTGTGAGGCAGGGCATGGTAACATTCACAACTGACGAATTGATTGACGCGCTCGACTGGTATGCCTTGTGCGGGAACAAGATCAAGGCCGCGGCGCGCGAGGCAGGTATGTCCAGAAACGCCATGCGCAGGCGGATAAGGGCAGCTCAGGAGCTTGGCCTTGAGCCTAGCGGCGACGATCCGCGCGAACACTTCCTGTCTGCCGCCCAGCGCGGCTTTGCAGAGGAATCCGGCATCCCGGCCAGCCAGCTTTCCCACGGCTGGGTAAAGAACGACACAGGGTCACATTTCTATTCTGTCGAGCGCCCGCGAGACGACCCGAAGAAGTTGTCTGAAGCCCTGATCGACGGCTTGAGCGGCATGCCGCGGGCCGTGGATACAGGAGCGCCAGACAACGCCTCAGACGACCTGCTGGCCGTCTTGCCCATCTTTGACGCACACATTGGCATGCTCGCCCGTGAGGGCGCCACAGGGGCGTCCTGGGACCGCAAGAGCGCCCTTGAGCGCGTATCGTCCGGCGTGGCGCGTATGGTGGCCTCAGCTCCCGTGTGCGGCGAGGCGTTGATAATCTTTGGCGGGGATACGTCGCACACCGACAACAAGGAAGCCGTGACGCCTCGGGGACGCAATCCTCTTGATGCGGACGGCAGCTATTTTGAAATCGTCGCAAGCACGATCGGCGCCATCAAGATCGCGGTGGACATTGCTCTGCGAAAGTTTAGCCGCGTGCGCGTGCGTGTGCTGCGGGGCAACCACGACGAGCATGTGCATGTTGCGCTCACCCTGGCGGCGGCGGAACACTACCGCGACCATATCCGCGTGATTGTTGAGCAGAGCGAGTCCGACTACCTGGCCTATGAGTTTGGCGCCAACTTCATCATGGCCCACCACGGCGACAAGGCAAAGCCGGAGTCGCTCACAATGTTCGCCGCCGACCAATACGCGCCGATGTGGGGAAGAACAAAGCATCGCCTGATCCTGAGCGGACACATCCACCACGAGAAGCGCAAGGACGTCGGGGGAGCCACGGTCGAGTCTATGCGCTCACTGGCCCGCCGAGATGATTATGCCGTCTCACACGGCTATGTGGGGCGATCCACGACCTACCTGATTATCCTGCACCGCGTTGACGGTGAAATCCTGCGCATCAAGATGAACTACGCTTGACCCGAGCCGTGCCATTATGGCACACTCCCTTGGAACAGAATCAACCAAGGGAAGGCCGCAATGAAACGCATCGACACGAAATCCTTGAACACGCTCAGCGACATTTGCAATTCGCAGTCGCGCGGCGCTGGGTGGTGGGAGGTTGCGCCAAGTGACGCCCACCGCAAGTTTGAGGTCGCAACCAAGTTTGCACTCATTCACTCCGAGGTCAGCGAAGCCTTGGAGGCATACCGCCGCGGCGCGCAAGACGATCACCTGCCGGATCGGTGGGGGGTTGAGGTCGAGCTGGCCGACACGCTGATCCGTATTTTCGACCTGGCCGGTGCGCTGGGCCTCGACCTGGCGGGCGCGGTTTTCGACAAATTCCACTACAACGCTGGCCGCGCCGACCACAAGGAATCAACCCGATCCGCGGCTGGGGGGAAGAAGTTTTGAAGCGCCATCGCAACGAGCCGTCGGCGCGCCTTATTGCCAAGCGGCATCGGCGCCGCGTCCGACTCAAGGGCACAAAGGCCGGCATCACGTTCACCATCGACAACGAGGCGAAGCGCCTCACCTTCAATAACTTTAGGCTCCGCTCGGACGCCACAATCTCAAAAGGAAAGGATACGGGCAAATGAAGTGCAAGCACCTAATCGGGATCACGGGCTACGGCGGCAGCGGAAAGGGCGCGGCGTCGGAAATACTCGCCCAGCGCGGCTTCACGCGCATGAAATTCGCTGGGCCGCTCAAAGCGGCGATGCGCTCCATGCTGCGCGAGGCTGGTGTTGGCGACGACCTGATCGACCGCATGATCGAGGGCGACCTGAAAGAGGTCGGGCGCGTGGAGCTTGGCGGGGCCTCGCCGCGCGAGTTTATGCAATGGCTCGGCACCGAGGCCCGCAACGAGTTTGGCGAGCAGATATGGGTAAACATGGCGATCCGCGCGATCATGGAGTCCGACTCGCAAGCAATCGTGTTTGACGATGTGCGCTTTGAAAACGAGGCCGCGGCGATCCGCGGGCTTGGCGGCGTGATCGTGGAAATGCACCGCGAAGGCGTCGGGCCAGTGAACGACCACCCGAGCGAACGCACACTTGAAGGCGATGCGGTGTGCCTCAACAACGGCGGCATCGACAACCTTCGCGAAGATATGGACGAATTGATCGCGTGGGTGTCCAGCCGCGCTCTGGCAGCTATTGGGGAGGACGCGGCGTGAAAGACGCATACCTTGACGACGAAACCCATGTCGATGTTGACATGATCGAAGGCAACAGCCTGCTGCGGTCGGGCTGGGTGTCTCGCTACCACCAGACGCCAGAGCTGGCCGGCTTGCAGAACAACGCCGAACACCAGTGGCGCGTCGTTGCTCTGCTGTATCGGTATTGCAAGGTGCTGACGCCAACGCTTGTCTATGAGGCCCTTTTCCATGACGCGGGCGAAATCATTGCCGGTGACGTGTCCGGCGTATCCAAGGCGCGCTTTCCACAAATCGGATATGCCCTGAAACCGATCGAAGCATCGGCGCGCGAGCGCATGGGCGTCAAGACGCGCAACCTGACCGTCGTTCAGGCGGGATGGCTTCAATGGGCGGACATTGCCGAGTGCGTCAGCTTTATGCGCATGAAGCGACCTGACCTGGAATCGCGCGAAGATTGGTCGCGCACCGTGAAGCTGGCCTTCAACCGCGGCAAGGCTCTTGGCCTGTCGGACGCTGACGCCAAGGAGGCAATGTCTTGATCTATGATTTTATCGTCCTGCTTGGCGCGGTGTGCGTGATCGTAATTTTCGGCGTTGGCTTCCTGCCGGTCAAGCTGCTTGGCGAAGTTGCCGGTGGGATATGGGCGGACATGGAATCCGCGTTCTGGCATGAATACGCAAAGCGCAAGAAAGCGCAAAGACGAAAGCGCCGAAACTAGCGCCCGCCCGCGCCCAGCGCGCGACCACCTGAAAACGAAAGCCCGGCAGATTGAAAGCGTCGGGCTTTTTCATGTGTGGGGTCTGGTGCCACCACGAGGACTTGAACCCCGGACCCACGGATTACAAATCCGTTGCTCTACCAGCTGAGCTATGGTGGCGCTGCGCCCTATTTAAGCGCCCAGCGCGCGGGGATCAAGTGGAAGAAAAACGCGCCGTGTTTCTGACAAAACCGCGACCTTGAACACCATGCCAAAGTGGCATATATGCGCTTTAGGCATTTTACACTGTCAAAACTATCTCTTTTGTTATTAAGGACTTGTTTTACTGGCAAATGTAAAACGCAAAACTGTCAAGTCGTTGAAAATAAACGCAAAATCGCCCTGAATTATCCGATTACAAATCAGTTGGGATTAAAAAAAAGTGTTTGTTTTCAATGGGTTAGAAAACTCATTATTCCAAAGTGGCAATATTTTACAGCGTTTTACACCCCTGACTCTACCTGGCAATTTTGTGCCGGATCGGGCGCACAAAAATGGCACAAAAACGGGCTGGCGCTGGGCCGTCTTTCGCGTGTGTGAAATACGCAATGGTTGGGTGGCGCGGCGCGTCAGGCGCGGTTGTGATAGGCGTCGATCTTGCGGATCACGTCGGCGCTGGGCATGTAGCGCGCGCGTAGCGTTTCAAGATGCGCCGGGCTGTGGCCGGTCATGGTTGCAATTTCCTGATCGGTCGCGCCTGCGGCCATCGCAATCGCAACGGCGGTGCCGCGCAGGTCATGGAAGGTCAAGCCTTCAATGCCAGCCTTGGCGACCGCCGTGCGCCAGGAGGAATCAAATCCCGCGCCCCACGGCCTGCCGGATCGGGTGGTCAGGATGTGCTTGCACGTCACGGGGGTGTGATCGAGCATGTCGCGCAGCTCAGCGGTGGCCTTGATATACACGAAAGCCCCGGTCTTGCTTTGCGTCAGGCGGATCGTTTCGCCGTCGTAGGCATCCCAGGTCATTGCCAGCAAATCCTTCTTGCGCTGGGCGGTTGCGAGCGCGAGCGTCATTACGCGGTTCAAATGCTCCGGCGCCGTGTCTCGGAAAGCCGCAATGTCTTGGGGGGTCCAGATTTTGTTCGCGCGGTTCGAGTCCGCGGTCGAGCGCAATGGCTTCAAGCGGTAGATAAGGATGTTCCGATCAAGCAAGCCCTGCGACGTGCCGAACGAAAGCAGAACCTTAAAAACAGCATGCGCCATGTCCGCGGCGCGCGGCGTGTCTGCCATTTCATCACGCCAGCGCCGGATGGTGATGCGCGCCGATTTATCGTCCATCACTTCCAGCGGCACGCGACCGAATTTGTCGTTGATCTTTTTTAGGCTCGCCTTGTATCCCTCTTGCGTCTTGGGGCGCAGAGCGGCGAAGTCGCGCGACGACAAATAGTCCGCGATCAAGTCTCCTACGGTGAAGCAGTTTGGCGCGACCTGCGCGTCGGACTCGGCGGACAATTCGAGAAATTCCCGCATGAACGCGCGCGAGCCGAACGGGGCGTGGATTCGCTTCCCGCCCTTCCCACGCTTGGTGTAGTAGTATGTCTTGACTTTGCCAGACGCCAGCCGGCGCGTGATCTTGTGCAGCCCCGTCAGGTCTATCTCGCTGGCGTTAGTCATTGATGTAATCCTCAATGCTTTTCTTGGTCGCGCTGGGCGCCTCACGCTTGCGCCCGACATGCGCAGGCTCAAACCGGATCGAGCCGTCGGCGCTCAGGGTCACAGTGTAGCCAAACTGGTCAGCCAGCGCCAGCGCGTTGCGCATTTCGGTCTTTTTGAATTTCATGGGTGGGCGCGCCATTACGATGCGCCCTCCAACTGAGGATCGAAACGCTCGATCACTTCAAGCACCACAAATGGGCGAGACTCTTGCGTGGCGATGCGCTGGGCCTCGCGGCGCGCGCTTGCCAGGGAATAGTGGCGAAAGCGTGTGAACGTGTGTGTCTTTTCGCCCTTCATCGGCTTGCGAGTCACCATCCAGAATTTCTTGGCGTGCTTTTCGCTGGGGACCGGCGCGCCCTCGCCCTTGCGCGCCTTGCGCTCGTTGCGCAGCTTACCGAGCAGCTCGCTATAGTCCTCGACCAACTCTGAAATTTCTTTGGTCAAGGTATCCACGAGTCCATGAAGGCAGGCATTTTCCTCGCGCAAATCTTGCATCTTTTGATTCTCAAGAAGCAGCGCCATTTTGTCGTGATCCTTTCGCGCCAGATCGCTGTCAATTCTCATGTCCTTTTTCCCTCCTTTAAGAATGTGTGATCGCCAATCGTGACGATATGCGTCATGTGTTTGGCCCATTGAGGGTGGACCTTTAAGGCGTGGTAGTGATCGGCACCGAACATCGGCAACTCGACCTCACCGGCCATGATTTTGAGCGCGAGCAGCCGCGCGCTCGCCCATGCGTCGTGTTCGTGCGCGCGGGGCAGCTTGCCCATCTGGACAAACGAAAATTGCGCCTTTTGCAGCACGACTCCACAAACCGTGCCAGGCCAGCGCGGCGACGAAACGCGCGTCATAATCACATCCGCGACCGCGATCTGCCCAGCTCGCGGCTGGTTTCTGGCCTCAAAGTATATCGCGCTGGCAAGGCAAAGCGCCTCACCCTTTACGCGAATGTCGGGCCTGCGTGCTGGGCGCTGGGCGCGGGCGGGCGTGGGCGTGGTGCTGGCCGGCCTTGCTGGGCGCTTGAACACATGGAAGGCTTGCCGGGGTGGCATTTCCATAGGGACAAAACGCACAGGCTCGGGCGTGACAAATGGCGACGGCGACACGCAATCCTGTGGCGGCATACTCAACACGCCAAGCGCAAACACCCCAACAAGCGTGGCGCTGGCAATGGTGCCTGCCCCGCGTATGGTGTTGGCAAGATACTGCATGCGTGTCGCCATCGGCCTACACGCCCAGCGCGGAGCGATACAATTCAAGGATCGCTTCAAATGCGCTCCGGTCGTTTGGATCGGCGGCGCGGATTTTGACAATCTCGCGGATCGCCTTGACCTCGAAGCCTTGGGCTTTTGCCTCGGCCATGACCTCTTTGACCTGATCGGAAATATCTTTCTTTTTCCGCCTCAAGGCGCTCGATGCGCTGGACGATGGACTCGAGCTGCTCTGCAACTTCTTCGGGTGATTGAACGGTCATATTTTCGCCTCTCTATGTGTGTTGCGGCGGGCGGTGGGTAAATCCGCCCGCCTGGGTAGGATTAGGAACTCGGCCCTTTCTCTGGTGTGTGCCGGCGCTGTGTTGCCCTGCCCTCGGGCGCGCTGGGCGTGGTGAAAATGGGCGCGTTGTGTGATTCGACATTGCCATATTGGCACACGGCGAGTCAAGAGAAAAGCAAAGCCCGCATGCGGGTCAGCGGCATGCGGGCGTGATTGCTGGGGAGCAAATAGACTCTTGAACGGCCTTTGCTAGTTTGGCGGCGCTGTTTTGCCCTGCCCTCGGGCGCGCGGCCTTGGTTGAAGTGGGCGTTTGTCGTGGCGTTGTGCCATACTGGCACGGGTGAAGTCAAGTTGCTGCGCGTATAAATTCCGCCGCCACCTGCGGAACGATTGCGTTCCCAAAGCCGCGCAAGCGCATCACACGGCGCGAGTCTTTCGCGCCCCGCGCGAGCGGGATGGAAGCGGGCACGAAAGCGCCGCGGCACACCAGCTTGGGGGGAACCCCATCAACCACCCCGAGAAGCGAGGATTCAACTGGCCGCCGTTTGCCGTCGCGGCAGGCAATCCAGTCAGCGCCGCCACCCGCGGGACAGTATCGTTGCGCTCTTTCCCATCCTTGCGGAAACGCCACTTCTCCAAGCTGCCAGTGTCCTTGTGATCCCTCACGCTGGGCGTCGGCCAGCCCGCAAGAAGGGCAAAGTCGTTCAGGTCGTTCGATCTGCGTGGATTCGTTGCCCGCTTGGCCTGGCCCTCGCCGCTCCCGTCGCTCGACTGTGGCGTCGGCCAGCCCGCAAGCATCGACTGCCCTGGAAGCCCGTTGCGCGGATCGCTCGACACTTGACCCCGCTTCTCCGAGTCGTTCGCTCTTGGAGTCGCCCAGCCTGTGCGCGGTAAACCAGAGTCGCTGGCGGATGTGCGGCGCGCCGATGCCACAAGCCGGCACAACCGCCGCCCCGCAGGCGTAACCTGATTCTTCCAGCGCATCGAATACAAGATCGAGCCAGCCGTCTTTGGTAACGACGCTCGCAACTTCCTCTCCAAAGACTCTTGGAGGGCGGCGCTTGGCGATAAGTTGGAGCCATGCGGGGGCAAGGTGGCGCTCGTCTTTGACTCCCTCCCCTGCGCCAGCGACACTAAAGGGCTGACAGGGCGGCGATCCGGTCCAAACCGGCCTGTCGTCGGGCCAGCCGGCGAGCCTGAGTGCGAGGGACCATCCGCCGATTCCGGCAAAGAAATGGCATTGTGTGAATCCTTTAAGGTCGTCGGCACAGACCTCGGTGATACTTCGTTCGTCAACCTCGCCATCTGCAATGCGTCCTTCCTTGATAAGTTGCCGAAGCCACGCAGCGGTGGCAGGTTCAAATTCGTTGTAATAGGCCCCCATTGGCACCCCTCTTTCATGTGTGTTTTGCCAATATGGCAACGCGCTGGGCGCTATTAGAGTCGCTTGGGGCGGTCCTCGATCAGCTCGGGGGCGATCACTTGCACGATCTCATAGTCGTCAAGAGCCTCACCGCGGGCCGGTAGATAGTAAAAGTCTCGCGTAAGGTCCAAGTGGGAAACCTTGAAATACTCGGTTCGCTTGTAAAGCCCGAGTTTCGTGGTGCCGATCACCTGCTTGAACATGAAGTGCTGCTTGTTGCGCGCTCCGACAAAATGCTTGACCTTCAACACGTCGCCAACCTTGATTTCTCGACCAAACTTGTCGCGCGTCACATCGCTGTCTTGTGCGCTCATTTCAATGATCCCCCCAAGATTCGTGTCATGTTGGCGATCGCCTCGCCAAGACGTTCCAGTGCAATTTGAGACGCATCGCGCGCATCGGACAGGTCGTTGAGCGCGTCGCGCAATTGGCGCTTTTGCTTTACGTTGCGACTCAATGCCTGGTCCAATTCCCCAATCAATTTCTCCATATCGAGCATTTAGCGTTCCTCTCGTTTGTGTGATTCGATATTGCCATAATGGCATAGCTCGGGTCAAGCAAGCCCCGCAGCCTCGGCCTGGCGAAAGTCCTCATAGGCAAGCGCAATGGTGGCAATGAACCTCAACCACTCCTCTTTGGTCAAGGTGGTGACGTCAAACTTGCCAAGCCCCTCTAGGTAAGCTCCTGCCTCACGCCCAGCCTCGCCCAGCGCCGCCAGCGCGTCGTCGCCAATCGCGGTGGCCGGCCCGCCTTGTGTCAGTGGATCACTCATGCGACTTTCTCCCCCTGATCTTGGTCTTTTGCGAAGCGATACCCCACGACGCGCTCATACTTGCCGTCGCGCTTGCACAGGATTGCATCCGGCGTGCGCAGCTCGCCAATCCGTTCAAGCCCCTCTTTGGCGCTGGTAGGTGCAGGCAACGCGCCGCCCAGGTCCGTCCAGCCCGAAACCGCGTGATACCGCGCACCGCCAAAGCCGCCCAGCGCCAGCCATGTTGATGCCCTGATCTTGTAGTTGTGCATGAAGTCGATGCGCAGCGAATCCGGCTTGCCGAATTTTTGATGGATGGCAGCAAATAGGCTGTCAATAGGAAACATGCTCGGCTTCACGGCCTGCGTGGACAACAACGGGGCGGCGCTGGCGTCCTCATTGATTGCCGTGGGGTTGTCCTCAAACTCAAACTCAAATCCGCACCCTGGGCATACGCGAGTCTGGACGGGCAGCATTTTCATGCACTCAGGGCAATCCTTCAATGTGCCAACATCTTCGCGTGGAACCTTCGGCGCCGGCGGCTTGGGCGGCTTGATTAGATCGATCGGACCGTGGGTTGTGGAGTTGTCCGTAAAATCCAGAACCAGGCAGTCCTCTTTGCCCGGCGATGTGCGCAATCCGCGACCGACAACCTGCAACCAAAGCGCCGTCGAATTGGTGGGCCGCAGGACGGTCACAAGGTCGAGCGCAGGGTAATCAAACCCGATGGTCAGCACATTGCAGTTGGTTATCACGCGATACTCGCCGGCGCGGAACCCGTCTATCACACGGTCACGCTCAGCGCGCTTCAGCTGCCCATGCACGCACTCGGCATGCTCACCAAACTTGCGGAACAAATCGCGAACAGTCTCAGCGTGGTCAATGCTGGCGCAGAACACCACCGCGCTGTTCCTGCCGCCGCTTGTCAGGGCTTTAATCGTTTCCTGCACGGCTGGAATATTGATCGCGTCGTCGTCCGCAATCTCGGCAAGGTCGCGGTCGGTGTAGTCGCCTGTCGCGCGGCTCACCTTCAAATGGCTGGTGTCCATGCGGTGATCCATCACCTGCGTTACGGGCGGCACAAGGTATCCTTTTTCAATAGCCTCGCCTATGCCGATTTCATAGATCACGTCGTCAAAAATGGCCTTTTCCCAGCCGTATATTGGGCCGAACCCAGCGCGCCACGGTGTTGCGGTCAGGCCCACGATTTTGAAATTCGGCACAATTCCGCGGTTCGCCTTGAACAGCTTTTGATACATGCTGTTTTCTTTGTCCTTGCCAGGGGCAAGGTGGCACTCGTCCACGAGCAAGATATGAAACCCGCCGGTCTTGTTGATCGCCCGATAAAGCGTCTGCACGCTCCCAACGACGATCTGGCTGTCATAATCTTTGCGGTTCAGGCCAGACATGACAATGCCCGCCGGTGCGAACGGCATCAATGCGTGCAACGCCTCGTAGTCCTGCTTGACCAATTCCTTGCTTGTGGTCAGGACGCCTATGCGGGCAGCTGCGTCCACCTGCAAGATGTGCCGGCAGATGTTGGAAATAAGGATCGACTTCCCCGTCCCTGTGGCCGCATTGATAACGGGATTCCCACCGCCGGACTGCCAGTATTCGATCAGCTTGACCGCTGCCTCGTGCTGGTGGTCGCGCAGCTCTATCCCGTTGACATTCACCATTGCGCTCGGTCCTCATTGTTGTGGTGCGGCGTGATGTGCTTGAGCGCGAATTGCTCGGCCAGTGTCGGCGCTGGGCGCGCCTTGCGCTCGTCAAGAACGCTTCGCCCTGGCGGGGGAAGGCCGTTCATCTTGGCGTAGCGTGACATGCAGGCCGCTTTTCTGCGGGCATCGGCGGCGCGGTTGACAGCATCAATTTCATCTTGGCGCTTTTCCGACTGCATTTCCGAGCCTAGCCCTATTGACTTGCAGTATGCGCGCCCATGCTCCCACCCCTTGCGCAGGTCAACGCCCAGCGCCTTGCCTATCGAAGAATACGTCTCGCCGCGCTGGCGGGCTTCGTAAACCTTCTTTCCAAGCGCCAGGGACTCAGGGCTTCCCATGTATATTCTTTCTTTTGCGGGCTTTGCGCTGGGCTTCTTTGCTGGCTTCTTTGTCTTGGATTTTTTGTCAGTCACTTTATTCCCCCTATTGCTTGTTGTTGCCTTTCCAATTTGCCAAAGCGGCACATGATTCGTCAAGGGGAATACGCGCAGCTATG
>Ga0256829_1002821_pt1 | contig 12556 bp, 11 predicted proteins | sample 131447metaG_FD_185979 | JGI IMG/M metagenome (GOLD analysis project Ga0256829, IMG submission 185979) | Hydrothermal vent microbial communities from Lau Basin, Pacific Ocean - 131-447 | ecosystem: Environmental > Aquatic > Marine > Hydrothermal vents | place: Pacific Ocean: Lau Basin | collected... | reverse complement strand
GATTTTTCCTTGAAATAATCCAATACATGAACAGCTCGAAAGTATGGCATTGCATCGAAAGTGGAACCGTCAAATCGCTTGGCCGCCTCGGGATAGGTCAATGGCATCTCGACAACTTCCGCCTCAAGCGCCTCAAAATGACCGAACCAACTGCTCACCACCGGCTCAAAATTGCGCCCCTGGGGCACGTGCATAAAGCAATTGCCATTCCCCATCTGACAGTACTTGGCTCCACCACCGACCACAAACGCCTGCTGAAGGTTGTAATCGTGAATGGAGAAAGGCTGCACATTGACACTCAGATAGGCATCGACAAACAGCTCGGCCCCCATTTTTTGACACAGAGGCAATAGGGTATCCAGTTCCAGCGCCTGATGCCCGGACACGAAATTGACCGATGACACACAGACAGCGAGGGTTGCATCGTTTATCTGCTCCGCAATGCGTCCCACCAGATCCTCTGCCGGAAAAGCCGGCACTCTCACCAGCTCAATATTGGAAGCCTGGGCGACCGCCAGGAGTTGCCTCGAGATCGATGGATGTTCCGAGTCCGAGGTGACTATTCGACCACCACGAGCAATGGGTAGCGCCGAAAGAAAGCGCACAAACAGCTCGTGAACACTAGGGGCCAGCGCAATATTCTCTACTTCCCCCTCAAGGATTGAAGCGAAACCTTCTCGCAGACGATCCGCTCTTCGAAAAACCTCATCCCAGCGTTCTTCGCCGTACTTGTTCAGACAATCCCAATGCTCGCGATAAGCCTTTTCGCAAACATCGGGCAACGCCTGATGGATATGCCCTGTGAGCATAATCCTCTGCGCCACTGCGGCGTGTTGGTAATCCTGAGACAGATGGTTGGGGTACTGGCGAATTTCCTGAAGACTGGTCATCGAATCGTTTTAGTTATCCTGATTATCTGCTCGTCATTATTTACGGGCCCCGAGCATTGAAGCGACACACTAATTATAGGGCAGCCTCGGGGAAGAGTGGTGAGAATCTCCCAACAAAGCCGTAAAATAGTCGCCATCAGTTATTGAGGCCCCCTATGATTTCCACGATTGGTCAACTTTTAGACGCTATGAATGTCGAACTGCAGGTATTTGACCTGGGTCGACAGGTTCAAGCGATAAGCCGAACCACGTTTCAACAGTTCGAAACCCAAGACATCGCCTACCCCAGCCCTCACATGGGGCATGCTTGGCTTGGCATCGTGTTTTGGGCTCCGGAAGCTCCAGAGCAACCAGTACTCTGGTTTGTGAAATTGCCGCTCGATGAGCAGGGCAAACTGGCACAGGCAGAGCGAGACCGCTTTCTGCAGCAGCTGCTCACCGGAGCGGGGAAGAACCTCCAGGCAGCCAAACAGGGGACAGCGTTTCAGGAAGTCCTGAAAGATAACCCATTTATCTTTTCTCCCCCCCCGGAAAAGCAGGCTTTCATCAACAGTAAAGTCCGCCAACAGCTGGAGCTCCCTCCCAGCCAGTATCAAGACGCCGCCCTAAAGTACCTCAACGGAGACCTGACCCAGTGGCAAGAGCTGCCTCTGCAAGGCGTAGCCGATATAGTCTGTCACTGGAAATCGAACCGGGATCTCCTGGCCAGCAGCCTGGGCAAACTTCCCGAGCAACCACTGATACTGCTGTGCCAACTGCTGGAAAACGAGCCTGTTGACGACGGTATCAGCACGCCCCTGTTACAACGCCTCAGCGACATCATGGCAAGAGCGAATAACTTGTCGCCAGGCGATACCGCCATGGCCATTGCCCTGCTGCGCGGCCTCTCGCAATCTATCAACATGCAAGATCGGCAGAAAGCTCTCAGGCTCTCGCTGGAAAGCTCCTTGAGAGACTCGGCCGAGTTTCTTGCCACGGTTGCCAGCCGCAATCATCTGGAACTGTTCGACGATACCCTCTGCCTGGAATATCTGGCAGCAATGGCCGAGCACGACCAAGCGGTATTCAACACATTGCTACAGCAATTGCTCTTCACCCCCATAATGCGCAAGCAATTGCTCAAGTGCATTCAACTACCGCAATGCCCTGACAGGGTTCGCAAAGCCTTTCAAACCTTTGCCAACAGCGTAAGAGGCACACTGCACTAGCTGCTCATTTAAGATGCAAATTTTGAGAGGCGGTTGCGATTATTTTCCCCTCACCTAGAATCAGGAAACAATCGCCTCAATTGATCAAGAGCGCCCTCCGCACTTATGAATATTCTACTGGTAGAAGACAGCGCCACGCTAAGATTGACCATGGCCAGTGTTATCACTGAAGCCGGGCATCAAGCCGTACTGGCTGAAAGCGGTGAAGCTGCGCTGGCCGAGATCGACCGAGAGAATATCGACTTCATCTTTATGGATGTGGAAATGCCCGGACTGGATGGCTTCGAAACCACCCGCAGGATCCGGGAAAAGCTCGGTGATAATTGGCTCCCGATTATTTTTCTAACAGGGAAAAGTGACGACGAAAGCTATCTGCAAGGCATCCAAGCCGGTGGTGACGACTATTTGATCAAACCTGTGAGCCCGGTAATTCTCACCGCGAAAATCGCAGCTATGAAGCGCATTGTTGACATGCGTAACGAATTACAACTGCTCAATCAGGAACTGGAACTGCTCAGCCAGATAGACGGCATGACGCAGCTGTACAACCACAGAACCTTTGTGCAGCTGGCCCAGGAGCAGTGGGCGCAAGCCAACCGCAATAGCCATCCCGTCGCCTTGATCATGCTCGACATAGATCACTTCAAGCTCTACAACGACCACTACGGACACCCGCAGGGTGACGAGTGCCTCAAGCAGGTATCCAAAGCACTAAAAGGCACAACCAAGCGCCCCGGTGACATTCTCGCCCGCTACGGCGGAGAAGAATTTATTGTATTTTTACCCAACACCGACGCTAAAGGTGCCGAGAAAATCGCCAATGATATTCACGATGCCGTGCTTGGGCTCGAAGTCGAGCACATAAAATCCCCCACCCACGACAGGGTTACCGTCAGTATCGGCGTATCTGTGTGTCACTCCACTGCAGGGCGCACACTGAACGACATGATCAAGCACGCCGATGTTGCTCTTTATAATGCCAAAAATAAGGGGCGTAACGGCATATGTGTGGATCAATACCTGCCATCAAAAACCATACTGATTGCCGATGATGACCCATTTATCCTGAAAGTCATCAGCAGCCAGCTGGGCAACCACTGCACAGTACTCACTGCGGCAAATGGCAGGGAGTGCACCGAACTGGCAAAAGACAAGCTTCCGGATCTGATTTTGATGGATATTCTGATGCCAGAAGTGGACGGATTGGAGGCTTGTCGTCAACTTAAGGACGACAAGAAAACAGCGCACATCCCCATCATTCTGATTTCAACACTGGACGGACAGTCTTCCATCAAACAGGTGAAACAATCTGGCGCCAATGCCTATTTGGAAAAACCCATCGAAGAGCTGCGACTACTCTCCAAGGTCAATAACTTTTTAACGTAGACGTTGAAGTCACTAGCTCTACATCGGAGTCTTCAGACACAACCAAAGCATACAACGGGTCACATAGAGATCCGCAGGCTCCCCGCCCATCTCCTCGCGACTTACAGTGCCATCACCATCGCTGTCGATGCTGTCGAATAGCCCCATGTAGGAAGCGTATTCGTCTGCGCTGACCGCACCATTGTGGTCTCGATCAAGTTTAGCAAAACGGGCTTTCAGCAACGCTTTGCGTCGCGCCTGATCCGCCTGCTCATACTCGCTAAATTCAATATCACCATTGGCATTGTCATCCAGCTTCTCAAACAGGCTCTGTTTGTGGGCTACCACCTCCTGCTGGGTGATTTTTTGATCACCATCGCGATCATACTTGGCCAGCAACCAGGGCTCCTCCCCATGGGCGGCCACACTGAAAAACAGAAGCAATACTGCGCGACACAAAATAGCCATAACACACCTCCCATTAACGGGATTTTTGATCTCAGGTGTGCAGGTTAAAAAAGCGGAGAGCTGGACTCCGTTAACTGAATCACAGTTCCCGGGAAAGACCGGGGAAAACTCAACGTCCGCAGTACCAATTGACGTCTCGGGCGTGCTTGTCCACTTGATCCACCACATTCAGAACCAAAGCGAACAAGGCCATGCGAACCAAAACGCCGTTATCAGCCTGTCGAAAAATAGCGAGGTTGGGGTTCTGATTGAGATCGTTGTCCAACTCATTGGCATCCTCTCGGGAATCTCGTGGCAGAGGATGCATGATCACCGTATTGGGCTCGCAAAACTGGGTATAGATAGCCTGATTCAAACGGAAGCGCCCACGATAAAGATCCGCCTCCTCCTTACTGGTAAAACGCTCTTCCTGAATTCGAGTGGAATAAGCAATATCCACGTGAGTGATAGCGTTAGTCAGCTCTTCGGATATGGCCACATCGTGCCCGGCAATCCGCAACTGCTCCACAATCGATTCCGGCATCGCCAACTCCGGAGGAGAAACCAGAGTTATGTGAATACCCTGGTACAAGCATAAAAGTTTGCACAGGGAATGTACGGTTCGGCCGTGCTTTAAATCGCCGATCATGGCAATCCGCAAACCGTCAATGCCACGCCCCTTGTCGCGCAATTCTTGGCGAATAGTATAGAGATCCAGTAGCGCCTGGCTGGGGTGCTCGTTAGGGCCGTCGCCGCCATTGATGACTGGCACTCGGCTGGCTTCGGCGAACTCTGCCACAGACCCCGCATCGGGGTGGCGCATGCAAATGACATCACTGTATCCGGACAAGACCCGGGCGGTATCGTAGAGTGATTCACCCTTGGCAATGGCTGAACTCTGGAAACCGGTGGTCTCCCTCACTTCACCGCCCAGCAGATTAAAAGCCGCACCAAAACTGACTCGTGTACGCGTGCTCGGCTCAAAGAACATGTTACCGAGAATTGCACCTTCCAGAACTCGAGTTACCCGCTTTCGCAACGCGTAGGGCTCCATGGCATCAGCCACCTGAAAGATACGTTCAATATCCTGCCGTTCAAACTGGGTGATTGAGAGAATATGAGCCCCGGTAAAGTCCATAGAATCGCCTTCTGCAGTCACTGAAATTAACAGGGCATATTGTATCCATGGGGCCGTCAATGCACCACGGCAATTTCACAATTCGATGACAAATAAGCTACCATAGCCCACACTATGACGAGTGGTTTTACTACCGTCGTTTACTGGGCCAGTTTCGCACTCGTGACGCGGTTCCACACTTGAATTATTACCCCCGGTGCCGATAACAATAGTGAGCCGGTAACCTCATCCAGAAGGAAGTAGAGTGTCAACACATCAGCCCGCAGCCCTGGTTAAATTCTGCACAGCCGAAACTGCTAAAAAAATTCTCTCATCTCAAACTCTGAGGTGGAGCGCTCCCAGCCGTTTCGACGACCCGTTCGAGCTGAATCACGAAACCCAATTAAACTTCGACCCGCACTCGCTGCTGGATAGCGCCATTAAAATGGCCTCTTCCATGATCTTTGCGCCGGACGATCCCAAAGGTAATACGCCACTGATCAACGCCATCCGCCGCTGGCGGGAGGAGGAACGCTTCCACTCTCCCGACGAAGCCGTGGACGTTTTGCGTGAACTACTGTCTCAAGTGGTGGATCACCGCCAAAAGACCATCGATCAAATGATGACTGAATGGCGCAAGTTCACACGCACGTTGCGCATCTGCAGTTTCAGCGCCAAAGCCGACAACCTCTCCGCTTGGCAGTACTTTGCAGACCACCACAAAGGTGTCGCCATTCGCTTTCACACTGGCGAATTCAACCAACTGAAGCAAGCTGTAAAAGTTGAATACAAAACTGTGCGCCCGGAAATCACGACCCTGCGTGAAGAGCTGTCTGTTGTTCTGGGCGGCGCCCCCCACAATGCCCAGGGCGACTTTATGGAAAAGTTTTCCATAAAACCGACCTTCTGCTCTTCTGAGCAAGAATGGCGCTGCATGGATCAGATTCAAGAACAGCCAGGTGAAACCCCCACCGACGAGCACGAGTGGTTTGAAGACCGCCGTTTTGAGCGAAGCGAAGTGGACGCTGTGTATTTTGGTGCCTACACACCAACAGCCGAAAAGAAAGACATCTACGGCCTGATCAAAGAAAAGTACAGTCAGGCCAAGGTATTCCAAGCCAAAGCCGCAATGGGCAAATACGAGCTGGAGTTTGAGAAAATCAATCGCTCCTGAATGGTCGCTCCGTGAGGCTACCCTAGCAAGCCATTGGCGTAGCTCAACAACTGATTCATTATGTTCTGTTCTTGATCATTCAGGTCACGCTCCTGACGCACCCGCTTCACACGCTCATGTAATTCAGAAATCGTAAGCGCAGCCTCGGCTTCGGGCTGAGTCAAGCGCTGGTGTCGCCACTGCTGCCATCGCACCAGTTCCTCTTCACTCAAGGTCTCAATAAAATGCCTGGCGCGATAGCGAAACAGCATTTCCCGCAGTCGCGGGTCTTTAAACTCCTGCTCCAAACTCGCCAACGCCTGAGGCTGCGCAAGCCTCACTTTTTGACAGACACCCTTATCGCCATCACCAAGAAATCCATCGTAGAGCTGCTGTTCAGGATCGCTACTCTTAGCAAAGCTCTGAGACGAAAACACCGACTGCAGCTTGGTGCTAATATCAGCGCCTGCCAAGGTTTGCCAGTGACGCTCACAGGTACCCATATCGATGGACCAGCGCTCGGCGGCATCGGCATCCAGCAACTTAATGGTGGTCAATATCGGGCACTTGTTCATATGCACCACCTTGAGAGGAATTCGCTCAACTCCCTCAGGCATTTCATCTTTGCGGGTAAATACCCGCTCGGCTATCTGTTCGGCGGTCAATTCCAGCAGAGGGGCCGGATCCGCTGACAGATCGAACACGATAACGCCATTTTTGTTGGTGGGATGCATTGCCAGCGGCATTACAACCGCGGCACAACCATGTTCTGCGGGAAACATCGAGGAAATATGCAGCAATGGTTTTTTGTGCTGCAGATCCACTAGCTCAGCAACTCGATGCTTGCTGCGCAATTGATAGACGTAGTCGTATAAGCCCGGCTGTTTCTGTTTAATCAAACGCGCCACCGCGATAGTCGCGTGCACATCAGAAAGGGCATCGTGCGCATCGGCGTGTATCAAACCATTGGCTTCGGTCAAATGTTCCAACTTAAAACTGGGCTTGCCATCCTCGTGGCTGGGCCACTCAATTCCCTCGGGACGAATAGCGCGCGTGAGACGTACCATGTCGATAATATCCCAGCGAGAATTGCCGTTGCGCCACTCGCGCTCGTAGGGATCGTAAAAGTTGCGATACAAACTGTAACGCGTGACCTCGTCATCAAACCGCAGAGTGTTGTACCCCACACCACAAGTCCCAGGCGCCGCCAACTCGGCATAGATCGCCGCCATAAATTCTGGTTCGGATACACCTTCTGCGAGGGCTTTTTGCGGTGTCAAACCTGTCACCAGGCAGGCTTCCGGTTTTGGCAATACGTCGCTGGCGGGACGGCAGTAAAGCATCAATGGTGCGCCGATAACGTTCAGTTCTTCATCGGTGCGAATGCCTGCAAATTGAGAGGGTCGATCTCGGGACGGCACTTCGCCCCAGGTTTCATAATCGTGCCAATACAGGGTTTTCATCAGACCTACTCACGCGCTCAGGAAGAAGCACGAGGTTAACCAACTGTGGCGGAAAAATCAGCCCATCAATCGTATGAGTTGCCCTGAAGGCAGCAATCAGGTTTCGATCCAATCCAGAATTGGCTGCCATTGGGCAACATCTTTGGCTACGCGACTTGGAGGCAAGTCAAAAACGCTAACACCGCTATCCATAGCCTTAATGTAATTTTGCGTATCGCGAATAGAGGCGATCAGAGGCACATTGACCTCTTTCAAGAAAGCTGACAGCACTTTGAAGTAATTGGTATTGGTACGCACACGGTTGGCCACCAGACCCACATCCAAGCCAGCGTCCGCCATCCAGTGATTACGATTGAGCGACATCAAAAATCGCACCCCAGCCTTAATGTCCGTGGGCGACGGCAACATCGGAACAATCAGCTTGTCACCGCTACGAGCCATAGACTCAAGCGACTCAATACCCGCGGCCGCAGGCATATCGTGGATAATGTAGTCGTAGTCATCGTCCGCCACTTCACCACGAGTAGCGATTATCGGTACGATTCCCGCACAGCGTTTGGGGCGGCAGCGCAACCAATCCGCTGACGACTGCTGGGGGTCGTGATCCACCAGCGCCACACTCGCGCCGCGCCCGGCATAACAACTGGATAATTGGGCGGCCAGGGTGGTCTTACCACACCCGCCTTTCGGATTAGCAACAAAAATTTGCTTCATTTCCCAAGTACACCGCCAAGAATCCAGTTTTTCTGCCAGCACGATTCAACCACAATTATCAACGCGACGCAGCACCCAAGCTAGCGCCCTACTGATGAATATGTCGGCAGAATGGCAGCGAAGTTGAGAACAAAATGGTGGGAGCCTAATAGCCCTGAATATCCGGCACACCGGAATCGGTATTCTCACTAAGGAGTTCGACCAGCTGCTTGTTGGTCTTATAAAGGCGGCGACAACTCTCTCTGGCAATATTGAGAATCAATATGGAAAACAAAGCCTTGTCCGTTTCGAACAGCTCTCCCAGCGTTTCTCCGGACAGAATCAACAGTTCACAATCTTCCATGGCGATGGTAGTCGCCGAATGAGGCTGTATGCCAATTACCGAGGTCTCCCCAAAGCACATACCCGGTTCGAGCTCGGCTTTGGTCAGATACACTCCGTGCTCATCAAAAACCAGCTTTACTCGGCCCTGCTCGACGATATAGATATAAGAGGCGCAGTCGCCCTCTTTGAAGATCACTTCACCTTCACGATAGCTGACGCGCTGCAAGCGCTTAAAGATTTCGCGCAACTGCGATTCCGACAAACCACCAAAGATGGGAATCCCGTGCAAGAGGGGAACAACACCCTCGAAATCGGTCAATGGCTGTCGACGAACTCTCGCAGTCATATGCTTTGCCTATTTACATGAACGGCTCAATGGGGAGACAGAAGCTCCACCTTGTAGCCGTCCGGATCTTCAACAAACGCCAGAATAGTTGAACCATGTTGCATCGGGCCAGCCTCTCGCACGACGCGCCCGCCGCTACTGCGAATATCCTCGCACGCCTTGTACACATCCTCTACCTCAATGGCGATGTGGCCATAGGCCGTGCCCATATCGTAGCTTTCGGTATCCCAGTTATGGGTCAACTCCAGAACTGTGTTTTCCTGTTCGGAACCATAACCCAGAAAAGCCAGCGTAAAACGACCATCAGGGTAGTCTTTACGACGCAACAGGGTCATACCCAGAACTTCAGTATAGAACTTAATTGAAGCCTCTAAATCCACAACGCGCAACATCGTGTGTAGTAAACGCATAATTACCCCTTATTGATTGTGCTGGGAATGATCCATCTCAGAATGGCCCATGGATTCGTGGTTCATTTTTGAATGGTCCATCTCAGAGTAATCCATGGATTCGTGGTTCATTTTTGAATGATCCATCTCAGAGTGATCCATGGATTCGTGGTTCATCTTTGAATGGTCCATCTGAGAATGATCCATAGCACCGTGATCCATAGCACCGTGCCCCATATGAGAATGATCCATCTTGGAATGTTGATAGGGAACCCACAACGTCCAGACACCGAAAGCAATGATCATCAAAGCCATAAGAGTCCTGAGCGAGTTCAGCTGCAACAGGTCTTTGATACGCTCAGCAAAGACACCGGAGGCCAATACCATAGGCAATGTACCCAGGCCAAAAGCCAACATCACACCCATCGCGCCAACAGGGTGCGCCTGGGCGGTGGCATAAGCCAAAGCCGTGTACACCAAACCACAGGGCAACCAGCCCCAGATTCCACCCAGCAGCAGGGCCTGGCCGGAATTTTTCACTGGCATCAGGGCTTTGCCTAATGGCTGAATTCTAACCCACAACAGAGACCCGATTTTTTCCAGATAAGTGAGGCCACGCCACCAGTTGGCCAAGTACAAGCCCATCGCAATCAGCAACAGACCCGCCACCACGCGCAATACACTGAGGCCATGACCACCTGAGAACTGATAGCTCAAAGCGCCTGCGACCAAGCCTATAAGTCCGTAACTGGCTACGCGCCCCAAGTTATAGCTCATCAAAATTCGCCAGCGGCGCGCGGACTGCTCCGGAGGAACCGAAAAGCTCAATGCCCCCATAATTCCACCGCACATACCGATGCAATGCATGCCCCCCAGTAAGCCGATCATAAATGCCGACGCATAGGGAGCTAGAAAAGGAACCGACTCCAACCAAACCGAGGCGTCCATATTTTACTTCTCCTCTGGTGCCTTGCCGTCTGAAGCAGCATCGGCATTCGATTTTGTAGCCTCTGTTTTTTCTCGATTCTCACCAGCGGCACTGTCATCATCGAATAAGATCCGATGCGCTTCGGTATCGAGATCATCGTACTGGCCGCTGTTTACCGCCCAAAACAGAAAGCGCACCGCGATCACAATAAAGATCAGTGCTACGGGCACAAGAAAAAACAAACTCTCCATAATCTCTATCTCTAGCTGGTTACCTTGCCTAGGCTCTCTTGTTTCTGGGGAGCTCGCTCTTCAGGTCTTTGGCCTTTTGGATCTTTCGATAGGCGTAGGGCATTACCAACCACGAGCAACGAGCTCGCCGACATGCCAATAGCAGCGGCATACGGTGGCACCCAACCCATGGCCGCCAGGGGCAACGCCAACATATTGTATGTCAGCGCCCAACTCAGATTCTGACGAATAATTCGACGAGTGCGCTGCGCGCAATCAAACGCGCGGTCCAAAGCCATCAGATCGTTACTCAACAAAATACTGTCGGCTTTTGTTTGCGCCAGATCTGTTGCCCCGCCCATGGCGACAGAGATAGCCGCACCACTGAGGACCGGTACATCGTTGATACCATCGCCTACCATCAGCACATGCTCGCCAGATTCCTGCAACGACTTGATATATTCGAGCTTACCATCGGGTGTCATGTCGGACTGCCAAGCGTCAAAACCCAACGCCTCCGCGACCCGATGAACCTCGCCTTCTGCATCACCACTCAACAATTCCAACTGCATACCGCGGTTTTTCAGCGATTGAACCAATGGAATCGCAGAATCTCGCAAACGATCTTGCAAACCGAACCAGGCCACCACTTGCCAGTCATCGGCAGACGGATCTTCAGTCCCGCGACGCGACAACAGCAACCATTGACCGCTCTCTTGGGGACGTTCAATTTGCCCGGCAGGCATCGCAAAACCGGGCTTACCAAAGCGATAGTTGATACCAGAAACCTCACCCTCTACACCACTGCCAATAAACTGTTGCTTGCGCCCGGCATTTTGCAAACCAATGAAATCTGAAAACGCGCGAGCTATGGGGTGCTTGGAGCCCTCTTCGAGAGCAGCAACAACAGCGCCCCAATCTCTATGCTGAGAGTCCGGCAATGGTACTAATTTGCGATCCAAACTGGCGACAATCTCCGGCGCACCTTCGGTCAGAGTCCCTGTCTTATCCAGCACGACGCGCTGAATATGAGTCAGTTCTTCGAGCACGTGCCCCCGAGTCACCAGCAATCCCTTGCGCCGCAGCCAGGCAATTGCAGTGGTCAGTGCCGCTGGCGACGCCAGAGAGAGCGCACAAGGGCAAGTAACCACCAGAACTGAAAGAGTAATCCAAAACGCGTGGGCGGGTTCAATAAACCACCAGGTAATGCCAACAACGGTCGCAGCCGCGAGTACAATCGCGACAAAGTATCCCGACAGTTTGTCTGCCATAGCCACCTGAGTGGGCTTTTCCTGCTGTGCCTGCTCAACCATCCGCTCAATGGACGACAGACAGGTTTGCTGCCCCACTGCGGTTACTTCAACCTGCAGGGCGCTTTCGGTATTGATGGTCCCGGCAATGACCTGTGACCCTGGATGCTTCTGTACCGCCTCAGCCTCGCCAGTGAGTAAAGCCTCAACCACGCCACTGCTGCCTTCGAGCACAACACCGTCACAGGGAATCGTGGTACCCGCTGCGACCAAAACGCGATCACCCAAATTCAGGGTTTTTAAGGCGATGTAGTTCCACTGCTGCGTTTCGTCGTCCCAGCACTGGGCTGTCAAAGGCAGTAGTTGCGCCATATGGGTGCTATCTACACCATTTCGGTGGCGCGCACGCATTTCCAGATAACGACCGGCAAGCAGAAAGAAAGTAAACATGGAAACGGAGTCAAAATAAATCTCACCGCCGCCGGTAAAGGTGGCCCAAACGCTGGCCAGATAGGCTCCACCAATCGCCAGAGAAACCGGCACATCCATTACCAGATGCCGCGCTAATAGAGCGCGTTTTGCCGCCTGAAAGAAGGGACGCGCACTGTAGAGTATTACCGGCGTTGCAATCACCAGACTGAGCCAACGAAAGAAGGTTTCCCACGAGGATTCAGCACCGGCGTATATGGCCACAGCAACCATGACCACTTGCATCATACCGAAACCGGCTAT
>Ga0256829_1002820_pt1 | contig 12556 bp, 16 predicted proteins | sample 131447metaG_FD_185979 | JGI IMG/M metagenome (GOLD analysis project Ga0256829, IMG submission 185979) | Hydrothermal vent microbial communities from Lau Basin, Pacific Ocean - 131-447 | ecosystem: Environmental > Aquatic > Marine > Hydrothermal vents | place: Pacific Ocean: Lau Basin | collected... | reverse complement strand
TTTGGGGCAGATGGATTTGGGGCTTGGGGAGGGGATGGGGTTCGTGAGTGTGGAGGATGTGCTCGGCGCGGAGGGGCTCGGGACGAGGGGGGTGGATGAACTCGCGATGATGGCGATGGTTCGGTTGATCCGGTCGGTGCACGCGCTGTACCGGCCGACGCGGGTGGTGCTGGTCGGGGGGAACGCGGTGCTGTTCGGGGACTGGGTGCACGAGATGACGGAGCTTGTGAACTCGGGGGTTACGTCGCTCGCGCGGGAGGGGTGGGTGCTCGAGGTGGGGGATTCGGTGTTTTACGCTTCGCGCGGTGCGGCGATCGTGGGCGGGTCTCGCTGAGGACCGAGGGCGCAGACTGCGAATGCGATGAGGGCGCCGAGGGTGAGCTTCCAGGTGAAATGGATGTCCCGGTAGTGCGTGAGGAGGGTATCGGTGTCGGTCTTCGGTACGAAGAGATCGAGGATGACGCGCTGGGAGCCAAAGTAGAAGGCGAACCCAATGACGAGGGCGGCGATGGCGCTGATGGTTGATCCTCGTTTGGTGAGGGTGATGCAGAGGAAGACCCCGACGAGCCCGGCGTAGGCGAAGCCCATGACCCCGAGGGCGAAGTCGATGAGGGAGTATCCGGTTGCGTTGCGCCAGGGGATGCAGAGGAGGGCGAAGGCGCCGAGGAGGAGCCCGGCGATGAGGACGCCGAGGCGGCCGACGTTGACGTCGTGGTGTTGCCACCGTTCCGGTCGGAGGGGTTGGTAGAGGTCGGAGACGAAGGCGGCGGACATGGCGTTGATGGCGGAGTTCATCGACGAGAGCCCGGCGGCGAAGAGCCCGGCGATCATGAGCCCTTTGATCCCGGTGGGGATGCGGGTGAGGATGAAGTCGAGGAAGACGCGGACGTCGGCGCGGCCGGTGCGGGTGAGGGATTCGGAGGTGAGTTGGGGCTGGGTGTAGACGATCCAGAGGAGGAGCCCGACGGTGAGGAAGACGAAGACGGTGGGGATGGCGATGAGGATCCCGGAGATGACGGATTTGGCGCCTTCCCGCGCGTCTTTGCAGGTGAGCATGCGTTGGGCGAGGTCTTGGTCTGTGCCGTAGGAGCCGATGCCGAGGACGACGTATCCGATGAGACAGGCCGGGAGGGCGAAGGAGGCGGTGAGGTCGAGGGAGGGGTCGATGAGGGTGAGTTTGGATTCGCCTTTGTTGCCGGTATGGAGGGCGTTGAGGATGTCGGGGAGGGGGGCGTCGATGATGGAGATCATGATCGCGATGGCGGCGAGGGCGGCGCTCATAAGGACGATGTACTGGATGACGTCGGACCAGATGACGGAGGCGATCCCTCCCCAGAGGGTGTAGGCGGTGGCGACGACGGTGAGGGTGAGGATGGCGGGGGCGAGGGTGGCGAAGGTGAGTTCTTTGTCTGGGCCGACGATGATGAGGGCGGCGGGGATGGAGGCGGCGTAGACCCTTGCGCCGGAGGCGAGGAGTCGTCCGAGGAGGAAGGCGGTGGATGCGGCGCGGCGGGCGTTTGGGCCGCTGGTTGTTTCGAGGTGCTCGTAGATGGAGGCGGAGTCGGATCGGTAGAAGCGGGGGATGAAGAGGACGGCGATGATGATCGCGGCGATGATCATCCCGAGGTTGGTGGAGAGGTAGGTGAGGTCTCCGGTGAAGGAGAGCTCGGGGGCGCCGATGAAGGTGACGGCGGAGAGGGAGGTTGCGACGATGGAGATGGCGACGGCCCATGCGGGGAGTTTGCGCCCAGCGAGGAAGTAGTCCTTTGCATCGCTTGGGGTCTTTCGCGCGAAGAGGTAGCCCGTGACTGCGAGGGCGATGAGGTAGAGCGCGAGGACGGCCCAGTCGGCGATGGCGAAGCCCTGGGACGGGGTGGGGGTCGGGGGCATGTGTGATTGTCGGCGAAATCGGCGCGGGACCGAGAGAAAGGGGGGTCAGAGGGATCGCGAGGATTCGTTGTGTTCCTGAGCGCTGGAGTTTCCGTTCTGGATCGCTTCCTGCGCGTCTTCGAGGTCGTCGTGGTCGGGGGTGGGGGTCTGGGGGTCTTCGTCGGGTTTGACCTGGATCTTTGCGAGGACGGCGAAGTGGTCGGAGCCCGGGATCTTGATCCGGGTGATGTCGTTGATGCGGGTGCCTTCGGAGAGGAAGATGTGGTCGAGGGGGTATCGGAGGGGTGGATAGGCGGCGTGATAGGTGTTGAGGAGTCCACGGCCGACCCTTGGGTCCCGGAGGGCGCTGAGTTTCTGGAAGAGTGTGGTGGTCTTGGACCACGCGACGTCGTTGAAGTCGCCGGCGACGATGACGGGGTCGGGATCGGGGAGAGTGGCGTGTTCGGCGACGGCCCTTGCGACGAGGACGAGTTCTGCGTCGCGGATGTCGGAGTCGTAGCGTTCGTCGGCGTTCTCGCGTTGTTTGACGGGGAGGGCTGGGGGTGTGGGGTGGAGCCCGACGAGTTTGACCCGGGTGTTGTTGTCGAGGTCGAGGGTGCAGTGGAGGGAGGCGCGACGGTCGGAGACGAGGAATTTGATCTCGGGGTCGTGGATGGGGTGCTTGGACCAGAGCGCGATCCCGAGCCCGTCGTCGCGGATCTGCTCGAGACGGTGGGGGTAGTGGTCTCGGATCGAGTCGAAGGATTCGAGGAGGGTGTCGTTGATCTCGATGAGGAGTATGGCGCTTGCGTTGGTGTCGTTGATCGCTTGTGCGGCCAGGTCGGGGGTGTTGTTTCGCTTGTCGATGTTCGTGATGAGGAGACGGAGGTCGTGGGAGTCTGCGTGTTCGACGGTTGGGGTCCAGAGGTTGGTGTAGGGGAGGATGTAGGTGAGGTGGATGATGGAGGCGAGCGTGGTGAGTGCGAGGAAGGTGAGTTGGGTGGGTCTGTGGATGTTGAGGATCGACAAGGTCAGCGCGAGGGCGGAGGCGATGAGCGCGAGGATGAGGAATTGGACCCTTGGGAAGTCGAAGAGTCTGACGACCCAGTTGTGTGTGGGGATCAAGGGGAAGAGTGTTGAAGCGGTGACGACGGCCGCCAGGGCGAGTGTGGCCCAGTGGCTGAACTCGGAGAGGGAGGGCGGCATTGTGGAGTGTCCGGTGGAGGTGTTTGGATGGATCCGGGACTCGTGGGGGGGCGATCAGGAAGGATTCGGCTTATTCCGGTCCTTTCGGCTTGCGTGATCTGATCTGGAAGAATCTGCGTGTTGGTGGATGGGGTTGGAGAGGCGCATCTCTTTCTTCTCGGTGATGTCGGTTTTGAGGGATCGTCCGACTTGATGGATAAAGAGCATCAGGAAGATGATGACGGATGCGAGGAAAATCGCGTCGATGTACCAGTTCCGGTTCATTGAGGGGTCAACGAATGCGAAGTAGCCCGACACGACGGAGAGCATAAACAGAATCAGTATCAACCAGCGATTCATCACAGGTATGATCCGACATCAGGCTGAATTGGTCCTGAATCGCGGATTAATGCGATTTCATGTTTGCGGATTCGGGGGAGATTTTCGGAGTTTTCTCGGGAGGCGGATGGAGAACTGGCATCCCTCGTCGAGGTTCTCGACTTTGATGGTGCCGCCGTGGAGTTCTGCGATTCCTTGCGCGATTTGGAGCCCGAGCCCGGTTCCTCGTCCTCGTCTCCGCTCGTCGTCGGATTGGGTGAAGGGTTCGAAGATCCGGTCGATGAGGTTCTCGGGGACACCTGGGCCGTAGTCGCGGACTTTGAAGCGGGCGGTGGATTTGGTTTTTGCGCAGATGACGTCGAGGGGTTTGCCCTGTGGCGAGAAGCGGATGGCGTTCCGGATGAGATTGGCGATGGAGGTCTCGAGGAGTTCTGCGTTGCCTTCGACGGTGAGGTCTTCATCTCCGTCGTAGAGGATGGGGTTGATGGGGACTTTGTACTGTTCGGCCATGGAGAGGCAGGACCCGATGGCTTCCATCAGGATGTCGTTTGCGTTGTGTTGCTTGGCTTTGATTTTGGTGGAACCCTGTCGGACCCTTGTGAGGAGGAGGAAGGACTCGATCATTCTTCCGAGCCGGTTCATCTCTTCGGAGGTGCTGTGGGCGAAGCTTTTGTAGTCTTCGAGGTTGGAGTCGGACGCGAGGAGGACTTCGGCTTCGGTTCTGATGACACTGATGGGAGTCTTGAGTTCGTGGGAGACGTTTGCGAGGAAACGGGCTTGTCGTTCGTAGCCCTGTCCGAGACGGTCGAGCGCGGCTTCGAGTTCTTCTCTGAGGAGTTCGGTTTCTGGGGAGGAGTCGTCGAGTTCGATCCCGCGGGAGAGGGTTTCGGCGGAGAGTTCCTCCGCGAAGGTTTGCATTTGATGGATCGGGCGGACGGCGACTCCTGAGATGTACCAGGTTGCGACCCCAGTGGAGATGAGCCCGATGGGGAGGGAGAGGAGGAGGAGATTTGCGACGGGGCTGACGGCGCGTTTGATCTGGATGGATGGTGCTGCGACGGCGATGCGTTGTTCGTCGTCGAGGCGCATGACTGCGTAGAAGAAATCCCCGGGGTCCTCGTCGAACGTCGGTGTGTCCGGGGTGGTTTGGAGGGTGCGGGTGTGCTGGGTGATCTCGTTGAACTCTTCTTCGTCGTACGGGCCTTGGCTCGCGATGATGTGGCCCTCGTTGTCGTAGATGATGACGGCGAGGGGGCCCCATTGCGCGGCTTTGGGGTGGCGGCTGACTCGGGTGAGGAGACTTCCGGAGGTTGCGAGGGCTTTGTTGACTTCGGTGAGTTGTGTGATGGAGTTGCTGAGATCGGTCCGGATTCTGGATTCGACGGACTGTCTGTGGAACAGGAGCACGACGAGCATGATGGTCACGTGGACAACGAGATAGATCGCGAGGACCCACAGGGAGATACGGATCCTGAGGGGGAGCCAGTCGAGGAGATCCCAGCGTTTGGATTCAGACTCCGGCTTGCTCATCGATGATTCCGAAGCGGTAGCCCGCGCCCTTGATCGTGTGGATGAGGTCCCGGTCCTGGAAGCGGTCAACCTTTTTCCTGAGGGAGGAGATATAGACGTCGATGACGTTGGAGGTGGGTTCGAAGTTCATGTCCCAGACTTTCTCCCCGATCTGGGTTCGTGAGAGGACCCGGTTGGGGTTGCGCATGAGGTATTCGAGGAGGGCGAACTCTTTGTTGGAGAGTTCGTGCTCGTACTCGCCGCGTTTCATCTGTCGGGTATAGAGATCGAGTTCGAGATCGTCGTGGCGGAGGACCCGGGATTCGGTGGCTTCTCCTCTTCGGAGGATGGCACGGACGCGTGCGAGGAGCTCTTCGAACTCGAAGGGTTTGGTGATGTAGTCGTCGGCTCCCGCGTCGAGGCCGTCGATTTTTTCTTCGGTGGCGGAGAGAGCTGTGAGCATGATGACGGGGGATGAGATTTTCCGTCGGCGGAGGTTTCGGCATACTTCTATGCCGTCCCTGTCGGGGAGCATGAGGTCGAGGAGGATGAGGTCGTACTCGTTCGCGACGGCGAGTTCTTCTCCTTCGAATCCGGTATGGGATACATCCACGGCGTAGCTGTTTTCCTGGAGGCCTTTCTGGATGGCGGCGGACATCTTGGGGTTGTCCTCGATGATCAGAATGCGCATCGACGTCTCCTTTCCTGACGCGGACTATACGGGGGATCGGGTCTGGTGCGGGAGGGGGTGGATGAAGATGAGCGCACAATGAGGGGCTTTTCATGGGACTGTCACGGGGGGTTCAGCGTGGGGTCGGATTGTTATGTACACACCAGCACGGGACCCGCTGGTCAGATAGATCCACCACGGTGGTCCCATTTGAAAGGATTTTCCATGTACCGCATGACAACGATGACGACGATTGCTTTGACCATGATCGCTGGCACGGCGCTCCCCGTGAGCGCGACGCTTGCTTCGGGTCCGAAGGATCAGACACGTTCTCAGACTCAGCACACTCAATCACACCCTGAACGGAAGGCGATGAAGGCGAAGAAGGCCCATGCTGAGCCCATCCGAACTGGTTTCCATCGCTCGTCGGATCTCTTGGGGATGGATGTCCTGAACTCGGATGGCGACCCGGTTGGTTCGGTCGAGGACATGGTCGTCGATCGTGGGACGGGGGCGATTGAATACGTGATTCTCTCGAGCGGGGGTTTCTTCGGGCTCGGTGACGACCAGGTGGCAGTGCGCTATGGCGCGTTCGGGTTCGACCGGGCTGAGGGGGTTTACCGCTTGGACGTGACTCAAGACGAGGTTAAGAACTCGGCTGAGTTCAAGCCCGAGAACTGGGTTGGGCTCGAGTACGAGACCTGGACCGAACAACTCGAGTCGATGTACAACGAGACCCGTCGTGCGATCGATGACATGTTCGCAGATGAATCCGGTGATGCGGAAGGGGTCGAGATCGACGGCACGGTCACCCGGATCAACCGTGATCTCGGGATCGTCGGGGACGAGCACGTCGAGGTCGTGATCGAGAACAGCGAAGGCGAAGAGCATGTTGTGGTGCTTGGACCGTCGTGGTACGTGATGGGTGATCGTGCTGCGCCCATGCGCGGCGATGAGATCTCGATCACGGGTTACCGATCCGGCGAGTCCGGGAACGGGCGAATCGTTGCGCAGGATGCGATCATCGATGGTGAGTCCATGACGCTCCGCGACGACAAGCGCGTTCCTGCTTGGTCGCACGACAGCTCGAAGGACGATCAGTACAACTACGGTCGCTCCGACAAGACGAACGAGAACAGCATGGGCGGGTCGATGGCTCAGACTGCGCCGATGATGCTGCTGTCCGACTTGGTCGGGATGGACGCTGGTGCTCGTGATGAGCGGGGTGGCGAGATTGCGGACACGGTGATCGAGGTTGCTTCTGGTCGGATCGCGATGCTCGTGTTCGACCCGAACGAGGCTTTCCTCGGGATGGGAGACACTCTGCGCGTGGTTCCGTGGTCGATCGCTGCTGTCGGTCCCGGGTCGGTGACGCTCGATGCTGATGAGCAGATGCTGACGCGCGGTGAGGAGCTCCCGGATGACGTTTCGGTCTATGGGAACAGCTCCAGGTTGAACGCTGTATATCGCGCCTTCGGTGCTGATGTCGCTGAGTTCAAGGCGCGTGAGCGTGATGGCTGGACTTCGAACGAGACGTACCGTGGTTGGTCGAACGGTGAGAAGCTCGCTGATGCGGTGATCGACGGTGATGCTGTCGAGATCCATGGGACTGTTCGTGGCATGACGAGCACGACCCCTGTGAAGGACGGGACGAAGGCTTCGGCGGTCCGGGTCCAGACCAAGAAGGGGACCGAGACGATCGTGCTCGGGCCGGAGGCGTTCATCGAGTCGCAGAACCTGGATCTCGGGTACGGCGATGAGGTGACGATCGAAGCCAAGCGCGCCATGGTCGATGGGCGTGAGGTGATCGTTGGCTGTGAGCTGACTGCGAATGGGCGGACCATCACCCTGTGGGATAACGACAATCCCATGTGGGGCGAAGGCTAACTGTGCACTGTGCGTTTGTGGGCTCGTCCATGCGAGAGTGTGGGCGGGCCTTTTTGTTTGTGGGGCTGGTTTGGGGGGATCTGAGGGGCTTTGAGAGGGGTGTATTGGGCTTCGGGACTGGGATTTGTGGGGAGGGTTGCAAGATGAAGCCGGATTTATTTGGGATTCACGGGGGTCCCATGGGCGGAGGCGAAACTACTCACAGTCAAGAAAGGAGGTGCGTGATGCACCGCACACAGGAACGAACTCGAATCACGATTCTCTCCATGCTCCTCGCTCTGTTCGGCGCTTCGGCGTTGATGGCTGCTTGCAACACCACGGAGGGATTCGGGAAGGACGTTGAGGCCGCGGGCGATGCGATCGCAGATACGGCGGACGACGCGAAGGACTGATCTCATTCATATGAGGGTTGGCTCGTGTGGGCTGATCCGGATGCTTGAAGCTCTGATACTCACTACTTTTGAAAGGAAATTATCATGCTTGGTTGGGCGCTTGCTTTCTTTATCATTGCCATTATCGCGGCTGTCTTTGGGTTCGGAGGGATTGCGGCTGGTGCTGCGACGATCGCGAAGGTGCTGTTTTTTGTCTTCGTGGTCCTCTTCTTGCTGTCGCTTATTGCGGGACTCTTCCGCCGTGGGGGTACGACGGTCAAGGTCTGACCTTGCTCGGGCTCTTTGAACGGTTTCATACACACTGAACTTTGAACGAAAGGATTTACCAATGGAAACCATGACCACACTTCGGGAAGACACTGTGAAAGGCGTTGCCAAGCTGGTTCGGATGAACCGTGACGCTGCTGGGGGCTTCTCGGAAGCTGCTGAGAAGGTCGATTGCCCGCATTGTCGTGGTGTGTTCAATGATGCTGCGAATGAGCGTCGTCGGTTTGAGCATGAGCTCGTGTCGGCGCTGCAGATTAGCGATGAGGACATCCCGGATGGGGGCACGGCGCTTGGCGCGTTCCACCATGCCTGGATGGGGCTTCGGTCTACCCTGAACGGGGGTGATCCGAAGGCGATCGTTTCGGAGGCGATCCGGGGTGAATCTTCGCTGAAGGATTCGTACGAGGACGTGCTCAAGGACACAGCCGGGAGCCCGCTCAATGCGGTGCTCCAGCGGCAGGTGAACTCGGTCAACACGACGATCCACTCCCTCGAATCCATCAAGGACAAGGGATAACAAAATGATGATGAATGAGCCGATGGTTCTGCAGAAATGCGGGGCCTCGGATTGGCGGGTGTGGGGGGCGACAACACACAACAGTGGGGGTTGGAGGTGCAAGGTGTCTGGGGAAACGCGGAATCTTGAGGATCTGATCCGGGAGTTGGATGATCGGGTTGAGCGCGATGACGCGTTGGACGTGGGTGGGGTGATCGATGCGTTTGGGCGTCGGACCTTTGGGCCTTTGTTGGTGATTCCCGCGTTGCTCGCGTTTACCCCAGCGGGTGTTGTGCCCGGGGCTCCGGGTGTGATCGCTTTGTTGGTCTTGCTTGTGGCTGTCCAGCAGCTTTGTGGAAAGAAGGTTCCGTGGATACCTCGGGTGCTCCGGGATCGAGGGGTGAGTCGTGCGAAGTGGGAGTCTGCTTCGGAGGGGTTGATGCCCTGGGCTGAGCGGATCGACTCGATGATCGAGCCCCGGTTGGAATGGTTGACGCGCGGTGGGATGTCGTATGTGGTGAGCTTGCTCGCGATCGGGCTTGCTCTGTCGATGTTCCCGCTCGGGTTTGTGCCGTTCGGGGTGATGCTGCCGGCGGTGGGTCTGGTGATGCTCGGGCTCGCGATGACGGCTCGTGACGGGGTGTTGGCGATTGTCGGCGTGGCGGCTTCGATCGCGAGCGGCTATCTGGTCGCGGTATCGCTTGGTTAGGGGTTGAGAATGAACGGGGATTCATGCGTTGTTCACGGATGGTCAACGCTTGGGTGCGAAGGTATTGATACACGAGGGCGGCATTGGATAACGCGTCCTTGGGAACTCGAAAGGAGACAGGTATGCTTACTCGGAAGATTCGCAACGTTGGCTCGGTGCTCGTGACGACCTCGGGCTTTCTTGCGCTCGCGGCGGCACCTCTTGCGATGACCGGTTGTGAAGATGACAACGCGGTCGAGGAAGCGGTTGAAGATACCGAAGACACGGTGGACGATGCTGTTGATGATGCTGGAGATGCGATCGATGATGCCGCGGATGAGGTTGAGGACGCGGTCGATGGTTGATCTACGGTCATGATCGGTGTGACTCAATACCGGATAGTTTGATCGCATTCAACTCGAGCAATCCCCTGCTGGGCCCTGGTATCGCGCGACGATGTCGGGGCTCATTTTGATCCATCAAGCTCGATTCAGTTGAGGCAGGGTTGGGCTGCTGGTAGAATGTAATCCCCTGCCGACGCTGTCAGGGAAAGGTAGAGGGTTGCGGCGTATCCGTGTCCCGTTTCGCTGGTGGCGTCGAGATGCTCGGTTCAACCCTCCATTTTGCGGCTTTCGAGGATCTCATGCGCGATGTCGATCATGCGACGGCGCGTATCTTGTGCACGCCGACGGAGGTATCCGAAGGCGTCTGCTTCGCTCATGGACTCGGAAGCCATGAGGATGCCCTTGGCTCGTTCGATGTACTTTCGGTGCTCGAGGGCGAGTTTGAGGTCTTCGACCTGGGACTCGAGATCGCGGAGTTGTTCGAATCGGCTCCATGCGACGATAATGGCCGCTTCGAGGTCTTCGGGGACGATGGGCTCGATGAGGTAGGCCATGACGTGATCACGCATGGCTTTTTCGACGAGTTCGAGGGATCGTGCTGCGGTCGCGACGACGGTGGGGAGGGGGTATGCATCGCTGAGTTCGATGGCGGTGTCGATGCCTTCGCCGTCGGGGTACATAACTCCGGTGATGAGGATGTCGGGTCGTGTGGCGAGGACTGTTTGTTTGATCTCGGTGACGGTGCCACAGGTTGCGATGACCCGGTGTTGGTCGTTGATGGAGGCGACAATTGCGTCTCTGGTTTCGTCGCTTGCGTGCGCGACGACGACGGTGTGCTCGTGGTGGGACATCGTGGCGTTGTCTCCGCTGGTTTGGATCTTCCTTCGGTCGATCATGGTGTCTCACAGCCATCTGTGGAATGGTCGGGCTTGGGTCGCCGCCCGGCATTCGTGGAGGGTCTGTCCGTGCAACGTACAGGATTGGGGAGTCCGCGGGTGCTCCGGGCTAGGCACTTTTTCAAGGGGTCCGCATGATGTCGAGTGATCAGGTGTTCAGACTGGCGTATATCAGCACCCGTGCGGACGGGGTCGATGATGCTGAGGTTGTCGATGGGATTGCGATCCCGGCGATGGCAAAGAATCGTCGGCTGGACATCTCGGGGTGTCTGTGGATCAGCTCCGATCAGTTCGTGCAGGTTCTCGAGGGAGGGGAGCGTGCTGTACGGTCGCTCTACGATGAGATCGAGGTCGATCCGCGGCACTGCGCGGTCGATCTGCTCGTCGCTGAGTCTGCTGCGGAGCGTCGGTTTGAGCGGTTCAGTTTGCGTGTGATCCGCGAGGACGGTCCGGAATCGGTACGGAGTTTGATCGAGGCGCATGCGGAGAGGCGTGTCCCTGAGCATGCTTCACGTGCTCGGAACCAGTCTCCCATGGAGGAGTTTGCTCAGCTTGTGTATCGGGTGATCGATGATCTTGCGAGTTGGGCTGTCGATCCTCCGGAGCGACCGGGGGCGGTGTTGGCCTGATGTCTTTACGTGCGTTGTGTTGACTCTTGGTCATCGGATGTGACCTGACTCAGCGCGCTCGAGACGAGCCCGGCGAGCATGGTGGTGCGTCCGAGGAGTCGGATGGTTCGCATGGGTCCGAGCACGGAGATCACGGTCAGTGCACCCCCCGCAACGAGCCCGGGGTTTTCCATGACTGCGCCGAGGATCTTCTCTTCGAGTGATCCGGGGCTGTCGGCTTTGGAGTTCTTGGAACCCTGGTTCTGATCGCTCGGGTTGAGCGATGGGCGTTGTGGTTTGTCGGTGTCCATGTCTTCTTCCCCCTTGATCTGAGCGGAAGCTGCTTCGGCGCGGATTTCCGCGTTTCGCCTTTCCGATTCTCGGTCGGCGATGCGCTTGGAGATCGCGCTGAGCGTGAGGAAGACCCCGAGCGCGATGGTCAGGCCGATCGCTCCGACGATCGTCAGGGCGATGGGGAGTCCGAACTCGTTTGCGAGTGTCCATGTGAGTGCGACGAGGAGCGCGGTCACGGAGAGGGTCGCGATGACGAGACCCGTCACGATGATCGCGACCTGGATCAGGGTGGTGCGAGCCCGGACGAGCAGGATCTCTGTCTCTGCTCGTGCGAGCTCGCACACACCAGAAACGATGTCCGACATTCGGTCGATCATGATGGATTACCGGCGGGCGATGAGACGGCCGAGGAGGACGCCGGCGCCGAGGGTGATGAGGACGGCGGAGGTGGGGTGCTTCTTGACTTGGTCCTCGAGGGAGCTGTGGACGTCCTTGGCTTTTGATCCGCTGACCTTGGCGATTTCGACGGCGCTGTCGATCCCGCTCTTCGCGCAGGTGGTGGCGGCGCCGATGGCTTCTTGGGCATCATCCCGGAGGGAGTTGAGGTCTTCACGGATATGGGAGGTGGCTTCTGAGAGGTCCGCGCGGGGAGATTGCTTGGATTCGGTATTCATCGAGGTGCTGCTCATCGTGGTCATGGTGAGTCTCCTAGAGGTGTTTGGAACTGGAACGACGGTTCCTTCCGCCGACAAAGAGAGCTTCGTGGACGGCGATGAAGTGATGGTTTGATCGCGATGAAATGGGCTTCATTCTGGTGCGGGGCTGTCGGGAGCGGGAGGAGGATCAGGGGGAAGAAAGTGGGGCGATGGGAGTGGAGGAACCGGGGCGTAGTGGGGTCTATACTGGCGTCCCGACAACCGGTGCCGGAGAGGTGGCAGAGCGGTTGAATGCGCTGGATTCGAAATCCAGTATGGCCTCCGGGTCATCGGGGGTTCGAATCCCCCCCTCTCCGCTTCGATAAGACCCTGCATTTGCAGGGTCTTGTTTTTTAGGGGTTTACGACGGAGCACTCCGAGACGTTTGACCCTGTTGGCCTTGAACTGGCCTAGATC
>Ga0256829_1002819_pt1 | contig 12559 bp, 8 predicted proteins | sample 131447metaG_FD_185979 | JGI IMG/M metagenome (GOLD analysis project Ga0256829, IMG submission 185979) | Hydrothermal vent microbial communities from Lau Basin, Pacific Ocean - 131-447 | ecosystem: Environmental > Aquatic > Marine > Hydrothermal vents | place: Pacific Ocean: Lau Basin | collected... | reverse complement strand
GTGCATATTTGAGCTTTCATAAAACTCTTCATCTATATGATCTACACTTGAGAGATAGACAAGGGAGCACTCTTCGCACTCTAATATTTTCAACCCTTTCGCATCACGAACCTCACCCTCTCTATATTTAAACCTATCACTTGAACAAAGTTTACATTTCATCTTAAACACCTCTCTAAATCAGCTTTGAGCATTATTTTACATATCTCTTCTAATGAAGTTTTTGCTTGCCAACCTAATCTCTCTTGAATCTTTTTAGGATTGCCAATCAAGAGTTCCTTCTCTAAAGGTCTATAAAAAATAGGGTTCACTTCTAGCACAACCTTTCGAGTTTTTAGATCAATCGCAAATTCATTCTCATCACTACCACGAAATTCTAGCTCTATATCAACAGCTTTAAAAGCCATTATGACAAAATCCCTTACAGTTTGCACTCTGTTTGTTGCTAAGATATATGTCTGGGGGACTTCCTCTTGCATCATCAAGTACATTGCCTGAGCATACTCCTGTGCATAGCCCCAGTCACGCTTGGCATCTAAGTTGCCAAGTTTTAAAACATCTAATTGCCCTAGTTTAATTTTAGCGACACTGCTAGTTATCTTTCTCGTTACAAACGCTTCACCCCTTAGTGGTGATTCATGATTGTAAAGGATCCCGATGCAAGCAAAGATGCCATAAGTTTCTCTATAGTTGATGCTCATCATGTGGGCAAAAGCTTTTGAGACACCATAAGGGTTTCTAGGGTAAAACTTTGTCTCTTCTGTTTGTGGATATATGTGAGTTTTCCCAAAGATCTCAGAGGAGGAAGCTTGAAACAGTTTTATATTTGTATCAACATATCGGATAGCTTCGAGTATATGCAACACACCCAAACCAGTAGCACCAACAGTCTCAATAGGCGCTTCAAAAGATTTTGGAACATGACTCTGTGCAGCTAAGTTATATACCTCATCAGGTTTGAGTGACTTGAACATATCCATCGTAGCATCCAAATCAAGCAAATCATACTCTAGCAATTCCAAATGGGGATGATCCTCCACTCCTAACTCTTGGAGCCGCCAAAAGCTAAGATCGTTTTCTTTTTTGTATGTCCCATACACCTTATAATTTTTACTAAGCAATAGCTTTGCCAAATAAGCGGCATCTTGACCTGTGATACCGGTAACTATTGCTTTTTTCATAGACACTTATCCTGATTATAATTTCGTAGCATATCTCTCTTCTAATATCTTCATACACTCATAAGTTCCAGCACCCTCATGGAGATGCCCACTCCAAATCTCTGGTACCCATGAGAAGCTATATTCGCCCATTATGTCAAACAATGCATCAAAATCCATACACCCCTCGCCAATTTGTACACCCTCACCATTTGTTCCATAAGCATCGGATATATGTACATGAGAGACTATAGGCATAATCTCTTTTGTGTACTCGTTTATATCTCTATCAAACAGGTTACAATACAGTTGAGCATGGCACACATCATAGGTCATCTTCAGGTCAAAATGCTGACAAAACCTTAACATATCATGTGAGGACATAAAAGCATGTTGAAACCACTCACCACCTAAGTACCATGGTCTTGGAGGTAGATTTTCAGGGATGATGTCTATGGCATCTTTATCGTAATCTAGTTTTGCAAAATTCTCAATCGCTCTATCTATGAGTATATCTGTATCTTTTACATCCTTATCATCTAAAAACATCCCGCCTAAGTGCATCACAACCTTTGGTTTATGGTGTGGAAAATACTTGTGTAACTCCAGCGTTTTATCTATGGTTTTTTGTAAGATGCCTAGTGACTCTTTGACATACTCTTCATCTGTAGAACAAATATCTATTAATTTTCTATCATAAACTTCAGGAGCATGGATGATAAGTCCAGCTTGAGAGGTCTCTTCTGGTGTAAACTCCATATCAAAATCACTCTGAGAACAATGGAACTCTACCACTTTAGAGTTGATCACTTTGTACGCATCATAATCATGAAAACGGCATTTAGCTCCCCACTCTTGAGTAAACTCAAACTTTTTCCAATCTTTTATCTTGCATACCTCTTTAAAATCAGTCTCATCAATATAATGATCTTTCTTGATTGGATTTTTTATGATTTTTCCAAAATATTTATATATTTGGTGAGGAAATATCCCCTTGCCCGGAGACTTATAAACAATATCAGATTTGATAAGGACATGTCCAACTGGCAGATCCCTCACCGCCACAGCTGATTTTGCAAAAGCCTCTTTGTTTAACATTTCAGCTTGATTGACTTTTTTTTCACTCGTTAAAGCGGATTCTAAATCACGAATATTGCTTACCATCTCCCCAAACTCACTTGGTGTCATAGATGCTTTATGGTCTGGACCTTTGAGCGTTTTATCAAAAGTGATATGTTTTTCTATGATCTTATACCCCATAGCTACACAAGCTACAGGGATAAATGTACCCCTCTCATGTCCAGAATACCCCACTACATCATTTTGTGAAAGCTCTTGGAGTCTTTGAAAATACTTGAGATTGAGATTTTCATAAGGAGCAGGATAGGTTGACTGTGCAAGCAAAAAAGCATACTTCATCTTTTGAGAGTTATAAAAAAGTGCACACTCTTTAATATCCCCGTCTTGCCACATCCCAGTAGAGATGAGAAGGGGGACTCCATAGTTTGCACACTCTTGCACAAGTGAGATATTTGTCATATCTGCTGAGGAGATTTTAAAGGCACTCACCCCAAGTTCACCTACAAATTTTGCAGAGTTTTCATCAAAGGGGGTGATAATAAGATCAATTTTTTTAAGGTCACAATACTCTCTAATCTTTTTGTACTCACTATCACTTAACTCGACCTCTTTTAAAAGGGGTATGAGATACTCAAAACTCCACTCTTGTGTATTGGCATCATCTAAAATTGTTTTAGAATAAATTGCTTCTAAATCTCTTTTTTGAAATTTAACAGCATCTACCTTTGCGTCCACTGCAGCATCTATAAGTTTAATAGCTTCATCAAAACTTCCGTTATGATTGATACCAATCTCAGCAATGATATATGTTTGATTTGATCTATTGCTAAAAATAGCATCTAGCTTGCCACTGTTGTAAAAACTCATCTATTAGACCCTATTGTAGTTATCTCATAAAATCAAAAAATATTTATTCATTTATATACTCTATCTAAAGCATAAATTATGCCACCTTGTAGTAATATCTACTCTATAAAAATAGAGGAACTGATAATGCAGAGTGTTGAAGAAAAAGCTATAGATACCTACAATAAAAATATGCAATATTTTAAACAAAAGCATGAAAAACTTTACAATAAACTGAGTGCACTCAATATTGTTCTTAATGATGGTACCTACCCTCAAAAATATGAACTTGAGTACAAAGATGACTATTTTGATGTTCTTGAGATAGCCTCTGGCAATTTTTTGTACACTCAAAACTCCAAGACCTACGGTGACAAGCTCTATAAAGAGATCAATATGAGAAAAGATCAACAAGTTTGTGAAACTTTTTATAATTTTGATTTCACCCCTGATGCACTCAAAAAAGCAAACAAATCAGATGCTTTGCACAACCATGCCACAACAGCACCCATCATAGCCTACTATAACAAATATGTAAGTGCAAAAACAAATTTCATACAGATCTACAAGTTTATCTTTTTTGGTTTAGGACTAGCTACACATGTAGAAAAAACCATAAAAAGGATAAAACCAGAGAGTGTGCTCCTTGTCGAAGATGATCTAGAACTCTTTCGACTCTCTTTGTTTACTTGCAACTATGCCGATACACTTAAAAATACCCATGCTCTTTTTGCCATAGCCCAAAATGATGAGGATCTCTCCATCGCATTTAGAGTTCTTTATGAACGCAATATGTTTTCAAACCATTATTTGAAATTTTCTCTTTTTTCTAGTAGTTATGAAAGCAAAGTAAAACTTTTGCAAGAATATATCGTTGCCCGTCCTGAAAAATGTTATTCACATGAGAGAATACTTCATAAAAACCAAAGAGTATTGCAAAGGATAGGTGAAAATTTTAGATTTTTAAATCTTCAACAAAAAGAACTTCCCAGCTATTTTCAAGACAAACCTGTCCTTATCTTAGCGGCAGGTCCATCACTCAATGAAAATATAGAGTGGCTTAAAGAAAATCATCAAAATTTCATTACTATTACCATCTTTGCTGCTCTTAAAACACTTCAAATGCATCACATCTCACCAAATATTATCGTTCAGCTTGATGAAAAGGTCAATGAGGGAGTAAACCTAGTGCAATCTTTTGATAATTTTGACTTTTTAAAAGATTCTATCTTTCTTTTAAGTCCCTCTGTACCAGATATATTTTTCAACACTTTCAACCATGACAATATCTTTTTAGTTGAAGACAGAAGCTACTACAAACAAAAAGAACTTCAGATAAATGCTGCGAGTGTTGGGGAGGTAGCCTACTCTCTTCCTCTCGTTTTTAATGCCAAAGAGATATATCTATTGGGTTTAGATTTGGCACTAGCTGATGATGGTTCTACACACTCCAAAGAGCATCATGGGACACAAAAAGCACACATCGATCAGAAAGATTCAACCCCTGATGTCACAAACCTAATATTGAGTACTTTTGAGATAAAAGGAAATTTTAAACAGAGAGTTATCACTACGCCACTCTTAGCCTTATCTATCCCAAAAGTAAATGGCTATACTCAACGACTCAAATCCCCAGCACAAGATGTTTACAATCTTTCGAGTGGAGCATATTTTAAAGATACCATCCCTCTTCATGTCCAAGAGATAAGAGAGTTAGAAGCACTAGCACCTCAAACAGTCTCAAAAAATATCCATCAACTCTTTGAGCAATATTCTAGCACCTCCTTAACCCAAGAGGAGGTCACAAAGATTCAAAAGAGAAAAGAAGAGATTGAATCTATCCGAGACCATCTCAATAATTTTAAACTCGCGCCCACTATTAATGTTGATCTCTTTAAGGGGGCATATCTCATTTTTATCCATAACATTATGATGTCAGATAAAAATGAGCTACGAGAGCTGTTACTTGTTTACATCTACAATACATCAAACTATATCATTGATTTTTTCAATACAAAAGAGTTAGACAATACAAAAAAACATACGAAAAATTTAAAGAAAATTATCATTACCCAATACAATAAGATAATTGATTATTATGAAGATATCTTAACACAAAACACAAAGGTATAAATGCCAAGTGGCATTTATACAGATTTTAGGCTAACTTTAAATTACTACTACTGTAGTAATTTAAGTACATTCTGCTGTACTGCATTTGCCTGAGCCATAGCATAAGTACCAGACTTTGCTAAAATATTATATTTAGCAAAGTTCGCACTCTCTGCAGCAAAGTCCACATCTCGAATTTGAGATTCAGCTGCTGAAACATTTACTTGCGTTACAGAGATATTTCGTATGGTAGATTGAAGCTGATTTTGTACAGAACCAATATCTGCACGGGTTGCATCCATCTCTTTGAGAGCATAATCTGTAATAATAATGGTTTTTTCCGCCTTTGGTCTTGTTGTAACATCAACTGTACTAAAGTTATTTGTTAAACTCGGAGTACCATTTCCAAGAATAACACCACCTGGATCAGTTGAAGTATTAAAAGAGTTTTCTGAGTCTAACCGCACTGTATATAAAGGATTTTCCATAGTAGAGTTTGGAGCTTCAATCACTGCAGCTCTGATAGCCGCATTTGCAATTTGTGCATCAGCATTAAACTTATCTACTATCGTCTGTGCTTGTGCAGCACTTGTATGAGCACCTGCTGTATATGTAGCAGTAGAGCTAATAGTGATAGAAGCACCCGAAGAGTCGGTAACTGTCACAATCATAGTTGTAGCACCTGCTACACTTGCTGCAGTTGTTTTGGTTGCAGAACCAGTACCATCAACTAAAGAAAATTTTGAAACTTGTGTTACTTGAGCATCAGCGATGGAGATATTGACAGTTTCACCAGAATAAGCACCAATATGAAATGATTTATTTTGAAAAGCACCATTGAGCACTGATTGTCCATTAAACGATGTCGTACTTGCAATATTTTGTGCCTCTTGCATCAAACGACTAATATCTTTTTGAATTGCTGCACGGGTACCTATTGTTTGACCATCAGAAGCTGCTTGGATAGCTTTGGTTCTAATGATACCGATAATATTAGTATATTCATCAAGAGCACCATCAGCAGTCTGTGCTACACCAATACCATCATTTGCATTCATGATAGCCTGACCTAAACCTTGAGCTTGTTGATGCAGTGAATCGGCAATAGCCATACCTGAAGCATCATCCGCGGCTTTGTTGATACGAAGACCTGAAGATAATTTTGTAAGAGAATTATCTAAGCTAATGTTTGTCTGTGTGGAATTTTTGAGGGCATTCATTGCCGCAATATTTGTGTTTATTCTAAAACCCATTATAAATCCTTTTGTGTAATTATTTAGGATTTATAGCAAGAAGTGTTCCAAAAGTAGAAGAGAAGATTCTCAAGCTAAAGCTTGAGAATAAAAGATAAATAAAACTTACTGAAGTAGTCTTAAAACATTTTTCTGAGCGGCATTTGCTTGTGAAAGAGCATAAGTACCAGACTGAGATAAAATATTGAGTTTAGCAAAGTTTGCACTCTCTGCTGCAAAGTCAACATCACGAATCTGAGATTCTGCAGATTTTACATTTACCTGAGTAACGGAGATATTTCGTATGGTTGACTCAAGTTGATTTTGAACTGAACCAATATCTGATCTAGTTTTATCCAAATCTCGTAAAGAATAATCAGAGGTAATAACAGCTTTCTCAGCACCTGCTCTTGTTGTTACATCTATAGTTCCAAAGTTATTTGTTAAACCAGCTACACCATCACCTATCGCTACAGCATCTTTAGAAGTTGTAAAATTTGCTGCTGAATCTAAACGAATAGTATATTTACCAGTATTAGCACCCAGCTCTACAACTGAAGCTCTAATATCTGCACCACCTGTTTGTGCATCAGAATTAAATTTATCTACTATAGTTTGTGCTTGTTCTGCACTTGAATGAGCACCTTTTGTGTATTTAGCAGTAGAACTAATTGTGGTTACATTACCAGCTGTATCTGTTACAGTTACAACCATAGTTGTAGCACCTGCAGCACTTCCTGCTGTTGTCGCAGCAGCCGCAACAGTACCTTCAGCTAATGCAAATTTTCCAACATTTGCTACTTGTGAATCATTGATAGAAAGATTTACTGTTTCACCAGAATAAGCACCGATGTGGAAAGCTTTATTTTGGTAAGCACCGTTAAGAAGTGTTTGACCATTAAATGAAGTCGTTGTTGCAATATTTTGCGCTTCTTGAGTCAATCTATCAATATCTGCTTGAATTTTAGTACGAGTGTTCTGTGTTTGACCATCAGAAGCTGCTTGGATAGCTTTGGTTCTAATAGTATCGATGATTTTTGTGTATTCATTAAGAGCACCATCGGCAGTCTGTGTAATACCAATACCATCGTTTGCATTTGAAACAGCTTGACCTAAACCTTGTGCCTGTTGACGAAGCGTATCGGCAATAGCCATACCTGAAGCATCATCCGCCGCTTTATTGATACGAAGACCTGAAGAGAGTTTAGCAAGTGAGTTTTCTAAACCTATGTTTGTTTGTGTCACACTATTTTGTGCATTTATAGCACCGACATTTGTATTAATCCTAAAACCCATAATAAATCCTTTTCTATGGAAGAGTCTTTCACTCTATTTTAAATTTCATCTCAGCTTCCGTGCCTTGATATGAATGTATATCGGTAGATCAAAATATAACTTTAATAAATTTGCAAAATATTTTAGGATTTTAGTTTTTTGTGCTAAACTTCCAAAATTAAAAACACTATACTATATATAAAGAACTAAATATAGAGAACTAAGGACTTATCTTTTGAACTTAATTATCGTAGAATCACCAGCTAAAGCTAGGACTATCACCAACTTCCTAGGAAAAAACTATAAAGTTATCGCTTCTAAGGGGCACATACGCGATCTACCTAAAAGTCGTTTTGGCATCACTGTGGATGAACAGAGCAATGAGCTTGTACCCAAATACTCCGTTGCCAAAGAAAATGCAGCTATCGTTAAAGAGATAAAAGATTTAGCCAAAAAAGCAGATACTATCTATATCGCGACCGATGAGGATCGCGAGGGGGAAGCTATAGGGTGGCATATCGCTCATGCTATCAAAAAAGACCCTGCAGAGCTACCGCGTATTGTCTTTCATGAGATCACAAAGTCGGCAATCAAACATGCCCTAGAGTCTGCAAGAAAGATAGATATGGACATGGTAAACGCTCAACAAGCTCGTCGCTTACTTGACCGTATCGTTGGTTATAAACTCTCTCCACTATTGGCATCAAAAATTCAAAAAGGTCTCTCTGGTGGTCGTGTTCAGTCCTCCACACTCAAGTTAGTTGTTGATAGAGAAAGAGAGATCAAAGCTTTTATCCCAGTTGAATATTGGTCAATAGATACTGCCTTTAAAAAAGATATAGATGCAAATCTCATCTCCCATAAAGGTGAGAAGATAAACAAACTCACTATCTCAGATAAAGAGAGTGCTCTTGATATAGAAAAAAGTGTCAAAGCAGATAGTTTTACCATCTCAAAAATAGAAACGAAAAAACGCAAGTCAAAAACACCACCACCATTTATGACTTCCACACTGCAACAAACAGCTTCAAGTAAGCTTGGCTTTACTCCAAAGAAAACAATGATGGTTGCACAAACTCTTTATGAGGGTGTAAAAACTCCAGATGGCACTTCAGGTGTTATCACCTATATGAGAACCGATTCACTCAACTTAGCAGAGGAAGCTGTTAATATGGTTCGTGGCGTGATAGAAAATCGTTTTGGTAAAAAATACCTTCCAGAACAAGCAAAAGTTTATAACAAAAAAGCTAAAGGAGCACAAGAAGCACATGAGGCCATCCGCCCAACCATGCTTGATTTTACTCCTGAAATAGCTCAAAGTTTTCTCAAACCTGATGAGATAAAACTTTACCGTCTCATCTATGAGCGTTTTATGTCGTGCCAGATGATGGATGCTGAGTTTGAGCAACAATCTATCACTTTTAATGGAGATGAGTCTATTTACAGAGCATCTGGGCGTAAACTTACCTTTGATGGTTTTTATGCACTCACAGGAGCTGAAGATAAAGACAAACTCCTTCCAACGCTTAAAGAGGGTGACAAAGCAGAGATTCAAAGCATAAAACCTGAGCAACATTTCACAGAACCACCTGCTCGTTATAGTGAAGCAGCCCTCATCAAAAAACTAGAAAGTGAAGGGGTTGGACGACCATCTACCTATGCTCCAACCATTGCAACTTTGAGTTCTCGTACCTATGTAACCATAGAAAAAAAACAGATCATCCCAACGGAGATGGCTTTTACAGTGACAGAGATATTGGAAAAAAACTTTGCTAACATTGTTGACATCTCTTTTACTGCAAATATGGAAGAGAATCTTGATGAGATTGCACAGGGAGATCAAAACTGGCAAACACTCCTCCAAGGTTTCTACTTTGATTTTATGAAACAGATAGATGCTGGTAAAGAAAATATTGTCAGTCTTAAACTTGCAAAACCACTTGGGAGACAATGTCCTAAATGTGGGGAAAATGAACTTCTACTTCGTTCAGGTCGTTTTGGAAACTTCATCGCTTGTAGCGGTTTTCCCAAATGTAAATACACCGAGCAGTGTGATGAAGATGGTAATCCAGTAGAGAAAAAAGAGCAAACTGCTGATGAGAAGTGTGAAAAATGTGGTAGCGATATGGTTGTTAAAAATGGAAGAAATGGCGAATTTTTAGCATGTTCAAACTATCCTGATTGTAAAAATACTAAGAGCATCAATGTAGATGAAAAAGTAAGTGAGACACCATGCCCTGATTGCGGTGGAAAGATTAGCCTCAAGAACTCTCGTCGTGGACCATTTTGGGGGTGTAACAACTATCCTGATTGTAAGTTCATCTCTAAGTTTGAGCCAACAACTATCAAATGTTTAGATAAAAAGTGTACAGGAGTGCTTGCTCCTCGTACATATAGGAACAAAGAAGTTTATGAGTGTACAAAATGTAAAGCACGGACACCTAAAGAAGAGATAGACAAGTAAACAACTAAAAGGTGCAGCTAAAGCAGCACATCCAAGAAAGAAAAAAAGGATGTGTGGCTTCAGCCTCACCAAAAAGTGCAGCTAAAGCAGCACATCCAAGAAAGAAAAAAAAGGATGTGTGGCTTCAGCCTCACCAAAAAGTGCAGATAAAGCAGCACATCCAGAGTAACAATAAGGCAAAAAATGAAAATAGGTGTTATTTCAGATACTCATTCTAAAGTTGGAAAAACTAAAAAAGCATTAGATATGCTCATAGAAAATGGGGCTGAGTTTATCATCCATGCTGGAGACATCATCAAGATAGAGACCCTTGATCTACTGCAAAGCTGTGGACTCAAGTATGTAGCAGTCTATGGAAATAACGATGCTCATCTTGCCCCATATCACAACGACTACAACTTAGTTCAAGAGCCATACTACTTTAAACTCGCAAACTTAAAATTCAAGCTTATGCATCTTCCTTTTTATATGAATCCAGATGCAGATATTATCATCTCAGGACATACCCATACTTTTCATAGTGAGTTTAAAAAACCAACACTCTATCTCAATCCTGGCGAGGTATGTGCAAGGAGTAAACCCATCTCAGAATGTGCGATGCTCGAAATCACCGATGCCAAATACAAGGTAACGCATTATACAAGAACAGATGGCATTAAAGACTTTACCAAGGAGAAATTTAGTTATGAAAGATAAGCAAAAAATATTTTTATGTTCTATCTGTAATATCAACTCTGGGACATGTTTTGAAGATTGTAAATTTTGCTCCCAAAGTGTCCGTTACAAGGCAGATATAGAGCGTTACAAACAAAAAGATCAAGGACTTATTTTAAAAGAAGCAAAAGTTGCACGAGACAATGGAGCCCTTGGATTTTGTCTCGTTACAGCAGACAAAGGACTCAACGAAAAAAGCTTAGAATTTGTATGTAACACAGCGAGGATGCTTACAGATGAAGTACCAGATCTGAGGCTCATCGCTTGTAACGGTACTGCAACCCTAGAGCAACTTCTCACACTCAAAGATGCTGGCATCAAAGCCTACAACCACAACCTTGAGACATCAAAAGAGTTTTACCCACAAATCTGTACAACACACCCTTGGGAGGAACGGTTTGAGACATGTCAAAATGTCAATAAATCGGGACTTGTACTCATCAGCGGTGGCATCTTTGGACTTGGTGAGACACAAGCAGATAGGATCTCTCTACTCAAAGCACTTCAAGAGCTTAAGCCTACAAGTGTCCCCATCAACTTTTATCATCACAATGAAGCACTAGAACTTAGTCCCAACTCACTAAGCATCGAAGAAGCTTTCTCCCTCATCAAGCTCACACGCCAAAGTCTCCCTGATGCACAGCGAATTATGGTAGCTGGTGGGCGTGAACTGATGTTTGGGGAGCATCAAAATGAGATATTTGAGTATGGAGCCAACTCTATAGTTATAGGTAACTATCTCACAACAAGTGGACGGGTTATGAGTAAAGATTTGGAGATGTTACAATCTCTCAATCTTAAAGTAGCAGATAAGGTTTAGGGGTATTTGATGAATGAAAATGTGCTCCTTATCACCACTATTTCACTCATCATCATCTTTTCACCTTTTTTTGCTAGACTTTTAAAACTTCCAACAACACCTATAGAGATTATCCTTGGCTCTGTCTTTGCCTATATTGGTTTTTTACATGATGAGTATCTTTTTGAACTTGTCGCTGAGTTTGGTTTTTTATATCTGATGTTTATTGCGGGGACTGAAATTAACCTCAAAGATGTCATCAACACCCCAGCGAACATTATGAAAAAAGTCCTTCTCTACCTCCTCTTACTCTATATTTTCTCCATCACATTATCTATCTACATGGGTCTAAGTAAAATCTTTATGGTACTTATGCCGCTCATCTCTGTTGGTCTTGTTGCAACCCTCTCTAAGGAGTATGGAAAAACTCCTTGGCTAAACCTCTCTATGACAGCAGGGGGTATAGGGGAAGTGGTCAGTATCGCTCTTTTAACAATAGTCTCTGTTGGTTTAGAATTTGGGATAGGTTTGGATCTACTTAAAACTCTGAGTGCCCTTAGTATTTTTCTTATATTTATGTATATTCTATTTCGTACTATGGGGCTACTTACTTGGTGGTTTCCAACCATCTCGACCTATCTCATGCCCCATTATGACAACCAAGAACAAGATATCCGACTTTCAATGGGTATCTTTTTTCTTTTACTAGGGGCTATGCTTTATCTCAACCTTGAACTCGCTTTTGGTGCTTTTTTAGCTGGTATTTTCATACCTACCTACTTTGAGCATAAAAAAGAGTTACCACAAAAGCTTGAAGCCTTTGGTTTTGGATTTTTAATCCCTATCTTTTTCATCCATATTGGTACTACTTTTAACT
>Ga0256829_1002818_pt1 | contig 12560 bp, 8 predicted proteins | sample 131447metaG_FD_185979 | JGI IMG/M metagenome (GOLD analysis project Ga0256829, IMG submission 185979) | Hydrothermal vent microbial communities from Lau Basin, Pacific Ocean - 131-447 | ecosystem: Environmental > Aquatic > Marine > Hydrothermal vents | place: Pacific Ocean: Lau Basin | collected... | reverse complement strand
GTAGATAAGGAGGAACGCCCCGATATAGATAAGCATTTTCAAGAGGTTTATATGAGAATGAATAACAAAGCTGGTGGCTGGCCTCTCTCTATATTTATGACAAGTGAGAAAATACCAATATATAGTGGAACATATATACCACCTATTGCAAACTATGGGCTTATGGGTTTTAAAGATTTAATAGAGATTATCTCTAAAACTTACAATAAAGATTTAGAGATGCTAAAGCAAAAGGGGCAAGAGGTGCTTAATGCACTAAAGCCAAAAAGCAAAATAGAGGCAACAAAAATTGATGAAAACTTGCTAAATATTGCAGCAAAGCAGATAAAGCAAGTTTATGAAAGCGAGTATGGTGGTTTTGGAAATACTCCTAAATTCCCGCACTCTTATACTCTTAACTTAGCAATTAATCTATATAAATTAACTAACGATGAGGAGTTGAAAGATATTGTAGAGCATACGTTAAAAAATATGCTAGTTGGCGGAATATACGATATTGTAGATGACGGATTTTGCAGATATAGCACCGATAAAACTTGGCTAGTGCCACACTTTGAAAAGATGACATACGATAATGCATTAATGATTACAACTCTGGTAAATGCATATAAAATGAGTGGAAATAAGTTATACAGAGTAAAAGCAAAAGAGATAGCAGACTTTATGCTAGAGAAAATGAGCAAAGATAATCTTTTCTTTAGTGCAAGTGATGCAGATACAAATGGCATAGAGGGCGAGTACTTTACATACGACTACAATGAAGTAAAAAGTGCATTTGAAAAGGCGGGAGTAGATAGCAGTATGCTAAGCAGGCTATCAATTTCGAGAAATGGTAATTTTGATGGTAAATCTATAGCTAGAGTACAAGACTCCAAAGAGCTACTAGATAGTGATGTTCAAGAAGCTATAGAAGTGCTAAAGAGTTTAAGAAAAAATAGAGAGTACCCATTTATAGATAAAAAAGTAATAACATCTAATAGTGCTATGATGGTAGATGCTCTGTGTAATTTAGCAACAGTAGAAGCTGAGTACAAAGATATAGCACTAAACGCATTAACTGCTTTAGAAGCAAAAATGAGTGATGGTGTAAAGCTATACCACAGTGTGCTAATAAGCAATAAGCCAAAGGTAGATGGCTTTTTAGAAGATTATGCATGGCTTGTTAAAGCTAATATAAGTGCTTATATTGTGAGTTTAGATGAGTTGTATTTAATAAGAGCAACAAATTTAGCTAACGAAGCTGTTAAACGCTACTTTAAAGATGGTTTGTGGTTGGTAAGCGATGGTGAGTTTAAAGATTATGCAGAAGATACCGATGCCTCTACGCCATCTAGCATAGCTATAATGGTACAAAACTTGCTAACACTTCGTTCTTTAGTGGAGCCAATTTATGAAAAATTTGCATTTAAAACACTAGAGGTAAATTCATATAACATAATGCGACAAGCAATATCTCGCCCAACAATGACAGATGCGGCAATAAGATATATTAAAGATGATAATATTGTAAAGTCTAAAGAGGAAAATTTAAAAAAGTTAGTTAGCTATAACTTTAAATATCCATATACACTATTAAAATTGACATTAGATGATAATATAGAGGTGTGTAGCAACAGAGCTTGTTTTGCTAGTTTTAAAAGTGTTGATGAGTTGAAAAAAACTTTTTAAATAGATTAAATTGGGTATAAGATATTTGGATTATACCTGATTTAACAATATAAATATATATTTAAAATCTTATAGATTATAATCTTGTATAAATGTAATAATTGCTTAAAATAATTTTGAAAGTGGCGGACAGTGAGGGATTCGAACCCTCGGTACCCTTTCGAGTACGCACCCTTAGCAGGGGTGTGGTTTCAGCCAACTCACCCAACTGTCCTTGTTTGTGTGGGCGTAATTCTACACAAGCTTAACTTAAAGTTTTATTAAATTACCCCTTTCTTGAAATAAATATTGACATTTACTCATATATTGGTAAAATAACTTATCTAATAGACTTATTGCAAAATTCTATATAATATAGAATAGGTACATTTATATAGTTTTGCAAGAAGTCTAATAAAAGGAAATGATTATGGCACAATTTTTAGAGGCACAAAGTTTAGCACTTCAAAATGTAAAAGTTACAGAGAAAAAAGAGATAATAGATATAGAAAATGCACTAAATAGAGTTGTTGCACAAGATATTGTTTGTATCAAAGATTTACCAACTTATGACAATTCTGCAATGGATGGCTATGCATTTAAGTATGTTGACAAAAATAAAGACTTAAAAGTAGTAGCAACCATAATGGCTGGTGGTATTCAAGAGGCTATATTAAAAGAGGGTGAGTGTTATAAAATTATGACTGGAGCTAAAGTTCCTAGTGATGTTGATACAATAGCACAAAGAGAAATTTGCGAAGAGCCGAATGGTATAATGCACTTAACTAGTGATGTAAAGCAAGGTAATGCTATACGATTAAAAGGAGAAGAGCAAAAAAGGGGTTCTGTTCTTGTAGAAAAAGGCGAGATATTAACAGGTGCTAAAATAGCCCTTTTAGCAACGCAAGGTATAACTAAGGTAGAGGTGTATAAAAAACTTTCTATAGCTATTGTATCTACTGGCAATGAGCTTAAAGAGCCACACGAAGTTGCGAGTGAAGATGAAGTCTATAATATAAATGCGATTAATATAAAAATGTTACTTAAAAACTACAATTTAGATGCTGAGTATTTAGGTTCTATTCCTGATGATTTAGAGCAGGTGGTAGAGTTTATATCTAAGCTTAAAGAGTATGATTTAATAATAACAACAGGTGGAATAAGTAAAGGAGATGCAGATTTTACAAAGCAAGCATTTGTGCAAAATGGTTTAAAAGAGCTTTTTCATGGCATTAAAGTAAAACCTGGGCATCCAACAATGATGGGCACTATGGGGAGTAGCTTCGTAATGGCTATGCCTGGTAATCCATTGGCGGCAATAGTAAACATTATTTTACTCTCTATGCCAATAATTTTTAAGATGCAAGGTGTTAAAAACTTTTATTATGACTCTATAACTGTAAAAAATGGAGAAGAGTTAAAGTTAAAGCCAGGAAGAGTAAATATAGTACTTGGCAATTTAGTAAATGGCAAGTTTATAGCTTATAAAAACAATAAATATGGCTCAGGAATGATTACACCACTTGTAGAGAGTAGTTATATAGCAATGTTTAATAAAGATGCTGATTTAGTAGAGCAGGGGGCTAGCGTAGATATTATTAAGTTATACTCTCTACCCTCTTAGTGAGATAGTTAATCTATAGTACATACTTCAGGTTAAAAAATAATTTTACAGTGAGTTTTATTTTTTGTATCAAAAATAATCTCTCCATTTAGTTGGCTTTGGGCTAGTATATTTATAAGTTTTAATCCTAGAGAATCGGTTTTTGTATTTTTATCAAAGCCTTTTCCATTGTCTATAACTTCTAAAATATTTTTGTCATTTTGGGAATATAATTTTATAATTATTTCGCCTTGTTTAAATTCATCAAATGCATATTTAAAAGAGTTTGTAACTAATTCATTAATAATTATACCTACATATACAGCTTCTTTTAAATTTAAATTTAAATTAATTTCAGTAGTAATTTTAATATTTAGATTGTTAAAAAAGCTCTTTAAATCACTTAATAGACTATTTAAGTATTTTTTCATATCTACATTTTTAAATCTATTTCCAGCTACTAAAGAGCTATAGGTATGTGCTATTGCATTTATTCTCTGTTCTATTTTATAACAACTATCTTTTGCATCTTTGTTTTTAATAGAACTCTTTTGTAAATTAATCATAGATAAGATGATTTGTAAATTATTTTTTACTCTATGGTTAAGCTCTTTTAAAAGAAGCTCTTTTTCTTCTACTGCTAAGCTTAACTCTTTTGTCTTTATTACTACTTGTTGTTCTATCTCTTTGTTTCTGCTCTCTATTTCAAAAATTAATTTATTACTTAAATCATCTTTTTGTTTTCTTAAAATCATATATCTATCAGCAAATGCCAAAAGTAAAAATAAAGCTTCTATTGAAGATGATATTAATAGTAAATTGTGGTGTTTTTCCATAATAGAAATTACTCCCAATGCATCTATTATCATAAATAGATAAGCTAAAAATACCGCACAAAAACCCACAATATATAAACGAGCCTCTTTTATACCTTTAAAATATACATATATTGCCGTTAATAAATTTATTGTTATAAACATAGCTCCTGTTAGAATTGGTGAATAGATACCTATCGCAGAATTTTGCTTTAAAAAGCACTCTAAAGTAGCTGCTACTATCAAAAATAGATATAGCTTTAACAGTTTAGGAAAATTTTTAAGTCGCAAAAAACTAATAGCAAATATAGAACCTGTTATAATTAGTAGAGCAACTTTTATACTACTTATATGTAAATCATAAATTAGCAAATTATTAGGCAATATAAATCTATTTAATCCTGTATAGCTAATTTGTTGAATTATAATAGCAAAAAGATATAATCCATAAAATGCAAAACTTATATCTCTTATATAAAGTGTAATAAGAATAGAAAATATCATTAATGCACTTATAACACCTAAGAAAAAGATATTTTTTAGTAACTCATTTCTATCATTATTGACAGTTTTATTAAAATCTTTTAAATATAGAGAAAAATCAAATAGAGAGTAATTAGCTATAGCTTTTAAATAAAATATCTGTGACTGCTTAGGTTTTAATGATATAGTAAAAGTATGATAAAGAGAGTCTTTGTGCATAGATAAAATACCACTATACTCTTTTTTGCCTCCGTATAGAATTAACTCTTCTATTAAGGGGGAGCTAACAACTAACTTCTTTGTTATAGTATAATTTGAATCATTTTTAATGGTAAATTTTAGCCATACAGCTTTTTTAATAGCACCTAAATTTATATGATGTTTAGAGTATGGTACAAAAGTAAGAGTTTTAATTTTCTTAAAAGAAACATTTTTATCAGTTATTAATATATTGCTAAATTCTAAAATTGATTGTGTATTGCTTTTTGATATATCAATATTTGAATAGAGTAAAAGAGGAATATATATAAATATTAAAAATATTTTTTTCATATTGATATTTTAGCATAAATATAACTGTGTAACCCTAATAAAAGGGTTACATAAAGAATTACATTAAATCTGTAGCTTTTGTTACATTGAATTTTAAGCCTATCTCTTCTTTAGAACATCCAAGAGCTAGTGCTATCATTTGTGGCATATGTAGTACTGGAAGCTCTATATCTCTTCCTAATTGCTTACCTGCACTATCTTGTTTTAAATCCATATTTAGCTGGCAAAGAGGACAAGGTGTTACCATTAAGTCTGCATCATTATCGATAGCATCTAATAGAGCAGTTCCACTAAGTGCATTACTTGTTTCTGGTGCTTGTAAATCAACATGGAAACCACAGCATTTATTTTTACTCTCATAATCAACACTATTACCTTCTAATGCTTCTATTAAGTTATCTAAAGATGTTGGTGCATATGGGCTTTCGTGAGTATATTTTTCCATTAATTCAACTTCTTGAATTGAACTCTCTCCTCCACCTTCTCCAACTTCTTCATCTGATAGTGGATTATTATGTTTATAGTGTATATGGCTTGGTCTAAGGTTATGGCAACCGTAGAATGGTGCAATATTAAAGTGGCTAAGGGGAACTTCTACTTTTTCACTAATATTTTCTAAACCGTAATCATCTATAAGTGCATATAAGAAGTGTCTGACACTACTTGTTCCCTTATACTCCAAACCAACTTCTGCTAATTTTTCATTAACTTTTGCTTTCATCTCTGGGTCGTTATCTAATCTCTCTTTTGTCATTACAGTGTTAAGTTGGCAAGTGTTACAAATTGTAATCATTGGCAGATCTAACTTCTCTGCATAACAGATATTTCTAGCATTTAGTACTAGAGATAAAAACTCATCAAAATCTTGTAAGTGGCTTGCTCCACAACAACTTGCTTCATCTAGTAGCACTATTTTGATTCCTAACTTTTTAGCAACTGCTAGTGTAGAAGATAGAAGCTCTGGTGTTGATTCTCTTGCTGTACATCCTGTATATAATGCGTATTTTAATTGACTCATCTTCGCTTCCTTTATAGTTCGTTCTTTTGTGATATTTCGATAAGTTTTTGAATCTCATCTAGGTTTTTACTTCTTGGCATCTTCTTTTTAGCTATATCAAATGGATGCACTTTACCTGCTTTAATCATTTTAAATGCTTCGCTTAAATGCTTAACAACACCTAAACCTTCTGAATAAAGAACAATATCTTGCTCATCTAAATAACCAAATTTCTTGATAGAGCGTACAAAGCCCTCTGCATGTTTAGTTGCAACATTTCTTTTTGCTACACCTTGCTCAAATTGCATATTGTGTAGTTTTGTAATTTTCTCTATTGGATTAACATCTTTAGGGCAAGCCTCTGCACACTCGAAGCATTTAACACAATCCCATACTCCAGTTCCCAGCTCTGAAGTTATCTCTAAACGCTCTCTGCCAGCGTCATCTCTTGGGTCAACTGTAAATCTATAAGCTGCCGCAAATGCTGCCGGTCCTAAATAGTCAGAGTTTACCTCTAGTGCTGGACAAGCATAATGGCAAGCTCCACACTGAATACAGTAATCTGCATCCAAGAAGTTCTCTACTTGCTCTTTGCTCATTTTAGTTTCGCTAGTTGGGTGTGGCTCTACATCTGCTTCTACAAATGGCTTAACTGCTGCGTGTTTTTCCCAGAAATCACCTTTATCGATAATCATATCTTTAACAGCTCTTTTTTGGCTTTGTGGCTCAAATACTAGCTCATCGCCAAATAGTTCAACTAACTCCATTGCATTTTGCTTACAAGATAGAGTAGCTTTACCATTTACTTTAATACCACAAGCTCCACAAATACCGTGACGACAACTTCTTCTATAAGAGAAAGAGCCATCGTGTTCCCATTTAATACGGTTAAGAAGGTCTAAGATTAGCTCATCTTTTCCTACTTCCATCTCATACTTTTTATAGTATGGTAGGTAGTCTGTCTCTGCATTAAATCTGAATGCTTTTATTGTTACTGTTTTTTTACTCATCCTAAACCCCTTAGTACTTTCTTTCTTGTGGTTCAAATTTACCTAAAACAACTTCGCCATACTCTAACTCTAGTTCGTAATCTCCGCTAAACTTAGCATAAGTGTGTTTTAAGAAATTCTCATCGTCTCTTGTTGGATAATCTTCTCTAAAGTGTGCTCCACGGCTCTCTTTTCTTGCAAGTGCCCCATCTACTATAAATAGCGAGAAGTCTATTAAGTGTCCAAGTTCAATAGCTTCTTGTAAATCTGTATTGAATGTATTAGATTTATCATCTATTCTTATGTTTTGGTATCTATTGTAAATCTCTTTTAATTTATCTTTTTGTCTTGCAAGTGATTCTTCGGTTCTAAATACACCAGCATCCATAGTCATACTATGTTGTAGCTCTGCTCTAAGTACTGGAACTCTCTCGTCACCATTATTTGTTCTAATTCTCTCTATTTTTGCTATCGCATCTGCTGCATCATTTACATCAGCAGGTGCTAATTCAATGTTATCTAAATCTTTAACCATAGATTCACCAGCAACTCTACCAAAGAATAGTGCTTCTAGTAGAGAGTTGGCACCTAAACGGTTAGCTCCATGCACACTCACACAACTACATTCACCAGCTGCATAAAGACCTTCTACTAATTCTGTTGGTGATTGTCTAACTTGGCATCTCTTATTAACAGGAATACCACCCATAGAGTAGTGAGCAGTTGCTGCAATCATAATAGGTTCTTTAAGCATATCTTGCCCTAAGAATGTAATTGCAAGTTCTCTAAGCTCTGGAAGCTTTGTTAAAATTGTCTCTTTTGGCAAGTGAGTTAAGTCTATATACACGGCATCTTTATTTGGTCCTACACCTCTACCTTGGCGAATCTCTTCCATAATTGCACGGCTTACAACATCTCGGCTTGCTAGCTCCATTGCGTTTGGAGCATACTTTGTCATAAATCTCTCGCCCTCAGAGTTGAACAGTCGTCCACCCTCTCCACGAGCAGCTTCAGAAATTAATACACCACTTCCACCTAATCCACTTGGGTGGAACTGTACAAATTCCATATCTTCTAATGGTAATCCGCGTCTTGCAAAAATAGATAGTGCATCACCAGTGTTAGCGTGAGCGTTAGAATTTATACTATAAGCTCTACCATATCCACCAGTTGCAAACATTGTAACTTTTGCATTAAAAATAGCTGGTTTACTAGTTCTTATGTCATAAGCTACTACACCTTTTGCTTTTCCATTTTCATATAAAACATCTGCACAGTAGTATTCGTCAAATACTTCAATACCGGCACGGAAAGCTTGCTCGTAAATAGTTTGTAATAAAGTTAAACCTGTTCTATCAGCCGCATAACAAGCTCTTGGTTTACTTTGTCCACCAAATGGTCTTCTAGCAATATCTCCTTTATCATCTCTTGAGAAAACTGCACCCATTCTTTCTGCCCATCTAATAGTCTCTGGAGCTTTTGAACACATAAGTTCGATTGCATCTTGGTCACCTAAATAGTCACTACCCTTTACAGTATCGAATTCATGTAACTCCGTTGAATCATCTTTGCCTAAAGCTGCATTAATTCCACCTTGTGCTGCACCTGAATGGCTACGAAGTGGGTGTAACTTAGTAATTACGGCAACTTTTTTGCCTGCCTCTTTTAACTCTTTTGCTGCTGCAAGTCCTGCAAGTCCTGCACCTACAACAACTGCGTCGTACTCATATATTTTTAAGTCTTCTAGTTGCATCCAATACCCTTAAGTAAATTTTGTTAAATTATATAATGTAAGTTATATAAGATAGATTAATACTTACAGATAACATTATACTTTTTATGTTAAAAGTGTGAAATAGTTACAACTAAAGTGCTTCTATTACTTTTCGTAATCTTTTTTAAATTTTTTTGAATATTAAGGTATAATAAGCACAATATAGTTATTGGAGATATTTCTTGGATTTAGAGAGTTACTGGATAGATAAAATAAAGACAATACATATAGGCGATGATGGTGCAGTAATAGATAAATGGGTCTATGCTATGGATGCATTTTGGGAAGATACTCATTTCAAAAAAGGTTGGATGAGTATAGAACAAATAGCATACAAAGCGTTTATGGTAAATTTATCAGATATGGTGGCAATGAATGCTACAGCTAAATATATGTTAATTACAGTAGCTTTCCCAAAAAATATAAAAAAGAAAAAATTAGATAGACTAAGCTCTAAACTTACAGAACTAGCTTCTACATATAATATAGAGATAATAGGTGGCGACACAATAGGTAGCGATAAAATAGGCATAACAATTACTATGATTGGCACGACTAAAATGCCATTAAAAAGAGATAACTTAAAAAGTGGAGACCTCTTAGCTTACACAGGTACACTTGGCAGTGCAAAAGCCGATTTAGATAGACTATTTAGCGGTGAGAGAATAGAAGATAGCTCTAAATTTTATAAACCAGAATTAAGAATAGACTTTATAAAAGCTGTAACTCCATGGCTAAGTGCCGGCATGGATATTAGCGATGGCTTATATTGCGATACTAACAAAATGCTAAAGTGTAACAATCTATTTATGCAAGAGTTAAAAGTCATTCCAAAAGAGATAGGCGAAAGTGGCGAAGAGTACGAAATGCTAATAGCCTTTAAACCAAAGCACTTAAATAGAGTAAAACGAATAGCAAAACTAACGCAAACCCCATTAACGATATTTGGAAAAGCTACAAATGAGCGACAAGATTTCTACCCTTGTGGTTCGCAACATTTTTAGTGATTAGTAATATATCGTAGGGGTAGCCCTTGTGGCTACCCAAAACATAATTGACGATATTTATACTACAAATATTCAGGGTAGCCACAAGGGCTACCCCTACTTATCAAAATGCTGATAATCTTTATAGGAGTTAAAATCTCCACCCCATCGCCAGCCGTGTTGTTTGAATAGTTTTACTATATAATCATTTCTTAAAATTAGTGCCATATATGCAGGAGTATTAGCAACTCTTGCCCTTCTAACAAACTTGCGTGATGCTTTGTGCGAAGTGTGTCCACTTCTTGTAACAAATGGGTTCTCTATCGGGTTTATATCGATTGCTTTGCCGTAACTATGTTTAGACCACTTATTTGTGCCATCTACAGGGCGACAGTTAAATGCCGAAGTGTTATCTGCCTCTATCGAAGCAAAATCACTACCGCCATAGTTGCTAACTAAATGCATTTTTCTTATAGGGTATTTAGCGTTATAAAGAGCTTTAAATATACTAACTATATCTTTTGTTACACTCTTATTTACTATAAGCTCGCCTGTGTGCTCTTTGCCATCTAATCCTATATATTTAAGAGTTACAAACTTAAGAGAGCTAAGTGGAGCAGGGCAACCAGCTCTATAAGAACCCCCATTTACCATACGCTTTTTTATCTGTGGAGTTATTGGGCTAACATTTGCACTAAAATTTGCCAAAGCAAGCGAAGAGCTTAAAGCTATTAAAGTTATTAGTTTCATTATTTTCCTTTTTGATTAAGGATGAAGGGAGAAGGTAGAAGGTTGAAGGAAATTAAAATAACCCCTTCGCCCTTCTGCCTTCAACCTTCTTCCTCATTATTATATCATATTTAAAAAAAAGTGCTATAATTTACGATTAAATTTTATATAGGATAATTAATGTTAATAGAATTAATCTTAGTAGGACTTTTTGTAGGTGCAGTTGCCGGTTTCTTTGGTGTTGGTGGGGGTATGATACTTGTTCCAATGCTTATGTTACTAGGCTTTAATATTAAAGCTGCTATTGGTATGTCGGTAGTGCAGATGCTCTTTAGCTCTGTTTATGGCTCTTACCTAAACTATAAAAAAGGCAAACTAGAGATAAACGAAGGGCTTTGGGTAGGAATTGGTGGTATTCTTGGTGGTGTAATAGGTGCTAGTTTTACCGACCTTTTGCCAAAAGCAACTTTGCAGTACATATTTTTAGCTCTTGTAATTTTTGCTCTGCTTCGTGTAGCAACAGCAAAGACCCCAGAAATAGGAACTCAAGAGAAGAGTTTTAATAAAGTTACACTATTCATTATAGGTTTAATAATTGGTACAATCGCTATGATGTTAGGTGTTGGTGGCTCTGTTATGCTCACTCCAATTTTAATAGGCTTTTTACATATGCCCAGCAAAAAGGCAGCTACTGCGGGGCTATTTTTTGTAGTATTCTCTTCAGTATCTGGTACAATTTATAAATTTTTTGCAGGTACTTTTGATAATTTAAATTTAGATTTACATTTAGTAATAGCTTTAGCACTTAGTGCTTCTGTTGGCGTAATATTGGGCTTAAAAATAAAAGATAAAATAAAAGATAAACATCATAAACACTCAATGGTTGTTTTATATTTAGTAATATTAATAATGTTAATTACAAAAATTTGGTTCTAATCCGAATTTAGGAGAAATAGATGAAAAACAGTATAAAAGTATATGGTGCGAAAGAGAATAACTTAAAAAATATATCGCTCACAATTCCAAAAAACAAGCTTGTTGTAGTAACAGGTATCAGTGGTAGTGGTAAATCGACTTTGGCATTTAGCACACTATATGCCGAAGGGCAACGCCGATACATAGAGTCGCTCTCTAGCTATGCACGCCAATTTTTAGGGAGAGTTGGTAAGCCAGATGTAGATAAAATAGAAGGGCTAACCCCAGCTATTGCAATCGACCAAAAGACAACTTCTAAAAACCCACGCTCTACGGTTGGTACAATTACCGAAATTTACGACTACTTGCGTCTGCTTTTTGCAAGGGTTGGCAAGCAACACTGCCATAAGTGTGGTAAACCAATATCTAGTATGAGTGCCAGCGATATTATTACCGAAGTTATGCGTCTGCCAGAGGGTGCAAAATTAGTTATTTTGGCTCCACTTGTAAAGGGTAAAAAAGGTACATTTGCCGATATGTTAGATTCGCTAAGACACAAAGGCTTTGTGCGTGCTATGATAGATGGCGTAATGGTTAGGCTTGATGACGAAATAGAGTTAAGCAAAACCAAAAAACACACAATAAAAGCGGTAATAGATAGAGTAGTTGTAAAAGAGGAGAGCAAAGAGAGAATCGCTAGCGATGTAGAGAAAGCCCTAAACTTAAGCTTTGGAGAGGTAGAGATAGAGGTAGCAAATTACGAAGATGTTGGCTTAGATAGAAAAGATTTTCACTACTCAGAGCATTTAGCCTGCTTTGATTGTAAGCTAAGTTTCGAGCCACTAGAACCAGTTAGCTTTTCGTTTAACTCGCCAAAAGGTGCTTGTCCAGCTTGCGATGGTTTGGGTATTCGCTACAAACTCGATTTAAAAAAGGTTATAGACTCAGAATTGCCAATAAGCGATGGTGCAATAAAGATACTATACGGCTTTAACAAAAGCTATTACTTTAAATTTTTAACTGCATTTTGTGAGCAAAACGATATAGATACCTCTATTCCATATGGGCAG
>Ga0256829_1002817_pt1 | contig 12563 bp, 13 predicted proteins | sample 131447metaG_FD_185979 | JGI IMG/M metagenome (GOLD analysis project Ga0256829, IMG submission 185979) | Hydrothermal vent microbial communities from Lau Basin, Pacific Ocean - 131-447 | ecosystem: Environmental > Aquatic > Marine > Hydrothermal vents | place: Pacific Ocean: Lau Basin | collected... | reverse complement strand
AGATGAAGAAAAGATACGAAAGTATATTCAACATCAAGGGCAGGAAGACAGGAAGTTGGATAAACTATCACTGTTTTGAGTTGTCGCCTTTAGGCGGTTAAGACCGCTTTGATCGGTTCACATTTCCATGCCTCTGGCTCTGCCGGAGGTTGATGACTATCAAGTGCATTGATGGAATGGAGTAACTTACATCTTTATTTTCAAGGTGATTTAGGTAGACTCCGTTATACTTTTTTGGATTGATTCTGTTCATCGGTTTTTCCCTTATACTTTGACATCAATAGTCTCAAATTGGTAACTTATTGGTAATCAAAATTGAGAAAATGTTGATTTAGTATAGTGAAGCTTTGGTAACGAAAAGTTGGTGTGTAGGGGACTATAAAAAACTTTGGGTGACTTTAGGAAAGTTTGAGGAAACTATCTTTATAGATCCTCTAATCTAAATCAGCCACTTTTAAATATCAAAATGAAAAATTTTCGATTAACCTTTTATTTAAAACTTATAGTATAATTCTATTATTAGAATAATAATCAGGATTTATATATGGATAAAAGTTTAATGATATTTATTGCTGTTGGTGTTGGGTTTCTTTATTTTATAACCAATTTTATTGGAGGGATACAGCAGGAAGATGATAGGTATGCCAACAATGATTATAAACAAGAACATAAATATGATGCCTATAAGAAAGTTGATAGTGTAGGGCAAGATATTTTGGATGTAACTGGTGCCAATCAAAATATACAATTGGGTGCATGGAATCACTCTTCATTAAAAGATGAATTTTTAGATTTATTTCCTGATTTTACAGAGATGAAACATTTTATTCATGATAGACTCAGGGGTAAAATATTACAAGATAAGCTAAGGAAGAAGGTCTCTACAATCGAAGGCAAGTTTTTCTCTGGGGGGATTACTGCAGAAGATGCCAAGCGTGAGCTTAGCACTTTGAAGTAATTAGCGACAAGGGTCTGTCATATTGTTTTGATTTGCATAGAGATAGACCTCAACACGTCTGTTGAGTGCCTTGTTTCTTGCTGAGTTATTTGGGGCGATAGCCTTTTGGTAGGAGCACCCTTTAATAAATGGTCTATGGTTAATTGCCAATAGATTTCCTACCGTGAGTGCACGTCTTTGTGAAAGTCTCTGATTGTACGCATAGCTTCCTGTATTGTCTGTAAATCCTGCAACACCTACAATGGTTTGAGGGTAGTGCATAAGAAGTTGTCCCACTTTTTGTACCTTATGTCTTGCACTTGGTTGTAATCGTGAAGAGTCTGTCGCAAACATCATTGAATCTCTAAACATAATTTTAACATACGTAGGGTGTTTGGATACAATAATGGTGTTGTTGGGGTCAAGTATTGCTAGTGGATCATTATTGACTCCTGTACCCAAGGCACGTGCAACTTCATTTGCTTGTTCATCCATATTGTACCCTATGGCACCACCTAGTGCTGCACCTAAAAGACCTCCGATAATTGCACTTTTTGCATTATGACTACCTGCGTTATATCCTAGTATCGCACCTGCGGCTGCACCTGTAGCTACACCTGTTTTGGTACGATCATAACTTTGATCTTCTATAAGCCCTGGCTGGTTATAACAGCCTGAAAGCATAAATAGAGTAGCTGTTGAAATTAGTATGGTTTTATGTAATTGCATTGTATCTCCTTTTTTATTTATTGCCATCCACCATGATTGACAGGTGGCGGATTACTGCTATCTACAGCATTACCTACACCTGCACCTACAGCAGCACCGAGCAGACCACCAACGATTGCACCGCTACCTCTACTATGGTGACCCGCACTATTGTAGCCAATGACCGAACCTGCCAAAGCACCAATAGCAGCCCCTGTTTGGGTGCCACTATTAGGATTTGGAGCAGCACTGTTTGTGCACGCAGAAAAGAAGAGTATTGTTATGCTTGCGAGAAGTACATTTTTTAGTTTTTCTTTATGCATATGAATCCTTTTTTCTTTAGTATATCATACAATTGTGAACAAATGTGCAATAAGATTAAGGTTTTGTTATTTTTTCATGCCACTGTGAAAGTTGTTTTTCAAAGCCTATGTGTTTGGTATCATAAAAGTGCATTGGTTTAGAGAGGTACGATTGTTGCACCCATCCGTTAAAGTCATGGGGATAGAGATAGGTTTTTGCATGTGTTTTAATATGTGGGGGAATGGGGTGTATTTCTCCTTGTTTAATAGCTTTTAGAGCCGTGTTAATAGCGTTATAGGCACTGTTTGATTTAGGAGAGGATGCAAGATAGATAACTAGCTGAGAAAGGCTTATTCTCGCTTCTGGATAGCCTATATGTTTTACAATATTCAGTGTCGAAGAGGCAAGGTTAAGGGCAGGGGGGTTTGCATTGCCTATGTCTTCACTGGCAAGTATGGCAAGTCGTCTGGCAATGAATTCAGCAGGTTCCCCGCCATCTATAAGCCTTGCAAGGTAGTAGATGCTGGCATCAATGTCTGAACCTCGTATGCTTTTAATCATTGCAGAGGTAAGTTCATAGTGACTTTCGCTCTCAGAGCTTCCTGCCTGCATAGCATGTGGACGGATTTGTTTGAGTGTTTCTCGTGTGATAGGAGAATCTATGGCCGAAGCACTTTCCAAGAGGTTTAGCATGGCTCTCACATCTCCGCCAGAAGAGAAAACAAGATACTCTTTTGCTTCCTCTGTAGCATGCAGTCCTTCTTTGGAAAGTATATTTTCCAGATATGCAGTCATCTCTTTTTCTGAAATATTTTCAAGTGCAAAAAGATGTGAACGTGAACGCATAGCAGCGGTGAGTGAATAGTAGGGATTTTCTGTAGAGGCTCCTATAATAAGTGCGGCATTGTTTTCCATAAAAGGTAGCAGTACTTCTTGCTGGGTTTTGCTGAGCCTGTGGATTTCATCTATGAAAATAAGGGGTTTTTGCAAAGCATGGGCATACTCCTTAAAAATTTTACGTAAATCTTCTATCTTTAACGTTGTAGCATTCATTTCATAAAAAGGGCGATCAAGAACAGAAGCAATGACTCTGGCAAGTGTGGTTTTGCCACATCCTGGAGGACCATACAAAAAAGTGTGTGGCAGGGTATTGGATTCTATGAGTTTACGTAGGACTGCTTCTTTGCCCAATAAGTGAGATTGTCCTATGATTTCATCAAGATGTTTAGGACGATAGGTGAGTGCAAGATTGGCCATGGCTATTTTCTGTATGTCTGTTTTTTGTTTTTTTGTTTTTTGTCTGGTTTTGTTGCATTGATTTCATTTTTGACAGTATCTTTTTTATCGTTACGCCAACGTTTCATAAATTTGTGTATATCATCATATTCTCTACGTGTAAAATATCGCGTTTTGTTTTCTGGCAGATTATTGAGTTCTATGCCTCCAAAGGCAACACGTTTAAGGTCAAGAACTTTGGCATCAAAGTGTGCAAAAAAGCGTCTGAGCTCTCTGTTTTTCCCTTCAGTAATACTCACACGAAGTTTGGTAAAATTCTTCCCCTCACTTCTTACTTCAAAGTGTGTAAAAGGGGCAAATTCCATAGCAAAAATTTTGGATTTTTCATGCGCACCTGCACGCGCATCATCTAAAACAAGCCCCTCTTTCATGGCATCTATCATATCAGAAGTAAGAGGTTTGTCTATCTTGATATTATAGGTTCTCTCTAACCCACTCTCCATAAGTGCGGTTGCTACTTCGATATTGTCCGTTAAGAGCAAAAGTCCCTCTGAGGCATAGTCTAATCTACCTATAGGAGTAAAGTGCCTAAATTTGCCTGGTAGTTTATGGTAGATGGTTGCGCGTCCTCGGTCATCTTTCTTGGTGACTAAAACCCCTTTGGGTTTATTATAGACAATGACAGTCAGTTCTGAAGTCACTTTAACCGCTTTGCCTTTGACAAAAATACGGTCATCTTCTTGCACTTCATACCCAAATGCTTTGAGAGGTTTTTTATTGAGGGTTACTTCTCCTGCTTCTATGAGTGCATCTGCTTCGCGTCGTGAATATTTGGTATGGTGTGCTATATATTTGTTGAGTCTCATGTTGATTTTATCCCTGCGTTGATTAGGTCATGTATATGAAGTACACCGATGATTTTTTTCTCTTCGGTAGTAATAGGTAAAAGTTGTATTTTGTGTGTTTCAATAATCTCCAGTGCTTCTGATGCAAGGAGTTCGGTGTTTGTATAGCTTGTAGGCGTTTGGTTTGCATAGGTGATGGCGGGTTCTTTGAGTGAAAAATCTTCTTTCATCAGAGCACGTCTTAAATCGCCATCGCTTAAAAGGGCAACAAAACGATCTGTCTCATCGACAATCAAAATATGCCCCAGCTTACCTTGGCTCATAATAACAATGGCATCTTTGAGTGGGGTATCTGTTTTGATGATAGGCAACGGTTCTGTTCTCATCAAATCTTTAATTTTTACAAAAAGCTTTTTCCCCAAAGACCCCCCTGGATGGAAAGAGGCAAAATCCTCTTTTTTAAATCCTTTTTCTTGCATAAGAGCTACAGCTATGGCATCTCCTAACGCCATTGTGAGGGTTGTAGATGTGGTAGGGGCAACACCTAAAGGACAAGCCTCTTTTTCCACAGCAATATCAAGCACTACATCCGCATAGATACCTAAAGTAGAGCTTGCTTCCCCTGTAAGTCCTATCAGGGGGATGTCAAAACGTTTAATGTGGGGCAGTATTTTGGTGAGTTCTTCACTCTCTCCACTGGAACTTATGGCAAGAAGTGTATCGTCTTTACCTATCATCCCCAAGTCACCATGCAAAGCCTCAGTAGGGTGTAAAAAGAACGATGAGGTACCTGTACTGGCAAATGTTGCTGCTATTTTTGCACCGACTAAACCAGATTTTCCTACGCCAGTAATAATCAGTTTTCCTTTGGTCTTAAGTATCATATCGATGGCATCTAAAAAGTTTTTATCTAGGCGAGATGCTGCCTTGTTGAGAGCATCTGCTTCAATATAAAATGTCTCTTGTGCAATTTTGATGAGGTTCATGGTCTCTACGCTTTATGGTTTGATGAAAAGATTATAGCATAGTGTTGATTAGGTAGGTGGCCTGAGCAGAGAGTAGGGCGTACTCTCTTTGTAATATGCTTTTTATTGTATCAGCACTTTGGCTTGACTCATCCATAAATCTTTTTTTGCACGGTGGGCAAAAGTAGTGTTTTTTTCTAACCATTTGATGTTCTCTTCGCTCCAGTTTGCGATTTGCTTAAAGTGGTAGATACCAGCCTTGTTCAGTTGCTCTTCCACTTTGGGTCCGATACCTTTAATCTTAGTCAGTGTATCTTTCTTACCCTCTTTTGGTGCAGTAAGTAGTTCAGGTTTAACCCCTGCATCTTGTGCCTCTACTGCTTCAAGAGCTTCAGTAACTTTTTCTATCGCCACTGAGGTTGGTATTTCGACTTCATCAGACGATTCTTCTTTTATGGTTTCAATGAGTGTCTCCACCTCTTCTTCAAGACTTGCAGTTGTTGTTGGATTATCTTCTTTTTTTATGGTGTTGCTTTCAGGTGTTTGCTTTGGTGTTTTTTTGCTACTACCTTTTCCTACAACATAGCCCATGATAAAGCCTATAAGTGCCGCAAGTAGTAAACAGATAGTAATTTGTGAAGCAATTTCTAACATTTTCATTCTCCTTTTGTGTGATTTTCAATGTCTGTGTGTAAAGCGTGGTCTCTTCTTTCTATGCGTTTATGTTGCGCTTCAATACTCGCCTTGGAGACCGTTTGCATAGTTGCTATAGCTTGTTTTCTCTCTTCAAGCACCCTTTGTATAAGCAGATGAAGTTGAGATATTGCTTCATCACGTCTATAGAGTGCATCTTTATGCTCTTTAAGCACAGCGAGCAGGTAGTCTATGGCTTTACCTTCCTCTTTTAGTATCTCTTTTTTAGGTATTGTAGGGGTATGTGAAATGACATTTTGGGTAAGTACAGTTTTTGTTTTATCTTTGTGGATTTTCTTCTCAACCAAATGCTTTGTTGTCATTGCTTTAGGTTTTTTGATAACAAGAGATTTTGGGATAACCTTTTGTGTTGTTGTCGGTGTTTGTATGTTTTGCGTATGTTGTGGGGTAGGCTTTGAAGCGGTTTTTGGATGTTTCTGTTTTGCTTTAAGTGGTTCTTTTTTAGGTTCCTTTACAGTAACACTCACTCTCTTTTTTTTAATCATATGGGTAGTATGTTTATCTATAATTGACACAGGTGTTTGTTGTTGTGTAGTTTGTATAGCATAGAGTGTATATGTTTTTTGATATACACAGTTGATAATAAGTAAAAATAAAAGAATAAGGAGTGCAAATACTATTTTTCTCATGGTGCTTCCTTTCTTTGTCGTTTTAAAGAACAAATAGTAACACCACAATGTTTAATAATAGCTTAAACTTATATTTTAAATTAGTTTTATTTATAAACATAATATCCGAAGATATTATGTGTTAGACAATAAAGATTGTAGGGATAATAAGTGGGTATCTTTTTTTCGTACGAATTATATGTTTGCGAATAATGTTTCTAATTTCATTTTCTATATCCCTATGATTTTTAAGTGCTTCTGGTTTTAGATTTAAAAGTAGTGTTTCTATCATTACTTCAATGTCTTTTTGGAATTTTTTTCCCTCTTTTTCTGCAACAAGACCATGTGTAGAGATAATAGGTTTGCCTACCATTTTTTGTGTTGTTTGTGAAATTTGTGCTACAACAGTAACAATACCGTCTTCTGCAAGTTTTTGTCTGTCAAGTACCACATCATTTTCAATAGTCATATTGTTTTGGTTATCAATATATGTTTTGCCAGATTTTACAGTTTTGACTTTTTTGAGATACTTTGTTGTAAGCTCAATCTGATCACCATCGGACATCAGTAGGATATTCCTCTCATCGACACCACACTCTACTGCTGTTTTTGCATGTTTGGCGATATGATTGTATTCTCCATGTACTGGTAAAAAGAATTTAGGCTGGATGAGTCTTAAGATAAGTTTTTGCTCTTCTTGTGCGGCGTGACCTGAAACATGAATATCTCCAAACTCTTTATAGCGCACAGTACAGCCTGCTTTCATCAGTTTGTTCATAAGACTTGATACAGAAGCTTCATTTCCAGGAATGGCAGAAGCAGAGATAATGACAGTATCTGAAGGTTTTAGTTTAATATGTCTATGCTCGTCTGTTGCCATACGATTTAGTGCTGCCATAGTCTCGCCCTGTGAGCCTGTAGTCACTACCAAGACTTCATGATCTGCATATTTTGGTACTTCATGTACTTCAATAAAATGTTTGTCCTCTATATCAACAAATCCCAATGCACGGTTTGTCTCCACATTTCGCTCCATAGAACGACCAATGACACAGATTTTTCTACCATGTTTCACTGCCCTTTGCATTGCTTGGAAAATACGGTGAACATTTGAGGAGAAGGTGGACATAATCACCCTTCCTTTTGCAAGATCAAAGAGTGTATCAAATGTTTTTCCTACCACTTTTTCAGATTTGGTAAATCCAGGATTGTGTGAGTTGGTAGAGTCAGAGAAGAGGCACAGTACGCCTTTTGCTCCATAGTAGGCATAACGATGCAAATCCATTGTGTAGTTATCGACAGGGGTATGGTCTATTTTAAAGTCTGCGGTATGGATAATGGTTCCAATCTTTGTCTCTATGGCTAAAGAACATGCATCAATAATAGAGTGTGTGTTGTGCATCCATTCGATTTTCAAATCGCCGATTTGATGTTGTTTTCTCATTGTCACATAGTTAAAGTATTTCGTATATGCAGAGAGTCCATGTTCATTAAATTTGTTTTCTATCATCGCTAAGGCAAGTGGCGTACCGTAGATAGGAAACTGTAATTCTTTAAAGAGGTAGGGCATCGCACCAATATGGTCTTCGTGACCATGGGTAATGATAATATAGACATCTTTCTCTTTTTTGAGTGTATGCAGGTAGGAGAAGTCAGGTACCAAAATGTCCACACCATGCATCGTTTCATCTGGGAAGGACATACCTACATCAATGACAATAGCTGTACTCTCTGTCTCAAGTACGGCCATGTTCCCCCCAATCTCACCCAGTCCACCAAGCGGTGTAAAGCGTATTTTCCCTTTGGCACCCATGTCAATCTGTTTCCATGGATGCATGGTCTCTTCTTTGATTTTGGCATTTATCTCAAGGTATTTTCTCATTTCATCATTGACAGTTGTTACATTTTTACGTTTGCTGCGGTTTTTGTTATTGCCATTGCGATTTTGGTTTGGCTTGTTCCCTGATTTGGTATTATGTTGGTTTGGTTTTCTATTTTGTGTATGATTGTTTCTGTTTCTGTTTTGATTGTTGTTTTGTTTTTTATTACCATTAGGTGCGGGATGATCTTGTATGTTGCCATTGACCTCTTGTGTAGGGTTGTTTGGTTTACGGTTGGGGTTTGGTTTTCTGTTTGGGTTAGGGCGATTGTGGTGCTGTCCTTGGCTTTGGGGTCTGTTTTGTCTATGTGGATTTGGACGTCTCTCTCTTGGTGTGTTAGTGCCCTGAGTTGGTGTTTTTTGCTCTTGATTTTGAGCGTTTTCTCTGTTTTGATTGTTGTTTTCCATCTAGTTTATCCTTTAGTTCATTATATAGTTGATGATAAATAGATGTCCCAGCTTCATGAGGTCGAAGATTAGCGTCTAGTCCCAGTGTTGTAAAAAGTGCGTTTATCATATCTTTGGGAAAAACAGTTGAGAGATTTTTAGAGAGTTTTTTACGCGGTTGTGCAAAAGCAATCTTTAAAAATGTTTCAAACTTCTCGTCATCTCGTGACTGATTTTTCTCTATTAAAAGCACGGCAGAAGTGACGTTAGGTGGCGGAACAAATGCTTCAGGCGGAACCTCGAAACAGAGTGTCGCTTTGCCTACACTTTGTGCCAAAACAGAAAGAGATGAAAACTCTTTTTGCTTAGACTGTGCCGAAAACTTAACGGCAACTTCTTTTTGAACCATCACCAGAACTGACTGGCAGTGTTCATCTTTTAATGCTTTTAAGATGATATTTGTTGCGATATAATAGGGTAGGTTGGCAACCAGATGATAAGGTTCATCCAGAAGACTTCCTGACTCCCAACGCTCAAGCACATCTCCACATCGAAGTTCAAAATTCCCGTTGTGGATGGAATCTTCAAATTCAGATGTCAGATGCTCGCATAATCTTTTATCAACCTCAAATGCTGTGACATTTCGAACTCCTAGGAGTTCTTTGGTTAAATCACCTAAGCCAGGCCCAATTTCTACGACTTTTAGGTCGTCATTGGGCATCGCTTGGATGATTTTATGAAGAATGCTATCATCCTTCAAAAAGTTTTGACCAAATTTCTTAGAAGCGAATTCGGCTAAATTTTCAATAATCATACTATAATCTTCCTTTATAACTTGTATTAATCAATTGCAGTAGATTATTTTTGTATAATTCTACCATAATATTTGGAGAGTTCAATGGATTATTTCATAAAACGTGTCATTATCTGTTTGGGCGAATGTTGAGCAAAGCTCACTATTGTTGCATTGTCACTTGGACGACTTTAGAAGTTGGTTTATATGACTGGCTATATTAAAAAAGGAATTATATAAATGGAATACTTTGCAAAACGCATCATCCCATGTCTTGATGTGAATGATGGACGTGTGGTTAAAGGTGTCAATTTTGTAGGACTTCGTGATGCAGGTGATCCTGTCGAGGTGGCTCGGCGTTACAATGAAGAGGGTGCAGATGAGATTACATTTTTAGATATAGGCGCTAGTCATGAAGGGCGTGATACCATTGTAGATGTTGTCAAAAGAGTAGCACAGGAGGTTTTTATCCCTCTTACTGTTGGAGGAGGCATCCGTGAATTGCCCGATATTTATAATCTCCTTAATGTTGGGTGTGATAAAGTAAGTGTTAACTCGGCGGCCATTAAAAGACCAGAGTTTATAGAAGAGGGGGCAAAGCGTTTTGGTTCACAGTGTATTGTGGTTGCGATTGATGCAAAGCAGGTAAGTGAAAATAAATGGCATATTTTTACCCATGGTGGACGTAACGATACAGGTATCGATGCACTGGAGTGGGCAAAAGAGGCGTATGACAGAGGGGCAGGGGAGTTGCTTGTCACTTCTATGGATGCTGATGGTACTAAAGCGGGCTTTGATAATGTATTAAATAAAAAAATTTCTAAATTGGTAAATATCCCTGTGATCGCTTCAGGTGGTGCAGGCACCATGAAGCATATTGAAGAAGCCTTTACACTTGGTAATGCCGATGCAGCTTTGGCAGCTTCTATCTTTCACTTTAAAGAGATTGACATTCTTGAGTTAAAAGAGTATCTTCGTGCTCAAAATATCCCTGTAAGGGTTTAAGAGGTTAGTATGTTTATCTGTGCAGGTAAATCAGAACAGTTTGACTTTGCAATACCTGTAGGTATTGGACTGATTGAGGTGACGATGCATTTAACAAAGTTATGTCTTTCTCAAAAACCAGAATTTCTTTTGTTTGTAGGAAGTGCAGGAAGTTATGGTGAAAAAAAGATTTTTGATATAGTGGAATCAAAAACAGCCTGTAACATAGAAAATAGTTTTTTCAATGCAGGTGCCTATACACCTCTTGATAATATGATATTAGCCTACGGTGGTACCTCTGGTACATCACCTTCGGTTTCGAGTCGGCAAAGTCAAAGCAGTTTGACTTCGTATAACGACTCTCAGGTTTCACGTGAAACAATCGTTAATTCATCCAACTATATTACCACAGATGAAAGTGTGGCAAAATACTATTTGAGTAAAAATATTCACTTAGAAAATATGGAGTATTTTGCGGTACTTAAAGTAGCAGAAGCTTTTGGCATTCCCGCAGCGGGAATCTTTATCGTGACAAACTACTGTAATAAAAATGCACACAAAGATTTTATGAACAATCATAAAGAGGCGATGAAAAGACTCGCAACTTATATAAAAGAAAAGTAAATAACATGACAAAACAAATAATACAAGATTTAACCAAAGAAGAATTAGCACAAAGGATTAAACCAGCTTTCAGAGCCAAACAAATTTACCATTGGATTTATCATCAGTATGCGAGATCATTTGATGAGATGAAAAATCTTCCAAAAGAGTTGAGAGAAAAACTCAATGATGAATATACGCTCTCCCCACTGAAGCAAGTCATGGTACAAAATTCTAAAGATGGCAGTCGTAAATATCTGTACGAATTACATGATGGTCATACGGTTGAAGCAGTACTGCTACTGATGAGAGATAAAGAGTACCACGAAGATGGCTCCTTAAAGCATCAGGAACGCTATACAGTGTGTATCTCCTCTCAGGTAGGGTGCAAGGTAGGGTGTGCCTTTTGTTTGACTGCAAAGAGCGGTTTTATGCGAAACTTGACTGCTGGTGAAATAGTAGAACAGGTACGTCTTATTAAGAAAGACAATGACATTGCTGCCAACCGTCGTGTAAACCTTGTCTATATGGGTATGGGTGAGCCACTTGACAATCTTTCAGAAGTTGCAAAATCGGTGCACATTTTTTCTGAGGAGGATGGTATGGCAATCGCTACACATAGACAAACCATCTCTACTTCAGGACTCTCTACAAAGATAGAAAAATTAGGGAAAATGCAATTGGGTATCAATCTTGCTATTTCATTGCATGCTGTTGATGATGTATTAAGACAAACCCTTATGCCAATCAATAAGGCATACAATATAGCCTCTATTATAGAGGCAGTGAAAAATTTTCCTGTCAATGATAGAAAGAGAGTGATGTTTGAGTACCTTGTCATCAAAGATGTCAATGATGACATACGTGCTGCAAAGAAATTGCTTTCGCTTCTTGATGGTATAAAAGCAAAGGTGAATCTGATTTACTTTAACCCGTATGGTGGTACAGAATTCAAACGCCCAAGTGAAGCTGATATGCATCAGTTTCAAGACTATTTAACCAAGCGTGGATTGCACTGTACGATACGTGAATCTAAAGGATTAGATATTTCTGCTGCCTGTGGGCAACTTAGAGAACAAGAGGCTTGAATCCCTGAGGCATAAGCCGAAGCTTTAGTGAGATGAATACATGACGAGCATTGCTTGTCATGTAGAAGAAATATATAAAAAGAGAGGTATAAGATGGGTAGTGTTGATATTGCATTGTTAGGTATTATTGTTGTGGTTGCTATTGTTGGATTAGGGTGGTTAATGAAGGAAATGAATTCATAATCTTCCAGTATTGTTTCACGTGAAACCCGTTAAGCAAACAACAACTGCTTGTTGTTTGTAGGGTTGAAACCGAAGTGGTCGTAACGAAATGAAGCCACGTAGGCTGAAGGAACTTTTGTGGGGTGTTGTTACAGCATCTTTAATTATAATTTTTCTTTCTTTATTCAACTTTCCTTTTATCAAATCTGTGGCGTTGTTTTTTTCTTTACTTTTCTAGAAAAGTAAACAAAAGTCGTCGCTGTTCTCGAATCGCTTCTCTTTCAAGGTCGTTCACAGCGACAGGTATTTTAATTGATGGATGGGCTATCGCCATAGTCAGATTAATAAACA
>Ga0256829_1002816_pt1 | contig 12563 bp, 10 predicted proteins | sample 131447metaG_FD_185979 | JGI IMG/M metagenome (GOLD analysis project Ga0256829, IMG submission 185979) | Hydrothermal vent microbial communities from Lau Basin, Pacific Ocean - 131-447 | ecosystem: Environmental > Aquatic > Marine > Hydrothermal vents | place: Pacific Ocean: Lau Basin | collected... | reverse complement strand
CTAAAATCTTTTACTGTTTTTAACTCTTCTAAAAGTAGCTTTTTCTGTTTTAGTTTCATACTTGTGACTTTTTAAATCTACTAGCAATTTCTGAGCCTATTTCTCATCGGATTTACCTAAGTTAGGAGAGTTTTTGTATCATTTATATCGCTTTCTAGCCTTAACTATGTTATAATCTTTTTATGAATGATACAACAGACTTAACAACATTAACAGTACGAATGCTTATTTTTGTGGTAATTGCAGGAATTTTTTACTTTACACTCAAAAGCAAAAAAAAAGATTAAGACTTTTTTCTCAAATCCTCTGCTATAGCTCTTGACTCTTGAAGTTTTAACATCAAATCATCAAACATTTTAAAAAATGTATCATCGAGTGCTAAACTTCCATCTTCTCTGACCATTGTATTTTGTAAATTATTGAGTGCAAGTTCAAGTTGCATCACGGTAAGTGCTGGGTTAGCCATTTTCTTCTCCTAAATATTTTGGTATCAATGCTTTTATGGTTTCATATATTTTTTCAAAATCTGTAGAATAGACTCTATTTTGCCCAATCGAAGTAATAAAGTTAGTATCTCTGTTAAAACGCGGGACTAAATGCATATGAATATGCTCAGCTATCCCCGCCCCCGCCGTTGCACCCAAATTCATCCCTATGTTTACACCATGCGCACCAAAGCCCTCTTTTAAAAGTTGTACACCTTTTTGTGCTAAGTTAGACATATGCAACCAAGTTGTACTCTCTAACTCTTCAAGTTTATCTGTATGAAAATGAGGGATTATCATAAAATGCCCAGGAGTGTAAGGATATTTATTCATCACAACAAAACAATATTTATCGCGATAGAGAACGTGCATCTTCGTATCATCCTCTTTGTGAGTGCTAATATGACAAAACACACACCCTTCTATCTTCTCTTTTGTTACATATTCGTCGCGCCATGGGGCATAAAGTATATCTTTCATTATTATCCTTATAAAAATGCAAATACTAAATCAGGAAATGCAAGTACCAAGCCTAATCCAATCAGTTGTAAGAGTATAAAAGGTATTATACCCTTATAAATTTCCATTGTACTCACACTATTACCAGCTGCACCTTTTAAGAAAAAAAGTGAGAGTCCAAAAGGTGGAGTTAAAAATGAGGCTTGTAAATTCATAGCGATAAGCACGGCAAACCAAATAGGGTCTATCCCAAAAGCAGCCATTACGGGAACTAAAATTGGGACTATGATAAAACTAATCTCTATAAAATCTATAAAAAAACCAAGTATAAAGATACTCAGCATCGACAAACCAATAAAAACCCAAACATTCCCAATGTCTTGACTAAAAAATTCTAAAATCAAATCACTTCCACCAAGCTCGTTAAAAACCAAGCTAAAAGCAGTCGCACCAATGAGAATCATAAAAATCATACCACTGAGTTTCATCGTCTCAAAAAGAGCATAAGAGAGCATTTTCAAGTTAAGTGTTTTATTGAAAGCGGAAAGAACAATGCCCCCAACAACACCAAATGCTGCTGACTCTGTAGGGGAAGCGATACCTGCAAAAATACTTCCTAAAACAGAAATCATTAAGAGTAAAGGGGGAATAATGGCTTTGAATACATCTAAAAAATCTATATCTTCATCGCTTTGCATGGCTGGAGCATCTTGTGGTTTAAGATATGCTCTGAGTAAAATATATGTGATATATAAGGATACAAGTGTTAAACCTGGAAGCACTGCCCCCATAAACAAATCACCAACACTTACACTCATGACATCCCCAAGTACAATTAGAATGATAGAAGGCGGGATAATCTGTCCAAGTGTTCCTGAAGCGGCGATGGTTCCAGAGGCTAAAGATTTGTTATAGCCTGCATTTATCATGAGAGGAAGGGCTATCACACTCATCATTACTACCGATGCAGAAACAATTCCTGTCGATGCGGCGAGAATAGCACCGACGATAACAACACTCACACCAAGCCCACCACGGACTCCTTTAAAAAGTGAGGCCATAGAAAGAAGCAATTTCTCTGCCATGCCTGATTTTTCTAGAATGAGTCCCATCATAATAAAAAGAGGGACTGCCATGAGGGTTGTGTTACCCATAATTCCGTAGATTCTAAAGGGTAAAATACTAAATACATTAAACCCTACATCAGGAATTACAAAAGCAAAAATCATCGCTACTCCACCAAAAGCAAATGCAACAGGAATACCGAAGAGTAAAAGTGCCAGTGCAAGCACGAACATGACTAAAGCAATCATAATGTTCTATACTTTTGAAATGTTTGAAAGAGTTTGCGAAGTGCTTGTAAAAACAATAACACAAAGGCTAAAGGCATCAAAGATTTTACAATCCAGCGGTGTGACAACCCACCCGGGTCAGAAGAAGCCTCATTTTGTAAGAAACTCATACTCACAAAATCAAACCCTATATAAATAATAAGTCCTGAAAGGGGAAGAACAAACACAACAATAGCAAGCATATCTATAAATGTCTGCATCTTTAATGAAAATTTATCATAAAATATATCTACACGTACATGAGCATTTTGCTCAAATGTATAAGCAATACTGAGTAAAATCACAACATCAAAAAGATGCCATTCTAACTCTTGAAGTGCTGTAGAACCTGCCGAGAAGAGATAGCGTGCCGTCGCATCGTACACTATCAAAAGCACTAAAAGACTCAGAACAAATGCAGTAAGATACGAAATACTAGATAAAATTCGGTGCATCATTCGCAAAAAGTATAATATCGCCTGCATGTGTTTGACTTGCAAGGACTTGAGTAAGATTTGATTTATCTGCTAAAAGAATCCTATTTTTCACCGTTAAATTTTTCTCAAAAAGTTCTGCATTTAAAGCACCTGTCACAATGACAATATCAAAAACATTATTAATCGCTTCTATAAGTTGTAGATTTAAAGCTTCACTACTCTCTACAAGACCAGGGGTAACAATCACTTTGCGTCCAGTATGTAAAGAACAGAGTCTCACACCTTCGAGCATACCGTCAATATTACCATTATACCCATCATCCAGTATTAGTTTTCCACCTGCTTTTATCATTTGAAGTCTATGTTCTACTGGTTCGAGTCTTTTCACCGCTTCTACAATCTCTGCATCACTCAGTCCAAAAGTTTTTGCCACTCGCACAGCTACGGCAAGATTCATCGTTTGAAATGCTCCAAGTATCTCTGTGTGCAACTCTAAAACAGTGCTATCAAGTGTTACTTTAAAACTTGTCCCTTCAAGATTTGCTTCGACATCACTTATCTCATCTCCAAAAAATGTTACTTTCTCATGCACTTCATCTGTCACAGAAGTATGAATAAATGCTTGTTTAAGTCGAGGAGATTTCATAATCTCCAATTTTGTAGCAATAATATTGTTTAAAGATTTAAAGTACTCGATATGTGCTTCACCGACTTTCCCTACAACGGCTACTTGTGGCTCTATAAAAGTCGTAATATCATAAATATCGCCACGCTCTCTTGCCCCTGCTTCTGTAACATAAATCTCAGTATCTGAAGGAAGATTATTGTTTACATCCCCCATAATACCGCCTAGAGTATTGACACTTCTAGGTGTTGCATAGACTCTGTATTTTTTAGAGAGTATCTGAGCGACAAAATTTTTAATACTTGTTTTTCCATAACTCCCTGTAATACAAATAACTTGTAAATCTTTCATAGATTGTAACTTACGTTTTGCTTCTTTTTTATAAACATTAAACAAAAATTTCTCTATGATAGAACTTGCTATATAAGCCATAGCTAAAGGCATAAAAACACTATAAACTTTACAAATATCTTTTAAAGTACATAAAACATCACTCAAAAGTGTAAAAGAGATGAGTATAATGAGAAAACGCCGTACGCGCCATGTTAAGACAAGCTTTTTATCAAGCCGTTTATGCCAAATAAATATAGCTGGTAAAACAGCAAAAAGGAAAAAGATTATAAAAAACTTTCCTGTCGTATAGTAAGCCACAAAAGGAATAATAAAGTAGATAATATGCCATTGTGGCTTGTGGTGTTTAAAAACAACACGCGTCAATTTATAGTCATACCATTGAAGATTTGTAATCAAATACCAACCAAGTAGTGTTACAAAGACTACATTAACAACAAATGCAGCAAGTGTTTCATAATTTTCCATATTATTTTCCTAAAGTCTCTAAAAATCTTTTTTCTATTTTTTGTGCAATATCTTCTGCATTTTTCATAAAGAAGTAATGATCCCCTGAATAGACTTCAAGCTGAGAATCATCTATGAGTGTCTCAATTTTTCTAGCAGAACTCAGCGGTGTAGCAGTGTCATCTTTACCCCAACAAAGCAATGCTTTACCTTTGTATACTTGAAACTTCTCAGAAAAGTCTTCATTGACAACATTTTTAAAAGTTTGATACATCTCTTCACTCAACTCTTTGGCATCATCTGCTACAAAAAGAGAGCGAAACTTTGAAAGACCAAAGATTTTAAGTGTTTTAAATAAAAAAATCTTTGTTTTCACTTTCAAAGATTTTTCCACATAAATCCCTGCACTTGCTACTAAAACGAGTACTTTTGGCTCAAGTAAAAGTGCCACTTTCCCACCAAATGAGTGTCCAAGAACTATATCTTTTGAAGCATTGATATTTACCATAAAAAGTTCTACAATGCGAGCAACATCTTGCGTCGTTAAAGCAACATTACAAGTAGAGTTTCCAAATCCTGGAAGGTCAATATATATATGACGAAAACCACTCATAAAAGGAGAAAAAGATTGCTTCATGAGATTTTTATTACTTCCCCAGCCATGGAGTATCATCAAATCAACACTCGCATTTGGATTGACAATTTCATAACTGATAGTAAAAGTATCTTGCTTATACTGTATGGACTTAACCGCCATTACTTTCCTTTAGCACTCGATATAGAGTGAATATACTCATAAGTCACTTTAGGTTTGTTTTTATTTGGAAGGGAGAGACTTAAAAGTTCTATAGAAGATGGGAAATCTTCAAAAAGATAATTTGCCATAGAACCAGGGATGGGATTTATTTCATTTAAATAGACTTGATTGTTGATAACAAAAAAATCACAACGGATTAAAGCCCCTTCAAACATTCCTCTATAAACTTTCTCAAAACTCGATTCTAATTTCACTCTCAATTCATCACTAATATCTGCTTTTAATACTTGTTCGACTCGTGAAAAATCCATATATTTTTTTTCAAAATCTAAAAATTCCTCTTTTTGTGGTTCTTCTACAATCGAAAAGTGAAAAGCACCATCTGCATAAAATCCTGCAAGATTATACTCTTTGACTCCATCAATAAAAGGTTCAATCAAAACATTTGTATCATACTCAAATGCAGTATCTAAAGCATAATCAAGTTTACTTTCCTCTTTGACAATACTTACCCCAATAGAACTCCCTAAAGAAGCTGGTTTTACAATAATTGGATATTCTAAAGAGAGATTTTTATGCTCATTTATATACTGTGTTTCATACTTCACTGTTTTAATACCACGTGCTTCGCACAAGTACTTTGTATAGCGTTTATCATAAGAAAAAATACTCGCATCCGTTCGAGGACCGATATATCGAATATTGTAAAAATCTAAAAGTGCAGCGATAGTACCATCTTCACCATCCGCTCCATGAATCAGATTTAAAACAACCTCTTTATGTTCAGTAGAACTAAACATACTTTTTTGTACAAAACCGCCATTGCTAAGAGTAAGTAAAGGCATTTTTTTATGATTACCCTTAGAAAAAGTTGTTGCTTTCATAGCAGATGCATCAATAAGATAAAATGAGTGGTCTGAATCACAAAAGATAAAATTGAGGTCAAAAGCTTGTAGTTTTTCTTTTAAAGTTATAGCACTAACAATACTAATTTCATGTTCAAAACTAGCACCACCAAATAAAATAGATAATTTCAATATGTTTCCTTGAGAGTTTATAAGTAATAAGATTATAACAAGTCTATGCTAATAAAATAATAATATAAGAAGAAAAAATGGGAGATTATTAAGAAGTATTTTTTGAATGAGTTGTGCTTATATTTGAAGCGAAGCATACTCTAGTATGTGAGTTTCAAATATAAGTGCAAATCATTCAAAAAATGGCGCGGTGGATGGGGCTCGAACCCACGACCCCCTGCGTGACAGGCAGGTATTCTAACCAACTGAACTACCACCGCAAATTTATTTCTTCCTTGATTAAGAAAAAAATTAAATCAAACACCAAAATATTGGCGACCCCTAAAGGATTTGAACCTCTGTTACTACCATGAAGTGATAGTGTCCTTGGCCACTAGACGAAAGGGTCACTTTCTTTCATTAACAAAAGTTGTCACAAAAAATGGTGGGCACTACTGGACTCGAACCAGTGACATCTACCTTGTAAGGGTAGCGCTCTACCAACTGAGCTAAGCGCCCAACTAAATGGGAATAAAATGGCGCGGTGGATGGGGCTCGAACCCACGACCCCCTGCGTGACAGGCAGGTATTCTAACCAACTGAACTACCACCGCACTCTAAAATAAGTCACTATACTTTTTTCTAAAAGTAACAAAAATGGTGGGCACTACTGGACTCGAACCAGTGACATCTACCTTGTAAGGGTAGCGCTCTACCAACTGAGCTAAGCGCCCATTTAAAAATAAATGGTGTCCTGTGATGGATTCGAACCATCGGCCACATCATTAAAAGTGACGTGCTCTACCAGCTGAGCTAACAAGACATAATCTCTTTGTTAAGAGGTCGAAATTATAGACAAATCATCCTTAGATGTCAAGATGTTTTCATACAAATTGAGAAAAAAGTTGTTTTATCCGCTAAAAGCAGCATTTTTATAGCATATAAAGCACTTTGATGCTGCACATAATTTCTATCTCCATGAAATACTAAGTGTTCTTCTGTATGTTTGTTCTGAGTTCGAACTCCAATATGGACAGTTCCTACAGGTTTTAACTCAGACCCACCACCATCGCCAGCAATTCCACTGACACTTAAAGCATATGCTGCATCACTCACATTTAAAGCACCATCACTCATTTCACTCACAACTTCGCTACTCACTGCTCCAAAACTTTCCAATGAATCTGCTGAGACTGCTAACCAATTTTCTTTTAAAGAGTTTGAATAGGTAACTAAAGAACCATCAAAGACATTCGAAGCGCCATTGTTTTTTGTAAAATAGTAAGCAAGCAATCCTCCTGTACAACTTTCAGCAAAGGTAACTTTTTTTCCAACAGCTTCTAACCTTTGAATAATATGTGCCATTATGTGAGATGTAACGATAAGATTTGTTGGTAAAAGTTGCTTTGCAGAATCTGTGAATTTAGAAATATTTCCATACTTATTACTTATGATATCTATTTTTAACCACCCGGAGACTTTTTCAACAACTGTTAATTGTACCTCAAAACTTTGGGCTATAGGATTAAGTATCGCTAAAGTCGTCTCTTTCTCTTCATCAAAAACATGACAAATTGCATGAGAACTTGTCTCATACATTAAGACTTCAGGCATCTTCTCTCCCTCATCTACTTGCAAAACATTCGTTATACTCTCTTCGTACTCTAAAAGGTAGCTTCTTTCTTGAAAGAGTGTTGCTTTTTGTGGGATTAAAAATCCATTTTTCAATACTAAATTATCTTGTGTTGTAGTAGAGATGAGTTTTCCTACTGTTGCATACGTCTGTTTTGTAGTTATAATGATTAGCTTAGTGTATGAGTTGAGTTCTTCTTCGAGATAAAGAAAGAGCGAATTATCACTCTCTTTTATGTAAGTAATTGTATCTATAAAATCAACTTTTTGCTCAATTTTACGAAGAACGTACGCTTGTAAACTCTTATTGTATGCAAATTTATTTCCAATAAAAATAACATGAAGTTTCATAATGCTTATACCTTAAAATATTTTCATCTATTATATCATTTTTATAGGCTTTTAAACACTAAAAAGATATAATGCAAAACTTTATATACAATTTTGAGGCTTATATGGATTACAAAGAAACACTCCTTTTACCAACAACTGCATTTGCAATGCGCGGAAACTTAATCAACAATGAACCTAAACGCTACAAAGCGTGGGATGAGAAAAAAATCTATGAAAAGATGAAAACAAACCGTAAGGATGCTCCTAGTTTTACATTACACGATGGACCTCCTTATGCAAATGGGCATATTCACATTGGTCATGCACTCAACAAGGTTTTAAAAGACATTATCATTAAACATAATTATTTCAATGGTAAATCTGTGCGTTTTACTCCAGGTTGGGATTGTCATGGACTTCCAATAGAACAACAAGTAGAAAAAAAACTTGGTGGTAAAAAGAAAAAAGAACTTCTTGAAACTGCACAAATTCGTAAACTGTGTCGTGAACATGCTGCAAAATTTGTAGATATACAAAAAGAAGAGTTTAAAACTCTTGGGATTATTGCTGATTGGGAAAAACCTTATGTCACAATGGACTATAAGTTTGAAGCCAACATCTACCGTACCTTATGTTCTGTTGCAAAAAAAGGGCTTTTAATTGAGCGTAGCAAACCTGTGTTTTGGTCTTGGGCTGAGAGAACTGCCCTTGCAGAAGCAGAAGTTGAGTATGAAGATAAAGAGGATTACTCTATGTTTGTTGCATTTGAACTCGATAATACTTCAAAAGAAAAACTAGGTATTACAGGGAATGCAGCGCCTGTCATTTGGACAACAACTCCATGGACTATTCCTGCAAATACTGGGATTTCTCTCAATCCTGATGAAGAATATGTTCTCACAAGCGATGGATATATTGTTGCAAAAGCTCTTTTAAACTCTCTTGTTGAAAGTGAAGTTTTAAGTGGTACTGTAGAAAAAACATTTCATGCAAAAGAGTTTGAAAACCTTATCGCTATCAATCCACTCAACCAAAGAGAGTCCCGTTTAGTTTTAGGCGATCATGTTTTAGTAGATAATGGTACAGGTTGTGTCCATACTGCTCCTGGGCATGGTGAAGAGGATTATAAAGTAGGTCTTGTTTATGATTTAGAAGTTCTTATGCCTGTTGATGAAACTGGCTGTTATGATGAAACCATTGTAAGAGAAAAACTTATTCCAAATGCAGAAGACTTTTTAGGTCGTCATATCTTTAAATCAAATGAAGACTTACTTGCGCTTATGGGTGATGCAGTTTTACAAGTAAGTAAATTTATGCACTCTTACCCACACTGTTGGAGAAGTCATACACCACTTATCTATCGTGCAACACGTCAATGGTTTATCTCTGTAGATGAAAAACCTGAGGGGGAAGATAAGACCCTGAGAAATATTGCACTTGATGAGATAGAAAAAACACTTTTTGTTCCTGAGAGTGGAAGAAACCGTTTGACTTCTATGGTTGGAAACCGCCCTGATTGGTGTATTTCTCGTCAACGTGACTGGGGTGTGCCTATCGCATTTTTTAGAGTCAAAGCTACGGGTGAAGTACTTTTAGATGAAAAAGTACTCAACTTTACTGCGATGATTTTTGAAATGCAAGGGAGTGATGCTTGGTACTCTATGGATATAGCACAACTCCTCTACCCTGGTTCTGGCTATAAACCTGAAGAGCTTGAAAAAGTAACTGATATTTTAGATGTTTGGTTTGATAGCGGTTCTACATGGAACTCAGTACTCAAATCTCGTAACTATGATGCTGGAAACTATCAAGCTGATTTATATGTAGAAGGAAGTGACCAACACCGTGGTTGGTTCCAATCTTCTCTCTTTCTCTCGAGTGCAGTAGAGCATAAAGCACCTTATAAAGGTGTACTTACTCATGGCTTTACTGTAGATGAGAAGGGTGAAAAAATGTCTAAATCAAAAGGTAATGTTATCGCTCCTGAAAAAGTACTCAAAGAGTATGGTAGTGAAATACTCCGTTTATGGGTTGCTTCTTCGGATTATCAAGGCGACTTAAAAATCTCTCAAGGTATCTTGAAACAGATTAGTGAGAACTACCGTAAACTCAGAAATACTTTTAGAATTATGCTCGCCAACATTAATGACCTTGAAACACTTACGCCTTATGAAGAGATGGGAACACTTGATAAATGGATTTTAGGTGTTGCATCAGAAGTGATAGGTGAAGTACATACATCTTTTAGTCAGTATGATTTTGTAAACGGTATGAGTCGTCTCAATAACTTCATTGCTAATGAACTCAGCGGTATGTATATAGATATGACAAAAGATTCCCTCTACTGTAATGCAAAAGATGGGCAAAGAAGAAAATCAAGTCAAAGTGCAATGGCGATGACTACAAAATCACTCCTTTTACTTATGGCTCCAATCCTCACGTATACAGCAGATGAGATTGTAGAAAATGCTCCAGAAGTTATCACGCAAGGTGCTGAGACTATCTTTGATATGACATATACACCAATAGCTACAGGAAAGACGAACTTTGATGCAGAGTACATGACAAAAGCTCGTGAAGGTTTTGGTTCTGTTGTGGATAGCCTTAAAAAAGAAAAAATCATCAAAAATACTCTTGAACTTGTGATTTATACTGAGTCAAAAACTGTTTTAGAGCTTCAAACAAATGATGCTGAAGATTGGTTTGTTGTAAGTGGTGTCTCTGAAAATGTAGAAAACATCGAAATACTTGGAAGCTTTCAAGTCAATGATGAAACATTTACCATAGCAAAAGCAACTGCATACAAATGCCCACGTTGTTGGAAATTTCAAGCCAAAGAAGAAGATTGCACTTGTAAACGCTGTGAAGAAGTTATAGGTGCCTAACTTTGCAGAGCCTGTAAGTTTTCAACTTATAGGCATCACAGTTGCCCTTATCTTTGTGGGTGTAGCTATAGGTATCTTTTTAGTCAAAAAGTTTAAATAGTTTAAATTTTTCTCAAAAACTCCAAAAGTCCCTGCATTATCTCTAAAGGTGTGGGTGGACATCCTTGTATATGATGTGCTATGGGGAGATGCTCATTTGCGGGAGCATTGATGGCATATGTTCGCTCAAATGGTGCTTGCATCATGGGACAATCCCCCAAACTAATGACCCATTTTGGTGCGGGTATCTGCTCATAAGCATCCTTAACATGGGGTGTCATGTTAAAAGTCATTACCCCACTTAAAAGTAATACATCTGCATGACGAGGACTTGCAACAAAGTAGATGCCAAGTCGTTCTAAATTATAGTAAGGATTTGACAGCGCATTGCACTCTGCTTCACAGGCATTACAACTTCCGCTATCTACCATCCTTATAGCCAAACTCCCTGCAAATTTTTTGTTGACACTTTGCTTTATCTCTTTTTGAATCTGCTCTAGCTCTGTTTGCAACTCTTTGTTTCTTGTAATTATCCCTTTTTCTACTCTTCTTGTCCAAAACTTAATCATAAATCATTCCCCGCATAACTTAAATCACAACTCTTATTGATAAGAGGAAAATCAGCAATGATGTCTTTTGTCATCATTAAATGGAGTGCTTGCCAATTCATAAAACTTGGGTCTCTGACAAAAAATCGCTCTATGACTCCCTCTTTTAAGGTAATAAACATAAAAAGTTCTCCCAAAGAACTCTCACAAAAACTCATATACTCTCCATCTTTGCACTCCTGAGAGAGTGTGAGTGTCTCTTGCTCATCACTCAAAAACTGATGCATCATATAAATAGAGTTATGCAACTCTTGTAAACGCAACTTAAATCTTGCACCCACATCCCCACTTATCTCACTTGCCATCTCAAAACCATGCTCAAGATAAAAAGCTCCTATACGTCTATCTCTACTCAGTCCTGATGCCCTTGCCACAACACCAACGCTATCATATTTTATCGCTTTTTTCAAAGGAAAATGTCCCGTTGTATCAAATCTATCCCATAAAGAGGGAATGTCTGTTATCCAGTCTTGAAAATACTGCACTTGTTCCTCAAGTCTGTTGAGCCAAGCACGCATTGCAACTGTATCAACAAAATGAGTCTGTAAATCAACTGCACCAAAACCAAAACGGTGTCCTGTGAGTTCTTGCATTTTTGCTCTAGCATCTTCTGCAAGCTCAGAAGCAAAACTCAGAGCCGCACCAAAACCTGCATCATTAGGGATAAAACCAATATCTGTTAAATGATGGATAGTGCGTTCAAGTTCTAAAAGTAAGGCATGGTACTTCTTCACAGGCATAGAAACCTCTGTGCCTGTTGCTTGGAGTAGAATATCTCTATGGCAGATTTGATACGCAATACTCTCATTACCACTAATGCGTTCTATGATAGGTTTTGCCTCATCAAGTGTTTTCCCCTCAAGCATTTTTTCAATGCCTCGATGTTTATAAAAATGCCTTACCTCAAGGTGAAGCATCTCCTCCCCTGCTTGAGAAAACTGAAAATGTCCCGGTTCGATAATCCCTGCATGGATAGGTCCAACAGCAACTTGAAAGACACTCTCTCCGCTAATCTCTTCATATTTATAAGGACGATACTCTGCTTCTTGCACTACTTTTTCTTGAAAATCTTTTCTCAAAGGGTGTACATTTTGAGGAAATCGTTCTTGATGGACTAAGGGGCGTTTATCAAAAGCATCCTCTATCACTATCCCAAAA
>Ga0256829_1002815_pt1 | contig 12567 bp, 12 predicted proteins | sample 131447metaG_FD_185979 | JGI IMG/M metagenome (GOLD analysis project Ga0256829, IMG submission 185979) | Hydrothermal vent microbial communities from Lau Basin, Pacific Ocean - 131-447 | ecosystem: Environmental > Aquatic > Marine > Hydrothermal vents | place: Pacific Ocean: Lau Basin | collected... | reverse complement strand
TGCGGGTGATGCCTTTGCGTGCGTGATGGCAGCGGACAGCCCGCAGGGCCCGGGCCGCATGAGGCTTGCAGGGGCAGGGCGACCAGCGGAAGCCCCGGCAAATACTTAGCCGAAACGGCCCGGGGACGAGGACTGTGAGCGAACAGCACGATACACGCCCAAAAAATAATAAAACAGCCTTTTTTACTTCTTTGTGCTGTTGATAATTTTTTAAAAAGTGTGGAAAGCTTTTCCGGCAGGAATGGTGAAAAAATCGTTTCTTTGTATCTTTAATTTCAGCAACACAACATCATGGATAAAAATGTTAAATACATCTTCGTTACCGGGGGTGTTTCTTCTTCGTTGGGCAAAGGCATTATTTCTTCTTCTCTGGCCAAATTGTTGCAGGCGCGGGGTTTTTCCGTTACTATTCAAAAGCTTGACCCGTATATTAATATTGACCCGGGTACACTTAATCCGTATGAGCATGGCGAATGCTATGTAACAGACGATGGCGCAGAAACAGATTTGGATTTAGGGCATTACGAACGTTTTTCAAATACGCCCACATCCCAGGCCAATAATGTAACCACTGGCCGTATCTATCAAAATGTGATTAACAAAGAACGTCATGGCGAATACCTTGGTACGACGGTACAGGTGGTTCCCCACATCACCGACGAAATAAAACGCAGTGTGCGGTTGCTGGGCCAGACGGGGAAATATGACTTTGTAATTACGGAAATTGGAGGGACAGTGGGCGATATCGAGTCTTTTCCGTTTGTGGAAACCGTTCGTCAAATGAAATGGGAATTGGGCAATCGCTGTGTTGTCATTCACCTGACGCTGGTTCCGTATTTGCGGGCTGCCGGTGAGCTAAAATCGAAACCTACCCAGCATTCTGTAAAAAAATTGCTGGAACAGGGAGTGCAGCCGGATATTATTGTCTGCAGGACTGAACGACCGCTATATGAAGGGATCAAAAATAAAATTGCCCAATTTTGCAATGTGGTTCCCTCCTCTGTGATCGAATCGCTTGATGCGGAAAGTATTTATGATGTGCCGTTGATGATGCGGGATGAAAAACTGGATATTGAAGTGCTTTCGAAAACGGGTACCCAGGTCCCGGAAAAACTGGATTTGGTCAATTGGGAACGCTTTTTAAATAACCTGAAACATCCAAAACATGAAGTCAATATTGGTTTGGTGGGGAAATATATTGAACTGAAAGATGCTTATAAATCTATCAATGAGGCTTTTGTGCACGGTGGTGCCATGAACCAGACAAAAGTCAATATCCACAGGATACAATCGGAAAATATAACTGCTGAAAATGTGAAGGACCTGCTGAAAGATTTGAACGGAGTACTTGTGGCGCCCGGTTTTGGTAATCGTGGTATTGAAGGAAAGATTGAAGCCATACATTATGTTCGTGAAAATAAAATACCTTTTCTTGGTATTTGCCTCGGTATGCAGTGTGCTGTAGTTGAGTTTTCCAGAAATGTCCTTCATCTGAAGGGTGCACATTCCACGGAAATGGATCCGGACACTCCTTATCCGGTCATTGATCTTATGGAAACCCAGAAAAAAGTTAAAGACATGGGCGGTACCATGCGGCTGGGTGCTTATAACTGCAAACTTCATCTTGAATCAAAAAGTTTTATCGCCTATGGCGTTGAAAATATCCGGGAACGTCATCGCCATCGTTATGAATTCAACAATGAATACCGGAAAGCTTTTGAAGAAAACGGGGTTCGCCTTGCGGGGATTAACCCGGAGGAAGATCTGGTGGAGATCATCGAAATAATAAACCATCCGTGGTTTGTGGGGGTGCAGTTTCATCCTGAATACCGAAGTACCGTTAAACAGCCACATCCGTTGTTTGTCAGTTTTGTTAAAGCAGCGTTGGAGAACAAAAAAGGCCGACAGTAAATTCTTTTTCAACTCTGCAGCCGAATAAAGATGAACAGGTTAATCTTTATTCTTTCAGTGCTGTTTTCAAGGCTTTCATGAGTACCGGTTTGGGTTTTACGCCCACAAATTTTTTGAAAGGCTTGCCATCACTGAAGATAATGATGGTAGGTATGTTCCGGATGCCCAGTTCGGTGGCTATGCGCCGGTTGTGTTGGACATCCAGTTTGCAAATTTTTGCTTTGTCGCTGATTTCTTCGGCGATTTCGCTGACCACCGGCCCCTGAATTTTACAAGGGGTACACCACTCGGCCCAAAAGTCAACAAGACTTACCCCTTTGGCAATCTGCTTTTTAAAGGTGGCATCGGTCAGGATAATGAGTTTGTCGCTCACCGGGACTTTTGACATGGCCGCCACTATTTTGTAACGTCGATAAAAAGAAAAAACGATAACGAGGAATAATACGCCGAAGATTATCCAGAAATAAATGCTCATTGAAGTTGTTTTTTGATTTGGTTTATTAAGTAATCTTTGCTTTGAATACCCGGCATTTGCATAACTACACTGCCTTCGTTCATCAACATGAGAAAAGGGATATTCCGTACGCCAAAACGGTCGGCCAGCAGGCGGTTGTCGCTCACGTTGACCTTGCCGATATGCAGATTGTCGCCGAACATTCCGGCCAGCTCTTCGTAAACTTTGTCCTGGGCGGTGCAGGCCGTGCACCATTCAGCCCAGAAATCGACCAGCCACAAACCGGTGTTCATCTTTTTCTCCCAGTTGACGAAGTTGATATTTTCAAAGCCTTTTTCCATGTGCGGGCAAAGATAGAGGTTTTTCGATATTTATTGCACGGGTTTCGGCGATGAAAAAAAACCAGGTGCCTGCTTCGGGCGTCCGCTTCGGGCGTCCGCTTATGACATCTGCTTCGGGCGTCCGCGTCCGAAGTATCGTTAATTATGCTGGTCAGGATTTGCAATCCTGACCTTTTCTATTTATTCATACGGATTTAAAATCCTTATTCCCTTGTGGTCGGGATTGCAAATCCCGACCAGCGTATGGTAATAAAAAAATGATTTTTTGGAGTTATAATCCGAATATTCATACAAATTTTCGGACTGGCAGTCCGAATTTTCATAAAATCCCCTGTTGTCAGCTTTTGTCGTGGACGTCACTTTTGGCGTGGACGCCAAAAGCGGTACGGAGTCAAGGTTACCCGGCTGCCTGGTTTAAACGGCCTCAATCCGATAGTTGGTTTAAGTAATTTCTGATTTCCTCTTCCCCTGAATGCTGTTCGGCCAGCAGATGTTCGATACTTTCCAGCTTGCCGGTGATGTAGTGCAGCGCTTCATCGTGCGATTTGTTGATGGCCTTATTGATGTTTTTGGTGAGGATGGAAATCAACCTGCGCAGGTTTTTTTCTGCTTCGTCGGGCAATTGTTTGGCGAAATTTTTACGGAACGTGTTCCGGAGCAGGGGCATGGGAATCAGGAACCAAAGCAGGTCGATGTGGCTCTCGAAAGCCCATGATGTAACAATATCTGGCTTTTCCAGCGGTTCCACTTTTACCTGAAAGTCTTCTTCGGGCAGCTGTACATGTAGTACCTCATTGATGCGATGGTTCAGCCTTTCCCGAAAATGTGTAATGTAATTGTTCAGGTGGTTTTGTGCATTGGCCAGCAGCTCGTTGGCAAAGTCATGCTCCTCTTTCTCAATCTTGTCAAGGGCTTGGGCCATACCCTCTTTCAGCCACTTTTCATAATTTCTCGAAACTTTGTTGAGATTGCCTTTCCACTGGTCGAATTGTGCATTGAACTCTTTCGCCAGCCAATTCCTGAGCGGTTGCAGATGTTGCTTAAGCAATTGGTTTTCCAATTCTTTGCGGGTGCTGTCCTGATAACTCCGGGCAATGTATAAGAGTTCTTTCCGGATGAAGTTCAGTTTCATTTGCTCATCCAGAATTTTGTTTTTCAGTGCCATTCGTTCACTTTCGGCTTTGCTGGCCAGGTTCAGTCGGATTTCGAGGTAACTTTTGGTCAGCTTACGCAGATGTTCCATCTTGTGGCGGTATATGCTTAGTTGTGTTTCTTCCAAATGCTTTGCAAGATGGTCCAAAACCGTGGTTTGTATCTCGTTTCTGAATTTTCCCGTTTTGTCTTTGATGGTGTATGGAAAAATACGGAATTTACGGTCAACTGCTTCGCGGGTTTTTGTAACAAGAAAAGACATAACCTCTTCCACTTCCTTTTTGCTCAACAAATCGGTTTTGCTGAGAACGATATAAACTTCCGGGCTTTGTTCGGCGGCTGTCCTGATCACTTCCAGGTCGTTTTCAGAGAGTGGCTGGGCAGCACTTATAACTACAAAAGCAGCTCCAATTTTGTTAAACCAGTTTTCGGTAACTGCCGTATTGTGTTTGAAAGCACTTCCCAAACCCGGGGTATCAATGAGCCGTAATTTTTCAAATCCTTTCAGCTCCGGAAGTTCAATATCAACCAGATAGACCTCTTTTTCGTTTTCCGGGTTCTCTTTTTCGGTAACATAAGCACTGAGCTCATTTATCGAAATTTCAAATTTGGAACCATCAAGTTTGGTGATAACAACGTGTTCTTCTGAACCGTAAACCAGGCGGGTGATGATGGCCGTAACAGGCAAAACACCCATGGGCAAAACATCCCGCCGTAAAAAACTGTTGATAAGGGAGCTTTTCCCTGCTTTAAACTGTCCAAGGACTACCACATCCAACCAATTATTGGGCTGGCTAAATTGTTTCAGGTCGTTGGCTTCTTTCAGTATTCCCTGAAAGTCCTGTTTTTTGGCTATGGTTCGAATAGTTTTCAGTAAATCCTGCATAAGGCTTCCTAATTAAGTATGTCTTCCTTTATTAAATTCTGATACCAGGTGGGATTCCCCTGAAGAAACCCGAGGGTAATCTGATAAAAACGCTCCGGAGCCTCCACATGTAGCCAGTGGGAAGTTCCTGCAATGGTTACAATTTCCGCATTGGGAAAGTTTTTACGGATCAAATCGAAATCATCCAGTAAAATGTAATCGGAAGCGCCACCTTTAATGAACAAGGCGGGTTTTTCAAATATTTCGTCGGTTTGAATAGCATCAAAAAGTTTGTCCAGATTGGTTTCAATACCCGGAATATTCATCAACCATTCAAATTTATTTTGTGGGGTCCGGTGTAAGTTTTTCAGGATAAACTGATTGATCCGTTTTTCGGAAATAGATTTTTCGAGCCGTTCTTCCACCTCGTGTCGGTTCTTAACATGTTGTAAATCAATATTCTGAATAGCATGAATAATTTGTTTATGCTGTTTCCGGGGCGGATAAGCCTTCATGCTGATATCAACAACAATGAGTTTTTTGACCATTTCGGGATTTTCAAGGGTGAAACGCATTGCTACTTTGCCACCCATGGAATGGCCCAGCAGCATGGGGTTTTCTATTTCATGGTCATCAATGAACTCAAATAAATCATCTGTAAGTGCGAGATAATTAAAATTACCACTGTGTGGAGAATGACCGTGGTTTCTCTGGTCGGGAACAAAAACTTCAAATCCTTCCATGGCAATCCGGCGGGCAAAGCTAACCCAGTTGTCTGATAAACCGAACAATCCATGCAGAATAATCAACGGCTGACCGCCTTCGTTACCGAATTTCCTGTAAAAGAGCTCCATGTGGTAATTTTTGGGCAAAATTAGTTCTTTTACCTGGTTTAAAATGATGGAATTTAATATTAAATGCTGTGGCAAAATTTAATAATTCAGATCTGTCATCAAATATTTTTAACCCGAAACATCCAAATACCGAAACACAAATGTTCCATCAACGTAAATGCCAGCCCTGACGCTTTGCAGCGAATACGCTAAAAGATCAAAGAAGAGGGGGGATTAAACTGATTGAAGCTAATCATACCGATACCCAATAAAAAATGTCCCGGTTTGTTTCATTTCCCAAACCGTTTTCATTGAATAACGGCACAAACCCTTATTGTTTTCAAGATGTTAGTTTAATGCAGCTCAAAGAACAATAAGGGCAACCCCTCACTGTTTGGTACACATGTGTACCTCGCAGAGGTCATTAGCCCATCATCAGGACGATTAAAGGTGAACCTCATCACCAAATCTGGTGTAAAAATAATAAAACCTTGTTGAATAATTGCAAACCTGCGCTTATTTACGCTTATTATAAAAAAGTTGTTTAAAATGTTTTGTTTAAAACTTTTATGTTAAGATTAACAACCGCCTGCTGCTACGGTAACCTTTTTCCTCCTGTGAAAAATGACCGGTTTTCTGGTTTTTTGTGAAGCACTGAAAGTTCCTGTTTTGGAACGGGCCACTTTGGCATAATCGAAACGGGGAAACCCTTTCAGGTAACTGTTGTCTTCTTTGGTCTGTGCCAGGTTATTTTTATGGGCTTTATAGTAGTCATACCCCCCCAGAAGGATCTTAATATTACAAAAACCAATCTGTCTGAAGAAAAGCCACGGGCCATCCGCATCTAATTGATTGTCCGCATAAAGAACCACTGTAATACCATTTTTCTTATACTTTTTTAAAAGGTTGATATTTTCTTTTTGTGTCAGGCTGAAAGATGAGATACTTTTTGCCCCGGGTATGTGTCCCAGTCCGTATGCATATTTGTTTCGCAGGTCGATTAGAACCACGTTTTTATTTTCATGGTCTAAAACATTTACAAGTTGATACGGATAAAAATAATTATTTGAGGTATCATTTAGTATCTTGGTAGTCTGTTGGAGACTAAGTTGATAGTTTAACAAGGGCTTTTTCATGGTGATAAAACCGATAATAATCACTATCAGGAACAGGATAAGGACCCATAACGTTTTTTTGGGATTTAATTCATGAACATGCATTTTTTTATTTTTTAAGTCACAATAAATAAATTAACATCCTCCGGCAGCTACCACGGCTTTTTTTCTTTTCTTGAACACCACTTTCATTTTTGAAGCAGACTTGCCTGCTTTGGCAATACCGGCCCCTGTAAAGTATAAATGTGCAGCTTTCCTAAAATCATATCTTTCGAAAGCTGTTTCAGGTGCTGTTTGTGGAGGCATCTTTGGCTGGATAATGGTTTTCATCCATTCATTCAACCCGCCTTTCATTACATAATTATTTTTAAAATCCATCCTTTTTAACAACACCCATGCCTGGTTTGCCAAAATGGCATCGTTGGAAAATAAAACGACTTTCATTCCAGGATTACCAAAATAAGATTGCCCTGCAGGGGTTAGTAAACTGTCTATTGGCACGTTGACTGCGTTGGGCAGCGTAAATTTATTATATTCTGAAGCAGGTCTTACATCAACCAATAACAGGGAAGGGTCTTTTTCAATTAACCTTTTGGCGACTTCGTCAGTAGAGACAAAGCGGGTTGGCTGTAAGACGTCCCATAACAATTCGCCTGGTGAAATTTCTGGCGGGACTTTTCTTTCGTGAATAAACAATGTCCCCAATGCCAAAAAAAACATAATTGCTGTAAGGATATAATAATTCCTGTTCATAATATTAGAATTTATATTCTTTGATTCTCTTTCTCACCTTTTTCTCAATAATAGCCGTTACCCAAAAAGCGGCCAAAGCAATAACGGTAAAACCAAATGCCCACCATCCGGCTTTAATGCCTGTCAATTCAGTCAGGGTAATATGTCCGAGATATCCGGCATGGTAAAATTTTTCCAGAAAAGGATAACCTTCGGCAAAAAGTAAAATACCGAGATACAGGCCAATGGCAAAAAACAAAGCATCGATTTTACCTATTACCACTGCTGTAAGGCTTGTCCCCGGACAAAATCCCCCGATAATCATGCCAACACCCATAATAACAGCTCCCGTTATCATGGAGGGGAGATAAGTGGGTAAAATGAATATTTGTGAAAGGTTAAGCCATCCGAAATAACCTAAATATAACAGGCCGACCATTGAAACGATAACTGCCGTGAAAAAAACACGTACAACAACAAAATTATAACCGTAAAAAGCACCGGCAATATTTCGTGCTGATGAAAAACCCGAAGCTTCCAGTAAAAATCCGAAAGCCATTCCAATGAATAGTGCAATTAAAAGGTTCCATTCACCGGATATAAGATTGTTAGGAAATAGTGGTCCCATTTTTTTATTTTTTAGTTAAATTATAAGCCTGTTTAAATCCACAATTTTCTGAAGAAATATGCCACGGCAAATGCCGCTCCGAAAAGAATAAACATAACCAGCACCCCTCCAAAGGCAAATGTTGATGCGCCGCTCAGGGCGGCCCCACTGGTACATCCCCTGCCAAGACGGGTGCCGAAGCCGAACAATATCCCACCAATAAGTGCAGCGGTCAGCCGTCTTCCGCGGGAAACATTGGGCCCTCTTTCCACGAAAGGTTTGCGAACCCTTTTAAAAAGAATCCCTGATAATAACCCTCCCAAAATGGCTCCTAATACTTCATAATCCAGCCAGTTATCCATTGGATGATGTCCGTTTTTAAGAAATTTTCCATAATAGGATGATTTTTTTGCCGCCGTGGGGCTGATGACATTGGCCGTGGCCACCACTGAATCCCTTATGGCGCCGCTTATTCCCAGCTCACGACCTGAAATGAATATGGAAATAAGCATGACGATACCCATCAATACACCTCCCAAATAAGGGTTTATGTATTTTGTTTTGTTCTTTTTTTGTTTTGGAAGTGTTTCCATGTTTTTTATATTTTATTCTATTAGTACAAAAATCTGGTAATCTGCCCCGCATCAACCATTACAAAGCGAAACATAAGGCCGCCGAACAAAATGAGCAAGGGAGGAACCCATTTGGGAACATGATAACCGTTTAATTCCAATATCTCCAGGGTAACCGGAAATATGAGCCCCAGTAAAACAACAAAAATCCAAAAGCTGATGGTAAACGAGCCCCCCATAAACAATCGAAAGGCTTCTAATTTAACAGCGGTTCCTGCCATGAATCCCATAAACAGGTGGATAATCAAAAACAGTTCTGTCAAAATGAAAAAAATGTCTATCCGGCTCAGTATACGCCTTTCGGCATCATTCTTGCTAAGCCACATGGATGTTGCCAGTCCGGTCGAAAATCCGGAAACAAGGAACAACGGGCCAAGTATGGAAACGTTCCACAAAGGCCTGGCGTTGAATGCTGATAACAATATCCCTGTATAGACAGCTAAAATGATAGATAAAAACATCAGGATCCAGGCAAATGGCAGCCTGTATTTGATGACAAAGCTTTCGAACTGGTTAAGGTATTTCCATTTCCAATTCCAGTTTGGGAACATGTCTTTCATAAAACTGGCTACCCAGATTATTGAAAGCGGAAATATGATCAATAATGTCCAGGCCCCCCATGACATGGGAGAGGTAAAACGGACTGTGGTAAACAGGCGCCAAAAATAGAGCTTGTGGTGCAGGTCGTACAGCAGGGAAGACAAACCAATCATCAATGCCAAAGGGGCGATAAATGTTGCCCATTTAACGGTAGTCGACATTTCTTTTTCCTTTCCGATGATAAAAAAGTAAGCAGCAAAGAAAAGTATTCCTCCGGCAAGGCCGCCGAGAAACAGGTAAAGCGAAATCTCCCAATGCCACAGGTGCAAGACAGGATAAATTTCAGCAATATGTTTTCCGCTTACCATTAATTCTTCTTTCATTTTTCAATTGTTTTAATGTTTCTACCTAAGATAATACAGCTGAGGCTCTGTTCCGGCTTCAGGTGCTAAAACATACCAACTTCTGTTTTTCAACGCTTTGGAAACGTCACTGTTGGGATCGTCCAAATCTCCAAAATGCAAGCAGTAAGTAGGGCATACATCCACACAAGCCGGGTTTTGCCCCTTGTCAACCCGTTGGATACAAAATGTGCATTTGTCCACATAACCCTGGGGATGAATATAGCGGGCATCATAAGGACATGCTTCAACACAGGCACCGCAACCAATGCAATCATCGTGGGTTACCAAAACAATTCCTCCTTCCACAATATGACTGGCACCTGTGGGGCAGCACCTGACACAGGGGGCATTTTCACATTGGTTACATCTTTCAGACTGAAATTTCATGTCCAGACTGGGATAAGTACCTTTCACATTCTCCACTATCCAGTCGCGGCAAAAACCGTGTGGTACATTATTCTCTGTTTGACAGGCTACTACACAATCGGCACAGCCGACGCATTTTTTGGTATCAACAGCCATGGCGTATCTCATGCTTTATCCTCCTTTCTGTTTTTATAAGGCTTTTCCTTTAAGAATGTAACAAAATTGACCCGCATACCTGTTCCGCCCATAATGGGGTCCATAGCGTAATGCGTAATCATTTTTTCGTCGCTGGCCCCACGTCCGTAAGCTCTGGTCAGCTTTTTATCGGAATGGCCGAAACCATGTACCATATAAACAGAATCCCATCGTACCCGTTCTGTTACCCTGACTTCAACAGCGAAATCAGAAACGGCACCGTCCTGATTTTTAAGCCAGACTTTTTGTCCGTTTTTTAAATTCCACAAATTGGCTACTGTAGGATGCACCCAAACAGTATTTTGTTTCATCAGATCCCATAAATTGTGGTTGTTTTGGGTTCTGGAAAAGGTATGCATGGGGGCCCTGCCATAAATCAGACGGTAAAAATTCCGGGGAGGTTCGGGATGGGCTTTGTAAACCGGCATGGGATCAAAACCATTACTTTCAAATTCAGTAGAGTACAATTCGATTTTTCCTGTATTGGTATTAAATTGATAATCTTCGTTGTCTGACAAATAAATTGGCCCGGTTTCCCTTGAAAAAGTTTTTACGCCGATTTTTTTCATTTCTTCCAGCGAAGTACCGATTTGTTTTAATTGCCAGTCCAGTACTTCCGAATAGTCATTATAATTAAAATATTCGTGCAGGCCAAGCCGTTCTCCGATCTGTTTCACTATCCACCAGGCTGGTTTTGATTTGTATTTTGGTTTTACTGCCGGCATTCTTAAGGCAACCGAAGGATACCTGTTTTGTGCAGCCCTCAGAAAATCATATCTTTCGAGGTAGGTTGCTTCGGGGAAAACCACATCAGCATAACCGGTAACTTCCATTGGCATGGTATCTATCACAGCAAAAAACTCAATGGAATCAAGAGCTTCTTTCAAGAGTGGTTTGTCGGGCATGGAAAGAGGAAGGTTTGTTCCTGCCGACAACCAGGCCCTTACAAGGTGTTTGGGTTTGTAACGGGGGATAGAAGCCCTCATGATTTCGGTGGTAATACCCATTAGCGCCAAAGGAAATTTTCCGTTATTCAAATCTTTCCAGTCCCATTTGGGCTTAGGATAAGGTGGTTGGGGATATTTTGGAACGGGTTTTGCTTCAGGGATGTACAAACTTCCCCGTTTTCCCCATGCCCCCAGCAGGGCGCCCAATATTCCCAACGCCCTTTCGCGCTGTGTGTCATCGCCATACCAAACTACATGACGTCCGGGGTGAATCACAACTGCGGGTGCATGCCCGGCCATTTCCCTTGCTGTGCGGCGAATCAAATCAGGAGGAATGGTAGTGATACCATAAGCCCATTCGGGAGTCATGTTTTTAACATGGCTTTTTAACTGGTCAAAACCGAAAGTATATTTTTTTACAAAGTCCTTATTATAAATGTCTTCATAAATGAGCACGTGGATCCAGGCCATGAGCAAAGCTATGTCAGTGGCCGGTTTGATGGGAAGCCAATATTTGGATTTGGCTGCCGGTGTGCTAAACCGCGGGTCGACGGTAATGATGGTTGCTTTTTGGTCAATGGCCATAGACATTTCCTGAACCTGTTGATTGTGCATGTTTTCCCCGATATGTGAACCGATAAGCACCAGGCAGCGGGTATCCCGGATATCGGTACACTCTGGTGAACCGATGAATGCTCCGTAAGTAGCAAGGTAGGCTACCGACCTGGGGCCCCGGCATTGGGCAAACGCTGGTTCGGCGTTGGTCGCCGAGCCATAAGCACGCATAAGGTGTTCAAGGTGGCCTCCGGGGGTGCCGTGGTTAAAATAGCCGAAAGCTTCAGCGCCGTATTTTTCTTTAATTTCTTTCATTTTCGCTGCAACCTTATTCAGCGCCTCATCCCACGAAGCCTGGCGAAAATATTGTGTCCCGTCTTTTTTAGTTTCACGTATTAACGGGGTTTTTAAACGATCTTCATCATAGTACATGCCAATTCCGCCGGTACCTCTCGGGCACAGTCTCCCATTGCTGTTGGGGTCGTTTTTATTCCCGATAATTTTCCTTATCCTGCCCTTTTTATCTACGTAAGTCCAGCCGGCACATTTCCAAAAACAAACTTCACAATAGGTGGGTGTAGCTGTCATGTCCTCATTGCTGGCAGCCTCTTCCGTGCTTTCTTCCCCAAACAGGCTCAGCCCGTTAACTTTCATGGTGTGTAACCCCAGGGCGACGGCCCCTGCCCCTGCAGCTGAAATTTTGATAAATTGACGTCTTGTTTTCATCCGGAACAGTTTAAAAATTTTTATATAATATCCCTAATTATCTGATTCAAAATATATTATTAAATAAAGTCTTTTATAAAAATCCAGATATAAATGTTTTGTTCATATTAAGAAATCTTTAATATAAATATGTTAATGATTATATATCAAAGACAAATTTATTAGAATTCATATTAGGTCATGACATGACTT
>Ga0256829_1002814_pt1 | contig 12571 bp, 7 predicted proteins | sample 131447metaG_FD_185979 | JGI IMG/M metagenome (GOLD analysis project Ga0256829, IMG submission 185979) | Hydrothermal vent microbial communities from Lau Basin, Pacific Ocean - 131-447 | ecosystem: Environmental > Aquatic > Marine > Hydrothermal vents | place: Pacific Ocean: Lau Basin | collected... | reverse complement strand
CGGTATCAGATCATTATGTGATGACAGTTCTGTTGAAATGGATGTGTTTGTTCCTGCTGATGGGATTGCCATCTCTGGCCTTCGGGGCCACCGTGCCTGCGCTGATGGGGGTTGATGCGGATGGCGATGATGATGTCAGCAGGCAGTCCGGACACCTGTTGTTTGTCGCCTCCATGGCCAATGTGGCGGGTTTTTTGCTGATGGTGTTCTTCCTGCACCGCTATATGGACTATGGCGTGATCATGCTGGTCATCGGCCTGCTTGCAGCCTGCTCACTGCTGCTGCACGGACGCTGGCAACGTGCGCCTGTCGCGCTGGCGGCGCTGTTATTGATGGCTGCAGGCGTGTTATTCTCCAATAACTGGGATGAAGATCTGCTGTATATCAGTTATACCAATTTCCGTGATCTGCATGATCTGAACAAGGCGCGCCGCGATTCGGTGACACCAGAGCGATTCAAGGGCTATCAGGATGTATTTGCCATCAACCGGGTGCATAACGACCCATACTTTTTTATCAATGGCTATAACAGCATCCCGCTGAATAATCCATCCGAACGCATTGTCGGCGCAGTCTCATCCTATTTTGCGCCTGCCACTCGCGACGCACTGGTGCTGGGGCTGGGCAGTGGTGCTACCGCTTCGGTGGTTGGACAGATTTTTAAGCACACCGATGTGGTCGAAATCAACCCGGTGGTGCGTCAGAATCTGTTTCGCATGAAGCAGTGGAATTTCGATATCGAGTCCAATCCCAACGTCAACATCATTGTTGACGATGCCATTCACTACACCAAATCAGCGCAAAAAAACTACGGCCTGATTCTCAATACCGTGACTACGCCGCTCTATTTCAGCTCATCCAAACTGTACACAACCGATTTTTTCGATGTCATCAAACGACGCTTGAAACCCGGCGGCATCTACGTCACCTGGATGGACGCACGCATTGGCGACAAGGGCGTGGATATTGTGCTTAGTACGATCAAAAGCAGGTTCCGCCATTGCGCCCTGCTGTATATCAAATCATCCTATTTTCTGTTGATCTGTTCGGATGCGCCTGTGAGGGCGAGGCCGCTGCCGCAGTTCACCGGCGGCAACAGAGCCTATGATAATCTGATTGAACATGAGGGGATTATTCCGGAGTGGTTGAAATATCAGTTATTGAACGATGATGTATTACGACTGGTTGCCGATTCCCGTGCGCCGCTGAACCGGGCCGATTTTCCAGCCCTTGAATTTGAAATGGCGCGCTTGAGCGGTCGAGGCATCCCCGCGTTCAAACAGCGGTTGCGCCACACCATGAATCTGAAGACGTTGCGCAAGGCGCTGGGCCCAACAAGTCCGGATTACCCGGCTGAACTGGTCTGGCATACGATGCTGCGCTTAAGGAACACATCCTTCACCCGCCGCTGGAAAACACTTGCCCGACACTATCGCAACGATTTTGAGTCATCCTATCGCGCCGTTCAGAAACACTACATCCAGCGCCTCTACGCCAGCAGCTCGGATGCCGGTGTATTTCACCAACTCGGTTACAGACTGTTGCGCTCACAACAGTACCATCTGGCGCTTACAGTATTCCAGCATACGCTCGATCTGGATGCCCGACACAACAATACCCACTTTAACATGGCGGTCTGCTATGAGCGGCTTGGTGATTTTCGTAACGCTCTGAAACATTATCATCTGGAACAACAGATTGACCCCGGCGATGAAGATATATCCTATCATCTTGGCCGCATTTATGTGGTCATGCAACGCTATCATCAGGCCATCGGAAAACTGCGCCAGGCTATCAGCGTCATGGGGCAGGATACGCCCTGGCGCGTTTATGATTATCTGAGCAAAGCCTATCAGGGACTGGGCCAGACCGACGCTGCAAACGACGCTTTCAAACAGGCCATAGCCCTGCGGCATCAACCCTGATTCCACTTCGACACTAGGCAGATTGCCTACCAAGAATCAAAGACAAAAGCATTTCACCACAGAGTACACAGAGAGCACAGAGAAAGGCAGAGAAAAAGCGTAATAACACTTATATGACAACTGCCGTCATACTACTGAATAGCGACTCACCCCGCTTCGCGACTCCCAATCCGAGAGTAACAGAGTCAATCATACTGGAAGTGCGGCTTTAGCCGTGCCAAATAGTGAGTCAAGGCGCGACTGAAGTCGCACTTCCGGTACAATGAACCCCATTTTGTTACTCAAGAGTTACAAGCCTGTTTGGTTCCATCTATGCCAAGGCAGGCTTACCGTACAACCAGTGCGTCGTGTTCAACATCGGCATGCATGACGCCGCCGGGCTGCACATCGCCGGCAATCAGCAACCGCGCCAACGGCGTTTCCAGATGCTCCTGAATAAACCGTTTTAACGGCCGGGCCCCATAGACCGGGTCATAACCGTTGCTGCTGATCCAGGCAACAGCCGCATCGCTGATCTCCAGGCGCACCTGCTGCTCGGCCAGCCTCTGTTTCAACTCGCTCAGGAACAGATGGACGATACCTGCTACCACAGTATGCGTCAGCGGGCTAAAAATTACCGTATCATCCACCCGATTAAGGAATTCAGGACGGAAATGCTGCCGTAGCGCCAGCATCACCTGCTCACGCGCCGCAGCATCAATACCCCCCTGGTCATCAATGCCGTCGAGCAGATATTGTGAGCCGATATTGCTGGTCATGATGACAATCGTGTTCTGAAAATTCACCGTGCGACCATGACTATCGGTCAGCCGTCCGTCATCGAGCAACTGCAACAGCACATTGAACACATCGGCATGCGCCTTCTCCACCTCATCGAGCAGCAACACCGAATAGGGTTTGCGGCGCACCGCTTCGGTCAACTGACCGCCCTGTTCAAAACCGATATAGCCCGGCGGCGCTCCCAGCAGACGCGACACCGTGTGTTTCTCCATATATTCGCTCATATCGATACGCACCATGTTCTCTTCGCTGTCGAACAGGGTGCGCGCCAGGGTGCGCGCCAGTTCTGTTTTACCAACCCCGGTGGGGCCAAGAAACAGGAATGAACCGATTGGACGATGCCGGTCACGGATACCGGCACGGGCGCGCAGCACCGCATCAGCGACCGCCTTAACCGCTTCATCCTGACCGATGACCCGTTCATGCAACACCGATTCCAGACGTAACAGTTTTTCGCGCTCACCCTCCATCAGCCGGGTCACCTGAATACCGGTCCAGCGCGCTACCACCTCGGCAATCTCATCTTCCGTGACTGCTTCGCTGATCAGCGCCTTATTATCACTGGCTGCAGCTTCGGCTTCGGCCAGCTGTTTCTCCAGCTCCGGCAACTTGCCGTAGCGCAGACTGGCGACTTTCTCCAACAGGTAATCGCGTTCGGCCTGCTCGATATCGAGCCGAACCTGCTCGATCTGTTCGCGCAGCTGTTGAACCTGCCCCATGGCGCCCTTCTCGCGCTCCCAGCGGGCTCGCATCGCATCGCGCTCCTCCTGCAGATCGGCCAGCTCCCGGCGCAGGATTTTAAGCCTTTTCTTGCTGGCTTCATCCTGCTCTTTTTTGAGCGCCGTCTCTTCGATTTCCAGCCGCATGGCCTTGCGCGTCACGGCATCGAGCTCGGTTGGCATCGAATCCATCTCGGTGCGAATCGAAGCGCAGGCCTCATCGACCAGATCAATCGCCTTATCCGGCAGAAAACGATCTGAAATATAGCGATCGGACATGGTCGCCGCCGCCACCAGTGCGCCATCGCTGATGCGCACACCGTGATGCAGCTCATAGCGTTCACGCAAGCCACGCAGTATTGATATAGTATCTTCAACATCCGGCGCATCGACCACAATCGGCTGAAAACGCCGCTCCAGCGCTGCATCTTTTTCGATATGCTGGCGATATTCATCCAGCGTCGTCGCCCCGATACAATGCAGTTCGCCGCGTGCCAGCATGGGCTTAAGCATATTGCCGGCATCCGAGCTTCCTTCTGTTTTTCCAGCCCCTACAATGGTGTGTAACTCATCAATGAACAGCAGCGTGCGCCCTTCCGACTCCTTAATCTCCTTGAGCACCGCTTTCAAGCGCTCCTCAAACTCGCCGCGATATTTGGCCCCGGCCATCAACGATGTCATATCCAGCGCAAACAGAATGCGATTTTTCAACCCTTCGGGCACATCGCCGGAGACAATGCGCTGCGCTAACCCTTCTGCTATGGCTGTCTTGCCAACGCCCGGCTCGCCAATCAATACCGGATTGTTTTTTGTTTTACGCGACAGGATTCGGATGACAGAGCGAATCTCTTCATCGCGCCCGATGACCGGATCGAGCTTGCCGGCGCGGGCCAGTTCGACCAGATCGCTGCCATATTTTTTCAGCGCCTCATATTGCGCTTCGGGCGCATCGGTGGTGACGCGTTGATGGCCGCGCACCTGCTCCAGCGCTTCGAGAAAACGGGCCCGCGTGACGCCGTACGTTTTGAAAATTTTACCGGCGTCGCTGCTATCGTCCTCATCAATCATGGCCAATAGCAGATGCTCGACAGAGATATACTCATCCTGCATGCGCCCGGCTTCATCACCGGCCCGCACAAAGAGCTGTTGCAAACGCGGCGTGATATAGACCTTATCCGCTTCGCTGGCCGCAACGCTGACTTTCGGCCGCTTGCCGAGGGCTTGCTGCACGGCGGCTTTCAATGCATCCGGAGAAACACCGGCCTGCTCCAGCAGGCGAGGGGCAAGCCCGTCATCCTGAGCCAGCAGTTCGGCCAGCACATGCTCAACATCGACCTGCTGATGCGACAGCCGCACCGCCAGCTGCTGCGCTGCAGTCACGGCCTCGTTGACCTTCTGTGTCATGCGATTCAGATCCATCTTGCTACTCCCTGATCATATCTCTCAAGCAGGTGCTATCGCAGAAAACATCAGCAAACGTCAACAGATGCTGTTGGCATCCACCATGATGTTACCTGCTCACTGACTATATGGGGCCGACAGGCCAAAAATCCAAGATGTCTGTATGAATGTCTGTATGAGCAGAAGCTACAAGGAGGCGGGCAGATAGACCGTGAAGCAGCTGCCAGCGCGCGGTGCGCTACGCAGCGAGAGCGCGCCGCCATGACTGCGGACAATGCCCAGCAGCGCTGCCAGCCCCAGTCCGCTGCCGCTCTCTTTGGTGGTAAAAAACGGATCGAAAATTCGGGCTTGCGTTTCGGCGTCCATGCCGCAACCGGCATCTTTCACTTCAAGGTAAACAAATTCCCCGGCCTCGCAATCGGCGGCCATTTTCATTGATGCGAAGTCAGCCGCGCCGAGGCGGGACAGATCGGTGTGCAGCGTAATGTCGCCCGGCTTGCCCTGCATTGATTCCGATGCATTGGTGATCAGATTCATGATCAGTTGCATCAGCTGGTTTTTATCGCCGTAAACTTCCGGCAGCATGGTCTCGACAGACTCGTCCATGCGAACCTGTTGGCCTATAGCCGGCCCTAACAAGTCCAGTACATCCTTAACCAGCCGTCTCAGGTTTTGGCACCCCATAGAAATTTTCCCTTGCCCGGAGTAGGCCAGCATTTGCCGCACCAGATCGGCGCCATGAGAGGCGGACTTAAAAATGTGCTGTAGAAACGGCTGCAGCTCATGCTGGCGATTATCCAGCATGGCCAGTTCGGCATTGCCCATCACGCCGACCAGCAGGGTATTAAAATCGTGCGCAATGCCGGCAGCAAGCACACCGATCGATTCCATTTTCTGTATCTCGGCCATACGTTGTTGCACACGCTGTTTTTCTTCTGCTTCCCGCACAATCTGCCGCTCATAAGATTCGATCATCTTCTGGAACGCCGCCGCGATTGCGGCGAGAAACAGGTAGATAATCATGGCAATAACAAACATCTCCTCGAATTGAAACGATTCGATATCCGACAGCACCCACAACGACTCGGCCAGTACCAGCACAAAAAAGAGAGACGACCAGATCAAACCCTCACAAAAGCCGAAAAAATAGAAGGCGAGCAGCGAAACAGCCGGCAACCACAACAGGAAGATCGGCATCTGAAGCAGTTCATTGGGAATAGACGGGATAAAAGAGAGTGCAAAAACAAACATGCCAAGCCGCGCCGGCATCGCGGGATCTGATATTTTCCATGCCCAAAAAAACAGCGGCAGCAGTGCCGTGGCAAGTGTCAGATCCTGAAGTACGGAAGCCGTTAAGCCATGTCGCCAGTCCAGCCACGCACACACCATGCTAACCAGCGAGCCGGATACTGTACCCAGCATAAACAGCTTACGCCGAAGCGCTGTTTTGGAAACAGAACCTCCGGACTCAAGCATCATTGCATGGTCGGAGGCGCGATTTTTTTACCGCCCAGGCGCAGCACTTCTTTCAGCAACACATCACGTTTATAGGGCTTTTGAATAAATCCGGTCAAACCATGTCGGTACAGCCGCTGTGCCGCTTCACTCTCGGAGAACCCGCTACTTAACATCACCACGGCATCAGAACGAATGGCCCGGATAGCGTGGAATGCCTGCTCGCCATCCATGTCCGGCATGGTCAGATCCATCAGCACCAACGTAATATCATCTGCATGCTGGCGGAAAACATCTACCGCCTGACGACCATCACAAGCCGTTAATACCCGTATGCCCTCACGCTCCAGCAACCGCGTGGCCACATCGCGCACAGCCGCTTCATCATCCACCACCAGCACCAATCCCTGCAGACCAGCATGCAACTGCAATTCGCTGCTATGCTGCAATACATCGTCGCGGGTGAAAAACCCGCCAAGCGATGGAAAAAACACCTTGAAACATGCGCCTGCACCGGGCTCGCTCTCTACAGACAATGTGCCGCAGTGACTGCGGACAATGCCCAGCAGCGCCGCCAGCCCCAGACCGCTGCCGCTCTCTTTGGTGGTAAAAAACGGGTCAAAAATACGTGCTATGGTGCCTGCATCCATACCACAACCGGTATCTTTTACTTCAAGCCAGGCAAAATCGCCCGCCTCCAGTTCGCCTGCCATATACATGGCGTGAAAATCAGCCGCATCAAGATGTGATACGCCGGTACGCAATATGATGCTTCCCGGTTTCCCCTGCATCGCTTCGGAGGCATTGGTCATCAAGTTCATAATCAGTTGCGTTAACTGATTTTTATCGCCATAGACATCGGGCAAATCATTCAGCAACACCTGCTCCAGCGTGATCTGTTTGCCGATAACCGTCGCGAGCAACTCCGAAACATCACGAATCAACAGGTTGAAATTCTGCGCTCCCATTGAAATATTGCCCTGTCCGGAATAGGCCAGCATCTGGCGCACCAGATCGGCGCCATGCGAGGCGGATTTGAAAATCCTGTCCAGATAAGGACGCAACCCATCTTGTCTGTTATCGAGCAGAGCCAGTTCGGCATTGCCCATGACGCCAACCAGCAGGTTGTTAAAATCATGCGCAATGCCGCCGGCCAGTACGCCGATGCTCTCCATCTTCTGCGCCTGCTGAAGCTGGTCGGCCAGATCCCTGCTTTCGCGCTCCGCCCGCTTGCGTTCGTTAATATTGCGCACGTTGCCTTCCACCCCGGCGATATTGCCCTGCTTGTCGTAAAAAAACTGTGAATTGACTTCCGACCAGAGCCGGGAGCCATCCTTGTGCTTCAGGCAAACTTCATAATTTTGTAAATTACCGCCGCTGGTCTGCAGCGCCTGAAGAAACTTTTGTCGCCCTCCTTTCTCGTAGTACAGGGTGCTGAGCTGTTTACCGATCAGTTCGTGGCGCTCGTAGCCCATCTGCCTTTGGCAGGCCAGCGATACCCAGGTAATGATGCCTTGCAGATTCGTCCGGTAATAGGCGTCCTGCATATGATCGAGAATGTCCTTGTATTCGGATGATACCGCCTCCAGCTCGGCCGTACGCTTCTGGATACCCCGCCTTAGTTGCCGGTTGTAGAGATACGACAACACGACACACAACAGAGCAAGCACAATAGCGGCAAAATGTTTCATCCCTGCATTCTCACAGATGCATCAGCTCGATTCAACGCTGCGGCAATTCTACAACGAACACGGATACCTTGGCCGCCGCCACCGGGTTAGAGTTGGCGATCTCCACGATCAGATCATCATTTCCCGACGGATTATTAAAGTGCGCTTCAAACTCATGATTACCGACATGATAGCTGCGTTGCTGCACCAGAGTTGTCTCCTGCTCATCCCTGACGCGCGCGATACGGAAGGTCAATGGCCCGAGACTGTCGGACACCAGCGTCACTTCATAGCGACCCGGCCGGTTCGGCATATCAAAAAATTCACGCGATTTCTGGAATGGCGGCACATTGGCGTCGCGGTAATAGAGATAATCCTTATCGAACTCAAAGGCTCCAGCTTCAATCACCCATGTCACCGACAACATGCTCGCCATCAGCAGCATCCATGCAATCAGGCCCGTTGTTTGCTGCATGTTCATCCGTCGCATCACAGGCCCTCTTTCACCTCAATATCATATTTATCGCACAGATAACGCATTTTATCCTTGGCGCGATCCCCGAAACCCAGCCAGCGACCGGCCCTCGCCTTGATATGGTGATTGCGCTCCAGTGCCGCCTCAACCAGCTGTTTCTCGAATGCAGCCACCGCTTTTTCAGCCCGGATACCCGAATCCGGCAACTGATTAAGCCACTGCTGCAATGGATCACCATCATCACCTACCGGTTGCGGCCCGGTCAGCGAAGGAATGCTCTCCACCACTGACGTAGCCGCCAACACTACGGCGCGTTCGATCACATTCTCCAGTTCGCGCACATTCCCCGGCCAGCTGTATCGTGCCAGTTGCTCCATCACCTCGCCACTAAGCTCATCCATGCGCTTGCCGCACATGGCCGCCTTGCGCAGCAGAATCGCATCAGCCAGTTTTGTCAGATCCTCAATGTGTTCGCGCAGCGGCGGCACCTCAATCTCCACCACATGGATCCGATAATAGAGATCATCGCGGAATGCGCCCACCGCCACCTGTTTCTCCAGATCCTCGCGGGTGGAACAGATCAGGCGAACATCGGTCTGGATAATCGCCTCACCGCCCAGTCTCGAAAACTCGCCGCTCTCCAGCGCCCGCAGCAGTTTCCCCTGCACAGGCAACGGCAAGCCGGCCACCTCATCGAGAAACAGAGTACCGCCGCTGGCGCGCTCGAACCAGCCCAGCTTGCGCTTACCGGCACCGGCAAATGCGCCTTTTTCATAGCCGAACAGTTCCGACTCCAGCAGTTCGACATTCATGGCAGCGCAATTGATGGCGATAAACGGGTGGCTGGCTCTGTTACTTGCCGCGTGCAACTGCCGCGCCACCAACTCCTTGCCTGTTCCGGTTTCACCGCGAATCAGTACGGTGGAAGGGGCCGCCGCAACCTGCGCAATCATCGCCCTGAGCGCCTGCATCGCCGCAGATTCGCCCAGAAGATCACTGTTGACCCGGGTCTCCAGCGCCCGCTGCATCTCCTGTTCACGCATAGCCTGCCAGTGCGCTGCCATGCTGCGATCAATGGTGCCCTTGACCTCATCCGGATCGAACGGCTTGCCGAAAAAATCCAGCGCCCCCATCTCCTGCGCCCTGAACGCCAGCGCCCGCTCATCATGGCCGGTAATCACCACCACCGGCGTATCCGGGCTTTCCTGCCTGAGCCTACCCAGATAACCCATGCCGATCTCCGGATTATCCGGGTCCGGCGGCAGCGCCAGATCAAGCACAACCATATCGACGCGATGGCCCGCCAACGCTGCATCGGCCGCCTCCAGATCGCCTGCCTCCAGAATATTATAGGACTCTTTCAGCAATAATTTCAGATTCAGGCGGTTGATATCATTATCATCCACCACCAGCACGGTCTGTTTCATATTCATCAACTCCTCACCCTATTTCGTGTTTATCCGCAGTTCGCCTGCCTGGATGCTTAGTAGTTACGATTTTGATTTCATTCGTGTTCATTCGTGTGCATTCGTGGCTAATGCCTTTAAAGTCAAAACATTAGCCACTGATTCCACGAATGCACACTGATTAAAAACCTTCAACCATATGAACTCTGCCACAGCGGCAGGCGCACAATGAAGGTGGAACCTTTGCGCGCACCGGCGCTTTCGGCGGTAATGGTTCCACCGTGCGCCTCAACAATCCTGCGACTCAGATAGAGCCCGACACCTAAGCCGTTGCTTTTGCTGGTCGCAAACAGGTGAAACAGACGCTGCCGAATAAAATCGCCCGTCATACCGCAACCCTGATCAGAAACGCGCACTTCAGCCATCCGTGCCGAATGATCAGAATAATCAGAATGATCCGAATCCTGTTGTACTTTCTCGCCGGCTATCTCTGTCAGACATGCATCGACCAGTCGCGCCTCGATGCGAACACGCCCCTGCCCCTGCATGGCCTGCACAGCATTATCGTATAGATTCTCAAAGACGCCCCGCAGCAAATCGGCATCGCCAGCTACAGCTGGCAGCGCTTCATAGGCCTGATCAATCTGCAACGATTCCGGCCACAGGCGGTCACGAATACTCGTTTGTAGCAGATTCACCAGATCCAGCGGCGCCAGCTGCGGATCAACCGGCGCATTGGGGTCGGACATGCGCTGCATCAGCGTCTGCATGCGCCCGGTCACTTTGCGAATGGCCGTGAGCATACGCTGCACATCCTCCTCATCGAGTTTGCCCGAACCCAGGTGATGGGCCAGAAAAGAGAGATCATGCAGGCGATTTTTCAGATCATGGGAGTGCAATTGACGGGTCACGCGTGACAGCGAATCCAGCCGCGCCGCTTCCGCCTGTTTATGGGTTAAGCGGGCATGTTCCAGGCTCATAGCTGCAAAGCGTGCCAGCGATTCCAGACTGGTGCGCTCCTCTGCATCCACTGGCCGGCCATCACGCCTCGGCCCCAGCCACAGTCGTGCTTCGCCGCTGGCCGCCGGTAAGTTCAGATGCAGTGCGTAATCTTCATGCGTATCGCCGGCATAGCCGGCTTCTATAAACAGCGCCCCCGGCGGGTAAGAAAACCAGCCGCCATCAGGCAGCTCCCGCTCATCCAGCGCCGCATAACTGCGATAGCTGACATTGCAGATACGTTCCAGCAGCGCTGTTTCCACATCTTCGATGGGCAACTGCGCAAGATCGCCCGCCCCCAGTTGCCGGATAGCCGTCAGCATATCCAGTTGATGGCGAAAAAAGATCCGATCGAGCCCGCGCTGCATGGCCTGCACCAGCGGGGCATAGCCAAATGCCGCTGTGATGGCGGCAATCACCATGGCCCAGACCGAAACCGGAATTCCGGTCACGGCGTACACGGCTGATTCGGCCAGCATCAGCACCAGTACAAACATCGCAATCGCCGCCAGCGTGGCGGCGAAATAAGCGAATGAATGCACCACGCGCCTGAAGCTGAACATCAGGCGCAGCGCAGAGGGTATCGAATCAGTGATCAGCCAGCTCCAGTCGGGTGGTGACACCGTCCTGTTCAAAGGCAAAACCGGTCATGGCCTGACGCAGCTCATCCAGTCCTGCGCCGGAGAGCGGCATCAGCGGCAGGCGCAATTCGTTGCGCATCCAGCCCAGCAGATGGCAGGCGGCCTTGACAGGAATCGGATTAGCCTCGACAAACAGCAACTGATTGAGACAACGCATGGCAAACTGTGCTGTGCGCGCGGCGGGCCAGTCAGCGGCGCACATCGCATCGGTCAGGACAATCATAGCCTGCGGCGCGATATTGGAGAGCACGGAAATCACCCCGTCACCGCCCAGCGCCATAAACGCCATAACACTGGCATCATCGCCCGAGTAAAATTCCATACGCCCGTCACAGGCGGCAATCGTGTGCACCAGTTGCTCCATATCGGCAGTGGCATCCTTGATGCCGACGATATTGGCCACATGCGACAAGCGTCCTGCCGTTTCGGGCAGAATATTGGAATGGGTGCGTCCCGGCACATTGTAGATCACCTGCGGCAGATGCACGGCATCGGCGACCGCCTTGTAGTGGCGATAAATACCTTCCTGCGTCGGCTTGTTGTAGTAGGGAGAGATCAGCAGCGCCCCGTCAGCGCCGAGCGATTTGGCCGCCGCAGTCAGCTCGATCGATTCGGCCGTATTATTGCTGCCGGTACCGGCAATCACTGGCACCCGTCCTGCTATCTGCTCAACCGCTATGCGAATCACCTGCTTGTGCTCATCAAAGGAGAGCGTCGCCGCTTCGCCGGTAGTGCCAGCCGGCACCACGCCATCGACGCCTGCTTCCACCTGCCGTTCCAGATGGGCGCGAAAGGATTCCTCATCTATTTTACCGTTTGAAAATGGTGTAACCAGTGCAGTCATTGTGCCGTGAAACATATGGGCCTCCGTATTGCCTATCATATCGAACTGTCGATCATGCCGAACTGTCGATCATGGCTTGAGGCTGAACTATAACCACTGCGCACAGATAAAAAACACAATCAAAACCTTTTTTCACCGCAGAAGCAAGTGCCGGCCCTCCCGGCACGCGATAGGCTTGAATCCAAAAACGCAGAGGAAAGGCAAATAAGAGGAGCGCATGCAAACTTCTGGTAAAGCAAGCCTGGCCACGAATGAC
>Ga0256829_1002813_pt1 | contig 12573 bp, 15 predicted proteins | sample 131447metaG_FD_185979 | JGI IMG/M metagenome (GOLD analysis project Ga0256829, IMG submission 185979) | Hydrothermal vent microbial communities from Lau Basin, Pacific Ocean - 131-447 | ecosystem: Environmental > Aquatic > Marine > Hydrothermal vents | place: Pacific Ocean: Lau Basin | collected... | reverse complement strand
GATTGATAATCCGTGGGTTCATAATCCACAGCAGCCCAAGTGGGCTCGTCCATGGTTAACCAATGGCGATAGGCTTCCAAGCGCCAATCCAATAGCCATTGCGGCTCATCTTTTTTGGCAGAAATATGGCGAATGGTGTTTTCATTTAAACCCGGAGGCAGAGTGTCGGATTCGATGTCGGTGGTAAAACCTGCATCATATTCGCGCTTTTCTAAATCGTTCTGAATTTGTTCATTTGTTGCCATGTTTTATATAGCTCCAGTGTCCGTTGCTTTTGCAGCACGGATAGGTAAAACTTTTTTCATGGTGAAGATGGGGGTAAAGCCTTCATCCACCATATCTTTTAGGCTGATGTTTTGCAGCGCGTCGCAAACAGCCTGATTGATTTTTAGCCAATTGGTTCGCGTTCCGCACACGCTGGCTTGCTCGCAAGCTTTGCCATCATTTTCTTCACAACCTGTGAGCGCAATATCGCCTTCTAGGCTGCGAATAACCTCACGTACGTTAATATGATGGGGCTCGCGTTGTAATTTGTAACCACCATTGATGCCGCGTACAGATTCAACAAGGCCTGCTTGGATGAGTGTGGTCATGACTTTACGAACAGTAGGTTGTGGGATACGCGTAGCCTCTGCCAAATCAGGCGCGCGCTGAACCTCACCATTACTTTTGGCAAGTTCAGACATCAATAACACACCATAATCGGTCATTTTGGATAAGCGAAGCACGTTTAATATTACCACTCAAGATGGATGTGAAAAGCACACCTTATTTAAAGTGGAGTAGTTTAGTCACCTTTAAGCAGTAGAACAAGCTTATAAAGGCATGTTTGTAATAAGGGATTGTAGAGACTCCTACAGAAAGCCTTTTTTGAACTGCAGCACCCGCAAGGGCAGATTGTGCACGTTTTTTCGAACCACAGAGTTCACAGAGAACGCAGAGGGAAGAAGAATATAAGCCACAGATAGACACAGATAAAATGTCATGCAGCCATGCACAAACCCACCTCTCCTGTCATCCCGAGCGAAGCCGAGGGATCTTTAAGCATGTACATCAAACAAGATTTCTACGCTACGGTCGAAATGACGCTCTCCCCTTGCTATAGCTGCGCCGAAACAAAGACTGGAAGAAGGGATAAAAGCAAAACACGTGATTTGTTTTGCGCCCGATTTCCAGCTTTGGTGAGGATATACGCAGCTATTTCAGGGGCATTTTCTTTGCTTCGTTTCTTTGATGGCAAAGAAATGAAGAAAAAACTAACCGCAGAGAGCGCAGAGTTCCGCAGAGGGAAGAAAAATATAACCACAGATAAACGCAGATGCACACAGATAAAATCATACAAAGGCATCTTATAGGTTCCTCCACTCCGCGATACTGCTCTCAAAAAGATAAGCTCACCACGAAGAACACAGAGAACACGAAGACAAAACATGGATTCCCGTATGCACGGGAATGACGAGTTCCCCTTGCTATAGCTGCGCTACACCCAGCACAACACTGTTTCTTCGTGGTGAGTTTATCTTTTCAACCTTGCGGAGAAATCTTGCTTGGCACACTGGAAGACCCCTCAGCTGCGTTCGGGATGACAAATTAAAGACCTCTATTATTTTGTGCTAAGCCCTTCTTCAACCCGTGAAAAAAGGTTGTTTGCATATTTCCGTCGAATTTTCTTATTGATCCAGTGCCTGTTTTGAAACACTTGCCCAAGTGTACGAATCTCCAAACGCGTCACTTCCTTATCCTGCAAAGTTTCACGTAGAACACGAACCACATAGCGATAACGTATGGCTGTGGGTTTTGCGCTATTAAACAGACTCGCAACTGACAATGTGTTAGGACTATTAACACCCACGCGAACCCAATCAGTAGCGATGGTGCCACTAGCAGAGTCCACGCTTTGCACAGGCAGATTAAGACCTGTCATAGCATCAATCACTGCTGAAAACACATCAGCAACGGGCTTATCATATTGCCTAGCATCCAGCGCAACTTTTTTGCCTGCTACAATTTTCTTATAACGTTCAGGCACTTTGTCTTGAACAGCTACCGAATCAGCATCAGGCACTTGCACTTCTCCACGCAAACTGGGTGGAACATCAAGCACAGGTCGAACATCAGCCTTCACTTGAGCGTGTCCACCACCACCTTGCGTATCATCATTACTCCAAAAGAGTTTAGGCATGCTTGTAGAGCCACAGCCTGAAATCAACACAACAAACAACATGGGTATAACACGGGAAAAGAAACTGAATATTTTCATAGGTGGGGATTTAAGCGGGCAAGCATGCATTGGTCAAGCACAAATAAAAAAAGGGAGGCCGAAGCCTCCCTTTCTCAAGAATATCTTTTGCAAAAATATCTTACATCAAGAATTCAAAGTCTAAAGTTGTTGTATTTGTTTTAATTGCGCCTGTTTTATTTTGTAGATAAGTCAAGTTAATCAAAGCATTTTGATACAATTCATATTCAGCACCGATGCTAAACAACTTGGTTTTAGCCGCGCCAACTTTATCTTCGCCAATACCAGCCATGAATACCATGTTGTGAACTGGTTTAACAGTTGCGCGGATTGAATAACCAGTACGTTTAGCACCAATTGTAGGAGCGTAAACATTGCGTTCTGTTGCACTTGATGCTTTTGCAGAAGCGTAATCAGCGTAGATACCATATTGAGTATCGCCCATTTCACCTTGAACCTGCGCATCAATACCAAAACGCTTAGCTACTGACTTAACAGTACCAACAGTTGGGCTAGTAGTACCACTAACCACAATAGCGCCCAAACCTAATTCAGCACCACCCATATCAAAGAAACCTTGTGCACGAACCATAGGAGCAAGTTTCCAGTTAGTGCCTACAGTGACGTCATTGTTAATACCACCCAAAGTCACTGCGAAAGTGTCCGTTGCATATGATGCAGATACACCAACAGTCTGATTAGGCATACCCATGGCAGCATTAATGGATAAGCCACCACCACCTAGCATGCCGCTATGTTGACCCCAAACACTCATCAACTGAAGACCAGCATCTTCACCAAAACCAGTGTTGTAGAAAGAAAGAATAACTTTACCATCACCAGCATCAATAGAGTGCAATAATTGCACATTGTTAAAGCCACCTTGAGCATTAAAGCCAAGCTCAACAAAAGCACCAGTGTTAGTACCGATACGACCAGCAACCATCATCACTTGGTCAGCTGTGGCAGTAATTGATTTTGCTGTAGGCGTACCAGTTGTTTTTACGGTGGCAAATTGTGGACGAACCATCAAAGTGATGTTCAAAGTTGAAGGGATAGATAGGCTATCATCTTCAACCAAAGCTTCTTCACCCACATCAGTAAATGCGCCTTCTTTAAAAGCACGACCGAAAGCAGCTAAAGTTGGGAATGATTGGAAATGGCAGCTCAAGCAAGCTGCGCCAGTTTGACGCGCGAACGCCGGGATTGCTTCAGAAGTCGTTGGAGCGATAGAAACAGCAGAAACCGCAACAACAACGAAAGCAGCAGCAGAAAGAAGGATCTTCTTCATGTGTAAAACCTCGTTGTAAATTTATTTAACCCCGTGGGGTTATTCAAAAGTGTACATTATCAAGAGATGGTAGCTTCTTCGACCTGTTGCCAAGCGTTTGCGAAGCAAATCAACTTGTGTCAACAGAAGTTGTCACCCGCTCCTTCCAATGAACTGAGCGAACTTTGGCAAGGTTTGGGTGGTGGGTCAAGATGATACAGTTGATGTGTGGCATTTTGTTACACTATGATTTTACCTTTAGCCACGGATGAACGCAGATAAACACAGACATAGTAGTTCATAAATTGATTTGCCCATCGCGTTATTCCCGTGAGAACGGGAATCCAGACGCATTTAAATATTGATTGCCGAGTGGATGCCCGACAAAAGAACTCGGGGATGACGGTAAGGCTAAACATGAATCTATTATATAACATATAAAAGTCGATAAGCACTCGAACATGCCAGCACAAACATAAAAAAAAATCTGTGTTTATCCGTGTGCATCTGTGGCTAATAACCTTTTGGTTTTTCCGCTTGAGCCTGTGGCAATCATTGTACCTTTGTTGCTTTGCAGGTAATTTGGCGCGCATGCCATCTTTATCACTTGAGCAGTTATCGCATATTTTTCGCAAAGGCTGCAAACCCCGCCATGCATGGCGTATTGGTACAGAACATGAAAAATTTGGTTTCCATCTTGATTCATTCAAGCCACTTGCTTATGCAGAGCCATCAGGCATTGCTCAAGTGCTGCAAGGTTTGATGCAGCTTGGCTGGCAAGCAGTTTATGAAAACAATCAACCCATTGCTTTAACCAAAAATCATGCATCCATCACCTTAGAACCCGGGGGGCAATTCGAGCTATCAGGCGCACCGCTTGCGAGTATTCATGATACTTATATAGAAACAAAAACGCATGTTGATGAACTTGCTCTCATTGCTCGTGCACTGCATATTGATTTTTTATGCGCTGGATTTCAGCCCAAGTGGTCGCGTGATGAAATACCTTGGATGCCCAAAGCGCGTTATGAGGTGATGCGAAACTATATGCCCAAAATCGGGGGTAAGGGTTTGGATATGATGCTTCGCACATCCACCATTCAAGCCAATTTGGATTTTGAATCAGAAGCCGATATGGCAAGAAAAATGCGCATTGGCTTTTGTTTGCAACCTTTGGTGACCGCACTGTATGCCGCCAGCCCATTTACTGATGGCAAAGCCTCACAACACTTATCCAATCGCGCAGCGGCATGGCTGGATACTGACCCTAAGCGGACAGGCATGCCCGAATGTGTATTTCAAGATAACTTTGGCTTTGATGATTGGACAGCATGGGTTTTGGATGTGCCTATGTATTTTATCGTGCGCAATCATCAATATATAGATTGTGCAGGTGAAAGCTTTCGTGCTTTTCTTGAAGGTAAACTGCCACAACGCATGGGCGAATACCCAAGCTTGGAAGATTGGGAGTTACATACATCCACTGTATTCCCCGATGTGCGCCTCAAACAATTTATTGAAATGCGCGGTGCAGCAGCAGGAACACTACCTTGGATTTGCGCCTTGCCCGCGTTATGGAAAGGTTTGCTTTATGATAAGCAGGCAGAAGATGATATTTGGGATATGGTGAAAGATTGGCAGCGTGATGAATTGCTGGCGCTGCGTGAGAATGTCCCCACAACTGCATTACAAACCCAGTTTCGTGATACTTCTGTACTTCATTTGTGTAAAAATATGCTTGATATTGCTCAAGCAGGGCTGGAAAACATCAATATCTGTGATGAACAAGGCAACAATGAAGTGCATTTCCTTGCACCACTACAAGCCACACTCACACAAGGAAAGACACGTGCTGATATTTGGCTACAACAATATCAAACCGTTTGGCAGCAAAGTGTTGACCCTCTTTTTTCCCAAGCTGATGCCTCCTTTGTTTCGCATAATTCAATCACATTGCCATCTTCATCATGACAAAATAATGCAGCCCTTCCCGATTGGCTCAAGGTATAATCAATATTTACCTTCTCCAAACGCCTTTGCATCAATTTTATGTCAGACACCGCCAAAGCAATATGCCTATCCCGCCCACCATGTGTAGGCTGTTTGCAATGCTGATATGGATTTTCAACACATAAAAGATGCAATTGAATGCCTTCCCCAAGCTTATAAAACAACCCTTCAAAGCCTAAATCTGGGCGCTTATCTGGCATCAAGCCCAATACACCTTCATAAAATAAAGCTGCTTTTTCTATATTTGATACAATCAAACTCACATGTAATAATCGCAACCCACACTCCTCCATAAAAATCACTTTTGCGTAAAGACTTATTCGCCATGCAAAACGCTCAGGTTTGTATTCTAGCTCAATATCGCTATATTCCTCACCGAATTGTAACGCATTCAGCATGCTGCCTTTAAGCTGTCATTCCGAGCGAAGCCGAGGAATCTTGCATCGACATTGCGCGAAAAGATGTCTCAACGATGTTCGACATGATTGTATTGGCAACTGATTCAATGTGCATGCTGAATAGTTACACCGAATTTAGATAGCAAGGAGCATACGCTATGTTTGGACTTGGCCCAATGGAACTTATTCTTATCCTCTTAATTGTGATTGTACTTTTTGGTGCAAAACGCCTGCCTGCTATCGGTGAGGGGCTTGCCAAAGGCATCAGTAGCTTTCGCGCGAATATCAGCAGTATTGGTGGTGACGATAAAAACGATGCCAAAGATGATACAAAAGATGAGCCTAAAGAGCATACTTCCCACTAATTAAAGCTATTATTTCCTATGCCTGATATTGGTTTTTTAGAGCTTTTGGTGATTGGCGTTATCGCCCTTCTCATCCTTGGCCCAGAGCGAACGCCCGAGTTTTTCGCCCAAATTGCTAGGCTTATACGCCAAGGTCGTGCTTGGATGTCCAGCATCAAACAACAAATTGACTTGGAAACCCAAGCATTGAAAGAGCCTGTTCAATCAGCACGTGATGCTATTGATGAGGGCATAAGCAGTATATCCGATGAGATAAAAACACATACAAACATCCACGATGCCGACTCAAAATAATACCGATACATCCATTTTATCCCATTTACATGAATTGCGCCGAAGATTTACTGTGGCAGTCATCACCTATATATTGGGTGTGTTTGTGCTGATGTATTTCTCCAGTGCTGTGTTTGATTTTATGGCAACGCCATTGCGCTCAGCTTTGCCGCCCGACACACCACTGATTTTTTTAAATGCACCTGATGTGTTTTTTACCTATTTAAAAATTGCGCTGGTGCTCAGTCTATTTGTAACTGCACCGATTACTTTTTACCAAGCTTGGGCATTTATCGCTCCAGGTTTATATGCTGAAGAAAAAACAGTGTTTTTAAGCTTTTTCCTCTCCAGCATATTGTTGCTTTTCATCGGTGGTACATTTGCCTTTTATGTTGTTTTTCCCATTATTTTCAAATTCTTTCTAAGCTTTTCCACCGACACCATTCAAGCCATGCCTGCCATCAAAGAGTATTTATCCTTGGTATTAAAATTATTATTTGCTTTTGGCATGAGCTTTCAAGTCCCTATCATCGTTGTGATTCTAACGCGCTTAGGCATTGTAGAAGCCAAAGATTTAGCAGATAAACGCCGCTATGTGATTGTATGGGCGTTTATTTTTTCTGCTGTGCTTACACCACCTGATATTGTATCTCAAATCTTATTGGCCATCCCTATGTATGGCTTATTTGAAATCGGTGTTTTTATTGCTTATCGCTTGGAGAAGGCGGACGCTAAAACTGAATAGAGCTTATTTAAGTGGGGGATATGGGAAGGAAGCTTACCTCAAAACATTCTTTTATCTGTGTTTATCGGCGTTCATCTGTGGCTATATTTTCCGTTGGATATTAATACATCCGTTTGGCTGAAAAATCTGCTAAATCTCTCAACAACTGCATAATTTCAGCATCGCCCGATTCAGGCAATAATGCTTTTGCACGCTCTGCATAATCCTTTGCCCGTCGCATTGCATACTCCGCGCCTTGATGCTTTTGCACATGCTCACGCACCCATTCGCGGTCGCCCACCTCATAAGCATCGCCATCACGCTCTGCAATGGTATGCACACGTTCACGAAGCGCTTCATCTTTTTGCATCGCATAAATCAAAGGCAGTGTGATTTTTCCTTCTTCCAAATCATGACCAACAGGTTTTCCCGCTTCTTCGGCTTCCGCCAAATAATCCAAGGCATCATCCATCAATTGAAATGCCACGCCCAAACACATGCCATACTCTGCCATACGCTCAACCATGCTTTCATTTTGCTCGGAAACATGCGCCCCAACTTCCGCCGCTGCTGAAAACAATACTGCTGTTTTGCGCTCAATGACTTCCAAACATTCTTCTTCTGTCATGCCCAAATGAAACGTGCGCGATAATTGCAATACTTCACCTTCTGCCAAGGCATTGGTGACATTGGACATCAATGAAAGCATTTTTATATCCCCATCAGCCACCATCATTTGAAAAGCCCGTGAGAATAAATAATCGCCAACCAATACGCTGGCTTGATTGCCCCACACACCATTGGCAGATGGATTTCCACGACGTTGATACGATGAATCTACCACATCATCATGCAGCAATGATGCGGTATGAATAAATTCAACCACCACAGATATGGGAATATGGCGCTCCCCTGTATAGCGAAACAATTTCGCAACCAGCAAACACAACAATGGGCGCAAACGCTTGCCGCCACTGCCCACAATATAATTTCCAATGGCAGGAATCATCATAATATCAGATTGCAAATTTTCACGAATGCATGCATCCACGCGTGTCATATCATCTTGGCAGAGTGCAATGGCTTGATGCAGTGGGGTATCAGAGGACGCTTTCACAATGCCGCCATCGTAAGCACCACTTGCATAGCGTCAAGTTTCATTGTTTTTAATGGCACATCTAAGCAACCTCTGAATAAATACTGATACTTTTTTTGCTATCAGAGACATCCTTTTTTATTCATGGGTTTAGGCTCTCTTCGATTAAAATCTTCCAAGGAGATTGCGCATCACCACGAGCAAGATACAAACGCTTTTTGCCCTTATCGCTATAGTTGCTGGATTGATAATTTTGCTGAAATTCAACGACCACTATTTCCCCTTCTTGCCATGGGGTAGGATCATGAATGATGGTCATGTCATCCAAAGTAACATGGATATATTTTTTATGACCATTCACCCGCTTTTTATAACGTTTCCAACTGTTTAAATCGCGTTTTCCCGAGCGGAATTGCTTATGGTAATGCGATAAATAAGCATCGCTATCCAAAGATTCCCAGTCTTTTTCCCATGCTTGCAAACTGGATTGAACTGAATCCAATAAATTTGTTTGCTCGCCTTTATCACCAAAGGCAAAGTTTTCACCAATCACCACCCAGCTTTGCCCAGGTTTCACATAAGTCTCCATCTGTTGAAGCACAGGGTTAGGCAATGAAAAACAGCCTCGCGTATCCTGAGGCGGGCGACGTTTTTTGGATTCGGGATAACCATGCATCCAAATACCATCGCCTGTTTTACCATGTAATTTGTCCAAGAAATTGGGGTAATCAATTGGAAAAACTACAGGCCCGTACTTGGCGCGTAATTCAGGGTCATGACGTATAGATGTGAAGCGATACACACCATTGGGTGTGCGCCCATCGCCACGCTTATATTTATCGCCGCCTTTTGCGCCTGTGACCACATATTCATCAGCAACACGAATAAATTCTCCCTCCGCATTGCGATGATACACAAACATGCGTGAGCGCGCTTTATCCACTAAAAAAATGCTTTGCACGCTAGGGTCAAGCATAAGTACATCCAAAGGAAAACCTGATGCACCATCAATTTTATCGGCAAAGGCTTGCAAACGAACCGTGGCCTCATGCAAATCATCATTCAAATCGATAGCTGCAAACTGTTGAGTGGTAAGCTTGCGATGTTTGGCATAATCACCTGCGGAAGACACCGCTTTTAAAGCTTCTCGGCGATGAGCCTCGGCTCGGAGCAAGTCCGCCAAAGGGTCAGCACTGGTTTCAGGCGCATTCAACATACTGAGTGCTTTTTCAGGATTATTTTGTTCAAGAGCCAATGTCGCCCCTAAAATACTACGTTCTTGAGGGTTGATTTGATCATCAGGCTGCTCCAAAGCTTGCCACATACGTTGACTTAAATCTGGCGTGATACGCACTTCATTGGCCCATGCTGTGGTGCATAGAACTAAACCCAACACGGCAAGTAAAATTTTACTCATGGATTGGCAACCTCAGCAACGATTTTCCAACCTTGAGGTGTATATTTCATAGTGATGGTTTTGTGATCATCACCCGTGTATGAATTGGAACGGAAATGTTGGAAGGCATGAATACTTGCCGTATCGCGGCTGGCAGACATATCAACTTCTATGTTTTCAAGCTGCACATCAATAAAGCTTGTATTTTGAATCACATGCCTTTTGTAAGCTTTCCATGCAGCAATAGAATGAAAGCGAGCATTGGGTTTAAAATCTTTGGCATAAGCACTAAAATAAGCATCTAAATCTTGAGAAGACCAAGCTTTGCGCCATGCTTCTAAAGCATCAAGCACACCCGCCTCCGACTGCACATCAGGTTTTATGCTCGCAACATGAGGCTCGGGCATTTCAGCAGATTGTTGTGTTGCTTTTACTGGGTTGGCTGTGGTTGCATGTTCAGCTTTGGACATATGTATAGGCTGTTTCGACTCTGGCATACCCGCTTCTTTTTTGGTTTGTTGTGCAACCACTGTATCTTGCACAGCTATTGCAGGGTTGCGCACACGCAATAAACGCGCATAACGCTTTTCTATGGTGCTATTTGCACCATGTTTTAAACTGTCGTAATAATATTTTAAGGCGAGTTTGATATGCAAATCAGCAAGGTTCTCTTCAGCAATTGTATAGTTGGGTCGTTTTTCTAAAGCAATTTCCAGTTCATGGATGGCAGCTTGGGTATCACCTAAATTATTGTATACTGCTGCTAGATTATTATGAGGTTCTGCCAAGTTTGGGCGCAGTTCAATCACATAGCGAAAGGCTTCAATGGCTTGGTGAACTTTTTGCTCATGCACTTGGGCAACGCCGAGCAAAAACCAAGCCTCATAATTGCCCTGCTGTTTTTTAACTAAACGCTCTAGTGTTTCCAATGCTTGCGCATAGCGACCAACTTGCATGGCCTGTTTGGCTTGCTCCAAGCTATTATCCTCATCATATCCTGCCCATGCAGGGCTTGCCCACAAACATAAAATCAATAATACTCGAATCATAAGTTTTATCTCCACACGCATATATCTCAAAGCAACAAGCATATGTGTTTATCTCTCTCGTAGATGTTGCCAAAGATGCGCAATTTAGCAGAAACAGCATAAAAATATAGCAACATAGATGCAAACCTTGCATCGCCATGCAAATACCGCATCATGCCATCATGAGTTGCTGCCATGATTCCAATACGCGCAAGGAAAAACCATTTCCTACAATATTAAGTGTGATAGCTGTGGTAACTTTGATTCTTGGCGGTGCTATCTTGTTGTTTTCCTAGATATTTTCTAGAAAGTCACAGCCTAATGGGAGCGGTAGTGACAGGAAGTCTAAAATATACCAAAAAAGCAAAACCAATCGCATCTGACCCTTCTGATTCTGGCAATATACAGGCGATGCTGTTTGACGGAAAAAGCCGAGTGCCGATTGGTATGTCCTATGCTTACGGCGAGGGCGCGGCAGTTTCCGCGCCATGAAGACCTTATTAACGTTAATCGCTCGCCACTGGCTACCAATCAGCGTCGCACTACTTGCTTTGATTAGCATGCTATCGCTGACACCGCTGGAGCACCTGCCGACAGTCCCTGGCAGCGACAAACTACAGCATTTCATCGCCTATGCTGCGTTGATTATCCCAGCGGCGTTACGCCGCCCGCGGCACTTATGGCTCATCTTCTTGTTCTACGTCTGTTGGAGTGGCGGCATCGAACTGATTCAACCCTATGTGAGCCGCTACGGCGAATGGGGAGATCTCGCCGCCAACACAGCAGGACTCACCCTAGGATGTGTGGTTGGCTTGGCTTCTGCAAGAATGAACAAATAGGGTAATATGAAATCAATCAGGTCTGCCCCTCCATTAATTTTTACATGGCATCAAGTTTCATTGTTTTTTAATCATGCCTTACCTAGAGTTGCTGCATGTTGTTGCGTAGTATTTCTCCATTGATTCGCAAATCAGTGTTTTCAAAATCACTGGTACTTGCATTTGTATTGCAAATATTTGCGGTATCGATGTGCACTTCTTTTGCGCATGCATCTGAACATAGCCTGCAAAAAAGCATGCCTTGCCACACACAAAATCTTGCTATGGATATGCAAGATTCCCATTCATCTATGGCACCATGTGCACATTGTGACACATTGGATATGCAGGCATCCCTGACTTCACTATTCAGCATGGATCATATGGATACAGTGATGATTGCTATTGTTGATATAGATAACATCTACACAGTTGGTGAAATCTTACCATGGGTTCAGCAACGCGCACCGCCCCAACCCTTAGAAAGGCCGCTTTACCTCACAACACAACGTATCCGTATCTGATACACCGCTTCTGCTTATACTCAGCTAGCACTGAGTATTGCGATACTCACTATTCACGTTATCGCATTTATCTCAAGCAGGAGGCATGTTTCACATGTTTTTTACACCGAAGAAAGCCCTTTGGCTTCTTGCTGCATTATGCAGCTATACCCCGCATGTATGGGCTGATGAACAAAACAATATTTTAACGCTTACAAAAGTTGAGGCTATGGTATTGCAAAGCAATCCCGCACTGGCTGCGGCTAAGCAACAGTATCAAGCCTTATTGCAGCGCCCCGCACAAGTTAAAAGCTTGCCCGACCCTACGCTCAAGCTTAATGCACTCAATTTACCCGTTGATAGCTTTTCAACCACGCAAGAAAACATGACGCAATTGCAAATTGGTATTGCTCAGCAGATTCCTTTTCCTGGTAAATTAAGCCTTAAAGAAAA
>Ga0256829_1002812_pt1 | contig 12577 bp, 16 predicted proteins | sample 131447metaG_FD_185979 | JGI IMG/M metagenome (GOLD analysis project Ga0256829, IMG submission 185979) | Hydrothermal vent microbial communities from Lau Basin, Pacific Ocean - 131-447 | ecosystem: Environmental > Aquatic > Marine > Hydrothermal vents | place: Pacific Ocean: Lau Basin | collected... | reverse complement strand
TTTTACTAAAGATTAACAGTATCTATATGAAACCTACAGAAACCCATTGTATCACTGCAAGTATGGGTATCTCCAATTTCCAAGCAGATGATGAAGATATACACGACACCATCAAACGTGCAGACACGGCACTCTATCAAGTCAAATTTTCAGACAAAAACAATATAAAGATTTGGACCAATGAAAATAAAGGTACGCAATGACAAGAGAACGTGAAGGCGAACTCCTTATGCTAAGCCTTAGTGTTATAGAGTCATGGTTTCCCATACTCTCCATCGTGGCGATGTCTTATGTGGGAGCACTCCATACCTATATGTACAGTCTCATCATCGCTTTTTTCTTCTATATGGGCATTATGTATAAGCGTGACCGATTTAAAGAGCTTAAGAACAGAGCTGCGTACAAAGACTTACTGCTTACAACCTTTTGGATTACCACTATTTTCACCCTAATTTTTATAGGGTTGCGCTACACCACAGCAGGGAACATGGCAGTCATTGTATTTTTACAGGTACTCTTTTCCTACCTTTACTTTAATGTGTTAGGTAAAGAGAAGATGGACAACATACACCTCTTTGGTGCCATTCTCATGACCATCGGTGCACTTGTCATTCTCATACCTAACGATATGAAGTTCAACAAAGGTGACTGGCTCATCCTCTCAGCTTCTGCCATGGCACCCATAGTCAACCTCTACCAAAAACGTGCAAGACAATACTGCTCTGCCGAGACCATACTTGGATTTAGAACTGTTGTGGGCTTTCCCTTTGTGGCAGTGCTTGCTTACATCTTAGAACCTGCAGTCACTTGGGATAATTTTAAATTAGCCTTCCCCTATATATTTCTCATAGCCACACTCATCTACGTAGCAGCCAAAATCATGTGGATAGAAGCCCTCAACCGCATCACCATCACCAAACTCTCAGCCATGCTGGCACTCATGCCACTCTTTACACTTGTCTTTGCCTACTTTTATTTGGGTGAAGTGCCAGAGTTTAGACAGATTTTAGGCATACTACCTGTACTTGTGGGTGGGTATTTTATTACGAAGCCTGTGAAGGGTTGAGTATGTGCCTCATGGTTCGATAAAAAATGATTTAGGACACTACTAACAATAAATGCCCTTATTCTATTTTGCATCTAACAAATCAATAATTTTCATTAAATCGAAATTTAGATTTTTAGATACATAGCTTTCGTAGGGTGGGTTTGTAACCCACCACATGAGGAAATTTTCATACTATCACAGCTTCGCCGTAAGGGCTAGACAATATTGTATAGGTTTGAAGAGTTGTCATTGTCACCCTTATTTTCAAGAAAGTACTATATATAAAACTTGATTTATTATAGTTTTTATGATAGTATTTTCACATTAAACTAAACAAGGAACAGAAAATGAAAATATCAAAAGAGAAAAAAGCCAAGGTAAAAACAAAAATACTCAATTGTGCTATTGAGTTAATATCTGACAATGGCTACAAAAAAACATCTATGAGTAAAATTGCAAAAAAAGCAAAAATAGGTGAAGCTACGATTTATAACTACTTCCCTACAAAAGAGCATATACTCTTTGAATATTATTATGAACTGCAACTCCAAACCAAAGAGATACTACTTCAAACAAAAGAGTTTCATCAATTTTCACTAAAAGAGCAACTTGAACTGTTGATTAATACCCAATTAGAACTCTTAACCAACAACAGAACCTTTGTATTGGAAATATATCAAGAGATTTTTTATAAAAATTTTACACATCCTGCACTAGACAAAGGAAACAATGAACTACTATCTATGATTGATGAACTCTTTAACATTGCTATAGAGGCAAATGAGATAGAGGACATACCTTTTTCAAATACGATTTTAAACCTTGGTTGTGACTATATTTTTGGAGTGATTTACTACTGGATACAAGACGAAAGTGAAGACTTTAACAACACAACAGTCATGATAGATAAAAGTTTAGAAATCATCTATGCTGTCTTACAAAGTGGGCTAATCAATAAAATTGAAGACCTATTAAACTATATAGTGAAAACACATATTTTAAACCATATCAAACCACGAAAAATACTAAAGAAAAAACTTTTTGGAGCATAAGATGAAAGATAACTTACCCATAAGCTCATTTAACAGAAGCAAAAGTGTTGTAAAAAGTGCCATGACAATTGGTGGTAAAAAAGCAAAACAGTTTTCAAAAAGAGCATTTTTATCTACAGAAAACTATAGCAAAGAGAAAGAGAAGGTAGACAGTGAAATAGCTACTCTTTTATTTGAAAATATTTCACTGCTAAAAGGAACAGCTGTCAAGATAACACAGGCATTGGCTCTACACAACATACTACCTCAAAGTATTCAAAAAGAGTTAGCCAAATCATACAATCAGATTAAACCAGTCAACCAAGCATTGGTTATGAAGATTATAAAAAATGAGTTTAAACAAGAGCATTCTAAACTTTTTAAGGAGTTTAATCTCAAACCATTTGCAAGTGCCAGTCTAGGGCAAGTACACTTAGCTACTACTCATGACAATGAGAAGTTAGCTGTTAAACTACAGTACCCAAGTATTGACAAAACCATTCAAAATGATATAAAACTTGTTAAAAAATTTGCTCGTTTTAAAAAGGGGATTTTAAATATTATTGAAGAGGTTGAAGAGAAACTCTATGAAGAGATAGACTATGAAAAAGAGATGCAAAATAACCTTTGGGCTTATGAAAAGTTTAACTCTAAAAATATCGTCGTAGCAAAGGTTTATAAAGAATACTCTACAAAACATGTCTTGGCTACCTCTCTTATAGAGGGTCTTGATCTGTATTCGTGGTTACTTACAGAGCCTAAACAAAAAGAGAAAGAAAAAATTGCCAATGCAATGCTTAATGTTTTTGCAAAATCTGTATTTGAATATCATAAAATGCAAGCTGACCCAAACCCAGCCAACTATATTGTTACCCATGACAATAAATTGGCGTTGATTGATTTTGGATGTGTTAAAAGTTTTACACAAGAGTTTATACAAGACTATATCATAAGTTACAAAATTTGTACCTCTACCGATAAAAATAAGGTATTGAATTTTTATAAAAAAATAGGCATTATTAAAAATATTGAAGATATAAGTGATGAGGTATTTGAAACTAAAATTTTAATGTTTACTCAATGGGCAATTGAACCTTTTTTACATGATGAATACAAGTTCACCAAAGAGTATTTAGATAAAGGTGTCAAACTTGCAGATGTATTTTTAAACAAACCATTTTTTATTGTTAAAGATTTTGTATTTTTAGATAGGGTTTCTCATGGGTTATATTCTTTGTTTGCACAGATGGATATCGTTGTGGACATGAGAACTTTTAGGGAGTATTTAGAGCTTGTGTAGTCTCAAAACTTCTTGAGACAGGAGTGTGAAAAATTCTGTTGAAGAATATAGGGTCAAGTCTTTACTATTTACTCAAAGTTTAGTAATAACAATGACAACTCATTTTCACCACCCCACCAATGCCATTAAGTTAAGAAATATATTTATTATTTACAACTAGGAAGTGGAAGGCTTTGCCTCCACAGTACGGGACTAAAGTCTCCGTTTCCAAAAATAAATATCCTAAAAATAGGGGTCAGGTGCACGTAATCACCACCCTTTTAAATGGGAATAAATGACACATCTTCTTTATTTTTCTAGCCCTAACGGCAATAGTTTTATAGTATGTAAATTTTATTATGTGGTGGGTGTGACCCACCCTACGAACGTGAAAATTAAGACAGTATAGATAAAGGCTACTTTTTATATATGTAACGATCAATCCGATCGATGCCTTTTCCCATTAAAGGTAACAACCCAAGACAACCTGATTTTCTCTTCTGTATCTAAAACTAAAAACTCAAAACCATCGATATTTTGATAATATTCAATCGTGGATGGGATTTCTCTTTCCATCGCAACCATCAATTGGTCAAAAAATTCAGACGATATGGGGTTATACATAGATACCTTTCTCTTACCCAACCAAGGCAAAAACATTTTTCTGCACATGTACAAGTACATCGTGAGGTACTTTACCTATGTGCATTACTTCTCTAGCTACAAAGTCCAAATTTTTCACCTGATCTGAGAGGATAACACCCTCTATATCGAGTCCTTTAGGAAGTGCAACTTCAAACGGGTAGCCTTTCACCTTAGAGGTGATAGGTAAGCAAATACATAGTGAAGTTTTTTCATTATATATTTTAGGTGAGAATATAAGTGCGGGGCGTCTACCTCTTTGCTCGTGACCGGTTTGCGGTGTAAAATTTAACCAGACTAAGTCACCTCTGTCTGGCACATAACTACCACTCTTCATTGCCAACTGCTTTCCCCATATCTACCTCTGTATGCAAATTATTTGCATCTATGTGAGAAACTAAACTTTCCAACAGCGTAGCTTTGGTTGGAGAAAGAACCAATGCACCATTTTTAATATGTAATTCTAGCGTTGAGTTATTTTCTATATCCATAGTTTGGGCTATGTCTTTAGGTATACGCAAAGCCAAAGAGTTACCCCATTTTTTGATTGCTACTGTCATATTATGTCCTTCTTGTATATACATAATGATACACCAATTATCTCTTTGTGTCAAACCATAGTTTAGTTATACTTACACTATGAAAATAAGACTCGGTACCTTTAACCTTTTTCAGTTTGTAGAGCCACCCTATTCGTGGTACACAAAAAAAGAGAAGTTCAATGCACGCCAATGGACTGAAAAAACCACATGGATAAAAGAGCAAATAAGCAAGATGGACTGTGACATCATAGGCTTTCAAGAGGTATTTTCAAGAAAAGCACTAAAAAAACTTGTCAAAGAGTTAGGATATGAGTACTTTAAAGTGGTTGATGTAGCCAAACTAAGTAAGAACAACCGACTCAAATATGTCACTACCACTGTTGCCATCGCCTCTAAGTACCCCATCGTTAATGTACAACCTGTAGAAACACATCTTCCTAGCTTGGAAACACATGGTTTTAAAGAGGTATTTCGTTTTTCAAGAGTACCTGTGAAAGCCCTCATCTCCTTACCTAACAAGCAAGAACTCTTAGTATATGTCTGCCATCTAAAGTCCAACAGGCTCAATGCCTTCGAATATGTATTTAACCAAAGCCATACCTTAGCACACAAAAAAGAGCTGATATTTAAATCTTTAGATGACAAGCACTCTACCTCGCTCAAACAGAGACTCTGTGAGGCATCGTCTCTTTTTTATGATATAGCAAAATATAAAAAGACTCCCTCAGTACTACTCTGTGACCTCAATGATAAAGAGTTTTCTCTCACCATAGATGCACTCACCAACCACCAATACCACGATGAAACAAGCGAAGAACACCTTGTCTTGCATGACGCCCACCACCAATACACACAAGAGGTCTACAACCCTCACCCAGAAGCAAAAGAGCCAAAGCGAAAGGCTACCAGTTACTTTCTAGGCAAAGGAAATGTACTCGACTACATCTTTATCTCACAGCATTTTTATAAAGAGAATGAAAATAGCATCGCAAAAGTGACAGACTATGCTGTATTAGATACACACCTCATAGATAATAAAGATGGCTCTTTACTTACAAGTGACCATGCACAGGTTGTTTGTGAGTTGAGTTTTAAGTCATAAGTTATATATACATTATACAAAATATGATATAATAGTTTCAATCAATTGAAAGGTTACCCATGAAAAGGCTGATTGAACTCTCAAATCTTTATTTTTCTCTTCCTACCCCAAGTTTTAAACGTTATCTTTTTACACAAATTGATTTTGAGTCTAAATTGATTGGTATTTTGGGACAGCGTGGGGTGGGGAAAACCACACTCATTCGTCAGATAGCGCAACACTATGATTTAGAGACTAATAAAATGCTCTATATTTCGGCAGACAATATTAAACGTTCACTGAGTGAGATTGCTATAGATTTTACTGCTTTTGGTGGTAAACTTTTGATTATTGATGAGATACACAAAGCAAATGATTTTGCACTAGAACTTAAAACTATTTATGACTTTGTAGATATCAAGGTTGTATTTTCGGGTTCATCTGCCTTAGAATTAGAAAACTCCAAAATAGATTTAAGCCGTAGAGCGTTATTTTACGAACTTAGTTCTTTGTCTTTTAGAGAATTTTTAGCCATCAAGTTTAACGTAGTGCTAGATCCTATACCCTTGGAAGACATGCTTCACAATCATCAATCTATTGCTATGCAAATGAAAAAAGAGTTTAAACCTTTAGAATATTTTTCTTATTATCAAGCGTATGGCGCATATCCTTTTTTTACAGAAGGTGAATTGGGATACAACTTACGTTTAAATGAGATTATGAATATTATCTTAGATAGTGAGGTAGCTAGTATTTACAACGTAGATAGTGACAAGATTAACACTATACGAAAACTACTACATCTTCTTTGTAGTTCTGTACCTATGGAGCTCAATATACAAAACTTAGCCAAAAGTGCAGAAGTGAGTCGCAATACGCTTTATTCTTATTTGTACTATCTTAAAAAAGCAAATCTTATAGAGATTATAGGGGGTAACTATAAAAATAAAAAACTACTCAATAAGCCAGATAAAATTTATCTAGATAACATTAATCTCTACAATATCTTGTGTTCCAACTACAATAAGGGTAGCCTAAGAGAAAGCTTCTTTGTCTCTCAAATCAAGATAGACCATACGGTAAAATATGCCAACAAAGGTGACTTTGAGGTAGATGATACATTTACCTTTGAAATAGGTGGTAAAAACAAAGGATTTGAGCAGATAAAAGACATCAAAAACTCCTATGTAGTAGCCGATGAGCTAGAGATAGGTTTTGGGTCAAAAATACCACTTTGGTTGTTTGGATTTTTGTATTGAAAAGCACCTCTAAAAACCTCTTAGCTCTTCACAAACCCAAAGGCTACATAGTCACTCGTTCAGATGAGCGTGGACGAAAAACAGTCTATGATCTTTTACCCCAGTGGGTTTTTGATGATGGGTGGATGCCCATAGGACGGCTAGACTTAGACTCAAAAGGGCTTCTACTCTTCACCACTAACGGCAAGATAGGCAATATTTTAACCAAACCTGGAGGGTGCATTAAAGTATATGAGATTTGGGTGCGTGGTCATGTGACAGACGAACACATCGCCGCAGCAAAAAAAGGTGTGAAAAGCAAAGAAGACATACTCAAAGCCCTCAATGTAGAGATAATAGGCATGGGTGGCGCGAAAACAAGACTCCGCATAACCATTGACGAGGGGAAGAACAGACATATCCGTAGACTCTTTGGCGCACTTAAAGACCCCAAGTTTGGCACACCTTTAAAAGTGTTAGAGCTCAAACGTATGAGTATTGGTAGTTTTGGACTTGATGTTGAGAGTGGGAAGTGGAGGTATCTTTCAGTGGAAGAGGAGAAGAAGCTAATTCCCCAATTCAGATAGTCCTGCATAAGTCTTAAAAGTCAGTCCCGTTCTTAGTCTAAACATCTTGTCTAAAATCTTTCTTGGTACATTGGCTATGGCTAACACTTCATCTATGGAGTAGTCACTTCCCTGTTCATCTAACAAATCAATGATTTTCATGATATTAAAAGGCAATTTACTTGGCTTTAGACGATTTTTGAAATAGCTGTCTAGTGCATTTTTCAAGATATTATTTTCTATATAGATAGGCTCATTAGGATACTGCATGAGTACATCCATCTGTTCTTCATAGAAAAAAGAAGCCCCTGCACCTTTAAATCTTACTGCTATAAGGTTCAACGTGTCATTTGATTGAACAGTCACAGGTTCTTCATAGGCATTGATAAGTATGGCTTGAAAACTTTCTAATGTGTAAGCCTGATTTTCAATAGTTACTTCACAGTTTGTATCTTGGTTGATTAAGACTATCATCCCGCCATTTGGCAGAAGTGCATGACTTTTACAGTTTTGCACGACATCATAGTGTGCTATATATTTTTTTAATTTTTTATCCATAGTGACAGTATATGATTTAATGCTTAAAGAGTATAATGACACCTATAAAAGAGTGAGAGAGGACTAACATTGCCCTATGTACTTAAACAATATGATGTCATAGCAGGCAAAAGAGTAGAAGATTTTTTGCTAGATGTCGTAAAGTTGTCCGAAACACTGGCACATAAACTCTTGAGAAATGCTAGGATAGTTGACCACAAAGACAGACCTTTACAAAAAGGAAAAGTGCTAAAGTCTGGCTACATCAAAGTCTTAATCTTTGAGCCCATGACCAAAGGTTTAAAACCACTTTTCCAAACAGAACACTTTGCACTTTTTGACAAACCCTCAGGACTACTTGTACACCCAACCATTCGTTCTAAAGAGTACACACTCTTAGATGAAATACGCTACCAGTTTGGCGATGAAGCCAACTTAGTCCACCGAATAGATGCAGAGACATCAGGACTCGTACTCGTCTCTAAAAATGGATACGCTCAGTATGTGCTCAAAGAGATGTTTGAGAAAAAAGCGTTTGTTAAAAAATATAAAGCCCTCATAGACTATGCGTTAAAAGAGGATGTTTTGATAGAGAAAAAAATCACTACTTCAAATGGTTTGATTAAGTTAAAAATGCAAACATCAGAAAATGGAAAAACATCAAGCACATTCATCCGACCCATAGCCTACGACAAAGTAAAAAACCAAACCTTAGTAGAAGCCATCCCCTACACAGGTCGACAACACCAGATAAGAGTACATTTGGACGCTATCGGACATAGGATTGTAGGTGACCCCATCTATGGACTTGATGAAAATTTTGTCGATGATTTTTTAAATGATAAAGTAGAAAAAAGTCTCCGCATCAAAACAACAGGAGCTTCGAGACTTATGCTTCATGCCTACTATTTGGAGTTTACATTTTTAGATACAAGGTATGTATTTTGCTCTAAGCAGGTATTTTGTGATTAATCTACCGTAGGGTGGGTTTGTAACCCACCACATGAGGAAATTTGCATACTATCACAGCTTTGCCTTAAGGGCTAGGAAATATTGTGGGACTGTAATTTTTTGAGATGCCTTAGTTTATCAAAGCTTTTTCTTAGTATGTTTCCTGCATTCTTGTTCTATAAAAGCATTCTTTTCATAAAAACTCAGATAGTTCTCTGCATCTTCACAATCAAACTCTATCACTTTTTCTTTCAAGTAAGTCTCATAACTAAAGTCCAACGTATCTAACTCTGCATCTAAAAGTACTGAAGCAAAATGGTACTGAAAATTTTCTATCGCTTTTTTCATAGAGAGTTGCATAGCTTCATCTTCTGTTAAAATGATGTCCCATCGTCTTGGAATTTTAAGTGCATTGACAACACTTTGTACTGAATATGCGTAGCCTGTTGTTTCTAAAAACTTCAGTTCCAAGTCTAAAAACAGATTTTTAATCTGTATAGACTCTAGCTCTTTAAAGAGAAAATAGATATCAAATATATCTTTAACGGTATCTGTTCTATCGCAAAAGGCTTTGAGCTTATAAAGCAAGAGATTATAGTGGTTTTCTATACGAGGAAAATCATCATGCTTGATGTACGTTACATCTCCTAGTCTGTCTGCTGTAAAGTTCAACAACTCTACTTTTATGCGTTCATCTATACCCACTACGGTACAAAAAAGTCTATGTGTACCATCTTCTGTGTAGACGTGTCTAATGTCAGCTATACGCTTGTCTTCTCTTAGTTTTTTTATCATCTCTCTTGAGAGTACGGCTGCTTCTTTGGTGCTTAGTTCGTGGTCTATAAAGAAGTCTAGGTCTTCGGATTCTCTTCGTTTTTGTGGGAGTAAGTAGCACTGTAGTGCAGTACCTCCTGCTAAGAAAATGTCTTTTACATCAGAGAGTATCTCTAGTATGATTTTCTGTCCCGTATACACCTCTGACCAATTTCTGTCAAGCATGGTGTTTCCCTTGTCTATAGTGTCTCACGACATTCTCCCAAAACAGTACCTTTTCAGAGTTAAATTCTGCTTTTAGTATAGGCAATAGTTTTTCTAACTGTTTCATGTTTAAAAGTTTTAAAATGTCTTTATGGTACAGGTTTTCAAAAAAAGGTTTTACGAACTTTACGTTAGCTTTTTTCACCTCTTTAAGGACATAATGAGGGCTATAGTCTTTACCCCAAAAAGCCACTCGTATTTCTTTTTCTAGTTTTGCATCCATGCTAGCCTTTACTACAGGCTTTACCATCTCAGCATGTGTTACAGAGTCTTCTAAAAAAGCTAACTGTTTCAAAAGCACAAAAGCATACTCAGGCACATGCCCACCTCTTTTCCAACCTGCTACAGTGTCGTAAGGTATTTTAGATTTTTTGGCAAAGTCTTTTTTATTTAGCCCGTAATACTTTAATGCTTTATCAAAATGGTAAACACTATTTTTTTGCATTTTAACTCCAATATATAACTATTATTTGTTAATTTAACAATATTATACCATAAATATATAGTATAGTCGTCTTGTCTTCCATGGTGATATTTAAGATTTAGGGTCTGAGCCTTAAGTTTTTAAGTTTTAGGATTTTAGAGGTTTATTTGTCTTGGTATTTAAATATATCTATTACTTCTATCCTACTGTGTGTTTCATTTATTTTATAAATAATAGTATAACCTTTGTAGATTAGGTCTCTTATATTTTCACTATCATGATGAATAGATTGTCTATATTTGTATGGAAAATGAGTCAAACCATTGACTCTAAAGTCAAGTTGTTTTTTAAATGCTCTAGCTCTGTTTGGACTGTCTAGTGCTATAAAAGAGAGTATGTTTTTGAGTTCCATTAAGTACTCTCTTTTACGTACCACTCTCACTAAAGCGCTTTCATAAATGCATGCATCTCTTTATCATACTCTTCTTGGCTGAGCATATCAGCATCCCCAGACTCTATCTCTTCTATGGCTTGGGCTACTCTTTCTTTGGCTTCTTGTTTAGTGACAGTATCGTACCCATCACTCAATGAAACTTTAACAAAAGAGCTAAAGTCTTGCCATAAACTTTGCATATCATTTCCATAGCGATTGGCTATAAATGTTTCTATCTCTGTGTTTTCTATCTGTAAGGTTTTCATATATTTAACTCCTACTTATGTTGTATAGTATTATAACATACTTCATTCAAGCTATAAAAATAACTACCACACCAATCTATTTTTACCTTTTAGAGTTTACATTTTTAGATACGAAGTATGTATTTTGTTCTAAGCAGGCGTTTTGTGATGAAGCTGCCTAAAAACTGAAAATCTAACCTTGTTTTATACTCTGCTGTATATACGGTTCTTTTTCTACTCATGATATTATCCTCTCATTTTCTATTGTTATTTTAGCTCTTTTAGAATAACAGTTTGGAAAATGTTGTTTGGTTTTTATGGGGTAGTATATTCTAAAAAGATAGATTTTGAAATAGATTTAGATTTTTTTAATTATTATGTAGACAATGGTTGGACAATTGTTCTTTTTGATGGTTTTGATGAGTTAGAATCAAAAATGAGTCAAGAGGTGATAAAATGGATAAAGAAATGGGTACGGTATATTGACAGTAAAACAAATGAAACCAAAACAAATGTAGTCATCACGGCACGACCTACTGGTTTTGAACAAATAAACTTTGCTGAAGGTTTTTTTGAAAAGCTTTATATTCAACCTTTTAACCAAAAACAAATAGAAATTTTTTCTAAAAACTTTTTTCAGATTCGTTACAGTTATGATAAGCTTCTTGAAAAACTAAAACATGATAACTTTTTAGAAAAATTAGCAAACTTTACAGGATTGGCAGAACTAAAACATAGACCCATTTACCTAGCGATGTTAGGGTTTATCTCAGAGACAGATGGAGAGATACCGGATACAAGGGCTTTAGCATATGAGAAGATAACCGAAGCTTATGTATTTTTACTAGACCAAAAGAAACGTTTAGATAAAAATATGATGCCTACATGGACAAAGAGTGATAAGATAGCTTTTTTGAGTGAGTTTGCATACAAGCTTCATCATAAAGCCTCTACAGATGAGTGTGATGAAAAAAAGCAACTGCATATCTACATCTCTAAAAAAGAGATGAAGAGTATTTTTAAAGAGATATTAAATGAATCAAACTTTTCTTCTATCAATACTGATACCGATGTAAATGCTCTGGCCCAGTATTTTTTAGCTAGAACAGGTTTACTTATAGAACCAAAAGAAGGCTTTATTCAGTTTAGCCATTTGTCTTTTCAAGAGTATTTAGTAGCCAAACGCATTCATGGAAAAGAACCTAAAAGAAATATAGAGGCATATTTAAAAAGAAAAATATTTAACCACCTAAATAAAGTAGGATGGGAAGAGATAGCCCAACTTTACTTTGGCATAGACAGCATACGTCAAGCCGAAGGTCAAGAAGAGATACTTCATTTCCTTATAGAACCTAACAATGCTGACCATTGTAAATTTTTGTTCAATTTTTTACTTAAGAGCCACTTGCAGATTCCCAAAGACAACCCACAATTTAAGCTAAATTGAATTTCAAAAAAGCCCTTAAACCCTCATAAATGTTATAATTATCTACCAAAAAAAAACAACACTACAAGAACAAAC
>Ga0256829_1002811_pt1 | contig 12578 bp, 11 predicted proteins | sample 131447metaG_FD_185979 | JGI IMG/M metagenome (GOLD analysis project Ga0256829, IMG submission 185979) | Hydrothermal vent microbial communities from Lau Basin, Pacific Ocean - 131-447 | ecosystem: Environmental > Aquatic > Marine > Hydrothermal vents | place: Pacific Ocean: Lau Basin | collected... | reverse complement strand
AATTTCATAAGAAGGATGCGCTATCTCACTCTCTTGTACACTCGGTTCAAAATTTTCCTGATTCTTTAAAATCTCTACTGCTTCATTAAGATGCTTTACTCCATAAAAAGAGACATGTGGAATTTTGGAGAGTTTTTCTAAAGATTCGTAAGGAACAAGTACCTTTGTAAGTAGTCCCTGATTTGCCAAAGAGAGTATAAGCGGGTAGAGCTGAATGTTCTCTTTAACACTCCCGTCAAGTCCAAGCTCACCAAACACAAACCACGAATCTAAATCTACATCTGTGTCATTGAGTAAAATCAGCAGTGCAAGACTCAAGTCAAAGTGTGAGCCTGATTTTGCAAGTTCTGAAGGAGCAAGCAAAAAGGTAATTCTTTTAGGAGGGAAGGAGAAGTCATTACTAAGCAGAGCCGATTTGACACGCTCTTTAGCCTCGGTGATGGCTGTTGATGCCATCCCGACTATTGAAAATGAAGGGAGCCCTTTGGTCAGTGTTGATTCTACATCAACAACCTTGGCTTCGACTCCCTCATATGTTGCACATCGAACACTCTTCATAACGCACTCCTTCAAGCTATATGAAGAAGATATTAACACAGAGAAAAATATTTTTCACTATTTATGTCAATTTGACATATTATTTTTTCGATTTTCTCTCTTTGAGCATCCGTTTGTACTCTTTTTCAAACTTTTTACGTCTTGCATAGGAGAGATGATCAATAAATAATATACCCTCAAGGTGGTCCATCTCATGCTGTATGGCAATAGCAAGCAGTTCATCTGCTTCAAGTGTTTTGGTATTGCCGTGTCTGTCCTGATAATTGAGCGTTATCTTCTCGAAACGCTTTACATCTTCATAGAATTTCGGAACACTCAAACACCCCTCTTGGTATGTTGTCTCACCTGATTTTTCAACGATTACAGGATTGATGATTTCCAAAAGATTCTCAGGAGGCTGTTCACCCTCTTCATTTGGTATATTTAAAATAAGCGCTCGAATCGGGTGGTTTACCTGAATAGCTGCCAGACCTATTCCATTGGTCTCAAGCATAAACGGGTGCATCGCATCAAGGAGCTTATGGAGATTTTCATCAAAGTGTTTGACCTCTTTTGATTTCTCTCTGAGTCGCTTGTCCGGATACTCAACAATAGATAATTGCATAGCGTTTACTTTCCTGTTTTCCTATTTTGCTCTAAGCGATACGGCATAATCTGCATTTTTACTCTCGTACGCTTTTTCAATGCCATTCATAGCACTGACCACTATCTCTTCAACCGAATGCTCTGTATCAATATCTGTGATACCTATAGAGATGCGAAGCTGTATCTCTCGATCAGCAAGAAAGAAGTTTGAGTTTGAAACCAAATCGCACAGTCTCTCGCTCGCTTTTTTAGCACTTGGAATATCTGTATATTTTAAAAGCATCGCAAAAATACCATTTCCATAATGTGCTACAACATCACTGCGTCTTGAAGTTTTGAGAAGAAGTCTTGCAATCGTTCGTGTCATCAGCGTCAAAGCTTTTTCATTTTTCACACTCTGCTTGAGGGTTTTTGAGAGCTCTATCATAATAAGTGAGCTTTTATGGTGAAATTTCGATATAAGCTCTATCTCCTGCTCAATTTTTGTCAAAAGATAGCGTTTGTTATAAACACCGAACTTATTGTCAAATATGGTCTCATTCTCAACACTTTTTACAATCTTTGCCGTCTCATCATAAGAGCTTTTCATCTGATGTGACTGCGTTTTTAAAATAGAATTGAGTTTTGAAACATCCCCTTCCAGGACACTCACAATACCTATGGCTTCGCTGATTTCAGGATCGTTTGCAAGTTCTTCTTTGCGTTTTTCAAGAATTTTTGTCATCAATGACATATTTTTGTAAAGATTTGCAGTGGTATTAAGAATATTTTTAATTGAAGAAAAGCCCTGTTTAAGGCTCTTTTCCAACTCAATAGTTGTCTCAGTATCATTGCTCTCTTCAAGTTCGAGCATATCGTGAATCTGCTTGCGAAGGTTTTCACTCTTGTCTTCTAAGAGCCTGTCAAAATAGAGGGAAAAATTGTTTGGGGTAGGAGGAAGGTTGTCCGCAATGAGCGCGTTGAGCACCTCTTTTGCATAGACCTCTATATCACTTGAGACATTCGTCTCATCAAGTGATCTTATGACAGGTACTTTTGAATCATCAGGAATATCATCAATATTTCTTCGACTTCGTCTCTTGAGTGAACCTGCCATACTTACTCCTTTAGTCTTTCTCTTTTTTGATCAAAACTTCATCAATCATCCCGTACTCTTTTGCCTCAGCGGCACTCATAAAGTTATCACGGTCTGTATCTTTCTCAATAGTTTTAATATTTTGACCGGTATTTTTTGCCAAAATCTCATTAAGCTCTTTTTTCATACGCAAAATCTCTTCTGCCTGAATTGCTATATCAGTTGCCTGCCCCTGTGCACCACCAAGTGGTTGGTGGATCATAATACGGGCATGAGGCAGTGCATAGCGCTTGCCTTTTTCACCACAACTAAGCAAAAAGGCACCCATAGAGGCTGCCTGTCCTATACAAATAGTTGCAACATTTGGACGGATATAGTTCATCGTATCAAAAATCGCCATTCCAGCAGTAACTACACCACCCGGAGAGTTTATGTAGAAATAGATATCTTTTTCCGGATCTTCTGCTTCAAGAAACAGAAACTGCGCCACAATCGTAGAAGCGACAGCATCATTTACCTCGCCGCTGAGCATAACGATTCTGTCTTTTAAAAGACGTGAATAGATATCATATGAACGCTCACCGCGTCCTGTCTTTTCAACTACATAAGGAATGTAACTCATCGTTTATGCTTCTGTTTTTTCATTTAAAAGAGTTGTAAGAACTCTATCTTCTACCATTGACATTTGAATTGCCGGAAGGTATCCTGCATCTTTGTAATGGTCATACGCTTTTTGTGGATCTTGACCCATTTGCATCGCTTCATAGTAGATAGTCTGCATAACTTCTTGCTCTTCTACTTTTACACCCATATCTTGTGCAAGTGCATCTATAATGAAGGTCGCTTTTACACTTTTTGTTGCATCATCACGGAATGTTTCACGAAGTTCTGTAAGTTTATCTGCATTTTCACGAAGCTCTTTGATCTCATCTTCACTCATCTCAGATGCTTTTTTATTTACAGCCATATCGATTTCTTGCTCAACAACAAACTCAGGAAGATCAAAATCGATTTTCTCTACCAATGTCTCTAAAAGTTTTGGTTTTAGCTCTTCATTGTAAAGTTTCGCCTGTTTCTCTTGTTCTATCGCTTTTTTTACTTCCGCTTTTAATTCATCTAAAGTAGCGTCCTCTTTTTGTAAAAGTTTTTGTGCAAGTTCATCGTTGATTTCTACCTCTTCTTTGACTTTTACACCGTTTACTTTTACTTTAAACATTGCCTCTTTTCCGGCAAGATCTTTACTTCCGTAGTTCTCTGGGAACGTAACGTTGATCTCTACCTCTTCATCACGTTTTACACCGATGAGTTGGTCTTCAAAACCTGGAATGAACTGGCCTGAACCTAAAAGAAGCTCAAAGTTTTCACCTTTTCCACCTTCAAATGCTTCCTCACCGATGAAACCTTCAAAGTCGATAACAGCAGTATCGCCCTCTTTCATTTTACGATTGCGTTTGATGTCCACTAAAGGCGCTTGTCCTTCAGCAATCTCTTTGATTCTTGCATCAACTTCTTTATCAGTAACTTCCGGTTTTTCAAAGTCAGGTACGAAAGATTTTACATCACCAAGGTCAATTTGTGGACGCATAGCAACTTTTACAGCCACTTCGATTTTATCATCACTCTTATCAAATTTAGAAATAGTCGGCTCTCCGATGAGAGAATCATTACTGATTCCAAGCTCATCAAGACCCTTAGAAAGTACCTCACGAAGTGCTTCAGCTTCAGCATCCTCAACAAGTTTTTCACCATATTGCTTTTTCACGATTGCAACAGGAACTTTACCTTTACGAAAACCTTGAATATTTGCAGTTTTTGCTAATTGTTTTGCAATTTTTTCAACCTTAGCATCTACTTCATCTCTTAAGATTGTAGCTTCTATCTCAGCGTTCGCACCATTAATTTTATTTGATTTGATTTCCATCAACTTCCTTTATAGTTATATAGTAGTAGCACTATTATTTTGGGCAATAATACCAAAAAAGTGCTTTTGTCTAGCTTTTACACAACTGCGGTTTAAAATTCAACAACAAAATCCACACAACCGCTACGTCTATCATCACATCGGCAAAATTAAAAACGGCAAAATTAAACCCACAATGCCAGTAGACCATATCTACAACACCCTCATGTATAAACCTGTCATAGATGTTGGAAAACGCAGCACCCAGCAAAATCCCAGCAGGCATAGCATAACAGAGCTTTTTAAGGTAAAAGACATAGCCCATCACACCAAAAACGAGCACCAACTGGATATATTTGAGATACTCCGCTAAAAATGAGAACATCGAGAATGCCACACCCTTGTTATAGACAAGTATAAGGTCAATACAATCCGTGTAGTAACGGAATCCATCCACAAAAAGCGACTTGATGTTTTGATCTATTATGAATATCCCCGCCAAAGAGAAGAGCAGGATAGCACTTAAACGCAGCGACTTATTAGGCATTGAGCGCTTTTTCAAAAAAGTCTATCAAGTCATCCATTGCAGCGTTCATTCTCTTTGCCTCTTTACCCTCTATAAGTAAACGCAGCTTATTCTCTGTTCCTGAGTACCTAACAAGATGGCGCATATTATCAGCCTCTATTTCAGCGAGCTTTTCACTCAAACCTGTAATTTCATCAAGTGGTTTTTTCACTTTTACTTTTATATTTGTAAGTTTTTGCGGGTAGAGATTAAACGGACGCAACACTTTTGACGCTTTTTTACCGGTTTTGAGGAGAAGTGCAAGAATTTGCAATGCACTTACAAGCCCATCTCCCGTTTTTGCAAAATCATTGACAATGATGTGTCCACTCTGCTCACCACCGAAGTTGATCCCTTTCTCTTTCATACGTTCGAGTACATATTTGTCACCCACATTTGAGCGGTGAAGTGAAATGCCATTGGCGTTTGCATAATCCTCAAGTCCCTGATTACTCATCACCGTTGCAACGATGCCATTACCTTTAAGTTTGCCCTCTTTATGCATATAGACACCAAGTGCACCAAGAAGATGGTCTCCATCTACTATTTCACCATTTTCATCAACAACAACGATTCTATCGGCATCACCATCAAGGGCTATACCAATATCAGCGCGGTATTTCAAAACATTTTTTCCAAGCTCTTTTGGATGCAGTGCCCCACAGTTTTCATTGATGTTGTATCCATTTGGTTCATTATTGAGTACTATCACATCAGCACCGAGCTCTTCTAATACAGTCGGTCCAACCTTATAGGCAGCTCCATTTGCAGTATCAAGCACTATACGCATATTATTCAGTGACAAGTTCAAAGGAAATGAGTTCTTCAGTTGCACAATATAACGCCCAATGACATCATCAATACGTTTTGCTTTTCCAATCTCCATGCCGGTGACTTGTCCCTCTAAAATCGCTTCTGAATCATTTGCTATATCTTCTATCTCTTTTTCTATCGCTTCTGAGAGCTTATTTCCGTCCCCATCAAAGAACTTAATGCCGTTGTCTTCAAAAGAGTTGTGTGAAGCACTTATCATAATTCCCGCATCACAACGCATATTTTCAGTGATAAACGCAATGGCAGGCGTAGGCATCGGCCCTATCTGAATCACATCATAGCCCGTAGCAGTAAGACCTGCCACAATTGCATTTTCTATCATATACCCGCTGATACGGGTATCTTTTCCTACCAAAATCTTGTTATTTTTGGAATGTTTTCTAAAGTAGATGCCTGCTGCCATCGCTACACGCATAGCCAAACCTGCAGTCAAAAAAGAACCTGCCTCACCCCTTACACCATCTGTACCAAATAATTTTTGCATATCTCATCCGATTTTTAAAGTTGCATATTTTAACATAAATCCATTTTAATTATTCACTTCATAGCAATAAATTTACTTTTAGCTTGTCTTTAACTTAATTTTAATTATCTTTAAGCTATTATTGCGCACTTAAAATTCCAAAAAGGACTCAAATGGCAAATCACAAGTCATCAATTAAGAGAATTCGTCAAACAATCGTTCGTACAGAGCGTAACCGTTTTTACAGAACTCGTCTTAAAAACATCGTTAAAGCAGTAAATACAGCAGTTGAAGCTGGTAACAAAGAAGAAGCACAGGCAGCATTTAAAGTTGCTAACCAACAAATTCACAAATTCGTAAGCAAAGGTATTCTTAAAAAAGAAACTGCAGCTAGAAAAGTAAGCCGTCTACACAAATCTGTAAACGCACTCTAAGGTTAGCTACTTATGTTAGCAGATAAACTTACACCGTTTATCAACCGCTACAACGAACTTAGCGAACTGCTAAGTTCACCTGACATCACCTCTGACATCAAACGTATGACAGAGCTCTCCAAAGAACAATCTTCACTTTTACCAATCGTTGAAAAGGCAAAAGAGTACCAAACACTCATTCAAGACATCGCAGATACAAAAGAGATGCTCAGTGACGCTGAAATGGGCGAAATGGCAAAAGAGGAACTCAAAGAGCTTGAACCGCAAAAACCTCTTATGGAAGAGGAGATAAAAATGCTGCTGCTTCCAAAAGATCCAAATGATGACAGAAATATCATTGTGGAACTTCGCGCAGGAGCAGGTGGTGATGAAGCTGCTATTTTTGTGGGTGATCTGTTTGATGCATACACAAGATACGCAGACCTTAAGGGATGGAAAATAGAACTCATTTCCACTTCCCCATCAGATGCCGGCGGATACAAAGAGGTCACAGCACTCATTAAAGGTGAACAGGTTTACAGTCGGTTGAAATATGAAGGGGGAACACACCGTGTACAACGTGTTCCTGCAACAGAATCACAAGGGCGTGTCCATACTTCGGCAATCACAGTCGCAGTGATGCCCGAAGTCGATGATGTAGAGGTTGAGATCAACGATAATGACCTCAAAATCGACGTTATGCGCTCTTCAGGATGTGGAGGACAATCGGTAAATACTACGGACTCTGCCGTGCGTATTACCCATCTTCCAACAGGTTTGGTCGTAACCAACCAAGACCAGAAGTCACAGCATAAAAACAGAGAAAAAGCGATGAAAGTACTCAAAGCAAGACTCTACGATATGCAGATGCAAGAGCAGCAGTCTGAAAACGCAGCGGAACGTGCAGCACAAGTAGGTACAGGGGACAGAAGTGGGCGTATCCGTACCTACAACTATCCGCAAAACCGTATAAGTGATCACAGAATCAACTTAACGCTCTACCGCCTGAATGAGATTATGAGCGGTGGTCTTTTTGATGAGATCATCGAACCACTCATAGCTGACAATCAGGCAAAAATAGTAGAGGCTGCCGGGCTCTAACTATTTGTAAAGAGGTTTAGCTCAAAACTATGCTAAACTTCCTTTATGAAAATCATTCTCTCAACACTTAATTCCAGATTTACCCACAGTGCCATCGGGCTTCGATACCTCTATGCAAATATGCAAGAACTCCAAAAAGATACAAGCATCTTGGAATTTAGCATCAATGATGCTATACAAACCGTGGCAGAGAAGATTTTACTCCATAAACCAGACATCATAGGCTTAGGCGTTTACATTTGGAATGCTTCAGAGATTCGTGAGCTTATTCACATCCTCAAAAAGGTCTCTCCGGAGACTACCATTGTCCTTGGTGGGCCAGAAGTAACCTACCTGCCCTTTCGTGTCAATTATGACGATGCAGACTACATCATTCAAGGCGAAGGGGATGTCGCCTTTTACCAACTCTGTAAAAACATCATCAATCAAACGCAGCGTGAGCGCATTGTCAAAATGACACTGCCAAAACTCAAAGAGATAGTCCTGCCATACAAATACTACACAGATGATGACATCAAAAACCGTTACATATATGTAGAGATCTCTCGAGGCTGTCCCTTTGAGTGTGAGTTTTGTCTCTCCTCTATGGATGAAAAAGTGCGCGCATTTGATCTTGATGCAGTACTCGCTGCGTTTGAAGAGCTTTGGCAAAGAGGCGCAAGAAACTTCAAGTTTGTTGATAGAACCTTTAACCTCAATATGAAAGCCGCCAACCGCATACTCGACTTCTTTTTAGCAAAAGAGCCACCCTATTTTGCGCACTTTGAGGTTATTCCCGACCATTTTCCGGCTTCACTGCGAGAGAAGATAAAAAGCTTTCCCCACGGAGCACTGCAGCTTGAAATCGGCATACAGACACTCAATCTTGAAATAGCAAACAACATCTCAAGACAGCTCAAGCTCGACAAGATCAAAGAGAACATCGCTTTTTTAGAAAACGAGACAACAGCGCACATCCACCTCGACCTCATTGTCGGACTTCCGGGAGAGAGCTTGGAGAGTTTTGGGGAAAACCTCGATGAGCTGATGCAGATGAGCAGCTGCGAAATACAAATAGGCATACTCAAAAAGCTTTCAGGTACACACATTAGCCGTCACGATAAGACCTTTGGCATGGTCTACAGCGACATTCCCCCGTATGACATTTTAAAAAATTCCCAGCTGAGCTTTGAAGATATTCAAATCATGAAGCGCTTTGCACGTTTTTGGGATCTTTTCTACAACAGCGGTAACTTTAAACGCTCAGTAAAATTACTGTGGGATGACGGCACACAAGCACCAAAAGTATTCAAGAATTTCTACGCCTTTGGATTATGGATATACGAACAGACCGACTCCACTTGGAAAATTTCCCTTCAAAGACAGGGAGAGCTCCTCTTTGCTTACCTCAGCGAAGTCAAAAACATTGACACTCAAAGCATTGCAGATGTGATGCTTGAAGACATTATGAAACTCAAAGGACGCGCCGTACCGCACTACCTCAAACCCTATGCAAAAGATTTTCAAGCAAATGCCAAGCTTGGAACCTCAGGTTTTAATAAAAGACAGCAGTAATTTTAGTATAATTAATCAATGAAACTTTTACTGAGTATTTTTATCCTCTTATCGGTTCTACTCAATGCACGTCTTATCTCACAGGACATCGAGGTAAAAGCAGAGAAAAAGTATGGCAAGCGTGCAAAGAAGCGATTTGTCTCCATTCAAAAAGATCTCATAGACAAATATAAAGATGCCAACGACACGGTAAAACTCGAAGCCGTAAACAGCTGGGTAAATCGTCTCAAATACGACAGCGATATGCATATTTACGGCGTTAGTGACTACTGGGCAACACTCTACGAGTTCGTTGGCAAAGATAGAGGTGACTGTGAAGACTACACCATTACAAAGTACTACATTCTCAAAGAGCTCGGGGTTGATCCGCACAAAATGAAATTCACCTATGTTGTCTATCGTGACAGACGCGGACGTCTCATAGCGCATATGGTCTTGGCATATCTAAAAACACCCCATCCAAAATCAAAAAACGACATTCTCATTTTAGGAAACAACAATCCCCGCGTACTCCCTGCATCACAAAGACCGGACCTTGTAAGAATGATTAAAATGATAAACGGAGATACAGGTCCAAAATCTAAAAAGTGGAAAAAACTCGAAATAAATATGAAGAAGAAAAAACTATAGATGCTCCAGATCATCTGCACATAGTGTAGGATGTTCATGCAGGGCAATAGTGCGCACAGCATAAGAGACGCCACTCCCCTCAAGCACCCTCTCAAGCTCATTTTTCAAATACTCTACATCACATTTACCATCATCAAGGATGACGAAATCATCACCAAATACAGAAAATACCATACGTGACTTCACTATGCTGCCCAGCACAGATGCAACACTTTTTAGCATTGCATTGCCATCATTCCAGCTATGCCGTTTATTATATGCAGAAAAGTGCTTCAAGGCTATGGAGTACAAGAGTGTATATTTTTTATCATAACTGTTTTGCACAAGCACAACATCGAGATAGTTTTTGTTATAAAGGCTTGTTAAACTGTCCTTATAAAAGTAGGCGAAGCGCTCCTGCTCGACTGCAGTTGTCGGAATCTGGTTAATGTCATCTGGTATGTCAATATTCTCTAATGCCCTAAACGCAGCCTCAACCACCCGAGCATCATACTGCAAAGGAGCAAGTGATTGTATCTCTTCAAGTGCTTCTTTGACATCTTTGCGTCCCTTATATATTCTATTTGTCGTCATAGCATCAAAGGTATCTGCAACCATCATCACAAGAGCCAAGGGGTGAATCTCTCCGGCTTTTAAGCCTCTTGGGTATCCACTCCCGTCACACCGTTCATGATGGTCCCGCATAATCTGTGCAAAATCCGCAAACATTGGAATCTCTTTGAGTACTTCATAGCCGACACTGACATGCTCTTTAATCAGAGTATATTCCAGAGTGTTAAGACTCTTTGGTTTGAGCAGCACCACATCAGGCGTTGCTATTTTCCCAATATCGTGCAATACACCCGCCTTCTCAACCGCTTGGCACTCCTCTTTAGAATACCCCATCTCTTTGGCAATCAGATAGGAGTATCTCGCAACCCGTTGGGAGTGCCCTGCCGTATAACTGTCTCGCTTATCAATCATATTGACCAAAGAGAGCAGAGTGTGTTCATAGTTCTCTTTTTGAGACTCCATTAGTAAACGCAGCTCTGATGTTTTAGACGCTACAAGCTCCTGAAGATGCTGTTGGTAGAGTACATTTTCTTTAAATTTCTGTATCTTTTGACTGATCTTATAGAGCTCATAATTGAGCTGCTCATATTCAAAGGGTTTGATAACATATCCATCCACCCCATGCTTAATGGCAGTTGTCATATTTTTTACATCGGTATGTGCGGTAGTAATGAGAATGGACTGCTCAGGATTAAGCTTTCTGATCTGGGCTATCATCTCCAGTCCATCCATCTTTGGCATAGAAAGGTCAGTAATAACAATGTCAAATGTCCCTGATTTGTAGGTTTCTAATCCCTCTGCACCGTCATTGGCTGTAACGACTTTGGCAAAGAGTTTTAAAAGGTAATCTTCTACAATAATCTGCACAGAGGAGTCATCCTCGACATACAAAACAGACAAGGATTCTGTCAATACTTTCAGTTGCTTTAAATCTATCATGTAGTGATTTTATCTAATAAATGGTAAAATAGCAAAATTTACTATCGACAAAAGGCCCCCTATGAAAGAGAGTGTGTATATCGGCATCGGAGCAAGTGCAGGCGGACTTGAAGTACTCAAAGAGCTGCTGCTGAAACTCCCAAGCGATCAGAACTATGTCTATATCATTGCCCAACACCTTGATCCACACAAAAAGAGCCACCTCAGCGAGATACTCAACCAGTATACACCAATGCCGGTACTTCTTCTGGGAGAAGATGTGAACCTAAGAGCGAACACTGTCTCCATTCTTCCTGCGGGCTATGAACTTCTCGCTCAAGATGCCGGTCTGATTTTACGAAAAAGCGCCCCTTCTCACTATAGCGCCACCCCTTCTCTTGACACCCTCTTCACAACCCTCGCCAAGTACAAGCACAAGCATGCTGTCGGTATTATTCTCAGTGGTACCGGAAAAGACGGTACAGAGGGTTTATGTAAGATACAAGAGTCCGGAGGTATAAGCATTGCACAAAATCCAAGTGAAGCACCCTATCCGAGTATGCCCCAAAGTGCAATCAATGCACAATGTGTAGATTATATTCTCTCTGCAAAAGAGATTGCAACGGAGCTTGTCTCCATTATCAAAAAGACGCCAAAGCCTCTCTTTGAAATCGCCACACTTTTACGTAAAAAGAAAAACTTCGACATCAGCAAGTACAAGCAAGAGACTATTTTACGCCGTATTGAAAAACGGATGCTGCTGACTGACATTGCAACACTCAGTGGGTATCTCACATATATAGATAAAAACCCAAAAGAGCTGACACTTCTTTATGAAAACATTCTCATAGGTGTTACGAACTTCTTCCGTGATGAGAAACCCTTTGCCCTGCTTGAAGAGCTCCTTTTAGAGTACCTGCGTCCTAAAGAGTCAGGCTATAAACTTCGGGTATGGTCGGTAGGTTGTTCTACCGGTGAAGAGGCATACTCGCTGGCAATTCTCATAGATACTGTCGCAGCTAAGCTTGGAAAGAGTTTTGATGTAAGTATCTTTGCCACAGACATTGACGACGGTGCACTCAAAATCGCCAAAGAGGGGCTTTACCATCATAAGTTACTCAACAACCTCAATGAGGAAAAGCTTTCACGCTACTTTACAAAAAAAGAGGACGGCTACCAAATCAACAGTGCCATCCGTTCACAGATTATTTTTACCCATCATGATATTTTACAAGACCCGCCACTGATAAACCAGGACCTTATCAGCTGCCGTAACCTGCTTATATACATACAGCAGGAGACCCAAGAGGAGATACTCCGACTCTTCCACTCTTCGCTCAAAGATGAGGGCATTCTCTTTTTAGGAACGTCAGAGTCCCTGCTCTCCCAGCAACGCTACTTTTCACAGCTGCACTCTAGCAACCGTCTTT